>OLSM01000519.1_pt1 | contig 36499 bp, 30 predicted proteins | sample 1672721 | NCBI WGS metagenome assembly OLSM01 (sample SAMEA3136717, study PRJEB25190) | human gut metagenome
CTACTCACCCTTTCTTATCATAGAAGAATCCTATTTACAGAGATTTTTTCATAGTCTCATTCTTTTTTTCACAGCCCCTTTGGTTGTTGTGTCCATATTTACTTTCCAAAACCACCTCTTACGATGGCTTATTTGTCATGCCCTTTATTCTTTGGCTATCCTCTACTTATTTGTTTCAAACTTCTTCTCTTATTTCTATTAACTCACTTATGCAGCATTTGAAATTTTCCGAAAAACACCTACATTATAAATTCCCGTATCAAAGGTTTCTATTTTATTACCATTGCTATCAAACAAAGTACATTCTGTATAATTTCCATACTCATCCCTCTGTCTATCAGCAGTAATATATGCACCATCTTCAGATATTTCACAACTATCATAGCTACATGGGACTATTAATTCTCCATTCGAACCAAGCATTCCGTAATTTGCCCCATCATAAACTTTTACTATATCAGGCACTGTATATGAAAGCATATATTTCTGATATTCTGTGTTAACTACCTCGCCTGACTTTAAGATTAACATACCATGTTTTTTCTCTTCGTTATTGCCAGCAATATACTTCTCATTTACTTCATGATTATCATGAGTTTCTGAAAACAGATATTCACCATTTGAATTAATAACATTCCAGTTCTCATTAATCCCTACTGCATAAAGATTTGAATCCATCTGCCAACACTCATCTGCATTTGTAAGAAAGCGCTCATTTCCATAAATGTCTACTATAAAAATCGCATCATCTTTCATTGCATAGGTCTCATCATCATACGAAAAATCCCCTAATGCATCATATTGACATGGTACTTCCAGATTACCTTCCAAATCTATAGCGCCATAATATCCTTCATAATTTTCAACAACTAAACGATTCATTCCACATTGTGAATTTATATCATAATATTCCATTGGCACAATAGTTTCGCCATATTCATTTATAATCTCAGCACCATGCCCTTCCTGAAAATCATACTCTGCTATCAGCAGATACTCTCCATTTACTTTCACCAAATTATCAGTAGAATCCTCCCACACTTTATAAATACCTGAATATTCCGCTTCACAAATCCACTCGTAATTCTCATCTATAATTCCATACATTCCCGTTTCAGCCTCACAAGCAATAAAATATCCAGAATCACCTATATTATATATACTGCTATACTCTGGAGACATCATAATATTTCCATTCTTATCCATAACTCCTAAATACTTCTCATCATAATCAAATGGATACGGAAGTCTGGTTATAGTTCTATATCCATAATTATCACAAGTAGAACCAATTGAACTGTTAATATAGCTATAGTCTAAAGGAATAATCTCTTCTCCCTCTGTATTTACCAATCCATAAATTGTATAATATTCACTTGCATCTGAGTCTGTCTGCATTCCAACTACCGCATATCCATCCTGATCAAATTCATATGCTGAATCATATTTACATTCAATAACTACATCTCCATCTGTGTTTATATAGCCCCACTTTCCTTCATTATTCATAAAAGGAGCCACATATACGCCCGAACTCTTCTTTTCAGCAGATATGTCTTTATCCACTTGTCTATTTTCTTCTTTCTGTGCTATTGCTTCACCTTGATCATTCCCAGAGTTTTTATCTTTAAAAAGCATAAATACTCCGGCCAGACATGCACAAATAGCTAGTATAAGTATTACAATTGCTATTATTCTTCCCGGATCATTTTTCTTTTTCTCTAATATCACCGGTAACTCTGCTCTGCACCATGTACAAAATTTTGCCTCATCTATATTTTCTTTCCCACACTTCGGACATTTCTTCATACGCACCTCTCTATTTCAGTTTACTCTTTTTCCACATTGTCCACAGAATCGCATTCCCTTTACTACTGCCCCGCAATACGGACAAAATTGATTTATCTGTGCTCCTGTACCCTGTGAAATTTCAGGTTTATCTTCATTTTTTTTATCTTGAGATTTACCTATTGTTGGAAGTTCTTTCTCCATATCAACCTGTGCTTTTTCCACAAATATCGGATTATTTTCCAAAGAAGACATCTGCAGACTGTTTCGGCTCTTTTCTTTTAAATTCGACAACCTTTCACATTCATTGTTTAATACATTAACTTCGGATTCTAACATGTGTATATTTTCTTCTAACTCTCTGCATCTTTCCCTATATTCTGTATCAGTCATACTATTTACCTCTTCTTTCCTTTCCGCAAAGCGGGCATTTATTATTTTTATTGGAATACACCTGTCCACAGCAGCACTGATGGTTTTCCCCGATATTTCTTTCCATACACATCACCATATTCGAATTAGCGAATCTTGCGCTACGAAGTTCATCAACAGAATAATCACTATATGCTGAAAAACCACTTCCTTTTTCCTCATATTTCTTCAGACTTTTATATATGTTATAACCTAAAATGTTTACTCTTGCACTTGCAATGCTATCCAAATCATATCCTGCATCCTGCAATTGGAATCTTGCGAAATTTTGTCCTTTTTTCTCAAATAGTGCATTTTGGGCAAACGTATTAACAGTGCCATCGTATCTTACTAACTGAATATCTACTATAAACTCCTCAATACTTGCCCATTCAAATTCCGCATATGTCAATTCAAGTATTAATTTACCATTTTCTTTCCTGATTTTAAGAGTTTTCATTCGAATCGGCAAAACTGGATCATAATTCATCACTTCAAATTCGAGGTTTGGTTTGTTCTTTGTCTCTGCTTCTGTATCACTTTTATAAAATACAATTACACAAATCAAAGCGATTCCTGCAAGCAACATCAGCCAAACGCCAACCTGCGTATTAATTGAAATCCATTTCCAGTTATCTTCTTCCATACTAATATCGAGATTCCATTTATACAATAAGATAGCCACTGATACTACAATTCCGCTGATACCTGCTATCGTTCCACTTACCTCAGATTCCTTTTTTTGTAAGACCTGTGCTATAAAATAGCCATTAATAAACAACATTACAAAACCAAACATAATAATAAATACAAATACTCCTAACACTTCTGGTGTTGAGTTCGTCCAATCTTGAAATTTTGAAATATCGTTCAATAGGTCAAAAATACCTGCGCAACTTATTGTTTGACCTTGAAACAGATCCGCATAATATAAGCTCACCCATGGCATGAATCCTGAAATAAATTCCAAAACAGCAATACATGCTGCTATATACCATTTGACGTCCATTTTAGAATTCTCAGTTTTTATAACTGGCATATTCGGTGCCGTTTTATTTCGTTCACAACACGGAATCTCTTTTTGTATAATCTTGCTATAATTATAAATTTTCAGTCCCAAACTATTTTTCTTTTTTAATAAATTTTCTTTTTGATATTCCAGTTGTTTTTGTTTTTGTAATTTTTTATTTATATCATTTTGATATTTCTTTTGAATATCATTATCTAACCCATCTATAGCTGATTCTCTACTTTCACTCTTCACAGTCTCATTTATAATGTTTCCACAGAACGGGCAAAACGAACCACCTTGGGACACTTCTTTTCCACATTGTGAACACCTTTTAACTTTTGTCATTTTCGCTTCTCCTTTATCATTTATTTAAAAATCTCTCAACTATGTAATTTGGCATCAGACATTCCAAACAAAATATCTGTTATATCACAAATCCCATTATATTCAAAGTTAAGTTCTCTGACTCCACTTACATCTATATCAAAATCAATCCGACAATTATCTGCATTTAGCTCTGAATTATCATATATTACATTTCCATCGCCTATTAATCTTATATGTGCAAATCCATCTTGAATCTGATCTGCTGGAAAATACCAAGATCCTGTAAGTCTTGAATAATTTTTTCCTAAATACCACGCATCACACGTACTGTATTCTTCTGTACCAAACGGATCAGTGACAAAAGAATACTCTATTGCATTTGCATAAGTATTTCCCTGAATATCCATTCCAGCCGTTTGCTCATTTCTCCAAGAACGGTTTGTTTCCAATAAAGGCATCAAATTTAATGACTGTTCTTCCGGTGTTTCCAATTTAGCAAGCTCAATCTCATTTAATCCATCACCGTTTTTTACTACAATGTTTCCTTTTTCCGTTGCTATTGCCAAATCACATTTCGTTGCCTCCGTAATCACACTTCCATAAAAATCCATAACCGCATAATAATTTTGTCCGTCAGTACCTTCCATATTTAAAAGAACGAGATATTTTTCTCCACATATACTTACTTTTAATGTATCAGTCCACCCATGCCAGAACTTATCAGCATAATCCGGATTGTAAATGTCGTAAACTTCTGCAGCAGCAACATCATATATATAAAACTCTTCCCCATCATAAATATAAACAGCCTGCTTTCCATCCGCATATACAAACTCAAAATCATCAGGTCTCAATATTTTATCCTCGGTAATATAATCAGTAATACCGGTATTTTGGTAATTTCCATCTTCGTCGATTTCATAAATTCCATACAATTGATCTCCATAAGATTCTCTGGCTCCGCTCACCGCACATCCATTATAAAAATGAAGATTATTAAAATTAACATTTATATCCAATTTCAAAAATTCCTGCGTCTTAGTATTTAATAACGTAGTGGTCTCTCCATCCGACAAAGCGAATATTCCATCTCCTGCATAATAGGATGATTCCAAATATTCATCATAGGCCTGATATTCTACAGTCCACATTCTCTCAACACAGTTATACACACCTAAATATATTCCTTCTGATGAAAAACCATTTTTTTCATTTCTTACCAGAACTAAACTATCTCCCTCTACCAGAATATCCGTAAATTCGATTTGTTGATCTTTTAGAATCTGATACGTCGAAGATCCATAAACATTAAAAACTCCCCAAAAAATTCCTGTCATTATCAAACATATTTGTACTATTCTTTTCATATTTATATCCATTCCTTTCGCTTCGCTCAGGCACAAAACGTTATGAAAATGTTTTCCTGAGCCTTTTTTCTTTATAATTCTTCTTATAGGAATCTCGGTATACTACAAATCACGGGGAGGTGAGTGGGCTGTCCGGCTTGCCGGATGACCGTATTTTTATATGTATAGTCCGCCTTTTTAAGCACAAATAAGTGTGACTTTGAACACGTAATCTTATTTTTGTATAAACAATCTCGTTTATGGCTTAGGCGTTCAGTCAATGCCGTTATTCCCTATAATTCTCTAAACCTCACTGTTCCGAAAGGAATCCCTATGGCTTTAAAAATCGTGTACAAAATCTGCTGTGGCATTGATGTCCACAAGACTTTTGTAGTTGCCTGTATTACTTCTACTGACAATAAAGACATCACTTCTTATATGGTACGTACAAATTATACCTACTATGTGCTAAACTTTGATTATCCATGGATACCTCTGTTGTCTTTTATGTGGTTTGCTAGACCCACATTCATTGTACAACGGAGGTTTTCAATTTGATATTACATTTATCGCTCCTTGCGTCCACGAGTCTCCCCAGCTCTGCTGAGGGTTTGAAATTGTTTCAATCAATACTTTTTGTGTAACTGCAATGAAGCAGTCTAAGAGTGTAAAGTATATAAAAGCGAACACTCTTATGAGCGAAATGGAACAGGCACGTATCAAATCCACAAATCTGGATTACCTGAATAAGCTGACCAAGCTGGATCTTCTTGTGATCGATGATTTTGACCTTATGGATCTCGATCTTGATAAATGCCGGGATCTTTTTGAAGTCCTTGACACCAGGGATGGAAGAAAATCAACTGTAGTCATCTCACCGTTTCCAGTCAGTACATGGTTTGATATGTTTGCTGATAATACCTACGCTGATGCGTGCCTTACACGAATCACAGATAAACATCATACATATCGTCTGGAGATGAACGGTATAAATATGCATGAAACAGAATGATATCATCTAGCGGTACTTCGTACCGTTAAAAATGGAATAGCCGTTCCGCAGTAGCGGAACTGGCATTCCGTTTGAGCGTAATTTGCACCTCTTCCCTATTTTACTGTGATTATTACTTTTACATTTTCATATGTTTTTTTCTGTTACTTGTAGTATTTCTATAATATTTCAAAGTGCTTGTTTGTTTAATCCATCTATTAGTTATCTGTTTCCATTTTTTTAATGAAATTTTTTTCTTGTTATATAAACATTTGTATTGTACATTTCCATTTTTTACTCCATTTACATACGCACCGCATATTACCTGTTTTACTTTTTTATTCTTTGTCAAGGTATAATACCAATATTCAACATTTCCACATCCACCCCAAGATGCATGTAAACGCTTTGTTATACAATTATAGCTTATCCCTGACATAGGACTCCCAATCTCACCTGCATATCTCAGTTTTCCCCGTGTATAAGTATATGCATATGCTTTGGTCGGTGAATTTCCAACTTGCTCTCTTCCATCGGTAACAAGAAGTTCTTTCAAGCCATCTTTATCAATATCCCATAATGTAAAATATCTGTATCTCCTTTGCGTCAGAAATTTTCGATATGCCTCTTGAGCTTTTCTCTTCGTCGAAGAAGAAGCCTTTGCTTGAACGATATATACACTAAAATTCAGTGATGAAGTTTCTACAGTTGTTAAAGTGAATATACTTAGTAATATTATAACAAAATACTTTTTAATCTTTCTCATCATATCCCTCCCTTAATCATCGTCTTGCTTTCGTAGAACGAACTATACCTCTCACATCGGATTTCTGGCGTGTCATTGCAATAATTTTGCAAGGAGCTCCAAATATATTACACTCTATGGTTTCAAAACTATTCGAATCAATTACTTTTGTTACAACTCCATAGTGTGGTGTTTTATCTGTACTCAAATCCACATAATCTACTTCTTTTTCTACATTCACTCCAAATCTATATCCGTTCCCGTAAGATTTTCAAGAAGTTGTACGTTTTTAACTGGATTATCCCCTAAGCTTAATTTCTCAAGATTTTTTAAATTCAGTAATGGTTCTACGTCTTCTATCAGATTCCCTTCCAGTTTTAACACCCTAAGTTTGCAGAGTTTACTGAGTGCAGATATATTCTTTATTTGATTCCCGTATAATATGAGTTCTTCTAGGTTTGTCATTTTCTCCAAGGCATCGATGTTTTTGATATCATTATTAGGCAGCCTCAATTCTTCCATATTAGTCAGTTCTTTTAATGCCTGTAAATCTTCGAACTCCGCACCCTGAATGATCAGACTTTTTAATGCAGTCAGATTTTTCAAACGATCAAGGGAATCTATGGAATATTCATCCAACTTCAGGTTTTCTAATTCAGTCAATTCTCCTAATGCAGTATTATCATCAACTATACATTCATTCAGACATAATTCACGAAGATAAGGAAATTTCTTTAAATCCTCTAATGTAGAAAATTCCTGCAATGCAAGTATTTCACACATATCATTCCCTGAATTGTAAACGTATTCTTCTGTCTTATCTTTCCAATCCAACTTCACTACATACTGCGAATCGATACTGATGCCTGTTATTCCTTCAATATCTGCATATGTTACTTCTTCTTTTTTCAAAGCATTGCAAATTGACTCACCAAAGTTTTCATCTTCCCATTGAACATTCGATGTACCTTCATTAGTATCCTGTACTGCTGCTTCTGTCTTATTTGTTGAAATAACTATTGAAAGTAAAAAGAGCATCCAACAAAAGCTCTTGATTTTTCTCATATTTTCTCTCTCATTTCTAGTCAAGCGAATATTAGCAATCCGCTTCGCTACTTGTTCATAACCGGATAACTGCTTCGCAGTTTATCAGAAGGAGGCTGCCCTCAATGTCATCAACTTAATATTAAAGTGTATAGATACCTTGACAACTAAATAATGAACAAAATTTATATGGCCAAAATTACATTTTAGGAGTATACTAAATAAAACATACAACCAAAATGTCATATGCCATGTAATAAATATGAGGTGAGATGCTGTTTATTTCAGGTTATAACGATATTTTCGGTCTGTATGTTTTTTCTTTCTGGAAAAACTACGACCATCTCTTACTGGAAATAATATTTTTTTTAACAACATGCAGATTTCATGTATGATTTCTGTTCGTCTGAACGTGTCGTGTAATAGTTGGGGCAGATAAAAAAGAAAAACTTTTATCGATGCCTGTATACTTATTTTTTTCTTATGACCAACAGAATTTATTTCCAGTAAAGAAATCTGTCGTAAATAAGAAATAATATTTAGCTTTGTCATCTGATTATAAAAATTCTGATAAACAGAATTTAGAGTTTTTCCAGTGAACTTTTCCAACTGAAATTTATTTTTCAGCTCATCATATTTTGTCTCAATTGGCCATCTGAAATGATATAACGTTTTAAAATCTTCAACAGTAAATTGGGTATCATAAATATTTGTGATCAATAATTCTTCACTGTTGTCATTGAGTTTAAAGCGAATGATCCTATGAGTGATATCCGGGTTCTTTATATCCGTAGAAATCTGATCTGCGTTAATAGATTCTCTGATATATCGCGGATTACTGTTTCCAATTCCCATTCGAATCACATATTTCAGATTATGCTGACTGAGAAAACGGTAAACTTCTTTTCCGGGATATCCGCGATCCAACAAAAGAATGGTATTTTCCAAATGCGTTTGTTCAATCAATGTATAGAGGTTTTTTCTTTCTGATTCATTACAATTTGAAAGAATACCATTTATAATATGATCTGATAAAGGATCGTAAAGCAATGAGACCAATGCTCCTGCTCGTTCTGAAAATTGATTCCCACAAGTACCAAGGGCGTTTCTGATTTCAGAAGTATCCGGTGGAAGAATTTTGGATGCATCAACAGCAGCAAGAAAATATCCCTTATATTGCTTGTGGAAAATTAATTTTTTTGCAGAAAATTCAAAAAATTCTTTGCAGGAAGTATAATTCATTTTGTTTCTGGCTTTTGAAAATGCCTGCGGAGAGACTGATGGAATCTTCCCACAAAATTTTCTGGTCAGCAATGGTATTTCGCTTTGTAAAGAAGCACCCGTATGTGCAAGCAACCCCCAAAAGTATTTCTGAAAGTCAATATCATGTTGCGGGTAAAATCTTTTTCTCTGAGAGCATGCCTGCGAATGAATTCGGTATCATTTAAACATTGATCAATAAGAAGAAAAAAATGTTCTAATTGTTTCATATACAGCCCTCCTATTATTAAGATAATTAAACGATGACTGTATTTAAACCTATTGTCAAGTATTCGTTTCTGACAGCACTGGCATTTTTAATTATTTTGTTCATTATTTAGTTATCAAGGTTCCTAGACTTAAGTTGATGACATTGAGCCTGCCCTCCTCCTGATACAAGCAAGTCTCCGCCCACTGCTTATTTCTTTTCGCAATTGAAGCAGAGGACTTACTTGATTCGGTTAAAGTATCTACATTTTGATCCTTATTACTGCAGAATTATTGCTGTATACCTTTTTACCATCAATTGTTTTGTAAGCACGAACAACATAATAATAATTCTTTCCGCGTTTTAATCCTTTATCTATGTAATAATTTCTTCTTCTCGTTATTGTTGCAACCTTCTTATAACTGCCTCCATAATTTTTTCTTAATAACTCATATCCCGTAACATTTCCAAGATTTTTCCATATTATTTTAGCTTTTGTGGAAGAAACTTTTTGTATTTTAGTTATCTTTGTAGAATTTAAAAGTTTTCCCTGGACTGTTAATGAATACGGATGTTTTTCTGAATTAGAATTATAAAGTTCCATTAGACGAATATAATATTCTCCTGCATTACAAGTACTCCGCAGAATTGTACTATTCTGATTTTTAGATCTGTTATATAACCAATCGTTACTATCCATCAGATAATTTCCCCGGCTATTATATAACGACACTGAAACACCTTGTGTTCCTTTCATAGTTACTGTAATAGTGATATTCATTTTTACCGGAGCCTTGAAATAAAAATACTCTTCATAGCTATCCCATGGATCCATGAGCGTCGGGGGCTGATTATTCCGTGCCACTCCTTTGATCGTACTATTGATCTTTACCTTCTTTGCACTCTCCATCCAACTATAACTATCAGCCTGTACCGGCATTCCAGAAACCATAAGTAGACTAACTACCATTACTACTAATACTATAAAACTACATTTTCTTTTCATCCTTGAATACATAAAATCTCTCCTCCCTTTTCTCAATTTACTCTCTTACCACATTGTCCACAGAATCTGAGACACCTCTCTTCCACATTGCAAACATCTTTTTATTTTATCCATTTTCTTTCCCCCCAATATGCCTAATATGATGAATTTTTGTAACTTTAATTTTACCATACTTTTTTCTTTTTTTTAGTCATTTGCATAAACAGACATAGTAAAGTACATAATTAACCATTTACTATTTCTACAAGCATCAGTTTTTTAAATTTTTCATTTGTCATAGATTTTTTGCTTAAATATTCACCATCAATTGAAAAATTGTGTTATAATACTTTCAAAATTACTTATTTCAAGGAGAGATTCCTATGCTGAAACTCGCAATATGTGAAGATAATGACATTCAATGCAGACAAATTCATACATTATCCTGTTCTTCTCTTGAAATTCCAGTCGAAATTGATACCTTTTCTTCAGCCACTGATTTTCTCAATCAAATTTCCAATGAGCAATGCCCTTATCATATTATTCTCATGGATATTGAACTTGGATCTGAATCTGTGTCTGGAATCAAACTTGCTCAGAGAATCAATTTATTAAATCCGAATACACAAATAATTTTTATCAGTCAGTATCTGCAATATGCATCTTCTGTTTATGAAACAAATCATATTTATTTTGTTTATAAGCAGCAAATGGAAAAATACCTTCCCAAAGCACTTTCTGCTGCCTGTCGTAAATTATCTGATCTTCAACAGAAATATTTTTGTTTTAATTACCAGTCCCGAGATTACCGTCTCCTTCGTTCTGATGTTCTTTTTATGGAGCGAAAGCTTCGAAATACTGAAATACATACTAAATCAAAAATTTACTATTGCCGCGAAAAAATTTCGGTTCTTATTGAACAACTAAAACCTGATTTTTGTATATGCCATAAAAGCTTTGCAGTTAATATAAATGCAATACATACTCTCAGCCATGCAGGTATTGAACTATCCGACGGTACACATCTTCCTGTAAGCCGCAATTGTTACCAGGCAACAAAAGATTCTTTCGCACAATTATTACTAAAAAACGAGGTGCTATGATGTTAGAAAATCTATTAGTTACGCTACTCCTTGCTACATATTACACCACTACATCTATATATTGTTTCCTGCAACTTTTTCCCAAACGGATAACTTCCAATGCAAAAAACTACTTTCATGTTATAGTTTCCTTTATTCTGATATGGTCTTTTTTTATGATTAAAGCATATAATCATTCAGCCGAAATGACAACACTCACACAATTAGTTATATTTTTAAACCTTTCTTTCTTATTCAAAGCACCCATTAAACAAAAACTACTGTCTTATTTTATTTATCTTTTGGGAGGTATATTAGCAGAACTTTTATCCGTAAATATTTATATACAACTTTATAATCTGTTTATTCATCAAAATTTATATACTGCATTAAATATTTATTCTCTATGCAGTTTTCATGAAAAGATAATTATACAAATTCTAATTTTTTCTTTTTCTTATCTGTTTTACAAAAAAGTTTTTTCTCTTTTACAGGAATGTATAAATTATTTAAAATTTACCTTACTTTTTATTATCATACTTCCTATTTTTTTACCATTAATTATATCAGAGTTTACACGATTTTATAAATCCAGTAACCTTTTTATTCCGCTTCTTCTATATATTATTTGTTGTTTCATAAGTTATTTATTATTTATACATAGTCTTAATTTATTAGAACAAGAACAGAAGAATTTTAAAAAGAATATCCATAAAATAGATCTACTGAAAATGCAAATGGAAGTATCGGAAGAAATGAAACAGGAATATATTAAAATTCGCAAATGGAATCACGATATAGAAAATCATCTAATTTCTTTGGCTTATCTTGCAGAAACAAAGAAAATGGATGAAGCAGAAAAGTACTGTAATTCTGTATTACTCGATAACATACATCTCAATGATCATACATTTGTTAATAAAACAGTCCATCAGGAGGATAATACCTTATGATTTCTAAACAAAAAATATTTTTTCTTATTTCTTTAGCATTTTTTCAAATTTTTTATCTTTTAGCCCATTATTCAGGAAAATATTTGAATCTTTTTTTCTTGCTGACCTGCCTGACTGCAATCATTGTATGTCATAATTTATATCAACTCTTAATACAACTTTTTACCGGAGAAAAAGCAAAAACAGAACTTAATCTGTTAGAAAAACAATATTCTTTAACTAACGAACATCTACTATTAATGAAACAGCAAAAAGACAATACTCTTAAAACTCAACAACAATTTATCAAAAAACTTCAAACAATACAAAATCTTCTGCACATAAATGATTTTGAAAATGCACACAAACTTATCTGCGAAACTCTTGAATCTTTCCAGCATGATCGCTTTCATCCTTATTGTGAAGACAATCTTATTCTTGCTATTCTGGAATCTAAGCGAACGTTCGCCCAATATTTAGGAATCCAGGTAGACTATAAGATTTTTCTTCCTGAAAAATCAATCATTCAGTCTTCAGATTTAAGTAGTGTTCTATTTAACATAATGGATAATGCCATTGAAGCATGTAATTCTTCTGGATCTTCGGAAACGCATATTTCCCTAATCTTGAAAACTTCTAAAGGCTTTCTTTCTATCCTAGTTAGAAACAGTAAAAACCCTCAAACAAAATTTAGCCACACTACTACAAAAAAAGATTCCTTTAATCATGGATTAGGACTTTCCATTGTCGAAGATATCTGCCACAAATATGATGGAAGCTGGCAGTGGAATGATTGTGGAAATGTCTTTGAATCCATTATTCTTTTACGATATCAATAAAACATTTATATAGCGTCTGGAGATATTGTAAATTCTGTCTAAATTATAAATATTTTATATTATCCGAATATTATATGTATTATGCATATATTATTCTTCTATTTCTATTTATTTTTATTATTTTTCAAATTTAGTGTTGACAATATCGTTTTTATCTGTTATAGTATAACCATCAAATAAAACAAACGGAAAACAAAAAAACAAATCAAAAAGGAGCGTGAACCCACCGAAAACATAACTTACTTCCCATAATCTAAGAAAGAGAGGTACAGTCCACCAGAAGATTTAAAGATTTTCCATCATAATTAAAACAAGGAGGTACGGACCACCGAGAACGTAAATTTTAATTCCGTATAAGTTTTAAATCTAAGAAATGAGAGGTATATTCCATTGGATAATGAAAATTGAAAGAGTCATCGGCAGAAGAAATTGATCGCTGATGGCTCTTATTTTTTGCTTATTTATCTCTGGCTCTCCTGAATATTCTGCTGAACCTATCCTCATTATCATTTGTCTTCATATCTTCCTCTGTACGTTCATAAGCATATTAATAACTCCATTTTCTCCGAGGTTCCCATGAAACAAAAACATATCTACCGCCTTATCTTTTTCTTTGTCATGGCTTTTGCTCTTGGCAGTCTTGTGGGAAAGATTTCTTCCCATTTTTCTTCCGGATCACGATCCGACCAGAATTCTATGGAAAACAGCCGGCCCTCTTCTGCTTCTCTGTCTTCTCAGAGTGAAAACTGGGGGCTTGGTTTTCAGGAGAAGGGCACACGGCCTACAGGAAATGCTTCCATAGAGGAACTGAAAAAATACAATGCCTGGTACGCAGATGATACTGATGAGAAAAAAATATATCTCACTTTCGACGCAGGCTATGATAATGGAAACACGCCTGCCATTCTGGACGCCTTACATAAACATCAGGTATATGCCACATTTTTTGTTGTGGGAACCCTGATCCGGGAAAAGCCGGAACTGATCCGGGAAATTGTGGATGCAGGCCATACCGTTGGCAACCACACCATGACTCACCCGGATATGTCCGGTATCTCCACAAAAGAAGCTTTTCAGAAACAGCTTGAAAATGTGGAGGCTCTTTATAAAGAAGCAACTGGAAAAGAAATGACAAAATTTTACCGTCCGCCACAGGGGATCTACAGCACGGAAAACCTCCAGATGGCAAAAGATCTGGAGTATCACACGTTTTTCTGGAGCCTGGCCTATGTGGACTGGTATCAGGATAAACAGCCCTCAAAAGAAGAAGCTTTCGAGAAATTACTGGGACGCATCCATCCGGGTGCTATTGTGCTGCTGCACAGCACTTCCTCTACAAACGCTTCCATCCTGGATGAACTGCTGACGAAATGGAAAGAGATGGGATATACTTTCGGAACGTTGGAAGAACTTGTGGAAGCCGCCTAAAAAAAATCTGCCCCGGAACTATATTCTCATACGTCCCGGAGCAGATTTTTGTGCTATTGATTTAGAAGGTGTTCTTCTTATTTAATTGTCTTATTTACTGAACTGCTTTGAATGCCTCGTCAAGATCCTGGATAATATCATCGATATTCTCAGTTCCGATAGAAAGACGGATTGTGTTTGGTTTGATTCCCTGATCAAGAAGCTCTTCCTCTGTGCACTGGCTGTGTGTTGTAGTAGCCGGATGGATAACCAGAGATTTTACATCTGCAACGTTTGCAAGAAGTGAGAACAGCTCAAGGTTGTCGATGAAATCTTTTGCCTTCTGTGCGTCTCCCTTGATCTCGAATGTGAAGATGGAACCGCCGCCGTTCGGGAAGTATTTCTTGTAAAGCTCCTGCTGGCTTGGATCTGTGGATACAGACGGATGATGAACTTTCTCTACCTGCGGATGGTTGTTCAGGTACTGTACAACTTTCAGTGCATTCTCAACATGACGCTCTACACGGAGAGACAGTGTCTCAAGTCCCTGAAGGAAGATGAAGGAGCTTACTGGAGAAATAGTTGCTCCTGTGTCACGGAGAAGGATTGCACGGATCTTTGTAACAAATGCTGCTGGTCCGCAAGCTTTTGTGAAGCTTACACCATGGTAGCTTGGGTTCGGCTCTGTAAGGGATGCGAATTTACCGGATGCCTCCCAGTCAAACTTACCGCCCTCTACGATCACTCCACCGATTGTGGTTCCATGACCGCCGATGAATTTTGTTGCAGAATGAACAACGATATCTGCGCCATACTCGATCGGTCTTACAAGGTAAGGTGTTGCAAATGTGTTATCTACAACAAGCGGGATTTTATGTTTGTGAGCGATTTTTGCAAGAGCCTCAATATCTACAACATCAGAATTTGGGTTTCCAAGAGTCTCAATATAAACAGCTTTTGTGTTCTCCTGGATCGCATTCTCCACTTCCTCGAGATTAAATACATCAACAAATGTTGTTGTGATTCCGTATGCCGGAAGCGTATGCTCCAGAAGGTTTGTTGTACCGCCGTAAATATTTTTGGCTGCTACAATGTGATCTCCCTGCTGTGCAAGGTTCTCGATCGTGTATGTGATAGCTGCTGCACCGGATGCTACTGCAAGTGCTGCCGAACCACCCTCAAGTGCTGCGATCCTCTTCTCGAATACGTCCTCTGTCGGGTTTGTAAGACGTCCGTAAATGTTACCGGCATCTGCAAGTCCGAAACGTGCTGCTGCATGATCGCAGTTGCGGAATACATAGGAAGATGTCTGGTAGATTGGTACTGCTCTTGCATCTGTAACCGGATCCGGCTGTTCCTGTCCTACGTGAAGCTGTAATGTCTCAAATTTGAATTTTCTCTGATCTCTTGTAATTTTGCTCATGTGTTTGTCCTCTTTTCTTTTATTCTTTATATTCGATATAATGTATTAATTCTTCATGATCATCTGCTTATCAGCGACAACAACACATTCGCTTCTCTTCGATAAACACCCTGGTTGACTTCTGTAAAACCTTCATGATTTCCTCCTGATCATCACGTTGCTCACCTTGTTTTGTGTGCTCCGTTTTTTGATGATGCAATCATATCACCCTTTTCCTAGTATGTCAATGGGGTTTATCTATTTAGGTTCTCACCTTTATTTATGACTAGCTATAGATTTTATTTATAACGCCACCGCCTACAACTTCGTCTCCGTCATACATTACCACAGCCTGGCCTTTTGTGATCGCTCTCTGCGGTTCATCAAACTTCACATGAAGGATGCCGTCCGGTGTCTGCCATGCAGTGGCTGGCTGCTCTTTATGACGGTAACGGATCTTGGCAGTCACTCTCTTCGGCTTACTTAAATTATCCACGGAGATCAGGTTTACACTATCTGCCTCAAGCTCACTGCTGAAAAGATCTGCGTTGTCACCGAGAACAACTGTATTGGTCTTCGGGGAGATCTCGCAGACATAAAGACGGCTGGCTGCCGGAATACCAAGGCCACGGCGCTGACCGATGGTATAATGGATGATTCCTTTATGGCGTCCGATATAGTTTCCTTCTTTATCTACAAAATCACCTTCCGGTGTTTTTTTACCTGTATATTTCTCGATAAATTTCGCATAATCGCCATCCGGCACAAAGCAGATATCCTGGCTGTCATGTTTTCTGGCATTGATAAAACCATGTTCTTCGGCAATGACACGGACCTGATCTTTCCGAAGGCCGCCAAGAGGAAGTTTTACATGTGCCAGCTGTTCCTGGGTCAGCATATAGAGCACATAGGACTGATCCTTGGTGTCGTCCACTGCTTTTTTCAGAAGATAGCGTCCTCTGTTCTCATCATATTCCACTCTTGCGTAATGTCCGGTTACAATATAATCGTAGCCGATCTCCTGCATACGGTGGAACATTTTGTCAAATTTCAGATAACGGTTGCAGTCGATACATGGATTGGGGGTGCATCCGTTTTCGTAGGCCTCCACAAAACGGTCCATAACTTCTGTATGGAAATCTGCGGTAAAGTTAAATACGTAGTAAGGCATATCCATCTGATAGGCCACGCTTCTGGCATCCTCCACATCGTCCAGGGAACAGCAGGTCTTTTCCCTGTGGACACCGATATCCTCGTTGTTGTAAAGTTTCATGGTTGCACCGATGCACTCGTCACCGGATTCTTTTGTCAAAAGAGCTGCCACGGAGCTGTCCACACCGCCGCTCATTGCTATGATCGCTTTTTTCATTTATATCTTAACCTTTCATTGATGATCTTTTTTCACACAGCAAAAGTACGGGATTTCGCATCCCACACAGCTGTAATTTCGCATTTATTATAATATGGCAGATATCCTTTGTCCACGATTTTTCACCCGGAACCTTTGCTTTGCTTCTTTCCCGCAGGCTCTCTTTGGTATATAATAGAACATATTTTTCAGAAAAGGATGTGACTATATGAAGCTTTCCCTGTTTTCCACGCTGCAGGGCTACCGGAAAGAGTACCTTCTCAAAGATATTTTTTCCGGTATCATCATCGCCGCAGTTTCCATTCCTATCTCCATGGGATATGCCCAGATTTCCGGAATTCCGGCGGTATACGGACTGTATGGCTCTGTTCTGCCGATCCTGCTGTTTGCGCTCTTTTCCACTTCAAGGCAGTTTATCTTCGGAGTTGACGCGGCACCTGCTGCCATTGTAGGCGGCGCACTGTCTACCCTTGGCATTGCCGCGGAATCAGAAGCTGCCATGGATTATGTCCCTGCCATTGCACTTTTTGCAGGCCTGTGGTTATTTGTGTTCTTCCTGCTCCATGCGGATAAGATCGTGGATTTCATCTCCACACCGGTAATGGGTGGTTTTATCAGCGGTATCGCAGTCACCATCATCCTGATGCAGATCCCAAAACTGATGGGAAGCCCGGCAGGTTCCGGTGAACTTCTGGAGCTGGCAGAGCATATCTTCGCTGCCGCAAAAAATATCAGCTGGCTTTCCCTCTGCATGGGACTTGGTGCGCTGATACTGATCCGCATATTCAAAAAACTGGCGCCGAAATTCCCCATGGCCATCGCGATCATGGCCCTGGGTGTTCTCTCCACCGTTGTTTTTCATGTGGATGAAAAGGGCGTTGTGCTTTTGCAGTCTGTAGAACGCGGCCTCCCTTCCCTGGTGATCCCGGATTTCGGAAATGTTGATCTGACCCAGGCAGCAGGCCGCGGCCTTATGGTTGCCGTTGTCATTATGGCGGAAACCCTTCTTGCAGAGAACACTTTTGCCTTCCGCAATGACTATAAACTGAACGACCGACAGGAGATCCTGGCCTGTGCAGCAGGAAACATTGCTGCTGCCGCTGTGGGATGCTGTCCGGTAAACGGCAGTATTTCCCGTACCTCCCTCAATGAACAGTACGGGGGAAAATCTCAGGCAGTTTCCATCACTGCCGGGATCACCATGGCTCTGATTCTTCTTTTTGGCACCGGATTTATCGGATATCTTCCGGTTCCTGTGCTGACAGCCATTGTGATCTCTGCTCTGATGGATGTGGTGGAAACCCATCTGGCTGTGCGTCTTTTCAAGGTGAGCCGGACAGAATTTTACATTTTTATGGCTGCCGGTTTCAGCGTGCTCTGCCTTGGAACGATCTACGGCGTTATCATTGGCATCCTGCTCTCTTTCGTAGCTGTGATCCTGAAAGCTACCAACCCGCCACGCTCTTTCCGTGGCATGATCCCGGGCAGAGATGTTTATTTTGATCTTTCCAGAAACCGTTACGCCTATCCCATCAAAGGCGTTGTCATCTACCGTTTCAGTGAAAACCTGTTTTTCGCAAATGTAAAGATCTTTCAGGAGGACATTGAGAACAGCATCCAGAAAGATACGAAAGTAATGATCGTAGATGCCAGTGCCATCAACAGCATTGACGTTACTGCTGCCGACCGACTGGATGCCATCTCTGCAAGCCTGAAAAAACGTGGGATCCGTTTTTACCTCACCGAACATTCCACTCAGATCAATGACCAGCTGCGTCAGTTCGGCATCGGCCATATGATCAAGGACGGTATGGTCCGCCGTACCATTCTTGCCGCCTTACATGACGCAGGGATCGAAGCGCCTTATGAACTGGATGTTCCAAAGGAAGACGAGGCAAAACTTCTCCGCCGCAGCATCGCCTTTCTCCCGGCAGAGGAAGAAGACACCCTGGAAGAGTTTGCCTGGGCTTTCGGAGACGATGCGGTAAAAGAGATCGAGGAATCTGTCCATCATATCATTGAACAGTTACACCAGATCCCGGATATCGAACGACTCTCCGAAGAAGGTCTGGAAGAACTTCTGGATAACTGGCATGGCCTGGGTCTTCTGGATGAGGACGAACTTCTTCGAAGGATTGAGTTACATATGGACGAACTGCCGGAAGAGCTAACTTCCGACCAGAGACTGATCCTTCAGCTTCTGGAAAAACGCCGTGGCAAACTGAAAGAAAAGATCCTGGCCGAACACCCGGAAGTTCTGGAACGGCTGGAACAGCGCAGAAAGAAACTGGAAGAACGGCTGGAGAAACAGAATCCGGAAGCCGTTCAGAAGTGGAAACACTGGAAAGAGGAACATCTCAAAGACTGATTTCTTTATATTCCTCACAGATATTGATAAACTCCTGCATTACAGCGGAAGGCCTGCGGTCTTTTTTCCAGGCAAGAAGGATCCTAGTCGTAAGCTTCTCTTCTTCGATGATCCGGATGGGAAGATCTGTACAGAGGTCTTCCATGGATCTTGGAAAAACGGCAGTGGCAAGGCCTTCCTGCACCCAGAGCATGGCATCTCTGGGATCGTCGCAGACACAGAAAATATCCGGCTGGAGATTTTTTTCTCCAAAGGCTTTCATCAGAAATTCTTCGTATCGCCGGTAAATAATAAGAGGGCGTCCAGTCAGTTTCTTAAGGCTGATGCCCTCTTTTTTTGTCCTGTTTTCCGGGAATGCCGGGGGAAGGACTGCGATCATGGGTTCTTCCGAAAGCTCCAGATAATTTAATCCCTCCAGCTTGATAGGTGTCCGCACCACAGAGACATCAATGATCCCATCCATAAGATAGTTCAGAAGTGTGAAGGTAATGGCATCCCGCACCTCAAAGTTTACATCGGAATTTTCCCTGGAAAATCTGGAAATATAAGGCATAATGGTGGTTACTGTGGTGGGCGTGATCCCGATACGTAAGACCTGCTTTTTCCCTGCCTTGGATACTTCCAGCTCTGTGGAACGGACATAATTTAAAATATTCTCCGTCCTGTCATAAAGAAGCTTTCCCGCTTCTGTCAGTGTCACCCCTGCCCTGGTCCGTTCAAAAAGCTTCACATTCAGTTCCGCTTCCAGCTGTTTGATCTGATAGCTTAAAGGCGGCTGGGACATGTTCAGCCTTCTTGCAGCTTCATGGATACTTCCTGTTGCCGCGATCTCATGAAAATATTCCAACTGTCTGATCTCCATATCTTCCTCCTTTTAATTGTATATGACATTTCCTGTGATTTCCGCATTCCGTTCCCGGATGATCCACATCAAACACGCTCTGTCTCTGTTCAAACAAACGGATATCTGCAATCTGCATACTAATGATTTTTTCATTTTTGCAGATACTATCATTATCTTCCCATAAACTCACGTTTTCTTCAATACAAATTTTATATTATAATGCATCAAAAACAATATTATACGTATCATCCCTAAGGGAGTATAATAACAGAGGTTTATTGTAATAAAAAGGAAATGGAGGAAAGAAAAAGAAATGCGAACACTCGCAAAATATCTTCGAAACTACAAAAAAGAAAGCATTCTGGCTCCTTTTTTCAAGTTTCTGGAAGTTGTGTTTGACCTGCTGGTGCCTATCGTCATCGCCCAGATCATCGATGTGGGTATTGCCCATAACGATCACGGCTACATCGTACAGAAATTTTTTATCCTGATACTGATGGCAGCCGCAGGACTGGCAGTCAGCATTACCGCCCAGTTTTTTGCAGCAAAAGCCAGCGTAGGTTTTGCCACAGAAGTACGTCAGGCAGTTTTTGACCATATCCAGAAGCTTTCCTATACAGAGCTGGATACCCTTGGAACCGATACCCTGATCACCCGTCTGACCGATGACGTAAACCAGGTACAGAATGGTGTAAATATGGGCCTTCGTCTTCTTCTTCGAAGCCCGTTTATTGTTTTCGGTGCCATGGTGATGGCCTTTACTATCAACGTGCGCTGTGCGCTGATCTTCGTAGTTGCCATCCCGATCCTGTTCCTGGTTGTCTTTGTGATCATGTTCTTAAGTATCCCTCTTTTCAAAAAAGTACAGGGACGCCTGGATACTGTCACACGCCTTACCAGAGAAAACCTGACCGGTGTCCGTGTGATCCGTGCATTCTGCCGGGAAGATCACGCAGTTGCAGAGTTTGACGAAAGCAACCTTGCTCTCACAAAACTGAATGAATTTGTGGGAAAAATCTCCGCACTTTTAAATCCGGCCACCTATGTGCTGATCAATATCGCAACCGTAATCCTGATTCAGACTGCAGGTGTACAGGTCAATCTGGGAAACATGCAGCAGGGTGAAGTCGTTGCCCTTTACAACTACATGGCACAGATGATCGTGGAGCTGATCAAACTTGCTTCCCTGATCATTACCCTGAACAAATCCATGGCCTGTGCAGACCGTGTTGCCGGAATCCTGAAAGTAGATTCCACCATGGCCTACCCGGAGAAAACTTCCGCACCGGTAGCTGCAAAGAACGACTGTGCCGTTGCTTTTGACCATGTGACCTTCTCCTATGCAGGAACCGGCGCGCCCAGCCTTTCAGACATTACTTTTTCCGCAAAAAAAGGCTCTACCATCGGAATCATCGGCGGTACCGGAAGCGGTAAGTCCACCCTTGTGGATCTCATCGCCCGTTTCTATGACGCAAGCAGTGGAACCGTCACCCTTGACGGCCAGAATGTACAGACCTACTCTCAGAATGAGCTCCGGGAAAAAATCGGCGTGGTTCCTCAGAAGGCAGCACTTTTTCAGGGAACCATCCGCGAGAACTTAAGCTGGGGACGGGAAGACGCCACAGATGAGGAAATGTGGGAGGCTCTTACCACTGCCCAGGCCCGTGAGATCGTGGAGAAAAAAGATGGCCAGCTGGATTTTAAGCTGGAACAGAACGGCCGGAACCTTTCCGGTGGCCAGCGCCAGAGACTTACCATTGCCCGCGCTCTTGTGAAAAAACCTGAGATCCTGATCCTGGATGACAGTGCCAGTGCTCTTGACTTTGCCACAGATGCGGCACTTCGGAAATCTCTCCACCAGCTTGGCGGAAACACCACCACTTTCCTGGTATCCCAGAGAGCAGCCAGTATCCGTCAGGCCGATCTGATCCTGGTACTGGACGACGGCCAGCTCGCCGGAAAAGGAACCCACCAGGAGCTTGTTTCCACCTGTGAAACTTACCGTGAGATCTTTTTCTCACAATTCCCGGAAGAACGGATCAAATATGAAAAAGCAACCGGAAAGGAGGTCCTGGCATGAGCAAAACAGACAAAAACAGCATGGCAACCTTCTTCAAGGTGCTCCGCTTTATCGGAAAATACCGTTTTCTTCTTGTATTAAGTGTGATCCTTGCCGCAGTTACTGTCATTTTGCAGCTGTATGTTCCCGTACTTTTCGGCTATGCCATTGATGAGGTGGTTGCTGCCCATGAAGTTGATTTTGGCAGAATGGGATTCTATCTTTCCCGTATTCTTGTCATGATCGTGCTTTCCGGTATTGCCACCTGGGTCATGAGCATCATCAACAACCGTATGACCTACCGCACAGTACAGGATATCCGTGCGAAATCCATCCGCCATATCCAGAAACTTCCGCTGTCCTACCTGGACGGACACAGCACCGGTGATATCATCAGCCGTGTCATTGCGGATACGGATATTCTTTCTGATGGTATGCTCCTTGGATTTACACAGCTGTTTTCCGGTATCATCACCATCATCGGAACTCTGATCTTCATGTTTTCCAAAAACGTGTGGATCACACTGATGGTCATTGTCCTGACTCCGGTGAGCTTTTTTGTGGCAAAATTCATCTCCTCCCATTCTTTCCAGATGTTCCGTGCACAGAGTGATGCCCGTGGACGTCAGACTGCACTGATCGAGGAAATGATCGGAAATCAGAAAGTGGTTCAGGCATTTGGCTATGAGAACCGTTCTTCGGAGCGTTTCGCTTCGATCAACGAGGAGCTTCGAAATGCCAGCCAGAAAGCTGTTTTTTACAGCAGTCTCACCAACCCGTCCACACGATGTGTCAACAACATCATCTATGCAGGTGTAGCTCTTGTAGGTGCATTCCTGATCCCGGGCGGTCATCTGACGGTAGGTGGGCTTTCCGTCCTGTTGGCCTATGCTAACCAGTACATGAAACCATTTAATGATATCAGCTCCGTGATTACAGAGCTTCAGAACGCTCTGGCCTGCGCTACCAGGATCTTTGACCTTCTGGAAGAAAAACCGGAAAGCCCGGACCTGTCCGGAACTCTTGATGATGTAAAAGGTGCCGTAGATATCCAGAATGTTTCTTTCCGCTACGAAGAGGACAAACCTCTCATTGAAGGATTTAACCTTCACACAGAGCCTGGCCGACGAATCGCCATCGTAGGTCCTACCGGCTGTGGTAAGACAACTTTTATCAACCTGCTAATGCGTTTCTACGACGTCACCGGCGGAAGTATCTCCGTAGACGGAAAACCGATCACCGAAGTTTCCAGACATGCCCTCCGCGGAAGCTATGGCATGGTTCTCCAGGATACCTGGATCAAACATGGAACTGTCCGCGACAACATCTGTATCGGAAAACCGGATGCTTCGGATGAAGAAGTGATCCAGGCAGCAAAAATGTCCCACAGCTGGGAATTTATCCGCCGTCTTCCAAATGGCCTGAATACCATTCTCTATGAAGACAGCTTAAGCCAGGGACAGAAACAGCTTCTCTGTATCACCCGTGTCATGTTGTGCCTGCCACCGATGCTGATCCTTGACGAGGCAACCTCCAGCATTGATACCCGTACTGAAATGCTGATCCAGGAAGCCTTCGACCGGATGATGCAGGGCAGAACAAGCTTCATTGTTGCCCACCGTCTCTCTACTATCCGTAATGCGGATGAGATCCTTGTCATGAAAGACGGAAGTATCATTGAGCAGGGAAATCACGAGGAACTTATGGCAAAAGGCGGATTCTATCAGAATCTTTATAACAGCCAGTTTGTGAAAGTTTCTGAATAAAATATCGAATTTATAAAATTCAAAAATCTCCGGATCACAGTTTTTCTGTGCCGGAGATTTTTTTATACCATTTTGTTCTATTTATATTTTGACCGGAGAAGCCACTTCTGATCGATCACTTTCAATTCTTCTCCAAACCGGATATGAAGCCTTACTGAGCCTGGAAGCTGCTCCACATGTTCAATGTTTCCGGTTCCGAATTTCGGATGGCTCACATCTTCTCCGATCTCGTAGCGCACAATGCTGTTCCGGGTATTTTCATGCTGCTGCTTTCTCCGGTAAGTATCCCGTACTGTTACTGTCCGGTCATGGATTGGGCTTCGGAGCTTTTTCTCGTAGTCGTGTTTCATCAGTGCTTCCCCTGCTTTATAATATGGCGTTGGCGCCGCGCCGGTCAGGGAACAGCAGTATTTCCAGGCACTTCCGTGGGTTCCGTGCTGCCACTGATACTCTGCGGGAATGTGAAAATTATGCTGCATATAATGGGCATATTCATGTTTGTAAAGATCCAGCCTGTCCTCTTTTTTCAGAGGATTTTTTACCGCATAGCCAATAAACAGCAGGGAAAAATGAAAATGCTCTTTTTCGTGGTAACTGCCTCTTGTATACGATCCAAGAAGGTCCGGCTCCATGCCAAAAGTAATGGGGATCTTCGCTCCATTGAGATGAAATTTTTTATCAAATTCCGCATAAAGGCTGCGGATCTGGGCTGTAAGTACCGGAATCTCTTTTTGCAGAGCCTGTGCAAGTGCCTGGTCGATCATTATTTACAACTCCTCTATATTTTTAAAATACAAACTCTAGTAATATAGCACTTTCTCCCGGAATTGTAAACATCTCCTGAATGTATTTTGCCGGCAGTTATTAAGAACTGCCGGCAATACCCCTTATTTTTATCTCAGGCACAAATCTTCTTTACGCCAATTTCCAGCTGGCTGCCTCTTCTCTTGCATGGATAAAATCTGCATAAAGACCGCTCTGGGCGGAAAGTTCCTCGTGGGTTCCTCTCTGAGTGATCTTTCCTCCGTTTAATACCAGGATCTGGTCCGCATTTCGGACTGTTTTCAGTCTGTGGGCGATCATGATAATGGTCTTGTTATGAATCAGCACATCGATTGCCTTCTGCAGCTCCGCCTCATTTTCCGGGTCCACACTTGCAGTTGCCTCATCCAGGATAATGATCGGCGCATCTTTCAGCATGGCTCTTGCAATGGAAATCCGCTGTTTCTCGCCGCCGGAAAGAGTTCCACCACCTTCTCCGAGAACCGTATCATAACCCTCCGGAAGGGACATGATAAAATCGTGACAGCAGGCAGCTTTTGCGGCTTCCACCACTTCCTCATGGGTGGCATCCTGTTTTCCGAAGCGGATGTTATTTTCGATGGTGTCATTAAAAAGATATACATCCTGGAATACCATGGAAATATTTTTCATCAGGCTGTCCAGCTTGTATTCCTTTACATTGTGGCCGCCTACCAGGATCTCTCCGCCCTGTACATCCCAGAATCTGGCGATCAGATTGCAGAGCGTAGTTTTTCCGCCGCCGGAAGGTCCTACTACCGCAGTGGTGCTTCCTGCCGGGATCTGGATGGAAACGCCATCCAGGATCTTACGGTCACCATAAGAGAAACTTACGTTTTTAAATTCCACAGATGCATCTTCCGGACGGATTTCACTGCCGTCGGTATCCATCGTCGGTGTGTCATCAATAGAATTTGCTTTCCGCATGGATTCCCCAAGCATCTGCAGATTGTCGGACATATTTCCTGCATTTTCCAGCTCCTGATATACCATAAAGGAAGCGATCAGCATCAGGATACATCTGGAAAGATCCAGGCTTCCACTGTAATAAAATACAAGACTTGCCACTGCCAGCGCCGCGCCAAATACCTTTGCAGTTACCTGTCGGATACCGATCCACGGTGTCACAGATCTTGTCAGAGCCAGCGCTTTTTTGCAGCTGTCATCCACTGCCCTGGCTGCTGCCTGATCGTTATCTTTTTCCAGACCATAGGATTTTACCACGCTCATGCCCTGCACATATTCCAGAACAGATTTTACCAGTCCTTCCTGCGCCTGCTGTCTTCCAGGGCCTGTTTTTGCGGTTGCTGCCGTGGAGCATTCTGTTACTGCAAGGTAAACCAGAATACCAATAATAGCGATCACTCCAAGACGCACATCGATCACAAACAGCGCCAAACAGAAAGCCAGAGTATTTAAAAATCCTCCGATCACAATGACCAGACATCTGGACGCATTGTTTTCCACATCCGAAAGTGTAGTAGTAACAACTGCTGTGATATTTCCGAGGCTGTTGTCATTAAAAAATCCCATTGGGATATAGCGCAGACGGTCTCCGATATGGACTCTTTTCTCTGCTGCCATAAAATATCCGGTTTCTGTCTCCGCATTGGTCGCATAGTAAAAGCAGGCCTGCCTTCCCAGCATGGAGATCAGCATTACTGCAAATACCGGAAGAATATGTGCTTCTTTCCCACCTACGATGATATCCAGCGTCATCATCAGCGCCAGAAACTGCAGTGCTCCAAAGACCGCTCCGATAAAGGAAACGATCATGGCTTTTGTAAAAAGTTTTTTCTTTTTGCCTGAAAAGGCGATGATTTCTTTTAATATCCGGATCATTTCTCTTTCCCCCTTATGCCACGTCGCGGACACCCAGATAGGAATTCCACATCTTGCTGTACAGCGGGCAGTTTTCTTTCAACTGCTCATGGGTTCCCTGTGCCTCAATATGACCATCCTGAACCACTACAATGTTGTCCGCATCGGTGATGGTTCCCAGACGGTGCGCGATCACGATCAGTGTCTTCCCTTTTGTCAGTGCGGAGATGGCCTTCTGGATCATGGCCTCATTTTCCGGGTCAATGCTTGCGGTGGCCTCATCCAGGATCACGATCTTCGAGTTTTTCAGCATGGCTCTTGCAATGGAGATCCGCTGCTTCTCTCCTCCGGAAAGATGTCCGCCGCCTTCGCCGCAGATGGTATCATATCCTTTATCCAGCTTCCGGATAAAACCGTCACATCCGGCAGCTTTTGCCACTGCCTCCACTTCCGCATCTGTGGCATTTAATTTTCCCATACGGATATTGTCACGGATGGTACGGTCAAACAGGTAATTATCCTGGGAAACATAGGCGATCTCCTGATTCAGCTGATCCAGAGGGATCTCTTTGATATCTTTTCCCCCAAGGGTAATGTTTCCTTCGGTTACATCCCAGAAACCTGCGATCAGTTTTGCAATGGTGGATTTTCCGGAACCGGATGGTCCGACCAGTGCGGTAACTGTTCCCGGGTTGATGGTAAGGTTTACGCCTTTCAGCACTTTTTCATCCTGGTTACCATAGCTGAAGGATACCTGTTTCAGACAGATCTTCTCATCAGAAAGAGAAGTTTTTCCCTCCGGACGGTTCAGTTCCGGGCTGTCCAGGATACCGTTGATTTCTTTTACGTTGGCACCCACAATGGCAAGCTCATCCACAAAGGACAAAGCCGCCAGAAACGGGCCCGCAAATCCCATGGAAAGGACAATAATGGTGAAAAAATCCGAAGCGGAAAGGCTGCCGTGAGACCACAGAAGAAGTCCTACAGGCAGCACGGTGATCAGGACGGACGGCGTCCAGGTCTGCATGGTGGACATATATTTCTGGTTGTCATGCATCCAGTCCACATAGTACTGTGCGTTCTCTTCCACTGCTCCGGAATATTTTTTATAAGATCCGGCGGACTGGCTGAAAGCCTTTACTACCTGGATCCCGCCTACATACTCGATGATGGCATTTGCCATACGTTTTCCTACTGCAACTGCGCCTTCCCAGCGGACTGCATAGGTTCTTCCGCTCTGGCTCATGATGGCCATACCGATCACAGTTGTGACAAGGGAAGCAAATCCCATTCTCCAGTCCAGTGCAAAAATATATACTGCAATGGCAACCGGTACCAGAAGGTTGGCTGTCATCTCCGGGATCAGATGGGCCAGCGTGGGCTCCATCCCTTCCACACGGTCTACGATGGTTGTTTTATACTGTCCGGATGGAGTATCCAGAATGGTTCCCATTGGCACTCTGGAAAGCTTGGCCAGCATTTTTTTACGGATATCCCGCAGAGTATAGTAGGTTGCTGTATGGGACATGGACGTGGACCATGCAGAACCCACAGACTTTACCAGATAACTGCTCAGAAGAAGACCGCACCATGGCAGGCACTGGCTGAAATCTCCATTTTCCAGAAGAATGCGTATCATCGCCGCAATACTGAAATACGCAGCCATGGTTCCTGCCACACCAAGTACAGCCAGAACTACTGAACCATAAAATTTACTGTGATATTTTTCTGCCCATCCCCATACGACGGATATTGGAGATGGTTCTTTCTTTTTTTCCATATGTATCAACTCCTTTTTGCAGATATCAGATAATTAAACTGACTTCCACTACACTCTTCTGCTTTGTCACGATCCGCTGATTCCCAGTAACCGGAACCATCCGGCAGAATAAAATTCCCTCAGGCTGTTCATATAGGAAATAGCTTTTTCTCTGGGCATATCGTAGCGTACCGTTTCAAACATGCCGTTAAACATGCTGCTCGCCACCATATGGATCAGATTCTCATCCAGTTCTTCCGGCTGATAACCCGCCTCTTTCATTTTTTCCATAAGGACAATGCTGGAATTAACCTCGATCTCTGTGAGTACGTCCAGATAATGTTCATAACGGGTTCCTGCAGAACAGCATACGATCAGTTTAAATGCATCAAAATGATCATAAATATATTCCACCATCCAGGAATGACCTTCATCAGACACCTCCGGAAGTGTCTGCACCTGGTCCTTCACCGGCTGATCTGCAAAGTTTCTCTGGATCGCCCGGTATCTCTCTTCCAGCACTCTGGCCGGTTCTTCCACCAGTACATCAAACAGAGATTCCTTGTCTGTATAATAGCGGTACAGTGCTCCTGTGGTCACAGACAGTCTGGATGCGATCCCACGCATGGAAGCTCCCTGAAATCCTTTTTCCAGAAATTCCTGCTTTCCTGCTTCCAGAAGATCTGCTGCCAGTTTCTCATTTACAGGTCTCATATGATTGTCTCCTTTATTCAATAACGCCGTTATTTAATAACAATGTTATTTTAAGATAACTTTCTTTGTTTGTCAATTGGTTAAGTTAAATAAAACTATCTTTTTTCAAAAATTTCCAGATTTACGAATGGCATGCAAAAAGCAGCTGCTCTCTGCACAGAAATCAATTCTGTACAAAAAACAACTGCTTCATAAATTTACTATATCTTTCTGTTCCATCATTAGCGTAGCATAATTCTCTACGCATCCGAAACCTAATGTCACTGTTGTATTTAACATCTGGCTTTTTTTTACAGACTTTTCGTCAAGCGGATATTCGCAATCCGCTTCGCTACGTAGCTCTACACCAAATAACTGCTCCGCAGTTTATCAGGAGGAGCTTGCACTCCTCCTGATACAAGCAAGTCCCCACCCACTGCTTATTGCCTTTCGCAACCCCGCAGGGGACTTACTTGATTTGGTTAAAGTGCAGTGTTTTGTGATATTTCGCATGCTGATCCAGAAGATCACTCCATTTTTCACCTTCCGGTTTCTTCTCGTTATTGTTGTAATTTTCTTCTCCTTTCAGCTCATCCATATACTGCACGTAATCCAGGATATAAATATCAACGGTGGAAATATCTCTGTCCTGAATGGCAAAATTATTGCAGTTTCCATTGGACTCATTATATGGCAGCCTGTTTCCATTGGCATCCAGCGCAACCATGAAACAGTCGCTGTTGGAACCTTCCTCATAAAGTTCATTTACCGTCAGCTCATATGGAGTCCGGATCACGGACTTAAGACCGATTCCTGCCTCATTTGTCTCATTGATCTCCTGAACTTCCGTTTCTGAATCATCGACTGTTACCGGAATGTCAAAACTCCAGTCTCCTTCGAATTTATAATATCCCGCATCCGGATCATTCGGATCTGAAGCTTCATCCGGCCGCATTCCACGGATCTCACTGATACCCAGATGCATGTTAAACTTTTCCGGAATATCGATCTCTTTGATATAAGACTGAAGTGCGCCTCCTCTGACAGATATTTTTTCTATATATTCTCCAAGAAGTGCACTGCCTTCTTCTGTCTCATCATTTATGTCATCCAGGGTGATGCCCATTTCATCCCGTACCTGCTGGCACATTTCCTCGTATTTTTTATTGTATTCACTGTAGTCTTTTGTCGCCTCTGCAAGATCTACCCGAAGGATGCAGGCATATGTATTCTCATCCAGAAATTCTCCTTCCAGATTGCTGAGCATCACCCCATCGTCCACCGGCTTAAAATCCAGAAGTCTTGTTGAATACATTTCCATAGCAGGCTTCCCATCCAGTCCTTTTAACGTATCAGGAAATGGTTCCTCACTTTGAAACTGCATGGTCACATAGACAGCCTGGCTGTTTGCAAAAATCTCGGAGCAGGTGATGGTGAGGCCGCCGGATGTTTTTGTGTAGGTGGTGTCTGCGTTTGCATTATCTGATGCTGTATGATCCGTTGTTTGATCAGAGTTTCCATCTGCTGTTTTCGCTCCGGCAGATTTTTCTGTATCTTCCAGTGTCGTCGCATGATCTGCAAAATCTCCAAAGAAGCTTACTTTATCCTGTAATGTTTCAAAAAGACCTCCCACCACCGGGATATTCTTTGCCATGACCGGATTTGCCGCACAGAACAGAATACCTGCTGCCAGTACTGCTGCTGTTCCCGCCACGACCTTCCCGCCTGTTTTCATCCAGCGGAGGGCATTTTTATCATTCGTTTCTCTCTTTTGTACGGCAGTATTGTTCTCAATGTGATGATATGCCTGGTTTGCCCGTTCCCGCACAATCACCGGTATCTCTGTATCTTTCTGAAGTTTTTTCTGAAAATTTTTTTCATTATCATTTAATGTCATCATCAAACACGTCCCTCCCTGACCTTGTACTCGTACATCTTCGCAATCTGTTTTCTTCCGCGTTGAAGACGAGATTTCACTGTGCTTTCCTTCATATCCAGGATCTCACTGATCTCCCGGGTATTAAATCCTTCCATGTAGTACAGAAGAACGATCATCCGGTATTTCTCGTCCAGCGGTTCCAGCATCTGCGCCCATTCTGCCGAGGCATATTCCGCCTCATGGAAAGGCATCTCCGGCATCTCGTCTGTACAGATCATTCGATTTTTTCTCTGCAGGATGTCCTTGCATTTGTTGATCAGGATCCGTATCATCCATGTTTTGAAATACCTGTTATATTTCAGGCTTTTCAGATTTTCATAGCAGGAAAGGATGGTATCCTGGATGGCATCCGCAGCATCTTCGTCATTTTTCACATAGGAGATGGCAATCTTGTACATACTCTGCATCTGCTCATCCATAAGCCGGCAGAAAGCATCTTTGTCCCCTTTTTTCGCCTTTCGTATCAAAATCTCATTCATTGGTAATCTCCATTCTCCTGCACGGACCGGTCCTCAGGAAATGTTTTTTGAAAGCATTTGTTTCTGTGCTTCTGTTTATTAGACGTGGGAGGAGTGGGGATGGATGCAAAAAAATAAATATTTTCAGGTTCCTGTAATAAAAACGCCGGTAATCCTGAAGATATACCCAGAATTTCTGGTACATATCCAAAGATAAACCAGCGCCATATTTCAGTTATTATTTATTACTCAGAGTTGGAGTCACGCGGAAAGTTCGGATTTCATAAGGGCGTACCGTTACCTTAAGTTCTCCGGTCATTTCTTCTCCTGCCGGATTTTCCATCAGATCCGTCTCCTGCCAGGAGTCTACCGGAAAACCAAAATTTAGCGTTACCGGACCGCGCATGCCTGCATACTCGTGGAAACGGATGATCAGACTTTCAGAATCTTCTGCCTTCTTTATACAGTCGATGGCTACATGGTCTGTATCTGCCTTGCAAAAAGCAGGACGTACCTCTGCATCCACTGCACCTTCCACAGTCCAGAGCGGATTGTTCAGTCTCCAGGCTTCTTTCTGCACACCGGATTCCTGCCAGCTGCCACTGTGTGGATAAAGTGCATAGGTAAAATCATGGATTCCCTGATCTGCCGCATAATCCGGATGGATTCCACATTTGATCAGCGACATGCCAAGAACATGGCCCCTGGCACTGTAGCCATATTTGCAGTCGTTCATTAGGCTGACTCCGTATCCGGTTTCGGAATAATCCGCCCACTGATGGGCAACGGTTTCAAATTTTGCTATATCCCAGCTGGTATTCTCGTAGGTGGGACGTTTCACATTTCCGTACTGGATATCAAAAGTTGCCTCGCTGGTGCGGATATCCAAAGGAAAAAGAACTCTCAAAAGCTGCTGATGCTCATGCCAGTCTGCATGAGTGACAAAATCAATTCTGCGGTTATCATTGTAAAAGCGGATTTCCTGTGAGATCGTGGAATCCTGATAATTCCAATCCATTTTTACTTTTGTCATCAAAGAAGATTTTTCCACAGAAACCGTTTTCAGATCCTCTACCTCGTATCCTTTTTCCTGGTAATAGATATCAATATCCCAGGCATCGTACTTCATTGGACGGTCCTCATAAACCACCAGGTGGTTTCCTAATTCGCCTGCCTTCAGGATCTCACGGTCATTTTCCTTATCAAAAATGGAAGTCATACGGCCTTTTTCATCCCAGACAATATGATAAAATGGCGTGTCCAGTTCCCCGGTCCACTCTTCTGTGCAAAAACATTCCGCCCTGGTTCCAATTATAAGAGTCAGAGTTGTAAATCCGGCAGGCTCTATGCCAGAAACTTTTACAAGCCAGCCATCTTCCGTATATACAGCAGGCAGCTCTTTTCCATCTGCTGAAAACCAGCTTCCCTTTCTGCCCTCGTAAGTTTTTACTTTTACTGTTACAATTCCTTCACCTGCAAAACTGCTGTTATTTACTACAGTTACAATGGAATCTGATTCTCTTACCAGAACCTTCAGGGCATTTTTCTCGATCGTATCCAGGATTTCATTGGCTTTTGCATACTCTGCTGCGGAATCCTCGTATACCTCATGGATGGATGAACCAGGAATGATATCATGGAACTGGTTTCTGAGTGCGATCTTCCAGGCTTCCTGGAGCTCTTTTTCCGGATAGGAAGAAAAATCGCCGGTCTTTACAGCGGCCTCACTTACCAGCCACTCTGCCTCCCGCAGTTTCAGTTCTGTCTTCCGGTTGTTTTTCTTATTCCGTGCCTGAGAAGTGTAGGTTCCTCTGTGATATTCCAGATACAGCTCGCCATCCCAGGTTGGTACATGACGGTCTGTAGACGCAATGGTCTTCTGAAGATTTTCGAAATAATCATAGGCCGTTCCAGGAATTACTTCCGGAAGTCCTGGCATAGCCTTCAGATGGCGTCCCATCTCCAGCATATCACGGTTCACTCCGCCGCCTCCGTCTCCGTTTCCGTAAGCCAGAAGCAGATCCTTATTGATCTCTTTATCATGGTAAAGATCCCATACCCCTTTTACAGATGCCGGATCGATAAGCCCATTATATGTATAACCACCATCATCGCCAAAAGTCGGAGTGCTCATAAAGTGCGTCAGTACTTCGGAACCATCCACACCGATCCAGCGGAAAGTATCGTGAGGCATATGGTTGTACTGGTTCCAGCTAATCTTAATGGTCATAAAATTGTCAATTCCGGAACGCTTCAGGATCTGAGGCAGTGCCCAGCTGTAACCAAATACATCGGGAAGCCAAAGAACATTGGCCGTTACGCCGAACTCTTTTTTGAAAAAGCGCTGTCCGTTCAGGATCTGACGTACCAGAGCCTCACCGGAAGAAATGTTACAGTCAGCTTCTACCCACATCGCTCCGTTTGGTTCCCAGTTTCCGGTTTTTACGGCTTTCTGTATCCGTTTATAAATATCCGGATAATCCGTCTTAATATAATCATAAAGCTGTGGCTGGGACTGGACAAAGGTAAACTCCGGATACTGCTCCATCAAAGTGCACATCGTTGAAAAAGTGCGGGCTGCTTTTTCCCTGGTGTGTTTCAGCTGCCAGAGCCAGGCCACATCGATATGAGAATGGCCCACAGTATGGACTGTTACCGGGCTGGTCCACGAGATTCTGGAAACCTCCTTCTTCCAGACTTCCAGAGCTTTTTTCAGAGATCCATAAAAGGCATCAGAACCAGGCCTTCTCCAATCTATAGCCAGATGTGCACGATCCATAGCTGTCAGAAGATCTGTTCTTATGGAATCGTTCTCATCCAGCATACGCACAGTCTCAACAGCCGCTCTGCTGCTGTAATAAAAATCATCCGCAACCTCATCCAGAACGGCAAGCTCTGCCTGTTTGAACTGATGAGTCTGTTGTGTTGGTACTCCGCCGCCTTCCAGTCCTGCCCAGAGGCGGATAGCCAGCTCCACTTTCGTACCGGCAAGCTCTGAAGGAAAGATCACTTCTTCATGATAGGAGCCGGTTTCGCAGTATGGCGAACCATTGACGTAGATCAGTCCCTCGAACCCGGAATTCAGGCCCTCGCCGGTTTTTCCCATATTAAAAAGCCCGGCGATCTTTTTCCCCGCCCATTCCGCCGGGATCTCTACGGACTGTCGGATCCACAGATAAGTGCCTCTTCCGATCCAGAAATCACCTTTTTTCAGAGTTCCCGTGTAGACCACGCTTTCCGGCCGTTTTCCCACCGGCTCCTCCTCCTGCGTGCTCGCGTCAAATGACGGGATCTCCATCCGTTCTCTGTAACGGAGATCTTTTAACTGTTTTGTGTTTCTTTCCAGTTTTTCCAGTGTAAAAAACATTTGCTACATTCCCCCTTGTCTGCAACCTGTTTATTTCTTGTTTTTTCTTATCTCCTCATATACCCCATATCCGAGAAACAAAATTCCGACGATCAGTGCAACAGCAGAAGCGATTGACAGGAAAGGCCCCACATACCCCAGTCCGGCAGCAAATAATGTGGCATCCCAGGTATTCACACCGCTCATAAATATCGCAGCTGAGATGTATTTTGCAGAGATCAGGATTGCCGATATCAGACAGAAAACTGCGCCGATGCCTTTATTATTCATTTTTTGTTCCTCCTTTTCTTGTGGTTGATAGGTAGAGCATATCATATATGTAGGGTGTATTGCTACTCTATTCAAATTTTTACCTATTTTTTCATACGTGCGAAATAAACAGACCAATCATCCCAACGCCACATCTAATATCATCATAAAGGAAAAACCTGTTGCTAAAAATATGGTTCCAATATTCGAATGCTCCCCTGTTGACATTTCCGGGATCAGCTCCTCAACCACTACATAGATCATAGCACCGGCAGCAAGACTGAGTAAATACGGCAAAACCGGAATAATAAGATCCGCTGCCAGAATTGTGAGTATTGCTCCAAAAGGTTCTACAATTCCTGACAGCACACCACTTATAAATGCCTTTCCTTTTCCCATGCCTTCAGAGCGAAGGGGCATGGAAATGATCGCACCCTCCGGAAAATTCTGAATTGCAATTCCTATAGAAAGTGCCATCATTCCCTTAAATGTGATATGAGTATTTCCTATGAGATATCCCGCGCAAACCACGCCAACCGCCATTCCTTCCGGAATATTATGTAACGTTACTGCCAGGACCATCATTGTCGTTTTCTGAAACTTACTCTTCGGACCTTCGGCGCTGTCACTGTACTGGTGAATATGTGGAATCACATGATCCAGCAAAAGCAAAAACAACACTCCTGCCCAAAAGCCTGCCACTGCCGGTACAAAAGAAAATTTTCCCAGTTTCTCCGACTGTTCAATTGACGGAAGCAAAAGGCTCCAAACAGAAGCAGCCACCATAACTCCTGACGCAAAGCCAGTCAGTGCCCTCTGCACGTGTGCATTTAAATTTTTTTTCATAAAAATCACACAGGCCGCTCCCACAGAAGTACCCAAAAACGGGATCAGAATTCCATAGAATACATTTATGTTCATTTTAGCGTTCCTCCTTTTTGTCATGTGTTAGTTATAGCTAACTTATTGTTTTAAAAGAAGCCATGTGAATTTCTAATATTCTTATCCACATGGCCTTATTTGTTTAAGTATAGCACTTTCATTTTATTTCCACAAGACACTTCTTAATTTTCTGAACTCATGCTTGTGTGTCAAGCGGATATTCGCAATCCGCTTCGCTACTTGCTCATAACCAAATATATTATTATCTCTCCGCTCCATATTTATCTTTTCTCGAAATCAACGCTATCGTCTCAACGGTACTCTCTTTGTCCCAACAAAGTTCCT
>OLSM01000520.1_pt1 | contig 36466 bp, 28 predicted proteins | sample 1672721 | NCBI WGS metagenome assembly OLSM01 (sample SAMEA3136717, study PRJEB25190) | human gut metagenome
GATCGAGTGGGGCAGCCAGATCCGCTCCTATGTTTTCCAGCCCTACACCATGGTCAAGGATCACCGCACCGGGTACGAAGTGGGCGCCATTGACGATGTGATGGACGGAAACCTGGAAGGGTTCGTCACTGCCTACCTGAAAATGCAGTAAGGATTTTCCCGGCGGCGCGAAATGCGCCCGCCCGGGAGGATACCCGGAGGGCTTTGCATGAGAATACTTCGCCGGATGCTTGGGGCGGTGCTGGCTATCAGCGCCGCCCTGGCGCTTTTGACCCTGCTTACCGACGCGTTGGCTGGCAGCGCGCAACTGATGCTTTCGCTGATGGAGCGGTACGCGCCGCCGGAAAACACAGGCCTGGCCGCGGAGGACTATCCGCAGGCGGCAGCGATGATTGCGGGCTATCTCTCCGGGGAAACGGACACCTTCCAGCTCAGTGCCACGGTGAACGGCACGGAAACGGAGGAGGCCTTTGGCTCCAGGGAGCAGACGCACATGGCCGACGTGCGTGGGCTGTTTCAGCTGGACCGTGCGGTGGCGCTGGGGGCCGTGGCGCTGTCCTTGCTGTGCGTGACGGTATGCTATGTGCTCCGCCGCCCGGACCGGCAGGCGCTTCGGGGCTTTCGGGATGGATTGCGGGGGATGCTCACGGTGCTGGCGGCGCTAATGGTGTGGGGAGCGGTGGACTTCGACTCCCTGTTCATCCTGTTCCATCGCCTGGCCTTCACCAATGACCTATGGCTGCTGAACCCGGAGACGGATCTGCTGATCCGCCTGATGCCCACGGATTTCTTTGTGCACTACGCCGCGCTCATTGGCGGCAGCTGGCTGGGCGGGCTGTGCCTGGCTGAGGCGGGGGTTGAACTGTTCCTGCGCCGGGGTGGTGCTGGATGGCGGGACGCGATACAAAAAGGAGACAAAAGCAAACATGGACAATGAAAAGCAGCTTGCGGCGCTGCGGGAGAAGGTGCAGGTGCGCATCCTGGCCCTGGAATCCTCCTGCGATGAAACTGCCGCCGCGGTGATTGAGAACGGGCGGCGCATCCTCTCCAATGTGGTGTTTTCACAGATTGACCTGCACGCGCTGTACGGCGGGGTAGTGCCGGAAATTGCCAGCCGGGCCCATGTGGAGGCATGCGACCGGGTGGTGGACCAGGCGCTGGAGCAGGCGGGCCTGACCCTGCAGGAGGTGGATGCCTGTGCCGTAACCTATGGCCCCGGGCTGGTGGGCGCGCTGCTTACCGGAGTGAGCTGCATGAAGGGCCTGAGCTATGCCGCGGGCAAGCCGCTGATCCCCGTCAACCATATTGAGGGTCACGTTTCCGCCAATTACCTGACGTATCCGGAGCTGCAGCCACCCTTTGTGTGCCTGGTGGTGTCCGGAGGTCACAGCCATCTGGTGGAGGTGCGGGACTACGGGGAATACCGCCTGCTGGGTCAGACCATGGACGACGCGGCGGGGGAAGCCTTTGACAAGGCGGCACGTGTGCTGGGCCTGCCCTATCCCGGCGGCCCTACCCTGGACAAACTTGCGGAAGAGGGCAATCCTCACGCCATGACCCTGCCCACGCCGCATCCCGAAGGCCGGTATGATTACAGCTTCAGCGGCCTGAAAACCGCTTTTCTCAATGCCGCGCACAAGATGACCCAGCGCGGGGAGGAGCTTCCCCGGGCGGACATGGCCGCGTCCTTCCGCTGGGCGGTGGTGTCCAGCCTGACGGAAAAGGCGGTGCTGGCGGCCAAGGAAACCCATGCCAAGGCTCTGGCCATGGCCGGAGGGGTATCCGCCAACCGCCTGCTGCGGCGGATGATGCAGGAAAAATGCGACGCCGCGGGCATCCCGCTGTACATGCCACGGCTGGACCTGTGCACGGACAACGCGGCCATGATAGGTTCCGCCGCTTACTACCGCCTGCGCAAGGGAGAACTGGCGGAGCTGACCTTAAACGCCGTACCCGGTCTTCGGCTGCTGTGATACTGGACAACCAACGAGCAGAAAGGAAAAGCGGGATAAACATGGATGCTTTGATACAGCGCGCGGTGGATGCCCTGCGCGCATGCCCCTTTATTGCGGGCATTGTTCTGGGCGGTTCCAGAGCCACAGGCACGGCTACCGAGAACTCTGACGTGGACATCGGGGTTTATTACCGCCACGGGCAGCTGAACGCCGAAATGCTCAGCCGCCTGGCGCAGGAGCTGGATGATCAGCACCGGGAAAACCTGGTATGCGGGGAAGGGGGCTGGGGCCCCTGGGTGAACTGCGGCGGTTGGCTGGTGATGGACGGGGTACATGTGGACCTGATCCAGCGAGATATGGATCGGGTGCAGGAGGTGGTGGAGCGCACCGACCGGGGTGAGTTTTCCGCGCACTACCAAACCGGACATCCCCATGCCTTCCTGGACGTGATGTACCGGGGAGAGCTGGCCAGCTGCCAGCTGCTGTACGCTGCGGACCCGGAATTTTCCGCCCTGAAGTCCCGGGCGGAAAACTATCCCATCCCCTTGCAGCGGGCGCTGATGCAGTTCTTCCTGTTTGAGGCGGAGTTCTCCTGTGCATTGGCGGAAAAAAACCTACCCAACGGCGACCTGTACTACTTCACCGGGCATCTGTTCCGGGCGGCATCGGCGCTGAATCAGGCGCTGTTTGCCCGCAATGCCCAATGGTGCCTGAATGAAAAGAAAGCCATCTTCCGCATTGACGGCTTTCCCATGCATCCTCAGCCCTATGCCGCGCGCATGAACCACATCTTTACGCTCCTAGGCACATCGCCCCAACAAGCCCTTACTACCCTGCAAACCCTCCGTCAGGAGACTATTGCTCTGTGCCACCTTCCCAACGCATAAGCAAAGCGCCGCTTTCCCCCTGCCATTCCGGCGGGAAAGCGGCGCTCTTTTTCATGTTTCAGCGCGCGGCGGCATCCTGGGCATCCACAGGCACCCTACGCTGCTTTTCGGGAGAGCGCGAGAGGGGCTTTTCTCAGAAAAGCCGCCTCTCGCAAACCTCACCTGTTACCGTTCCACGGTCAGTTTCACACATTCACGGCCAGTGAGCTCCGCGCTGCGCGCGTCAGGCTGCTGGGTTCCCACATACAAGTAATGGGTTCCCGGCACTTGCTCACGCTTGCCATCCTCCCGCACCACGGTGTAGGCCTTGGCAGGTACGGCCACCTCCACCGTCACGGTAGCGCCGGCAGGCACGCGCACCCGCCGGAAGGCCGCCAGATGGGGGTGAGGCGTTTCATCGGCATCCTGGGGTGCGTGGGCATAGACCTGCACCACGTCCTCCAGGTCGCGGCTGCTGTCGTTATGCAATGTGGCCTTCACCGTGTCCCCATCGGTTTCCGCGCCGGTGCAGCGCACCGTGCCATAGCTCAGCCCGTAGCCGAAGGGATACAGGGGCGTGCCCTCGTAGTAGCGGTAAGTGCGGCCCTTCATGTGGTAGTCGGTGAACTCCGGCTGGTCGGACAAATCCTTGTAGAAGGTCACGGGCAGCTTGCCGGAGGGGGCAGTTTGGCCGAAGAGAATTTCCGCCAGGGCGGTACCGCCGGCCTGGCCGGGATACCCCGCCCAAAGGATGGCGTTGCCGTCCTCCACGCGGATGGAACTGCCGCTGGCCAGCACCAGCACCAGGGGCTTGCCGGTCTTGCGCAGGGTTTCCAGCAGACGGAGCTGGCAGGGCGGGAGCTCCAGGGTATTCTTGTCGCCGCTGGAGTATTCGTTGCCCGTGTCGCCCTGCTCGCCTTCCAGGGTGGCATCCAGGCCAACGCAGGCAATGACCACATCCGCCTCCTCGGCGGCCCATTGCGCTTCGGCCAAGCGGTCGCCGGGCTTCCCCAGGCTCTGCACGCGGTCCTTGTAAAGGTGGCTGCCCTCAGCATAGAGCACCCGGGCCTTGCCCTCGCAGGCTTTGCGGATACCTTCCAGGAAGGTGACATAGCGGCTGGAAATACCGTTGTAGTTGCCTTCCAGCACCGTATGGCTGTCCGCCACGGGGCCCACCACGGCCACGGTCTTGAGCTTGCTGAGGTCCAGGGGCAGCAGCCCGTCGTTGCGCAGCAGCACCATGGAGCGGCGGGCTACCTCCAGGGCCAGGGCAGCGTGCTCGTCCGTGTCCACTTCCAGGGTGTCGATTTTGTCATATTCGCAGTCATCGGCGAACAGGCCCAGGCGGATACGGGTGGACATCACGTGTACCGCGGCCTGCCGGATCTCCTCCTCGGTGACGCGGCCTTCCTGCAGGGCGGCCAGCAGGTGCAGGTAGGTCACGCCGCAGTTCAGGTCACAGCCGGCTTTCAGGGCCATGGCTGCGCTTTCGGGGGCGGTGGAGGTTACATGATGATACATGTGGAAATCCGCAATGGCCCAGCAGTCGCTGACCACATGCCCGTTGAAATGCCACTGGTTGCGCAGAATATCCGTCAGCAGGCGCTTGTTGCCGCAGGCGGGCTCACCATTCACACGGTTGTACGCCCCCATCACGGCTTCCACGTGGCTTTCCTCCACCAGGGTTTCAAAGGCGGGGAGATAGGTTTCCCACAGATCCTTTTCCGTGGGACGGGCGTCAAACTCGTGCCGGAGGTTTTCCGGGCCGGAGTGTACCGCAAAATGCTTGGCACAGGCGGCGGCCTTCAAATATTTTCCATTTCCCTGCAAACCGCGCACAAATCCTGCGCCCAGCCGGGAGGTGAGCTGCGGGTCCTCGCCGTAGGTTTCGTGGCCACGGCCCCAGCGGGGATCGCGGAAGATGTTCACATTGGGGGACCAGCAGGTAAGCCCCTTGTAGATGTCACGGTCCCCACGCTTGGAAACGGCGTTGTACTTGGCGCGGACCTCGGTGGAAATCACCTGCGCCACCTGCTCGATGCCTTCCTCGTCAAACATGGCGGCCATGGAAATGGCCTGGGGGAATACGGTGGCCGTACCTGCCCGGGCAACCCCGTGCAGCGCTTCGTTCCACCAGTTGTAGGCGGGGATGCCCAGCCGTTCAATGGCCGGCGCGTCATACTTGAGCTGGGAGGCGGCCTCCTCCACCGTCATCTGGGCGACCAGCGCCTCGGCCTGTTTACGGACCTGCACTTCATCCATGGTAATAAGCCTCTCTTTCCGTGTTTCACCGGCGTGCATGGGGGAAAAGTTTTTGCCATGTAGCCGCGCGAAAGGATAATGGATTACTAATAATTTCTTGCCACGGATGGGGGTTTCCTGCCATGAGAGGAAAAAAAGCGGGACATAGCTTTCCGTAAGGATTTACGCAAGTGGCGCTTGCAGGATTGTAAAATTTGCTTATAATAGAAAGTAGCTTTGACGCTGCTATGACGGGGGGATTGCATGGGACGCAGACGAAGAAACGTCTATATCTTCGCACCGAAACGAAAAACCCATCCTTTTCGCAACCTGATGCTATGGCTGCTCACATTGATGTTCCTGGCTTGCATAGCCGTATTTATTCTGAACCTGGCCTCCAACAATCAGGTGGAATATCTTACCCAGCGCGTGACGGTGGAAAATCTGCCGGGAGACCTGGAGAGCTTTTCTATTTTGCATCTGAGTGACTTGCATGCCGCGCAGCTGGGGCCCGATGGGTCTGCGCTGAAAAAAGTGATTACGCAGAAGAACGTTTCCTGCATTGTTCTGTCTGGGGATATGGTGGGGGAGAGCGGCGATGTGGACCCCTTGCTGCAGCTGCTGGACATGACGCCCCGGGACGTATCGGTATACCTCATTGCCGGGGACAGCGATCCGCCGCCGCTGAATCCGGCAGCCCACGGGAGCATCTCTCCCTATGCGGACTGGCTGCAGGCGGCGGTGGAACACGGGGCCATTTACCTGGATGAGCCCCAATCCCAGGTGCGTGGGGATTCGACCCTGTGGCTGATCCCGGAATATCTCTACAGCCTGGACCTGGATGCCACGGAGGCGGCATATGCCGCCCAGCGGGATGCCCTGCGTGGGGAAGAGCTGATCCTCACCGCGGACCAGGCGGCCCAGCTGCGGGTGGCGGAGTATCAGCTGGAGAAAATTGCCAGCATTCGGGAGAAACTGACGCAGATCACGGAGGATGACATCCAGGTGGCCATATCGCATATGCCCCTGGATGATGAATATGTATCCACGATGCTGCAGTGGACCACCAAGGAGGATGTATTCTCCTTCCACCGTGTCTCACTGATCCTGGCGGGACACTACTGTGCGGGGCAATGGCGCATCCCCCAGGTGGGAGCGCTGTATTGCCCGGCCTTTGGATGGTTTCCGGAGGATAGCCTGATCGTCGGGCTGAATTACCTCAGCGGCATACCGCAATATATCAGCCCGGGCCTTGGCGCCAGTCCCTATTACTCCTTGCAGCCGGGAAGGCTGTTCAACAGTCCGGCAATTACTTATGTGCAACTGACAAACCGCATGGTGTAAGGGTTTGTCCAGGAAAGGAGATACCTATGCACAGACGCCATCATTATGAAATGGATATGTGCAGCGGAACGCTGCTGCCCAAGATTATTCGTTTTACCCTGCCTCTGGTATTGACCGGTGTGCTGCAGTTGCTTTACAATGCCGCCGACGTGGTGGTGGTGGGACAATTTGCCGGTGAGGAAGCACTGGCGGCGGTGGGCTCCACAGGTTCACTGATCAATCTGATCGTCAACATCTTTATGGGGCTGGGCGTCGGCGCTAGCGTTGTGATTGCCCGGGCGTATGGCGCCCGGGATTTTGAGGCGGTGCACCGGGGGGTTCATACGGCAATTCTGGTGGCGGCCATCGGTGGCGTGCTGGTGGGAATCGTCGGCATTTTTACGGCCCGGCCATTACTTGAACTCATGGACAGCCCGGAAAACGTCATTGACGGCGCAACGCTGTACATGCAGATTTATTTCATCGGCATGCCCGCCAACATGCTCTACACCTTCGGCGCATCCATTTTGCGTGCTGTGGGCGATACCAAGCGGCCACTGTATTACCTGAGCGTTGCCGGCATCATCAATGTGGTGCTGAACCTGTTCCTGGTGATTGTGTGCAACCTGGCCGTGGCTGGTGTGGCCATTGCCACGGTGATATCGCAGATTGTGTCCATGGTGCTGGTGATGGTGTGCTTGATGCGCTCCGAGGGCGCCATTCATCTGGACTTGCGCAAGGTACGCTTCCATGGAAAATGCTTGCTGGAGATTCTTCGGGTCGGGCTGCCTGCGGGATTGCAGGGAAGCCTGTTCTCGATTTCCAATGTGCTGATCCAGTCCGCGGTGAACTCCTTTGGTTCCACGGTGATGGCAGGGAACGCCGCCGCGTCCAACCTGGAGGGCTTTATCTATACGTCCATGAACGCGGTCTATCAGGCAGACATGACCTTTGCCAGCGCCAATTATGGCGCAGGCGCATACAAACGGGTGCGCAAGACCCTGTGGCTGTGTCAGGCCACGGTGGTTGTGGTAGGCTTGGGTCTGGGAATGATTTTCCTGGCGTTTGGTTCTCCGCTCCTGAGTATCTATAATACCAATCCCGACGTGATTCATTATGGCCTGATTCGTATGGCGATTATTTGCCCCACCTATTTCCTGTGTGGCATGATGGACACCACGGTGGGTCAGCTTCGCGGCGTGGGATATTCCATTCTGCCCATGATCGTGTCTCTTACGGGGGCTTGCCTGCTGCGCATTGTGTGGATCTATACATTCTTCGCGGCAGATCCGACCTTGAATACCCTGTATATTTCCTATCCCATTTCCTGGGGGGCCACCTTCCTGATTCATCTGCTATGCTATGCCATTGCCGACCGGAAGTTGGCCAAAAAGTTTGCGGTAGCCTCGTAATAAATTATAAATTTATCACTGGTTACATGGTTATACAAGTATATGTAACCGCCGAACCTGGCGATTTTCAACAGGTTCGGCGGTTTTTTTACATGGATGCAGTTTTCATGTAACCATTGCATGGAACGTGGGGAAGGACATTATAGCCCTTGGAAACAGAAATATGTCAATTTCAGAAAAACGATCATTCGTATTGTATAAGATAATGGCGCCAAAAGCAATGGCTTTATTGAGATTTTATCAATATAACCATTTTCAATGGCCAAACCAAAACACGCGAAGGCCGCTACTTCAGCGGCTTCCGGTAAACGACCTGCGTATCCACATAGGAAACCTCCGTGGGGGCAGAGGGGTAATCCGCGCGGAACATCAGCTTGCGGGCCAAAAGCTTGCCCAGGGAAGACGTTTCCACATTTACAGAGGTAATCTTCTCCGCCACGCCGGGATACTCTGCGCTGTTGTCAAAGCCGGTGAGCACAAAGGCTTCCGGCAGCTGCCGGCCGGTTTCCTCCAAATAGCGGTGCACGAAACTGGCAATGAAGTCACTGGCACATACGAAGGCATCGGGCAGACGCGGCAGCCGGGCCAGGAATTCACTGATCTGCTCATAGTGATCGCGCAGCCGCAAGGGCTCCGTCAGGCTCCATGCGGGGTCAGGGGCAATGCCTGCCTCCGTATGGGCGTCCAGAAAGCCGCGGTACCGGTCAAGGTTCGTCTGCGCATAGTTCACGTCCCCGATAAATCCCAGGCGTGTGCGCCCGGTGGATAACAGCCGCGAAGTAATCTCGTGAATCCGGTTCTGGCCCTCCAGAATAACCAAATCCCCATGCAGATCCCTGGGATGCAGCGTGGGCACCGTATCCAGGAACACCTTGGGCAAAGAGGTGGCGGCAAGCATTTCCAGCAGGTGACGGTCATATACATTGAGTACCAGGAAACCATCCACCCCTGCCTGCGTGAGGGGGGCGGGCAGCGCATATCCCTCATGATAACCGGTGGGCATGTAGGTATACAGCATGTTGGCGCCCTGCTTGGCCAGCTCCTTGGCAATATGATGAATGATGTTCATCCAGAATATGGACGATTCCGGACGGGCCACCGCCACGGAAAAGGTTCGCCCATGGCGGGAGGGCTGAACGCCGGGAACACCGTAGCCTAATTCCTCCGCCTTCCGGCGGACAAGCTGCCGCAGCTCTTCGGACACGCCGGGGCGGTCGTTGAGCACCTTCCAAACCGTTATGCGCGAAACGCCTGCTTCTTCGGCCAGGCGCTGCATGGTCACTTTGGACATATGGATCGCTCATTCCTGTGATGTATTGGCGCATTCAGCATACTATATGCTCGAAAAAAAGTCAATTCACGTTGAGGAGAATTAACAAATGTTAATATTAAATTTTAAAATCGACAAAAATTTATTATGAGTTTGTGATAAATCAATAGAAATATAGAAAAATTTTCAATAGTACTTGCAATTATTGGGAATGTATGTTAACATTATTTCAGCTGATGAATTAACAATTTGCATTATGTTTACGAGCAGGAGGGAGCGCAATGTCAGAGCAAGTCCGCGCCAAGGTGGCACCGGCGCCGGGAATCAAGCGCAAACGTCACCGGTGGACCCGGGACGATACAGAGTTGGGGCTGCTGGGACTACCTACCTTCATTTGGTACGTGCTGTTCAGCTACTTGCCCATGTTTGGCCTCATCATTGCTTTCAAGAAATATCAGATCTTCCCGCGGCAGTCCTTTCTGGCCAACCTGTTCATGAGCGATTGGGTGGGATTTGACAACTTCAAATTCTTCATCAACAACAATACCTTTGGCATGCTGCTGCGCAACACCCTGCTGTACAATCTGGTGTTCATCGTGCTGAACATCGTGATCCCTGTGGCCCTGGCCATGATGATCAACGAATTGTACTCCAAGCGTAAGAGCAAGGTTTACCAAACCATGATGTTCTTCCCGCACTTTCTGTCCTGGGTGGTGGTTAGCTACTTTGTGTTCGCTTTCCTCAGCCCGGATAAGGGCCTGATGAACAAAATCGTCATTGCCCTGGGCGGGGAAAAGATCATGTGGTATTCCGAACCTACCTACTGGCCGTTCATCCTGGTGTTCATGAACCTGTGGAAGGGCGTGGGCTACAACATGGTGGTGTATCTGGCCACCATCACCGGCATTGACCAAAGCCTGTATGAGGCGGCCATGCTGGACGGCGCCACCAAGTGGCAGCAGGCAAAGTACATCACCCTGCCGCTGATGAAGACCATCCTGATTACCATGTTCATCCTGAACGTGGGCAAGATCTTCTACTCCGACTTTGGTCTGTTCTGGCAGGTAACCCAGGGCGTGCCCAACTCCCTGCACAACGTGGCGTCCACCTTCGATACTTTCATTTATTCTGCGCTGCAAGGTTCCACGCCCATCGGCCGTACCGCTGCGGCGTCCCTGTTCCAGTCCGTGTGCTGCTGCGCTACCATTCTGCTGGCCAACTTCATCGTGTCCAAGATTGATCCGGACAGCGCCATCATCTGACGGAAAGGAGAATCCTCATGGCAAGAGCGCAAAAAGCCGAATTACAAGTGGAATCCATGAAGATGAACCGCGTCCGTCCGGGCACCAACGCGGGGTTCAACCTGCTGTTTACCTTGCTGGCGGCCATGGCCATCATTCCGGTTCTCTTCGTGTTTATGATTTCCATTTCCTCGGAGGAGTCCATCCGCGTGTCGGGGTACAGCTTTGTACCGCAGAGCTTCTCCAACTCCGCCTACATGTTCCTGTGGAACGAAAGGGCGACCATCTTGTCTGCGCTTTGGATTTCCGTGCTGGTCACGGTGAGCGGCACGGTGCTGGGCCTGGCGCTGACCACTACCATGGGTTATGTGCTTTCCCGGCCGGGATTCAAGCTCAAGGGCTTCTACACCTGGGTGGTGTTTATCCCCATGATCTTCAATGGCGGTATGGTGGCTTCCTACGTGGTGAACGCCAACATCCTGAACATGAAAAACACCATCTGGGCGCTGATTCTGCCCCTGGCGGTATCTTCGTTCAACATCATTGTTTGCAAGACATTTTTCCGCTCCACCATACCGGACAGCATCATCGAGTCCGCAAAGATTGACGGCGCCAGCCAGCTGCGCATTTTCGGCACCATCGTGCTGCCCATTTCCAAGCCTGTGCTGGCCACCATCGGCCTGTTCCTTACCTTTGGCTATTGGAACGACTGGTTCCAGTCCTCCCTGTACATCTCCAGGGCGGAGCTGGTGTCCCTCCAGGCACTGCTCAACAACATGATGAAGAGCCTGGACTACATCGCCAACAACCCCTCGGCGGGCCTGAGCTTGCAGCAGTACCGCAACTCCATGCCCAGCGAGTCCGTGCGCATGGCCATCGCCATTGTCATCGTCATCCCCATTGCCTGCGCGTATCCCTTCTTCCAGAAATACTTTATCTCCGGCCTGACCATTGGCGCGGTGAAGGGATAAGCAAACCCTGTTCGTCGTTCCTGCAAGGGAGCAGGAATTCACGATAATATTAAAGGAGGAACTGTACATGAAAAAGGTTCTGTCTGTGCTTCTGACCCTGGCAATGGTGCTGGGTATGGTTGGCATGGCGTCCGCTGAGGGCGACGTGGTAACCCTGAAGTGGGTGACCGTAGGCAGCAGCATGCCCACCAACTACGACGCATGGCTGGCCCAGATCAACCCCTATCTGGAGGAGAAAATCGGCGTCAACATCGAGATGGACGTGATCGGCTGGGGCGACTGGGACCAGCGCCGCAACGTGATCGTCAACACCAATGAGCCCTATGACATCATTTTCGGCAACATGAACACCTACAACAACGATGTGCAGCTGGGCGCGTACCTGGACATCACCGACCTGCTGGACACCGCCGCGCCCGAGCTGAAGGCCATGCTGCCCGAAGGCTACTGGGATGCTTGCCGCGTGAACGGCCGCATCTACGGCGTGCCCACCTACAAGGACAGCTCCATGTCCCAGTACTTCGTGTGGGATAAGGATCTGCTGGATGCCAACGGCATCGACGCCAGCCAGGCCACGACCCTGGAGGCCCTGACCCCCATCCTCACCGAGCTGAAGGACAAGAGCAACAGCGCCGTGTTCCCCCTGAACAAGAATGGCGCCACCTGGCTGATGACCTTCTACGATGGCATGAACGCTGGCCTGGGCACCCTGGGCGTGCGCTATGACGACGCCGAGGGCAAGGTGGTTTCCGTCCTGGAGCAGGATGATGTCATGGCGAACCTGAAGATCCTGCATGAGTGGTACAACGCTGGCCTGATCAATGCCGACGCCGCCACCCTGCCGGAAGACAACAAGTACAAGGTATGCTCCGTGGCCCAGGGCTGGCCCAGCGCTGCCATCACCACCTGGGGCCCCAACATGGGCGTCAACGCGGTGGCCTATCAGTGGGGCGAAACCGTGGTTTCCAACGATACCGTGCGCGGCTCCCTGAACAGCATTTCCGTGAACTGCGAGCATCCTGAGAAGGCGCTGGCATTCCTGCAGCTGATCAACACCGACTCCTATGTGCGCGACCTGTTCTACTATGGCGTGGAAGGCGACAACTGGCAGTACACCGACGATACCAAGACCGCTGTGCATAAGAACAATGCGGACTGGCCCATGGCCGGCTACACCCAGGCAACCTTCTTCAACGTAACCCCCACCGATGATGTGGACTTCAACCAGTGGGACGAAGTGAAGGCGCTGAACGAGGCCGCCAAGCCCTCTGTGCTGCTGGGCTTCTACTTTGACACCTCTTCCGTGCAGGACCAGCTGGCTGCCTGCATCGAAATCTACAACCGCTACAAGGGCGAAGTGCTCACCGGCACCACCGATCCCACCGTTTCCGTGCCGCAGATGATGGAAGAAATGCGCGCGGCGGGCTTCGATGAAATCGTGGCTGAGGCGCAGACCCAGGTGGACGCTTTCCTGGGCAAGTAAGAACATTCCACTCCTGATGTGAGGGAACCCGCCCGCAGGGAGCGGGGAACATCGCGAACAGTTAGGTTTTCGATATTCCCCTGCCCCTTGCGGGCTTTCTTCATGGCCCATGCCGTGGCCGTACCACAGCGGGACCACCTATGGCATCACCGAGAGTATCCAAGAAAGCGAGTGTTATGGTATGACCAAAATCATTGGCAAGGCGCTTCCGAATATCCCCTGGGAGGATAAGCCCGCGGGAGAAACCATGCCCATGTGGCGGTTCTCCGGCAACCCTATTATTGGCCGGCACGGTAACAAGCGTGCGAACTCCGTATTTAACAGCGCGGTAGTACCCTTTGAGGATGGTTTTGCGGGCGTATTCCGCTGCGACAGCCGCTCCATCAGCATGGACCTGTTCGCCGGACGCAGCAAGGACGGCTATCACTGGGAGATTGAGGATGAGCCCCTGCGCATGGAAGGCGCGGAGGAGGAAATCCTCCACAAGGAATACCGCTACGACGCCCGGATCACGCCCCTGGACGGCAAGTACTATATCACCTGGTGCAATGGCTACCATGGCCCCACCATTGGCGTTGCATGGACGGAGGACTTCAAAACTTTCCATCAACTGGAAAATGCTTTCCTGCCCTTTAACCGCAATGGCGTGCTGTTCCCCCGGAAAATCGGCGGTATGTATATGATGATGTCCCGCCCCTCGGATAATGGCCATACGCCCTTTGGCGACATTTATGTCAGCCAGTCCAAGGATCTGGAATTCTGGGGCCGTCATCGCTACATGATGGGTACCATCAAGGGCAACGACTCCGCCTGGCAGTCCACCAAAATCGGCCCCGGCCCCGCGCCCATTGAGACGGACGAAGGCTGGCTGCTGCTTTACCATGGGGTGATTACCACCTGCAACGGCTTTGTGTATCGCATGGGCAGTGCCCTGCTGGACCTGGAGCAGCCCTGGAAAGTGCTCTACCGCTCCAAGGATTACGTGCTCGCTCCCTACGAGCTCTATGAGTGCGTGGGCGATGTGCCCAACGTGGTGTTCCCCTGCGCGGCGCTCACGGACGCTGCCACGGGCCGCATCGCCGTATATTACGGCTGTGCGGATACGGTGACCGGCCTGGCCTTTACCACCGTGGATGAGCTGGTGCGCTATACCAAGGAAAACTCCTGAGGCCGGGAGCAGACCCGTACCTGAAGGACGGAGGGTGAAACAATGGTTTTTCTGGATAAGCGAATCAACGTCATATGCGATGAAATGAAAAAGTACGCCGTGCGCCAAAGGGTGCCGGTGGAAGGAATCTACTATAAGGAAGGCAATTTTCTGCGCCCCCGGGATGCGGAAGCGGACGGCACGCCCTTTGCCCCCTTTGACAGCCAGCGCATGCACTGGTATGGGCCTGACCGGCACTACTGGTTCCGGGCGGAGATCACCGTGCCTGAGAGCTTTGCGGGGCGGAGCCTGTGGCTGCATGTGCGAACCCAGATTGACGAGTGGGACGACGCCAAGAACCCGCAGTTCCTGCTCTTTGTCAATGACGAGATCGTCCAGGGCATGGACATGAACCACCGGGAGGTACTCCTGACCCGGGAAGCCAAGGCGGGGGAGCGCTACCGGCTGGATCTGCAGGCCTATACGGGCATCCTGCACACGGAGTTCAATCTGATTTTTGAATTGCGGGAGATTGACACGGACCTGGAGGGCCTGTACTGGGACTTGTACGTGCCCTTGTCCGCTTTCCCGCGGCTGGACCCTCAGGATACCCGGCGCATGGCCCTGGAGCGGGTGATGAACGACGCGGTGAACCTGCTGGACCTGCGCACGCCCTATTCCGATGCCTATATGGACACGGTGCGTCAGGCCCGGGCATACCTGCAAAAGCACCTGTATGAGGAGCTGGGTGGCCATGCGGACATCATTGCCAGCTGCATTGGCCATACGCATATCGACGTGGCCTGGTGGTGGACCGTGGCGCAGACCCGGGAGAAGGTGGCCCGCAGCTTTGCCACCGTGCTCAAGCTCATGGACGAATATCCGGGGTATAAGTTCATGTCCAGCCAGCCCCAGCTCTACGCTTTTTTGAAGGAACGCTATCCGGAGCTGTACGCCCGGGTGAAGGAACGCATCCGGCAGGGCCGCTGGGAACCCGAAGGCGGCATGTGGCTGGAGGCCGACTGCAACCTCACCAGCGGCGAGAGCCTAGTCCGGCAGTTTATCCACGGCAAACGCTTCTTCCGGGAGGAGTTTGGGGTGGACAACCGGGTGCTGTGGCTGCCGGACGTGTTCGGCTACTCCGGCGCGCTGCCCCAGCTGATGAAGAAATGCGGCATTGACTACTTCATGACCACCAAGCTGGCCTGGAACCAGTTTAACAAGCATCCCTATGACACCTTCCTGTGGCGGGGCATCGACGGTACGCAGGTGCTTACCCACCTGATTACCACCCTGGGCGTGGGACAGGATGTGAAAAACTTCTTTACCACGTATAATGGTATGCTTCATCCGGATGCCCTGCTGGGTGGCTGGGAACGGTATCAGAACAAGGACATCAACAACGATATTCTCATTTCCTACGGCTATGGGGACGGCGGCGGCGGGCCCACCCGCGGTATGCTGGAAAATTCCATACGTCTGGAAAAGGGCGTGGCGGGTTTGCCCACGGTACGCCAGTGCTTTGCCCGCACGTATTTTGAGGAGCTGGACAAGCGGGTTTCCGGCAACAAGCGCCTGCCTGTGTGGGAGGGCGAACTGTACTTCGAGTACCACCGGGGCACCTATACCTCCATGGCGCGGAACAAACGCGCCAACCGCAAGGCGGAGCTGCACATGATGGACCTGGAGCTGCTGAGCGTGCTGGCTGCGGACCGGCTGCCTTACCCGGCGGAAGAACTGGACGGCATGTGGAAAACCATCCTGCTCAATCAGTTCCACGATATTCTTCCCGGCTCATCCATTCATGAGGTGTACGAGGTGACCAAGGCGGAGTATGCCGCCCTGGAAGAAAAGATCGCCCATATGGAGAAGGAGCGCCTGGCGCTGCTGGCTCCCGCGGCGGAGAAGCTCACCGTGTTCAATACCAAGGGCTTTGACAGCGATGAGACGGTGTGCCTGGGGGATGTGCAGGCCGCTGCCCTGGTGGACGAAACCGGCGCGCGGATTCCCGTGCAACAGACTGCCCAGGGCGCGGTGGCGCATCTGCGGGGACTGCCCTCCAAGGGATGGCGCACCTATGGCCTGTCCGCGGAACCGGCGGAGGTTACCACGCCCTTTGCCCAGGCGGGCAATCGCCTGGAAACCCCGTATTATGTGGTGGAGCTGGACGGAAGCGGCTTGTTCTCCCGCCTGTATGACAAGACGTACCAGCGGGAAGTGCTCAAGCCCGGCGAGAAGGGCAACCTCCTGCGCATGTATGAGGACAAGCCCATTTACTACGATAACTGGGACATCGACATTTACTATACCGAGAAGTACTGGGACGTGACGGATGTGCAGTCCCTGCGCTGGACGGAGATGGGCCCCGTGCGCGCGACCCTGGAGGTGGAGCGCAAGGTGAGCAACAGCCTCATCCGGCAGAAGATTCACTTCTATGCCCACAGCCGCCGCATTGACTTTGAAAGCTACGTGGACTGGCACGACCACCAGCATCTGCTGAAGGTGCATTTTCCCACGGACGTGCACAGCGACGAGGCTACCTTCGAGATTCAGTTTGGCAACGTGAAACGCAAGGTGCATCAAAACACCTCCTGGGATGTGGCGCGCTTTGAAAGCTGCGGTCAGAAGTGGATGGACTTCTCCGAGGGGCATTACGGCGTAAGTCTCCTCAACGACTGCAAGTATGGCCATTCCGTGAAGGACGGCTGCATTGCCCTGACGCTGATCAAGTCCGGCATCGAGCCCAATCCCGTTACCGACCAGGAGGAGCATTTCTTTACCTATGCCCTGTATCCCCACGGCGGGGACTGGCGGGAAGGCGGCACCGTGCAGGAGGCCTACCGGCTCAATCAGCCTGCCCTGTGTGTCCGAGGCGCGGGGGAGACGCCGACGTATTCCCTGGCGGCCACGGAGCACCCCAACGTGATGCTGGAGACTGTCAAGCGCGCTGAGGATGGGGATGGCTGGATTGTGCGCCTGTATGAAACGGATAATGCCCGCACGGCCTCTGCCCTGCGCTGGATCCGTCCCGTGTCCAGCGTGGAGGAGTGCAACTGCATTGAAGAACCCGTGGCTCCCGCGGCCTGCGAAAACGGGCGGATTCCCTTTGTGATCAAGCCTTACGAAATCAAGACCTTCCGCATTCGGGAGAAGGAGGAAGTATAAATGGACTTTCTGCCTATGCCCCACCATGTGACCCATGGGGAGGGGAGCTTTGCCCTGGGCTGGCGCACGCCCATCAATCTGGTGGATACGCAGCCCTCGGCGCTGCTGTACGCGCAGATGTTGCGCCAGGCGGTGGAGGAGTTCACCGGCCTGCGCCTGCGCCTGCTGCGGGGCTGTGCCCACAGCGGGGAAATTACCCTGACCCAGGACAGCGGCCTGCCCGGGGATGCCTACCGGCTTTCGGTAGCGCCGGAGGGTGTCACCGTGCGTGGCGGCAGTGATGAGGCGCTGCTTCACGGCATCATGACCCTGCGGCAATGGATACAGCGCCATGGCTCCGCGCTCCCTGCCCTGGAGGTGGAGGACGCGCCGGACATGCCCAATCGCGGCTATTACCTGGATTGCTCCCGGGGCCGGGTACCCACCCTGGAAACCCTGAAAAAGACCGCGGACCTGCTGTGCTGCTACAAGATCAATCAGTGGCAGCTCTATGTGGAACATACTTATCTTTTCCGCAACCTCAGCGAGGCCTGGCGGGAGGATACGCCCCTCACGGCCGAGGAAATCATGGAGCTGGACGCCTACTGCCGGGCCAGGCACATTGAGCTGGTGCCCTCCCTGTCCAGCTTCGGGCACATGTATGAGATCCTGTCCACCAAGACCTGCGCGGAGCTGTGCGAGCTGCGGGATGCGGAAAAGGTTCCCTTCAGCTACACCTACGCGGGGGAGCATCATACCCTGAATGTCTCCCATTCCGGGGCCATGGATTTCATCAAGGGGCTGATTACCGAATACCGGGCGCTGTTCACCAGCGACAAGTTTAACATCTGCTGTGATGAGACCTTTGACTTGGGCAAGGACCGCAGCAGCGCCCTGGCCAAGGAGAAGGGCGAGCACGCCCTGTATATGGCGCATGTGACGGAGCTGTGCCGGTGGCTTTTGTCCCAGGGCGTCACCCCCATGTTCTGGGGGGACATCATGTGGCGGCATCCCGAAGCCTACGCGGAGATTCCCCAGGGGGTGATCTGCCTGAACTGGGGCTACCTGCCCAACCAGCGGGAAAACGAGATCCGCGACCTGGCGCAGATGGGGGCGGTACAATATGCCTGCCCCGGGGTGTGCACCTGGAAACAACTGGTTCCCCTGCTGCGCTACGGCTTCAGCAACAATCGGGTCATGTGCGCCCATGCCCACAAGTACCATGCCATCGGTATGCTGAACACGGACTGGGGCGACTATGGGCACCTGTGCCAGCCGGCCTTCTCTGTGCCGGGCATCCTGTATGGCGCGGCCTTTGCCTGGAACGCCAACGGGCTGGACTACGAGGAGGTTAACCGCGCCATCTCATTCCTGGCCTTTGGTGACCGTTCCGGCCGCTTCATGGAGGCCTTTGACGCGCTGTCCTTCCACGAGGTATTTGACTGGTTCCATACCGTGCGCTGGATTGAGGCCGGGGACGCGGCCAAACGCCACGCTATTTATAACGATCCCGAGCTGAAACTGGCGGGCTTGGCAGAGGCCAATGCCCAGGTGGACGCGGCCCTGGCGCAGCTGCGGGAGGCCTCGGTGGAGCTGGACAGCGCGCACCGGAGCATCCTCCACGACCTGGACCTGGCCGCCGAAGGGGTAAAGCTCCTCAACGACCTGGGCTGCTATGTGGGCGCGGTGGAGGAAGGGCGGGACCTGCCCCACCGGGAAGGCCCCGAGCTGGCCTCCGCCCTGGAGAGCTGGTATCACGCCTATGTGGAGAATTGGCGCCGTGTCTCCAAGGAAAGCACCCTGGCCCGCACCCGCAAGGTCATCTGCGCCTGGGCGGATTATCTCAGGGGAAGATAAGAAACATATCACATGCCCCGGTTTCTCGAAGAGGAGCCGGGGCGCCTTTGCGCCTGTGGGGTCTATCCTGTGCCACCTGCGCGTATGCTTTTCTGTGACAGAACAGCGAGGTGAAGGGAATATGCGGCAGGCCCCTTTGTTTCCCCCGGAGGTGACGGGGAATATACCCAGGATAATCCTGCTGGGCGGTGACACGGCCCACATTGAGCAGCATCAGGGATTGATTACCTACCAAAACGATCAAATGATCTTCCGCACAGCCCAGGGGGAAGTGACCATTACGGGAAAGGGGCTGCATTTTCTGCGCTATACTGCTCAGGAAGCCACGGTGGGCGGGGTGATTGAATCCCTGCGGCTGGAAAGGCGGGGCACGGGTAAATGAAGGATCACTTTTTGCGGCGCTTCCAGGTGGAGGGTCTGAACCTGGAGAAGCTCCTGCGCCTTGCCGCGGAGCGGGAGATGGATCTGCTGCAGGTCAGGCGCAGTGGCAGGCGCATGACCGGCCTGGTTGCGGAAAAACGTCTGCCGGAGCTGGAAGAACTGGCGGCCCAGGGTGGTTGGGCCCTTCGCCTGGGGGGATATGCGGGGCTCAGCCGCTGGCGGGAACGCCTGAAGGCGCGCTGGGTGGTATGCGCGTTGGTGCTCCTGGCACTGGGCGGGGTGCTGCTTTCCATGCAGATGATCTGGGCGGTGGAGCTCATCGACGCGGGCACCTATGCGGGAGACGTGCGCGCTTTTCTGGAGGAAACGGGCGTCCGGCCCTTTATATGGAAATCCCGGGTGGATACGGCAGCGCTGAAAGAAGCGCTGGAATGGCGCTATCCCAAGGTGGCCTGGGTGGAGGTGGGCTGGCGCGGCACGGTTTTGCAGGTGCGTCTGGTAGAAGGCACACCCATGGGTGAAACTGTGGACTGGCATGGCAGCCAGGACATTGTGGCCAGCCGGGATGGCGTGGTGGTCAGCGTAGTACCCCTGGCCGGAACCGCCATGTGCAAGCCAGGGGATACCGTGCGCCAGGGGCAGGTACTCATTGCCGGTGAGGAACGGGAAGGTACCGACGGCACGCGGCCCGTGTCCGCCCGGGGAATCGTTATGGCCCGGGTATGGGAGGGAGCGCGGGTGCAGGTCTCCTTGCGGGAAAACCAAACGGAATATACGGGCGCGACCTTTCAGCGGCAGTATGTGAGCACCCCTTGGTTCAACCTCTGGCCCCGGGAAGAATCCGGCTTTGCGCAGCAGGATATTCACGCGGAGATCATGCCCCTGGGTGGCCTGTTCCTTCCCCTGTGGGTGCGCCGGGAAACCTGCCTGGAGGCGCAGGTGACCGCCACATGGCGGGACCTGGACCAGGCAAAAGCTGAGGCCGGGCTTGCCGCCCTGCGGGCGCTGGGACAAAAGATCGGACGAAATGAGGTTTTCGTTGACAAATGGGTAGATTATTGTATGATAGAGGGTGAGATACTAGAGGCTGTCGCCATGGGGGAACGGCGGATCGACATCGGCCGGTCCGAACCCCGCACGGACGGCGGCGTATAGCCCGCATGGCCGCACGGGCACGGATGGTGCGCGAAACCTACGCGCCGATGCCGTGGGTTTGCGGCGAGAAGAATGGAGGACGCATATTTGGCACAAGCAAAACAGATGATGCTTTCCGTGGAATCCATGGATGCATACATGTCACTGTTTGGACTCAACGATCAAAACATGGCGCTGATTGAGCAGGAGTGCAACGTTACGGTGGCCCTGCGCGGCAACGAGCTCATCATTTCCGGTGAGACGGAGGATGTGGAGCTGGCATCGTCGGTATTGGAGAAGCTATTGGATATGCTCCGCCGGCACGAGCAGATGGACCGCGCGCGCATTCGCTACGCCATTGCCCTGGCCAGGGATGGCAAGGTGGACATGATTGACGACATCCTCAAAAGCGTGGTGGCTATCACCCACCGGGGCAAACAGATCCGCTGCAAAACCCTGGGCCAACAGACCTACGTGCAAACAATCCGGGATCACGATTTGACCTTTGCAGTGGGGCCTGCGGGCACGGGCAAAACCTACCTGGCCATGGCGCTGGCTGTGGTGGCGCTGAAAAACAAAGAGGTGGAGCGTATTGTGCTCACCCGGCCGGCGGTGGAGGCGGGCGAAAAGCTGGGCTTTTTGCCAGGCGACCTGACCCAGAAGGTGGACCCTTACCTGCGGCCGCTCTATGACGCCCTGTATGACTTTATGGGCGTGGACAGCTATCAGAAGCTGGTGGAGCGGGGCGTGGTGGAGGTGGCGCCGCTGGCCTACATGCGCGGGCGTACCCTCTCGGATTCCTTCATTATTCTGGATGAAGCCCAGAACACGACCACGGAACAGATGAAAATGTTTCTCACCCGCCTGGGCTTCCGCTCCAAGGCGGTAGTGACCGGTGACCTGACCCAGACCGATCTTCCCGGCGCGCGGCGGTCCGGGCTCAGCGAAGCCATTGAGGTGCTGCGGGATATTCCCGCCATTGGCATGGCGTACCTGACCAGTCGGGATGTGGTGCGCCATGAGCTGGTGCAGCAGATTGTGGACGCCTATGCGGCGTACGACCGTCGTGCAAAGGAGAATGCCTGATGCGGCCGAAAAAGCGTGGAGAAAAACTCCGCAAAAAGTGGGGACACAGAAGCCTGACCCAGTGGCTACGCAGCGCGGATGCCAAGTGCGCGCTGGTGGTGCTGGTGGGGGCGGTGCTGATGTTCGGGCTTTTTTGCGCAGTCAGTGCTCCAGAACGGTACAGCCTGACGGTGGGGTCCATTTCCCACCAGACCATTACTGCCACCAAGGACGTGGTGGACGAGATTACCACCGAAAGCCGGCGCCAGGCGGCGGCGGACGCCGTGGAACCCACCTATCACTTTCAGGAGGGCGCATCGGAACAGGTACTCAGCGACCTGGCGGCGATTTTCGATGAGCTGCGTACCACGCAGCAGTATGGCCTTACCCTCCGCCGGGAGGGCGAAACGGATGCGCAGTTCCGTAACCGGGAGTTCACCGAAACGGAACTGGAGTATGCCCGGGGGCTGATTACCACCATCACCCTGTCCGATTACCAGATTGAAACGCTGTTGCGCACGGACACGGATACCATGGAGGAAATGATCTCCACGGTGACCACCGCCGTGCAGAACACCTTGAATACCACCATCCGTGAGGGACAGGTAACCCGGTCCATCAACAATATCTTGCAGATCGTGGGCTACCGGGTGGATACCTCGCTGTTCCAGAATATTGTGCCCACGGTGCTGAAAAGCTGCGTTGCTCCCAACATGGTGATTGACCAGGAGGCCACGGAGCTCGCCCGGCAAAAGGCACGGGACGCGGTGGAGCCGGTGGTGTATCTCCAGGGGCAAAACATCATCCGCGAGGGGGAGCGGGTCAGCCGCAACCAGGTGGAAATGCTCCGTGCGCTGGGCATGCTGCAGGATAACGCCTACGATTATTCCGTTTATGCCGGGGCGGCGCTGCTGGTGGCGGCCGGGATGGCGGTGCTGCTGGCGCTGCTGCGCCTGCTGGATCAGCAGCTGCTGCACGACCTGCGGGGCCTGATGGTGCTGATGACCGTGCTGGTGATTACCATGGGCCTGTGCATGCTCTGCGTCAAGGGATTGAACGCATACCTGGCGCCCATTACCATGGCGGCCATGATGCTAACGGGCTTGCTGGGGGTGCCGGTGGGCATTGCGTCCATTGCCCCCATGGCGCTGATGGTCAGCGGCGTTACGGCGGGGGGCAACGGCAATTATTCCACGGAGATGGTGCATCTGCTGGTGATGGGCATCGTCAGCGGTACGCTGTCAGTGGTGTTCCTGCGGGAAAAGCCCCAGCGTGTCCGCGTGGCGGTATGCGGCCTGGTGGCGGCAATCAGCAACGCGGTGCTACTGGTGGCCATGGAGCTGATGACGTCCAATGCCATGGATGGCGTGGTCAACAACGTGGCCTGGGCCATGGGCGGCGGTATGGCCAGCGGCTTGATGGCCCTGGCGCTGCAACCCGTTTTTGAAACAACCTTCAACCTGGCCACGCCCAGCAAGCTGCTGGAGCTGGCAAATCCCAATCAACCCCTGTTGCGGCGGCTGCTGCTGGAGGCTCCGGGCACGTATCATCACTCCATCATTGTGGCCAATTTGTCCGAAGCGGCTGCGGAAAAAATCGCGCCAACGGTCTGCTCGCCAGAGTGGGCGCGTATTACCACGACGTGGGCAAGCTCAAGCGGCCGCTGTATTTCAAGGAAAACCAGATGGGGGAAAATCCCCATGACCATACGGACCCTTATGTTTCCGCGGCCATTGTGACCACCCACACCCGGGATGGTTTGCAGCTGGCGCAGAAGTACCGCCTGCCCATGGAGATCCAGAAGATCATTGTGGAGCACCATGGAGACACGCCGGTGATGTTCTTCTACCATAAGGCGTTGCAGCAGGCCAATGGCAAGCCGGTGGACATTGCGGACTTCCGCTATGACGGCGCCCGTCCCACCAGCAAGGAAAGCGCCATCGTCATGCTGGCGGATACCATTGAAGCGGCAGTGCGCTCCATGCCCGATCCCACCCCACAGGCCATTGAACGCTTTATTGAGCGTCTGGTGCGGGGAAAGCTGGAGGATGGGCAGCTAAGCAACTCCCCCCTGACCCTGCGGGATATTGACGGCATTTGCGAAGCCTTTGCCAAGGTGCTCAACGGCGTGTTCCACGAGCGTATCGAATACCCCTCCACGCCTGTGCCCAAGCGTGACCCCTTCTTCCTGAATCAGCGGGAAGAGGAACAGCGGGCTGCTGCGGAACAACACGAGGCCAAGACCACCGGGGAGACTGCCCAGGCGCAGACGGCGCCCAAGGAAGCCAAGGAAACCAAGGCCGCCGTTGCCGATGCGCCCAAGGGGGAAGCCCAGCCACAACCTGTGCCGGAAAAGCAAGCCTATGAGGAACCCGAGGCAGAGAAAGTAAACGTGGAGTTCAACGAGGAAGTGCCCGCGCTCTCGGAAAGGACGGAGGACCATGATCCTGCTATGGGAGATTGACACGCCGGTGGAACCCAGGCTGCTGTCACTGATGCAGACGGCGGCAGACTGCGCCCTGTGGGCGGAAGGCGTGCGCCTGCCCTGCGTGGTCAATGTTCGCCTGTGCGGGGATGAGGACATCCGGGAGATCAACCGGGAATACCGGCAGACGGATCGCGCCACAGACGTGCTGTCCTTTCCCACGGTGAACTATCCCAAGGGCGTGACCGCCGGCCGGGCGGAGCGGCTCATTCGCCGGGAATTGGATGACGAACTGGACGCCTGCATGCTGGGGGATCTGATTCTGTCCATTCCGCATGTGCTGGCCCAGGCGGAGGAATACGGACACTCCCCTGAGCGGGAGGCAGCCTATTTGCTGGTGCATGGGCTGTGCCACCTGATGGGCTATGACCACATGGTGGAGGATGAGAAAAAGGAGATGCGCGCCATGGAAGAAAAAATTCTCAGCGCCGTGGGTATGGGCCGGGAGGAAACGCCGCAGGTCAGCGACGAAGCTTTGCTGGCGCTGGCACGTGCCGCCATGGAGCGGAGCTATTCCCCCTATTCCCGCTATCCGGTGGGCGCGGCGCTGCTGTGCGCCGATGGCCGGGTCTATCAGGGCTGCAACATTGAAAACGCTTCCTTCGGCCTGACCAACTGCGCCGAGCGCACGGCCCTGTTTAAGGCGGTCAGCGAAGGAGAACGGGAGTTTACGGCCATTGCCATTGCCGCCAAGGGGTCCGCGCCCTGGCCCTGCGGCGCGTGCCGCCAGGCCCTGCACGAGTTTGCGCCGAACATTCGGGTGCTGGTCACCTGGGGCGAAGGCGAACGCGCAGAGGCAGGGTTGCCGGATCTGCTGCCCAAGGGTTTTGGCCCCAAGGATCTGCCGCAGGCCTGAGCCTTCGGCAAGAGCATCAAAAGAAACAGAGGAAGAGAATCTATGGGATTTCATTCTGGTTTTATCACCATTGTCGGCCGCCCCAACGTGGGAAAGTCCACGCTGATGAACGCCCTGGTGGGCGAGAAAGTGGCTATCGTTTCCAACCGTCCACAAACCACGCGCAACCGCATCATGGGCGTAATGACCCGCCCGGAGTGGCAGATTGTGTTTCTGGATACCCCCGGCATCCATCATCCCCGCACCAAGCTGGGAGAAAGCATGATGCAATCCGTAAAGGACGCCATGGATGGCATGGATGGGCTGCTGACCCTGGTGGATGTTACCCAGGTGGGGGAGCAGGACCGGAAAATTGTCCGGGAGATGGGGACGCGAAAGGTTCCCAAGGTGCTGGCGCTGAATAAGATTGACCTGGTGCCCAAGGAACGGCTGCTGACCCTGATGGCCTCCTTCGCCGATGCAGGCTATGACGCCTTGATTCCCATCAGCGCCAAAACCGGGGACGGCTTGCCTGATCTGGAAGCGCAACTGGTCAAAAACCTGCCCGAGGGTCCGAAATATTTCCCCGACGACATGATGACCGACCAGCCCGAACGCCAGATTTGCGCGGAGTTGATTCGGGAAAAGGCGCTGCTGCACCTGCGGGATGAGGTGCCCCATGGCATTGGCGTGGAGATGATGGCCATGAACAAGGAAAGTGATGATTTCATGGAGATCCATGCCACCATCTACTGTGAGCGGGATGCCCACAAGGGCATTATCATCGGCCGCCACGGGGCGATGCTCCAGCAGATTGGTACCGAAGCCCGGGCGGACATCGAAGCACTGCTGGGCATGCATGTAAACCTGAAGCTGTGGGTGAAGGTTCGACCGGACTGGCGCAACCGCATGGACGACCTGCGCACCCTGGGTTACGATAACAAATAAAAAAAGGAGCCTGTCCGGCTCATGGGAAAAAAGCGGGGCTGCGGTGCGCCGAAAAGGCGGCCGCAGCCCTCACTGTTTATCAGCATGACCCGGCGTCTGCCCCGGTGTGCGCCACAGGCAACAAATAAACGGCGGGGCCGGCGCAGCGTGAAGCTGGTGCGCAGGGGCCTCCGCCGTGGTGTGTCCGATAAATAGAGAAAGTATAGGAATATCGGACGGCAGGTCGGTAAAGAAAGACGCTGCCTTGTATGGCAATTTTATCTTATGTGGAACCGCTGAGATTAGATGGCTTGGCTTTGCAGGGCCTGATCCTGAGACGTTTCACCTAGCATGGCCTCATCCATCAGGTGGCTCATGCGCAGCGCGCCCTCCAGATCGCCTGCATCCCAGGCGTTTTCCAGCTGTATGCGGATGAATAGAATCGGGTCCGGGCGGTAATGCTGATTCAATGTTGTATCCCTCCTTGTCCGTTCTTGCGTAGCTGAGGCATTCGCTTGTACCTCACCTATAGCATACAACCTGGCCGGATCGTTTGCAACAGCGAAGAAAGGGAGCTTTTGTCGAATAAACGGGAGTAGTTGTAAAAAACCGCTGCCCTAGGGGAAAATCGCATGATACCTGTGGAGCAGGTGGAAGATTTTCGCGGAACCCCGAGCTTTTATGGCGTGCTGCCCAGGATGGCTTTTCTCTTCCATAAAGGAGAAACAATATTCTTTTTGAAACCACTTTTCACAGTGCCCTTCCTCTGTTACAATGAAGCCCGAAAGTTGCAATGGTGAGGGGGATATCTGCATGGCATACGTGGCGCTGGTACCCTGTGAGAGCTATCAGGAAGAACAGGTCTATGGGGCCGTAAAGGAAGGCGTGGACCTGCTGGGCGGGATAGAGCACTTTTTTCATCCGGAGGAACGCATCCTGCTGAAACCCAATTTGCTGGGAAAGGCCGCGCCGGAAAAGGCTGTGACCACCCATCCGGCCGTTTTTGGCGCGGCGGCCCGACTGTTGCGCCAGGCGGGTATGGAGCACTTGAGCTATGGGGACAGCCCTGGAAACCCGGCGGTGACACCTGCCCGGGCGGCGCAGACAGGAGGCCTTCAGGCCATGGCGGAGCGCTACGGTTTGGCGGCCGCGGATTTTGACCATGGCGCCATGACTTCCTTTCCGGAGGGAAAACGCGCACACAGCTTTTACCTGTGCCATGGGGTGCGCCAGGCTGACGCGGTATTGAATTTGCCGAAGATGAAAACCCATGCCCTGGAAAGGATCACCGGTGCGGTGAAGAACCTTTACGGCTGCGTTTGCGGTGTGAACAAGGCGGCCGGGCATGCCAGCTATCCGGATCGCTATGCTTTTGCGGAAATGCTGGCGGACCTGAACCGCTGCGTGAAGCCGCGGCTGCATATCCTGGACGGCATTGTGGCCATGGAAGGTAACGGCCCTTCCTCGGGCACGCCCACGCCCATGAACGTGCTGCTTTTTTCCGATGATGCCGTGGCGCTGGACAGCGTTTTTGCGGCGCTGGTACATGTACCGCCCGCGGCGGTGCCCACCTGCGTGGCCGGCGCGGCCGCGGGAGTGGGGGAAATGGACCTGGAGCAAATCAGGGTGCTGACGCCGGGAGGCGAAATCAGCGTCGCACAGGCGGTCGAAACCTATGGGCGCAGCGATTTTGACGTGGACCGTTCCGGGGAAACGCACGGGAGAATCGAGCGCCTTGCCCGGCTGCTCCCCCTGGTGCAAACGCGGCCGCAGGTGGACCGGAAACGATGCGTGGCCTGCGGTATCTGCCAGGAGGCGTGTCCCGTGCCTGGCAAAGCGGTAAAGGCCGGGCAGGGGAAGAAAGCACGCTATGATTATCACAAGTGCATCCGCTGCTATTGCTGCCAGGAAATGTGCCCCGCCAAGGCCGTCAGCGTCCACCGGGGGCTGGTCAACCGCCTGCTCAGCGGAAACTGAGCAAAATGCAGCTGCGCCCTCTTCCTGTTTATCTGGGAAGAGGGCGCAGCACATGGACAAAAAACGGAAGATAGGGGAGGAGCCGCGGTCCCTTTAGCGCTTGATGTCGTAATTCAGGCTCATGAGATTGCGGATGCCCTGCACATCGTCAGTGATATTGGCGTCGCCATGGATGGTGTGCTTCAGAACGCTGGAAGCCACGGCGAAGTTGAGCATATCCATGGGGCGGTAGTCGTGGAGCATGGCATAGATCAGGCCGCTGGCAAAGGCGTCGCCACCCCCCACGCGGTCCAGAATCGTGAAGGTGTATAGCTTGCTTTCAAAGGTATGCCCTTCATACCACATGAACGCCTTCAAACTGTTTTCACTGCCGGAGTGCACATAGCGCACATGCCGGGCGATGCAGCGGAGATTGGGGTAACGGCGGATAAAGGCCTGGAAAATTTCATCCTGCTGTTCATAGCTGGGCTGCATAGGCACGCCATCCTTGCAGTCGCCCTTGCTGTGGTCGTTTTCATCCCGCCACAGGTGATAGGGCTCAATGCCCAGAAGGATATTTACATAGGGCAGGCATTCCGTGCAAAAGTCCCGGGCTTCCTCCCAGCTCCACAGGGAAGAGCGGAAGTTCCCGTCAAAGCTCACGGTGAGGCCGTGATGCTGCGCGGCTTTGAGCAGATTCATGACCAGTTCCCGACAGCTAGGGCCAAGTGCAGGCGTGATGCCGCTTACATGCAGCCAGTCAAAATCCGCCAGCAGTGCATCCAGGTCCACCGTGGAGAAATCGTATTCCGCAAAGGCGGAATGCTTGCGGTCGTAGATAACCTTGCTGGCGCGGATGCCGTAACCATTTTCCAGGTAATAGGTGCCCAGGCGGTGGGAGGGCGTTTCCTCAGGGGTGGAGAGGATCATGGGGGTGCAGTGCACATCGTTGGAGCGCAGCATGCGCACAGCGCTCTTGCCCAGGCTATTGTTGGGCACCACGGAGAAAAAAGTGCTATCTACCCCCAGGTTTGCCAGGGCCAGGGCGATATTCGCTTCGCTGCCCCCATAGCTGGCCTCAAAAGAAGTGGCCATGCGGATCTTTTCATAATTGGGGGGCGTAAGACGGAGCATGATCTCGCCCACGGTGATGAACTTCTTTCCGCCCATATTTTCATCCAGCAACGGGTTTCTGTGCAACATGATGACGCTCCTTTTCTGCCTATGCTCTTTTTCGCGGATGGGGGCGCATGTGCGCCTGAATGCATGCTCAGTATACCATGGATGTGCTACCGCGGCAAGGGCTTTGCCGGGAAAATCGCGTGGGGCAGGAGTTTGCAAAGGATTGTCGAACATCATAGAGCATGTGTTTTGACTCATCTTCCGTTGGAAGGAGGTTGCTGTGATGGAAAAAACCACCGTGGGAGAAGGCCGTTTTTCACTGATGATTCGTGGGGAAGCATTGCAGAAACAGGAACTGGCGGAGAAGCTCTCCCTGACAGCCACGGGCTTGATCCGCAAGGGGGAATTGCTTAGCCGCGTTCCCCGCATTGAAGCCACGGAGGACGTGTGGGTTTATGAGATTCCGCTTACGGACCCCGAGGGAGAAGATACGGCGCTGAATGCGCTACTGGAGACATTGCTTGCCCGGCGGAACTTTTTGGAGGAGCTGACCCGGCGTTACCGGGTGGTACTCCGCCTTTACGTTCGCTCCAATCGGGCGCATATTACCTATCGCCTAATGCCGCAAACGCTGCAAAAACTCACGGAAATTGGCCTTCCGCTGGAACTTTCCAGCCTGAGTTGGGGCGAATTCGGCTTGTAAAAAACAGTACTTTTCCGCGAATCCGGTCCATGAATTATGACGGAATTGTAAAAAAAATAACACATAGCAGCTCCTGCCTTGTCGCATTCAAGGACGGAGCTTTTCTTTCAATCAGGCACGCAGAGGGTGCTCAGCTGAACGCTGGCCGGAGGGCGGTGGACAGGCGCAGCCGAAAGACATGCAGGAGAAAGAACCAGGGCACAGGACCATGTGTTACGCCTTCACCTGCGGACGCGGAACGGAGGCGGGCGTTCCACCTTCGCGTGACAGCGGAAGCATCCATAAGGCTATGTGGGGTGCTGTTCAATACACTGCCAGTGATCGAATAAAATGAAATTGTATTTTCATGCAAACTGTGCACGCCGCCTCTCGGAATACCGCTGTGACAAATGTATCAACCTGGAAGAAGCATTGACTTGCCTGTGCTGAATTGTTATAATGGTTACGGTGCGCGGAAGCAAGGCTGATGCGGATGCGCAATTTCCGGCATTTTTTTGAGAATAGCCAAGCAAGGAGGAAAAGAAAAACATGAAGAAGACGCTGCGCGTACTGCTGGCGTTGGCGCTGGCTTTGTGCCTGACGCCTGCTGCCCTGGCGGAAACCGTCATCGACGGCCAGGCGGATCGGAATATCACGCTGCAAGAGGTAGGCCTCAATGAGGTGATAGACGGCGTGAGCCCCACCACCGGCTTGACCCTGAGCGAGCTGGACCAGCCGGAGGGTTTTGCGGGCTTGGCCATTACCGGCCGGTATATGCCCATGCTGGTGCAGATTGACAATACCGATGGCGGTGTGGGTGACCGTGCTCCCTGGGGCGCCACTTACGCGGACATCATCTATGAAACGCCTTTGCATCGCAACGGCTTTACCCGTCTTTCCTTCCTGTTCTCTGACCTGATCCCCGACAGCGTGGGCCCGGTGCGTTCCGCCCGCGTGGGACACGTGGATCTGCGCCAGGAGTGGGATGCCGGCTTCCTGTACTACGGCGGACAGACCCGCAAGGGCTCCAACATTGAGGAGCGCTTCCGCGAATATGGAGTTACCAGCAGGGATGTGCAGGTGCTCTTTAGCGGCCTTGTGAGCGCGAACAAGCCTTGGAAGCAGTACTATACCCGCGTGAGCGGCGTGATTTCTCCCCACAATGTGGATGCCAACGTGGCGGCCATGAGCGAGCTGATTGATGCCAGCTTCACGCCCCCCAACCACGCTTTCCTGTTCACTGATGAGATGCCCACCACCGGTGAGGATGCCGAAATCATTACCATTGACTGGGGCGCGGTGATGTACAATTCCCGCTTTGTCTACGATGTGGACAGCAACCAGTATTTCCGTTACATGCTCCAGAAGAACGACGAGGAAGTTGCTTACGAGGATAAGTACACCCAGGAGCAGCTGGCCTTCTCCAACCTGATTGTGCAGCATACCACGGTTACCTGGAATGGCTCCTCCGATGCGCCTGTGACCGTGCACATTGGCGAGGGCAATGCGGATATCTTCATGGGCGGCAAGTACATTGCCGGCTACTGGAAGCGGGCTGACGCCAACTCCCGCACGGTGTTCTACGATGCGGAAGGCAATGAGATCGCGCTGCAGCGCGGCAAGACCTTCATCAGCATTATCCCCGCGGAAACCACTGTTTCCTACGAGTAAGAAAATCGTATAGAGCCGGAAACACGCGGCCCCGCCACTGCTGTATGCAGCGGCGGGGCCGTTTTCGTATGAGAAATTGTTACTCAACATCCTGTAAAGCGTCGTAGCCTTCCTCACCGGTACGAACCTTAATGACGTTTTCCACATCGTAGACGAAGATCTTGCCGTCGCCGATGTGACCGGTATACAGTACTTTCTTGGCCGTGTCAATCACCGTGCGCACGGGAATCTTGCAGACTACAATTTCCACTTCAATCTTGGGCAGCAGATTCATCTCCACCGCAACGCCGCGGTAGTATTCCGGGCGGCCTTTCTGCATGCCGCAGCCCAATACCTGCGTGACCGTCATGCCGGTAACGCCAATTTCCTCCATGGCGGTCTTGAGCACTTCAAAGCGGCTCTGCTTGGTCACAATGACTACCTTGGTCATCTTTACGTCAGAGGCAACGGGCGTGGAAGCAGTGCGGAGCTCCACGGGTACCGCCTTGTCGGGTTCCACAGGAGCGCTGGTGCTGGCAACCTCGCTGGAAGCGGCCACCACGGGCGCGGTGAACATCTGCTGCATGGGGGCAAAATCCGCATAGGCACTGGGCAAGCCGTGCTCCACGCTGTCCAGCCCGGCGATTTCCTCTTCGGCATCCACCCGCAGGCCCACGGTCGCCTTGATAATCAGGAAGGTTAACGTAATGGTAACGGCTGTCCACAGGGCAACAGAAACCACGCCCACGATCTGCAGGCCCATGAGCTCCAGCCCTCCGCCATAGAACAGACCCTGAATCTCCTGGCCTGCCGCGTTGACAATGCCATATCCCGGAGCGGTGTTGGTGGCAAAAAGGCCAACCGCCAACGTTCCCCAGATGCCGTTGACACAGTGTACAGCTACCGCGCCTACGGGGTCATCAATGTGGAGCTTATAGTCCAGCAGCCACACGCCGAAAACCACCAACAGGCCGGAAACCGCGCCGATCACGATGGAGCCGAAGCAGTCGGTCACGTCGCATCCGGCGGTAATGCCCACCAGACCGGCCAGCGAAGCATTCAGGCACATGGAAACATCTGGCTTGCCGTACTTGATCCAGGTAAAAACCATGCAAACCACCGTTGCCACCGAAGGCGCCACCGTGGTGGTGAGGAAAATCGAGCCCAGCTGCTCAATGGAGGTAGCGGCTGCGCCGTTGAAACCATACCAGCCCAGCCACAGGATGAATACGCCCAGGCAGCCCAGAGGCAGGTTGTGCCCGGGGAAAGCATTCACGCGGATGATCTTGCCCTTCCGGTCCGTGGTGAACTTGCCAATGCGCGGGCCCAGCATCTTGGCGCCGATCAGGGCGGAAATGCCGCCAACCATGTGGATGGCGCAGGAGCCGGCAAAGTCATGGAAGCCCAGCTGTGCCAGCCAGCCGCCGCCCCAGATCCAATGCGCCTCAATGGGGTAGATCAGCGCGGAAATGACTGCGGAATAGATGCAGTAGGAGAGGAACTTGGTACGCTCGGCCATGGCGCCGGACACGATGGTGGCGGCGGTGGCACAGAACACCAGATTGAACACGAAACTGGACCAATCGAAGTTCTCATACGCGGTGAAAATGTCCAGCCCCGGTTTCCCAATCAGGCCAATCAAGTCTTCTCCCAATAGCAGGGAAAAACCAATCAGGATAAATACGATGGTACCGATGCAGAAGTCCATCAGGTTTTTCATCAGGATATTGCCGGCGTTCTTTGCCCGGGTGAACCCTGTTTCCACCATGGCAAATCCGGCCTGCATCCAGAATACCCATGCCGCGCCAATGAGGAACCATACGCCGAAAACCAGGCTGCTTGTGCTGTTCAAGACGCTTTCCAAGGTTAATTCCATCGTTGCATCCTCCATCCATCATTTGATTTGCGCTTTGCGGGAAAAACAAAAAGCGCGCAGGCTCCGCGGGGATACCGCGTGAGCCTGCACGCCATTGTGCAAAGGGGAGCGAAAGGGTTACACCCGGAAAAGCAGATCGCCGTAGGTGGGGAACGGCCAGAACTTTTCGTCTACCATGGTTTCCAACTCGTCGGCCACGGCACGAACCGCGTTCATGGCGGGGATTACCGTGTCGTGCTCGTAAGTGGCGGCGGCCAGGGCGTCCTCGGGCCGTTCAACGGCCATAACGCGCTTCAGCTCTTCAATGTTTTTGTGGAGCAGATCCACATCCGCGCAGAGCTTGGGCAGCAGTTCATCCTCGGCCCCGGTGGGGAGAGACAGCTCCTTGAGGGATGCGGCATGCCGTGCCATATCTCCGGTGTAGCGCATCATGGCGGGGAGAATCTCCCGCTGTGCCATCACCAGAGCGGTTTCTGCCTCGATGTTCAGCACCTTCACATACTCTTCCAACTTGATCTCGTACCGCGCATAGATTTCCGTGGCGGAAAAGACCTTGTGGGAGGTGAACAGGCGGATGTTCTTCTCTTCGATCATCCGGGGCAGCGCGTCCACCGTGCTGCGCAGGTTCAGCAGCCCGCGCTTTTCGGCCTCGGCAACCCACTCATCGGAATAGCCGTTGCCATTGAAGATGATGCGCTTATGGGCCTTGATCTCGCGGACAATCAGGTCATGGAGCGTAGCCTTGAAGTCCTGGGCGCCCTCCAGCTCGTCGGCGAACTGGCGCAGGGACTCGGCCACAATGGTGTTGATGACGGTGTTCGTCTCGGAAATGGAAGCGGAGGACCCCAGGGAGCGGAACTCAAACTTGTTGCCCGTGAAGGCAAAGGGAGAGGTACGGTTCCGGTCGGTGTTGTCCTTGGGGAACTTGGGCAGCACATGCACGCCAACGGTCAGGTCGCTGTGCTCCCGGCCCGCGTAGGACGCGCCGGTTTCCAGCGCCTCCAGAATCTCCGTGAGCTCGTCGCCCAGGAACATGGAGATAATGGCAGGCGGCGCCTCATTGGCACCCAGGCGGTGATCGTTGCCGGCGCTGGCCACCGATACGCGGAGCATATCCTGGTAGTCGTCCACGGCCTTGATCACGGCGGTGAGGAACAGCAGGAACTGCGCGCTGGAATGGGGGCTGTCGCCCGGCTCCAGCAGGTTGTAGCCGGTGTTGGTGGTCATGGACCAGTTGTTGTGCTTGCCCGAGCCGTTGACGCCCTCAAAGGGCTTCTCATGGAGCAGGCACACCAACCCATGACGGCGGGCTACCTTCTTCATCATTTCCATGGTCAGCTGGTTATGGTCAGCGGACACATTGCTGATGGAGAACACGGGAGCCAGCTCATGCTGGGCGGGGGCAACCTCGTTGTGCTCGGTCTTGGCCAGAACACCCAGCGCCCACAGCTCCTCGTTCAGATCCTTCATGAAGGCCTGCACCCGGGGCTTGATGGAGCCAAAGTAATGGTCGTCCAGCTCCTGGCCCTTGGGGGGCTTGGCGCCATAAAGGGTGCGGCCGGTGAAGATCAGATCCTTGCGCTGGTCAAACAGCTTCTGGTCCACCAGGAAGTACTCCTGCTCCGGACCCACGGTGGACATGACCCGGGTGGCGTCCATGCGGCCGAAAAGCCGCAGCACGCGCACAGCCTGCTTGCTCAGGGCCTCCATGGAGCGCAGCAGCGGCGTCTTCTGGTCCAGGGCCTCTCCGCCATAGGAGCAGAAGGCGGTGGGAATGCACAGCACACCATCCTTGATGAAGGCGTAGCTGGTGGGGTCCCAGGCAGTATAGCCGCGGGGCTCAAAGGTGGAGCGAAGCCCGCCAGAGGGGAAGGAGGATGCGTCCGGTTCGCCACGGACCAGCTCGGAACCGCTGAAGGAGAGGATCATCCGCCCGCCTTCCTTGGGGGAGATGAAGCTATCGTGCTTTTCAGCGGTGATACCCGTCATGGGCTGGAACCAATGGGTGTAATGCGTTACCCCTTTTTCCACTGCCCAATCCTTCATGGCATGAGCGACCACCGCGGCAACCTGCGGATCCAGATGGCGGCCCTCGTCAATGGTCTTTTTGAGCGCCTTATAGGTATCCTTGGGAAGACGCTGCTGCATGACGGCATCGTTAAAAACGTTGCAGCCAAAGAGGTCATCCATGTGAGCCATACAGTTTCCTCCTCTTTCCTGTTTCATCTATGGGAATATACAGCTTTCCTAGTATAGCACAGCCGGGTTATGAAATCCAGCCCGCAACACGGAAAAAGACGCTGCGAGATCAACCTCACAGCGCCCTTGCTGCATGAGCGGATTATAGGCCCAATGGCAATGATTTGTCAAGACCTATTTTGCAACTTTTTTTTCGAGCCTTGCATTTGGAAAAACGAGCGACCAGATCACACAATTTTGCATGTTTCACGCAGAAATGATGCAAATCGTGAAAAAGCCCGGTGGTGCGGCCCGGTGCAGGAGGACGCTTTCAATACATGGAAAGAACAGTTTCGCCCTTGACGTGAACCGTTTCCTTCCGTATAATGCGGAATATAGCGAACAAAGACGTTTGCTCCGCCTTTTCTGTGCGCATTTGCAAAGGGCGGAGTAAACGTCTTTTTGCATGAAGGAGGCTGCAATGATGCAAAAAGTCCGAAACGCTCAAGCAACATGGCCGCGCCGGTGCGGCCCCATAGAGGGCGAGGAACGGATCCCTTCCGGCTGCGCCATCGCCGGTATGTTTCATAAAAAGGGCGGCAAAATCGGTGGCGAAACCATTATCCGTGCCATGGAGCCCATGCATGACCGAAGCAACGGCCTGGGCGGCGGGTTTGCCGGGTACGGGATTTATCCTGAATATGCCCAGTGCTACGCTTTCCACCTGTTCTATGACGATGAGAACAGCCGGGAAACGTGCGAGCAGTACTTGAAGCGTTATTTTAATATTGCCTCCATGAGCCTGATGCCCGTGCGCAGGAGCCGGGAAATTACGGACGCGCCCATTATCTGGCGGTACTTCGTTCAGCCCAAAGCCTGGCGGATGGAAGAGGAGGATCTGGACGAAAAAGCCTATACGGCCCGGCATGTGCTGGAAGTGAACAGCCGCATTGACGGCGCTTATATTTTCTCCAGCGGCAAAAACATGGGCGTGTTCAAGGGCGTGGGATATCCCGAGGATATGGGACGTTATTTCCGCCTGGAGGAATATCAGGCCGATTGCTGGACCGCCCATGGACGCTATCCCACCAACACGCCCGGCTGGTGGGGCGGCGCGCATCCCTTTACCCTGCTGGATGTGAGCGTGGTGCATAACGGAGAGATCTCTTCCTATGACGCAAACCGCCGCTGCATGGAAATGTATGGGTACGACTGCAACCTCCTTACGGATACGGAGGTGATCGCCTATATGCTGGACTACCTGG
>OLSM01000543.1_pt1 | contig 35537 bp, 27 predicted proteins | sample 1672721 | NCBI WGS metagenome assembly OLSM01 (sample SAMEA3136717, study PRJEB25190) | human gut metagenome
TCTTCATGTACATCGCCGAGGAAGTGCGCGAACTGCTAGCCGAGCTCGGTTTCCGTACGCTGGAGGAGGCCGTCGGCCATGTCGAATGCCTGGACCAGAACGAGGCGATCAAGCGCTGGAAGTCCGACGGCATCGACCTGAGCAACGTGCTCATGCAGCCCGGCCCGGTTCCCGGAACGATTCTGCACCAGACCATCGAGCAGAACCACGAACTGGAGAAGGCGCTCGACAACAAGCTCATCGAGATGGCCGAACCCGCGCTGGAGCGCAAGGAGCCGGTACGCATCGAGATGCCGATCCGCAACGTCAACCGTACGCTCGGCACGATGGTCGGCTACGAGATCACCCGCCGCTACGGTGCCGAAGGACTGCCGGACGGCACCATCGACATGACGTTCCACGGTGCCGGCGGCCAGTCGATCGGCGCGTTCATTCCGCGTGGCGAGACCATCCGCGTCTACGGCGAGGTCAATGACTACGCCGGCAAGGGCCTGTCGGGCGGACGCCTGATCGTACGCCCCGAGGACGGCGTCACCTTCGACCCGCACGAGAACGTCATCGCGGGCAACGTGACCGGTTTCGGCGCGACCTCCGGAGAGCTGTTCGTGGCCGGCCGTGCAGGCGAGCGTTTCGGCGTGCGCAACTCCGGCGCCACGTTCGTGGTCGAGGGCGTGGGCGACCACGGCTGCGAGTACATGACCGGAGGCACCGTCGTGGTGCTCGGCTCCATGGGCCGCAACTTCGGCGCCGGCTTCTCCGGCGGCAACGTGTACGTGCTCGATCTGGACATGAACCAGGTCAATCCGACCGCGGCGAAGGACGGCTCGCTGCTGTTCCTACCGCTGGACGACGAAGCACAGGCACTGGTCCACGATCTGGTGAAGCGTCACGTCGAAGAGACCGGTTCCGCATTCGCCGCCGGACTCCTCAAGGATTGGAAGCACACCGTCGCCCGGTTCACGCACGTGGTGCCGGAACACTATCTGGCCATGACCGCCGCCATGGCGAAGGCCGAGGAAGACAATATCGATTTCAACACGCCCGGCGCCTGGGAACAGGTGTACGAGCAGGTGATGGAAGGAGCGCACTGACATGGGAGATCCCAGAGGATTCCTGAAGGTCCGTACCCGTCGCGAACTGGCGGAACGCCCCGTCGAGGAGCGCATCAAGGACTGGCTTGACGTCCATGCTGAGTCCGGCTTGCAGCCGTGGACCACCGAACAGGCCGCCCGCTGCATGGATTGCGGCACTCCTTTCTGCATGACCGGATGCCCGCTCGGCAACATCATCCCCGAGTTCAACGATCTGGTTCGTCAGGAGAAGTGGGAGGACGCCTACAATCGTCTGTCCACCACCAACAACTTCCCCGAAGTGACCGGACGCATCTGCCCGGCACTGTGCGAGAAGGCGTGCGTGCTCGGCATCCACCAGCCGCCGACGATGATCAAGCTCGACGAGCAGACGATCATCGACCAGGCATGGGGTCTGGATATCGTCAAGCCCATGCCTCCGCAGCGTCTGACCGACCAGACCGTGGCGGTCGTCGGATCCGGCCCCGCCGGTCTGGCATGCGCCCAGCAGCTCACCCGAGCCGGCCACACGGTCGTCGTCTATGAGCGCGATGACGCCATCGGCGGTCTGATGCGCTACGGCATCCCGAACTTCAAGCTCGACAAGCGACTGATCGACCGTCGTATCAAGCAGATGGAGGCCGAAGGCACCCGCTTCCGCACGGGCGTGGAGATCGGCAAGGACATCAGCTGGGACGATTTGCGCGACCGCTATGACGCCGTGGTCGTCGCTATCGGCTCCACTGTGCCGCGTGACATGAAGATTCCCGGCCGCGAGCTCAAGGGCATTCACTTCGCGATGGAGTTCCTGCCCGACGCGACCCGACGCGTGTACGGCGTAAAGCCCGTGCACGACATCACCGCCAAGGACAAGCACGTCATCATCATCGGTGGTGGCGACACCGGTTCCGACTGCCTCGGCACCTCCATCCGTCAAGGCGCGAAGGACGTGACCGTGCTGCAGATCATGCCGAAGGAGCCGGACGAGCGCCCGGACAACCAGCCGTGGCCGACGTTCGCGCGTCTCTACCAGAAGACCTCCTCGATGGAGGAGGGCGGCACTTACGTGTACAGCACCGATTCTGTCAACTTCGTCGGCTCCGACGAGGAACAGGCCCGTGTGCACATTGAGGATTCCACCGCGTCCGAAGGATTCGTGGCCGACGAGAACGGCCACGTCACCGGTCTGAAGGTCGTGGATGTGGCACCGGGGGAGAACGGTCCGTTCACCCGCCAGCCCGGTACCGAACGCGTGCTGCCCGCAGATCTGGTGCTCATCTCGGTCGGCTTCCTGCACCCGGACACCTCCACGCTGCTCGACCAGCTGCCTGTCGAATTGGACAAGCGCGGTAACGTGGCCCGCAACGACAAGTTCGCCACCTCTCAGGATGGCGTGTTCGTTGCCGGCGACGCGGGCCGCGGCCAGAGCCTGGTCGTGTGGGCCATTTCGGAGGGCCGCTCCTGCGCGGCCGCCGTCGATGAGTACCTTACCGGCGTCACCGAGCTGCCCGCGCCGATCACCGCATCCCAGCGTCCGATGATGCTGCCGCGATGATTCGATAGTCCGGCGGTTCGCCGTACCGACATCTACTGGGGGCAGGAAGTCTCTTCAAGGGACTTCCGGCCCCCAGTCGCATATCGGGCGTTCCCTACTTCTGGCGAAAGTCCCGTCCTGCTGTGTGCCGGTGGGTTTTCGCCGGAGGAATGGCCCGCTCATGTGTGGGTGAGCCGCAGAAGGAGGCCGGCTATGTGCGGGGTGGTACGTGTCGCGGCCACGGCTCGGACGTCGTGATTGCCAACGATTGCGGATCTGTCTCGTCGTGCGAGTCGAACCGCCGCTACGGCACGGCTTGGAGTACAGTACATAGGAGTGTTATCCGCAAACGAGCAGGAGAAGTAACGATGCCTAACCGTGCCGAACGCCGCAAAGCAGCAAAAGATCAGCGTCGGGGAGTCCCGTCGCAGTACGACCAGACCCGTGGCCGTGCCCGATCCGGCATGCTCGACGAGTACGCGCTTCAGGAGAAGTCCCGCCGTATTCAGGAGGGCGTGGATGACAGCGGCGTGTGGAAGCCCAGCGCTCGCACCGAGGTCGATGAGGAAGTGGAGTCGGTGTTCGAGGCCAACCCGAACTATCAGGATCCCAAGGCGTTCAAGGCACCGCACTCCGTGCGGCAGTGGTTCCGTGTCGGCAGCTGGACGCTGATCGCGCTGTCGGTCATCGCGTTCTTCGTGGTGATGTGGCTGCCCACGCATCCGCTGTGGCTGATCCTGACCGTGTCCGTCGTGTTCGTCGTCGGCGTGCTCAGCCTGTTCTTCACGGCCGGCAACTACCGCAACAACCCGAACCTGGACGCCAACGGCACCGCGGTGTGAGAGTCTGGTATCCGGTAGTTACTCGGTATTATGGCGTGATTTTTCGCCAACACGAACATGGGCATTGTGCATTTTTTCGACGTGCAATGCCCTAAAGTTATATATGGCAGTAGCCGCAAACAAGGTTACCGACGAAGGAGGCCTTAATCGTGAAAGTTGATATCCTCACCCGCGAATACCCGCCGTATGTCTATGGTGGCGCAGGCGTGCACGCGGAAGAGCTCTCGAAGGTGCTGGCCGAGCGGGTCGACGTGACCGTCCGTGCGTTCGACGGACCGCGCACCGAAGCCGATGCACCCGCCATCCCCGGAGATGGCTCGGCGAAGGGCAGCCTGAAGGTCGTGGGCTACGGAACGCCCCCTGAGCTGGCCGACGCGAATCCGGCGCTGAAGACCTTCGGCGTTGATCTGCAGATAGCCAACGACGTCGACGCCGACATCGCCCACGCGCACACCTGGTATGCGTGCCTGGCCGGATACCTCGCCAAGATGCTGCACGGTACGCCGCTGGTCATCACCGCACATTCGCTGGAGCCGTTCCGCCCGTGGAAGCGCGAGCAGCTCGGCGGCGGTTATAATCTGAGCTCCTGGGCCGAAAAGGACGCCTACGAGCATGCCGACCGCGTCATCGCCGTCTCCGGCGGCATGCGCGAGGACATCCTCGCCGCGTACCCGAACCTCGACCCCGACAAGGTCGTCGTGGTGCATAACGGCATCACCATGAGCGACTTCGCCACGCCGGCCGACGACGACCCGGGCTGGGCCGTGTTCGACCGTTACCACATCGACCGCAGCAAGCCTACGCTGCTGTTCGTCGGCCGCATCACCCGTCAGAAGGGCCTGCCATACCTGCTCAAGGCGCTGCACCTGATCTCCAAGGACATTCAGGTGGTGCTGTGCGCCGGCGCCCCGGACACCCCGGAGATCGCCGAGGAGGTCAAGACCGCGTTCGCCAAGCTCGACGAGGAACGCGGCAACATCATCTGGATCGAGGAGATGCTGCCTCGTCCGGAGCTCAACGCGCTGGAGCATGGCTGTGACGCGTTCATCTGCCCGAGCATCTATGAGCCGCTGGGCATCGTGAATCTGGAAGCCATGGCCTGTGGCCTGCCCGTAGTCGCCTCCGCCACCGGCGGCATTCCCGAGGTCGTCGTCGACGGCGAGACCGGCTATCTGGTGCCGATCGACCAGCTGCGCGACGGTACCGGCACGCCCACCGATCCCGACAAGTTCGTGCATGACATGGCCGCCGCCATCGACAAGATCATGGCCGACCCCGAACTCGCCAAGAAGATGGGCCAGGCGGGCTACGAGCGCGCCCGCGACCATTTCAGCTGGGAGTCCATCGCCGACAAGACCGTGGCCGTCTACCAGTCCGTCCTCGACGAGCAGAACAAGTAACGGCGATCCGACGCAGGCGGGGGCAAGGAATGATGCCCCCGCCTGCGGGGCCGTAATGCGCGGCATGACCGGATGGCACGGCTTCGCGAATTACCGCAACCATTCCAAACCCGCACTGCCGGCAAACCTCCCCACGACAAGGAACCACAACATGCCCACGACCGACACCGCCGACAACGAAGTCCTCAAGCTCGACAACGTCGAATTCCGCCGCAACCGGCGCGTCATCATCACAGACGTGAACCTCATCATCCACGCGGGGGAGCGATGGGTGCTGTTCGGGCCGAACGGCATCGGCAAATCCACCGCGGTCGGCATGCTCGCCACGCGCACGTTCCCCTCGGACGGTCGCGTATTCATCCTCGGCCATCAGCTCGGCAAATACGACGTATTCAAACTGCGCACGCGCATCGGTCTGGCTTCGGCCGACCTCGGCCGGCAGTTTCCCGAATTCGAGGATCCGCTGGACGCCGTCGTCACGGGCCTGAGCGCCGTGACCGGACGATGGCGCGACACCTATACTGACGAGGAGTATGCGCGGGCGCGACAGCTGCTGCGCGACTTCCGCGTCTCCTATCTCGAAGGCAAGGAGATGTGGCGGCTCTCCGAGGGCGAGCGCACCCGCGTGCTCATCGCCCGCGCGTTGATGGGCGACCCCGAACTGCTCATCATGGATGAGCCGACCACTGGCCTTGACCTGGGCGGCCGCGAGCAGGTGATGCGCACCCTGAGCCGTATCGGCGAAGAGGATTCGCGGCGTGCCGTGGTGCTGGTCACCCATCGACTTGAGGAGATTCCCGCGGGCTTCGACCACATCGCCATCATGGGACGCAAGCCGGTCTCCGCCGAGGACGCCACCAACGACGGCATTGACGCGATGGGCAACCCGTCCGCCGGCACCATCGTCTACACCGGTCCACTGGAGGCCGGCCTGACCGACGAGCGACTGTCGGAGCTGTTCGGCATGCCGATCGAGGTGCAACACACGCACGGGCGCTGGTCGGCGTTCGCGGTGTGAGACCGAGGCGTATCGGTCGCGGGCGGGATTCATGAGGAACCATGCCCGCGCATCTGATATAACGGTAGCCATGAATGGCACGCAAGAGCTGAAGGTCGCCGTAGCTCAGTTCACGGTTCGCCGGGAGCCGGAATGGAATCTTGACATTATCGACGGATATGCCTGGCGGGCCGCGGATGCCGGTGCCCGCTTGCTGGTGCTTCCGGAAGGGCTGATCGCGCGTGACGGCGATGATGGCATGTTCGCGGCCGCACACGCGCAACCACTGAACGGGCCGTTCGTCACCGGCCTGAGACGGATCAGCGAAGAGCGTCATATTGCGCTGATGGGCACGGTTCATGCTGTGTCCGGCGCGGCTGATGCGGTGCCGGACAAGCCGGCGTCTTGCGCAACGGATTCCCGGGTCTCCAACATTTTCGTCGTCATCCGTGACGGGGCTCTTATCGCGACCTATCGGAAGCTGCATCTCTATGATGCATTCGCCGCGCGGGAGTCCGATACGGTTCGCCCCGGTACCGAGCTGCCGCCAATCGTCGAGATCGACGGCTGGCATGTCGGCGTCATGACCTGCTATGACGTGAGATTTCCCGAAGTCGCGCGGTCGCTGGCCGTGCGCGGCGCCGATGTGATCATCGTCAGTGCGGCATGGGCGCGCGGGCGTTTGAAGGAGCGACATTGGAAGCTGATGACCGCCGCGCGTGCGCTGGAAAACACGTGCTACGTACTGGCATGCAGCGAGGTGAGCGCGCGCAACATCGGCTGCAGCCGTGTCATTGACCCGCTGGGCGAGGTCATCGCGCAGGCGGGTGATGGACAGGGCGAGGCGGGCGGACAGGCCGGAATGCTGATTTCCCGGCTGCGCCGAGAAGTTCTCGAATCCGCGCGACGCACGCTGCCGGTTCTGGAGAACCGACGCTTCGCAGACCCGCAATTGCGGGATTGACACAAATTTCCCGTATGACGCGCATGCGGCCCGGGAATCGGCCACACGCGTCGCACGACACGCCCGGATTGCGCTGCACGAATGTCAAAGTGCACCGTTGTACTTCAGTGATCCCCTGACGATTGTGCTGAGCAATCCGGGCGTGTCGCGCTTATCGGAAGCGCAAATCGCGCGAATCAGCCCGGTCGGCATCGGTCATGCGAACGAGGCGGAAGCGGGCGTGCCGTACTACGACGATATCTTCGATGAGGACGACGAATGCACCACGGCCGACATCAGCGATCCGGATGGGTCGATTGTTCTGGGCCTCGGCGGCATGTACTACGAGGAGGGCATGCACTATACCGCCGCATCGGAACGGCAGAAGCGGGTCGACTGTTTCAGAGCCGCCGAGATCCTTTACCGGCACGCGGCCGGCCGCGGCAATGCGATCGGATGGCTGTGCCTGGGGTACGTGTACGCGTACGACCGCTGCGAGGGTAGGTACTTCCGCTCGTATTACAACAATTCCGGCGAAGTTCCACCCAAACCGGATACGGACGTTTTGGCATACGAGTGCTTTTGTCATGCGGCCGAAGCGGAGATCGCGGAGGGCTGCTACAAGCTGGGAGACATGCTGGCCGAGGGCAGAGGCTGTGCGGCTGATCATGCGAAGGCGCTCGACATGTTCCTGCGGGCGTACATGTGTGACGGATTGCGGCAGGCACATTTTACACGAAATACATGATTGAGGAGGACGATACTATGGATGAGGTAGTCAAAGCAGATTCTTCCGCGGGCAAAACTTAAGATTTTCCCAGCAAGTGACGCTTACCATGAACACGCAAGCAAGAAAATCACGGCAAATCATGGAAGGGAGTCCATATGTGCACTGGTGTTCGTTTCTCCGACGATGAGGGAAACATGTATTTCGGCCGTAATCTCGACTGGAGCTTCTCCTACGGCGAGACCATTCTGGTCACTCCGCGAGGCTACCAGTACGACTATGTGTATGGGGCCGAAGGTAAAAGCGAACCGAATGCGGTGATCGGCGTGGGCGTGGTCATGGTCGACCGCCCCATGTATTTCGACTGCGCCAACGAGCATGGCCTGGCCATTGCCGGACTGAACTTCCCTGGATACGCCTCCTTTGCACACGAGCCGGTCGAAGGAACCGAAAACGTCGCTACCTTCGAATTCCCGCTGTGGGTGGCGCGCAATTTCGACAGTGTCGACGAAGTCGAAGAAGCGTTGAAGAACGTGACGCTCGTTTCGCAGGTCGTGCCCGGCCAGCAGGAATCCCTGCTGCACTGGTTCATTGGTGACGGCACCCGCAGCATCGTCGTCGAGCAGATGGCTGACGGCATGCACGTTCATCATGACGATGTGGACGTGCTTACCAACCAGCCGACCTTCGACTTTCATATGGAAAACCTGCGCAACTACATGTGTGTGAGCAACGAAATGGCGGAGCCGACCACTTGGGGCAAGGCGGAACTGAGCGCATGGGGTGCCGGCGTGAGCATGCACGGCATTCCCGGTGACGTGAGTTCGCCGTCGCGTTTCGTACGCGTCGCCTACACCAACACGCACTATCCGCAGCAGAACAACGAGGCTGCTAATGTGTCTCGTCTGTTCCACACGCTGGTTTCCGTGCAAATGGTTGACGGCATGTCCAAGATGGGCAACGGCCAGTTCGAGCGCACGCTGTTCACCAGTGGCTATTCCGGGAAAACCAACACGTATTACATGAACACGTATGAGGATCCGGCGATCCGCTCGTTTGCCATGTCTGATTTCGACATGGATTCGAGCGAACTGATCACTGCCGATTGATTCCGAGAATTTCGAGTTCGAAGATTCCAGTTCCGAAGATTCCGCAGTGATCGCACTGCGGACAGTATAAAAGGGCACAACGTCGCAACCGGCGTTGCGCCCTTTTGATCAGTAAAACTAATGAGATTTATTTGGAAAAATAATTTAAAAATGGTCGAGGAATGCTTTCAAACGTTTTCCTCGTTATGTTCCTTACGCGAGGAAGCGAATCGCGACAGAACACCTGACTTGCGTAAAGCGCAATACATTCCCCAGGAGCCGAAACCGGCGAATGCCACCGCGCTGAGCAGCTCGCAAATGGTGCCGATGATGCCTCGCGGGCTGAAGAACGAGAATGCCTGATAGTAGAAGAACAGCAGATAGAAGTTGTAGACGATTCCAACCGACAAAGCAGACAGAATGGTGACGCCGAGCGTCCAACGACGGTAGCGGAACAACGCGAATACCGCTTCCGCGGCTGCCGCCTGCACCAACGCGATCACAATCAGGCTCACGCTGTATTTCGTGCCGAGCACCACCTCGACGAACGATGCGACTAAAAGCACATAGGCCGAAGCTCCCGGCTTGCGCACAATCAGAGACCCCAGCGTGGCGGGGAAGTAGAACAAAGCATGAAGCAGCGCCGCTGAACCAGGAAGAATCAAAGTCAGCAATGGAAAAAGACCATACGAGAGGCCGTCGAACACCCAGAACATCACTCCCGACATCACGCCTACTGCCGCGCCGACCGCGATATCGACCACACGCCATGTGAGGGCCTTGCGTGTTCCTTGGGTTATTTTCAAAGACTGCCTTACCTGCTTCGACAGCTTCGCGTCCGTATTATGAATTTCAGAGAATGGCTTCGCCATAATGATAATGAATCCTTGCGTTGGTCGATGCCGCGCACCGTGAGTCGGAGATCGCGGCAGTCGCCGTGGGCCGTTCCTCGACCTGCGCGGCTCGGGCAGGAACGACGAAAGGCATTATACGACATGCTGCTTGCCGAACATGCATCATGGATCTCCCTGTGTTCAAAATACCGTTACAAGTACGCCAAATCCAGGCGTACGGCCCAGTCCAGCACACCTGATCCGCACGATTTCATTAAACTCAGCAGCATAAGAGCTTCTTGTCGTGAGACGGCAGTCGGCCAAAACAGCATGGTCCTATGTTCCTTGCGATGAACACGTCAGTTACTCTTTGCAGACGCAACTTAGCTAATTTCCAGGATTACAGGTTCTTTTGCTATCCGATAGCATGCGACACGCCAAGTAGACTTCAAGCACTTTAAGTTTTTACAGTGCAGGATATGAGTACCACAACATGGCATACGATTCGTGAGGCATCCATGATTTCCGGACTTCCCGAATCCACTTTGCGCTACTACGAGCAGATCGGCATCATTGACCCGATAGCACGCGACCCAAGTTCTGGCCATCGTGCCTACACTGACGAAGACATTCAATCGCTGGTCACCATTTCCTGCTTGTCTGCGACCGGCATGCCGCTTGAAGCCATGCGCGAGTATCTGAAAAACCGTTTCGACGGAACCGAAGGCGCGCGCAGGCAAATGGAGCTACTGGACGCGCAGACATTGCGTTTGGCCGCAAAAGCAGAAAGCATCCGCATGCAGCAAGCCTATGTTTCCCTCAAAACACTCTATTGGCGTGCCGTGGCGGAAGGCCATGACGACGAAGCGCAACGACTTCTGGAAGAAAACCACGATGTCATCGAAACAGTGAAAAAACAGATTCACAGCAAGGCTGACGCATAAGCCGAAGCATCATCGCAGACATTACCTCAATTCAATTCACACACAGCAAGGGAGCAACTCATGAAGGCAGCGATCTTCAAGGGAGTCAAGCAGATGGCATGCGAAGAACATGCCGAACCGACCATCATCGACGGGGGAGACGCCATCATCCGCGTGGTACGCGCATGCGTATGCGGATCCGACCTGTGGTTCTACCGCGACGGCAGCAAGGAACCCAACACCCAGGCCGGTCATGAAGCCATCGGCGTGGTCGAGCAGGTCGGCGATGATGTGACCGTGGCCAAGCCGGGCGATTTCGTGATCGTGCCGTTCCCATTCAGCTGCGGCAAGTGCCCGGTATGCAAGGCCGGCTTCGAATCCAGCTGCCCCCATGGCGGATATTTCGGCGATGAGGGACTGGGATGTCAGGCGGAATACCTGCGCGTGCCAGAAGCTAATGGCACGCTGGTGGTCGTTCCGGGCGACGCGAAGAGCTTCTCCGACGACATGCTCGCATCGCTGCTCACCCTCTCTGACGTGATGTCGACCGGTTATCATGCGGCCGCTTCCGCCGAAATCAAGCTGGGGGACACCGCGGTCGTGTTCGGCGACGGTGCGGTCGGCCTGTGCGGCGTGCTGTCCGCCAAGCTGATGGGCGCCACGCGCATCATTTCCATGAGCCGCCATGCTGACCGCCAGCGTATCGCACGCGAATTCGGCGCCACCGATTTCGTGGAGGAACGTGGCGACGAGGCCGTGGACAAGGTGCTGGGAATGACCGACGGCTACGGTGCCGACGCAGTGCTTGAATGCGTGGGATCCGCGCTGTCGAACGACACCGCCATGAAGGTGGCGCGAGCAGGCGCAGTGGTCGGCCGCGTCGGCCTGCCGCACGGTGTGGAAGCCGACATTCCGGGACTGTTCTACCGCAACGTCGGTCTGCGCGGCGGTCCGGCACCAGTGCGCACGTACGATATGCATCGACTGCTCAAGGAAGTGCTCGACGGCAACATCAATCCGGGCATCGTCTACACCTCCGAATACACGCTCGACGATATTCAGGAAGCGTACGCGGCCATGGACGAGCGCCGAACCGTAAAGTCGCTGCTGCGCATCAGCGAAGTCTGAGCAACATGCCGACGATAGAATAAGCGCAAATCAAACGAAAGGAAGCAAGTCTTGTTCGAAGAGCTGCATAAACGGATGAATTCGTTTTGGAATAATGACAGGACGTTGTCACAAACCGATCCGGAATTCATCGAATTCTTCTCGAATTTCGCTTATGACGAAGTGGTGAACGAACCGGGAGCGAACCATCCTGATCTGGATGACAAAACCCGTTCTCTGGCCATCCTCGCCGTGCTGGTAGGAGTTCAGGGACTGGACGCTTTCGAAATGATGCTGCCGGTGGCCTACGAAACTGGACTGTCCTCCATCGCCATCAAGGAAATGGTGTATCAGGCGACCGCCTACTGCGGTTTCGGCAAAACCCTGCCGTTCCTGAAGAAGCTCAACAACTTCCTCGGCGCGGCCAACGTGCATCTACCACTCGAATCGCAAGGCACCACCACGCCGGAAACACGCGCCAAGGCGGGCGAAGACAAGCAGATCGAACTCTTCGGCGAGCATATGCGTGGATTCGCGCAATCCGGCCCCGAAGAGACACAACACATCAACAAGTGGCTTGCCGACAACTGCTTCGGTGACTATTACACGCGCGGAGGATTGAACAATCGCGAACGCGAGATAATCACGTTGTGCTTCCTTGCCGCGCAGGGCGGTTGCGAGCCGCAGCTGACGTCTCATGCGAAGGCCAATATGGGCATCGGCAATGAGAAGGCTTTTCTGATTGCCGTCATTTCGCAGTGCATGCCGTATATCGGGTATCCGCGTACGCTGAATGCGATTCGTTGCATTAATGATGCCGCGAATCAGATGCAGGGCTGATTGCAGTAAGGTTTTACATCAACCGATGCCTGGATAGCTTGCTTCGATCCTTGCTTGATGCTCGCTCCGATATGGAAGGGACCGTTTGCCAGTCATGATTAGATTGGCAAACGGTCCCTCTATGTATATTGCTACTCGTGTGCGATCGTCACTCGCCCCACACATCCTTGGCGATGGACTGTACGAGCGCGATCTTAGCCCACTGCTGTTCCTCGGTGAGCTTGTTGCCTTCCTCAGTGGAGGCGAAACCGCACTGGGTGGACAGGCACAGACGGTCGAGCGGCACATACTGGGCCGCTTCGGCAATGCGGGCCTTGATCGTTTCCGGATCTTCAAGTTCCGGCTTTTTGGAGGTAATCAGGCCGAGCACGACCTGCTTGTCGCCGGAAACCTTGGCGAGCGGTTCGAAGTCACCGGAACGGTCGTCATCGAACTCCAAGTAGTAGGCGGCGACGTTTTCCTTGCCGAAAAGCACGTCGGCCACAGTGGCGTATCCGCCGGCGGAAGCCCACGTGGAGTGGTAATTGCCACGGCAGTCGTGCGTGGTGATTACCAGATCCTCCGGCAGATCCTCGATGGCGGCATTGTTCATGGCGGCATACTGTTCCTGCATGGCGGCGAACTCGTCGGCGGTGTAATGCTGGTTGAAGTTCGGATCGCAGAACATGCCCCACGTGCAGTCGTCCAGCTGAACGTTGCGGCAACCGGCCTCATACAGCGCCATGATCAGACCATGGAAGGCCTTGGCGGTGTCATCGGCAAGCTCGTCGTAATCCTTCTGGGTGTCGCCGTAGAACTCGTGCACGGAAGCGATGTTTTCCGGGCGGAACAGCTCCGCATACAGCTGTGCCGGGGCCGGAACGGTCTGGCGTGAGACGACAGTGTCGTCTTCGAACTGCTTGATGAACTTGAAATGCTCGATGAACGGGTGATTCTGGTCGAACGCGATCTTGCCAGTCAGGCGTGCGGATTCGGCGCGGGTCTCCTCATCGTGGAAGAAATAGCCTTTGTCCATCGACACCTTTTCCACGCCGGCGAAGCCCCACATACAGTCGAGATGCCACCAGCCACGACGGAACTCACCGTCGGTGATGACATGCAGGCCGGCAGCCTTCTGCTTGGCGACCAGTTCGATAATGGCCTTATCTTCCACGGCCTTGAGGGCGGCCTTGTCAATCTTGCCTGCTGCGAAATCGGCGCGGGCCTTCTTGAGCTCTGCCGGACGTAGGTATGAGCCGACCACGTCGGCGCGGAACGGCGCGTTCTGGGAATACGTCATTGGATGCTCCTTTTGCTGACAGTTAAAAATACCTAACGAAGATTAGTCAGTTTCCCGAAGCAATGCATCAAAAAGACGAGAATGTGAGACGGGACGTTATAGTGTTCTCCATCAAATCAAAGCAAGAGGTTATATGTATGGGCGGCATCAAACGGAATGAGGCAAACGGGCCAGACGAATCGACGGTACGGGGCAAAACGAAAAAGCCGAAAACCTTAGGCAAGTATCTGCTGGTTTCCGCAACGCAAACCATTGTGGAATTCGGATCGTTTATCCTATTGCATCTGCTACCGTGCCGTCTTCTGTCGCGAACGGCGTGGCCATCACGCTATCGGCTTCGTATAACTTTCTGATGAACCGCAATGTCACGTTCAAATCGTCCAGCAATTTCGGACGCAGTGTGGCATTGTTCATTCTGCTGTGGATTTGGAATTACTTGTTTGGTTCCACCATGCTGGCATGGCTGCCTTCCGCATTCGGATGGAACGCGGTGTTGGTGAAGTTCATGACCATGGCATGCCAGTTCGCATGGGGATATCCGCTGTGCAAGAAAGTGATTTTCCGCTGAATCTGCGAACGTATCAATCCCAATGGCACCCTATGGCAACGCCCTATGTATGATTGAACATGTCTTGTATTAACCCCAGAAAGAAATGGAAAGGCAATGAACGAATCGCAAGATTCCAACGACAGTAGCGCGAACAATACGAACGACATTCGTCAACAAGAGGCAGAGCATCAAGGAGCGGCCGTAAAAGCGGCACTTGGAGCCAATATCGGCGTGGCCATCGCCAAACTCGCCGCGGCGTTCTTCACCGGATCGTCCGCAATGCTTTCCGAATCGGTGCATTCCATCGCCGACTGCTCCAACGAAATCGTGCTCATGGCAGGCGGGCGTTTCTCCAAGCACAAAACGGACGGTGATCACCCGTTCGGCCTGTATCGCGCCAAATATCTCGCCTCGTTCGTAGTGGCGACGCTACTGTTCTTCGTCGGCGGTTTCTTCTCCACTTCCGAGGCGGTGAAGAAACTGTTCGCCATTGCCGAAAATCCCGCTTTGCGTGACGTCAACCAGATGGAACTGCTGGTGGCGTTCATCGTGGTGGTTATCAGCGCTTGTCTGGAAGGCTACGGCCTGCATCAAAGCATCAAAGAAGCCAACGAGCGTATGGAGCGCACGGGTGTGGCCCATATGGGTGTGTTCCGTTTCTGGAGACGCACCAAGTCGGCGGAGCTCGCGTCCGTCATCATGGAAGATACGCTTGCTCTGATCGGTTTGGCATTCGCAGGGGCGGGCATCGGTCTTGCGATTCTGCTCGATAATGAGATATTTGATGCGCTCGGCGGTTTGATGGTTGGTCTTGTGCTGATTACTGGATCGCTGCTGCTGATGTTCAAATCGGGTTCGTTGCTGATTGGCGAGGCCGTCGATTCGGATACTCGAAAGAAGATTGAGCAGGCCGTTATTTCGACGTCTGGTGTGGAGCGGTTGCTGAATATGCAGACCGTGCACATGTCCGAAGACGATATTTTGTTGTGCGTCAAAGTGCAGACCAGCAAGCTCGACCGCGACTACGACGTTGAGACCGTGAACAAGATCGAACGAAGCGTGCGTGCCGCACTGCCATGGTTCCGTTTCGAAATCTACGTAGAGCCCGACCTTTACCGCACCGACCACAAAATCGTTTCGTAGCGGCGTGCAATGCGCCTACGGTCATGAACCGTAGAGGGCGAAACGACGATACGGGCTTTTCATGAGGAGCTGGCATTCCGACGAATTCGGAGTGCCAGCTCCTCCTTTTCGCACGCTTTCTTATTAGGTGTCTCCTTGAGCTTGTGCGCACGTATCTTCTCCGGCATCCGATCCGTGGCCTGTCGTTGGGCTCCTCGGCGACCGTGAACGTACCGATTCCTCCACCGACTGGAGGAATCTGCCCGCTGTCGGCTGCAGCTGCATGGTCGGCACATGCGAGAACAATCGGTGGCATGACTGAAGCTGCACATGATGATTACCAGTTGCCCGAAGGATTCGAGCATTGTTCGAAACTTGACCCTGTACGCGATGCACCTAGCGCGTTAGACCGTGTCAAGCAAGTCGTACGCATTCTGCACGAACCAGGCGGATGCCCTTGGGACGGCGAACAAACCAATACAAGCCTGCTTAAACCACTGTTGGAAGAAACCTACGAATACATCGACGCCGTGGAAACGAACGATCGAGACAATATGCGCGAGGAGCTCGGCGACATGCTGCTACAATCCGTCTTCCAAGCGCAAGTATGTGCCGTGGATGCGCAGGATCCGTTCAATATCGATGAAGTGTGCAATCGTCTCGTCAACAAGCTCATCACCCGCCATCCGCACGTCTTCCAAACAGACGATGCTGCCGACGATTCCGTACCGGCACCGGAAAGCGCACAAGATACGCTGAAACTGTGGGAAGCGATGAAGCAGAAAGAGAAGCATCGCAAGTCCGTGCTCGAAGGCATCTCCCACGCACAAGGCGCACTGCCACGTGCCACGAAAATCGTATCGAGAGTGCACAAATCGCAGTATCGTGACCAGCTCGAAACCGCATTCAATCCAAACGCAGAACGGACGGGCGAACAGCATGATGTCAGTCATCCTTATGCCGACGAAATCATCGCCATCATACGCAAGGCGCAACGCGACGGCGTGGACGTGGAATCCGACCTGCGTTGCCGTTTACGCGGCATAGAATCCGAAATCAAACACATCGAAAGGACCATGAACCATGAGTGATGTCAAAGCACTCGACCCAGCGCTGCTCAAACAGTATTCCGTGGACTTCAACGCTGACCGAGCCAATCTGGTGGCCGCCAATGCGGCAGTATCGTCCGGCGTACTTGCCGCAGCTACCGACTACAAGGGCGAGCGCGTACTGCAGAATGATTTCTCCATTGAACTGAAGCAGGGGAGTATCACCAATCAGCGTAGTTCGGGACGTTGTTGGATGTTTGCGGCGCTTAATACGTTGCGTTATGAGTTGATGCTTCGTTGGAATTTGGAGGACTTCGAGTTTTCGGAAACCTACCTGTTTTTCTGGGATGCGATGGAGAAGTCGAACACGTATTTGGAGAATGTGCTTGCCACGTTGGATGAGCCGTTGAATAGTCGTGTGTTCGAGGCGATTAATTATGGTCCGGCCGATGATGGTGGTTGGTGGCAGATGTTCGCCGATTTGGTGAACAAGTATGGTTTGGTGCCGAAGAGCGCCTATCCGGAGTCGGCTAATTCGAGAAATTCGGATGCGTTCAAGCAGTATTTGAATACGAAGCTGCGTGAGTTCGCATCCGATTTGCGTGACCGTCATACGGCTGGAACGTCGTTGGATGAATTGCGTGCGTTGAAGAATGAGGATATGGCCACGGTGTATCGCATGTGCGCGATCGCGTTGGGGGAGCCTCCGGAGCGTTTTGATTTTCTTGCGCGTATGAGCGATGACAAGGATGATGCCAAGAAGAAAACCGCGGGGGATGGTTCGTCTGAAAAGGCTGCGAAGACCGGTAAGGATGAGCGTCCGCAGATTCGTGAGTTCGGCATCACTCCGATGGAGTTTTACAAGAAGTACGTGCCGGTGGACGTGAACGATCTGGTTACGTTGTGCAATGTGCCGGTGGAAAGCCGTCCGTTTGGCAAGCGGTATCGTATTCGTTTTTCGGCCAATGTGGCTGAGGCGGGTGATATGGAGTTCGTGAACGTGCCTCTTGACGTGTTCAAGAAGGCTGCCGTGGATCAGATCAGTGGTGGTCATCCGATTTGGTTCGCTTGTGATTGCATGCAGTTTTCGCTGCGTGGCGATGGCTTCTTTGATTGCGATACCGTGCGCGTTGACCAGCTTTTCGGTACGGAATTCACGTTCGACAAGGCTAGGGGGTTGGAGTATGGCGATTGCCCAAGCAATCATGCCATGACTTTGACCGGCGTGAATTTAGATGAGGATGGTCGCCCGAATCGTTGGAAGGTGGAGAACAGTTGGGGTAAGGATAATGGTCAGGATGGCTATTATGTGGCGTCCGATGCTTGGTTCGACCGTTATGTTACCGAACTGATCATTCGCAAAGAGTATCTTGACGAGGCCACGCGCGAAATACTGGCCGATCAGCCAGTTGAGCTTGAACCTTGGGAGCCGCTCACCAATCGAAGCCGATGAAGGCTTGTGCACAGGTCGCGTCCCTCTGGCCTGTTCCGCGCGTTGCCTTCGCAAGAGGAGCGCGGAGGCTAGGGGATGCGTGGCGAAATCCGAAAATGATTCAGACGATTGGCATGGCGACTTCCAGACAAACAAATCGGCTCAAGCCGACAATTGGCAATCAACATGCGATTCATGAGTCGGGACCGCTTGCAAGCCATGGATTGTTCGCAGGTCCCAAGGCAAGTTTGTGGATCGTCGAATACTTGTGAAGCGCATGCGAAAAGAAAATGCCGGACGTTTCTCGCGTCCGGCATTTTCAATCCCAATAAAACTCGAATTACTCGGTTTACTCTTCGGCGACCAGTTCCAGATAGGAGTCGTTCCATAGGTCTTCGTCGCCGTCAGGCATGAGCAGCACACGTTCAGGGTTCAATGCCTGCACCGCACCCTCATCGTGGGTGACGAGCACAATGGCGCCTTCATACTTGGCGATGGCCTTGAGGATCTCATCGCGTGAAGCCGGATCAAGATTGTTGGTCGGTTCGTCAAGCAGCAGCACGTTCGCACGGCTCGTCACCAATGTCGCCAACGCCAAGCGGGTCTTTTCACCACCGGAAAGCACACGGGCCGGTTTCAACGCATCATCGCCCGAAAACAGGAACGAGCCAAGAATCGAACGCGCCTGCGTATCGTTCAGTTCCGGGGCCACGTGAATGAGGTTTTCGAGCACCGTGGCGTTCAAATCAAGCGTGTCATGTTCCTGTGCAAAATAGCCGATCTTACAGCCGTGACCGTAATCCACGGAACCGGTGTCCGGCTCTTCCAAATGCGCGAGCAGACGAAGGGTGGTGGTCTTACCAGCACCGTTGTATCCCAAAATCACCACACGCGAACCCTTATCAATGGCCAAGTTCACGCCGGCGAACACGATGTTCGAACCATACGCTTTCGAAACGTCCTTCGCCATGATCGGCGTGCGACCGCACGGAGCCGGCTCCGGGAACCGAATATCCGCCACTTTCTCCTGCTTTTGTGCCTCGGATGTGTTCTCGAGAAGTTTCTCCGCACGACGCATCATGTTCTGCGCGGCCACGGCCTTGGTTGCCTTCGCATGCAAGCGGATACCCTGCTGCATGAGGCGTTCCGCCTTCTTCTCTGCCACTTCACGTTCGCGACGGCGACGTTCCTCGTCCACAGCACGCTGGTGCAGGTAGGCTTTCCAACCGAGGGAATACATGTCGATCTGGCCGAGCTGCGCGTCCAGATGCCAGACCTTGTTGACCACTTCGTCGAGCAGTTCGGTGGAGTGGGAGATGACCAGGAATCCACCCTCGTATTTCTTCAGGTAGCCGCGCAACCATTCGATGGAGTCGGCGTCCAAATGGTTGGTCGGCTCGTCGAGGATCAGCGTGTCCGCGTCGGAGAACAGGATGCGGGCCAGTTCGATACGACGACGCTGGCCGCCGGAAAGCGTGCCCAATTGCTGGCCCATGACCTCCTGCGGCAGACCGAGGCTTGCGGCCATCGCGGTCGCCTCGGATTGCGCCGCATAGCCGCCGGCCTTTTCGAAATCCTGCATGGCCTTGTCGTAACGGTTCATCGCGCGGGTCATGACGTCCGGATCCGGATCGGTCATCTCCTTTTCGGCCTTGCGGATACGACTGATGATCGATGCGATGTCTCGCGCGCTCATCATGCGGTCGAGCGCGGTCTGTTCCGGATCGGCGGCATGCGTGTCCTGTGGCAGATAGCCGAGCTTGCCCGATACACGCACTTTGCCGGCGGTGGGCAGCATGTCGCCGGTGATCACGCGGGTGAGCGTGGTCTTGCCGGCACCGTTACGTCCGACCAGACCGATCTTGTCGCCCTTGGCGACGTGGAAATTCGTGGGATGCAGCAACGTGCGCGCGCCGATCTGAATCTCAAGCTCCTGCGCTTCAATTGCCATGCCTCAACACCTCTGCACTTTCGTTACTGTCGTTCCAAACTGGCCGTGCCGCACATAACGGCCTGCCCATCGTTTTCATAAAGCCAAACGCCAATCGAACATCATACCGAACGCCCGCAACCATAAATGACCGGAACGTTCATCATGCCTCTTCCATCATGAAAAACAAGACCATAATGGGCATAGTAAGGTCAGTCATGGTGGATTTATCGACCAGGAAAGGGGCTATGATGGAGAAAGGGCTGTTCAATAAGCGTGTTTATGAGGTGGTGCGGCGCATTCCAAAGGGCAAAGTCGCCACCTATGGGCAGGTTGCGGTTTTGGCTGGAGCGCCGCGCAACGCGCGTTTCGTCGGCTATGCCCTGCATTCGAACCCTGAACCGGGCGTGATTCCGTGTCATCGTGTGGTGTTTCGAGACGGTTCGTTGGCACCCGGATTCGCGTTCGGCGGTCCGGAAAGACAGCGGCTTCTGCTCGAAGAGGAAGGCGTTGCCTTCATACTCCCGAAAGGCATGTCCGAACTCAGCGAGTCGGGCGAGATGAAAGACTCGAACGCCGGGGCTTCCGGACTGCGCGTCGATCTCGCCCGTTGCCAGTGGGACGCCTAGTCGCCTTCGATCCGCGTCAACAGCTTACGTTCGGCTTTTCCCGACGCCATCTGCCTTATCCGCCGCGGTTGGATAATGGGTGCCTGCCATAATGCGAAGAGCGATGGGGCGCAGATGGCGGAACGGCAAGGCATTCGGCAGCAGGACGCACTGGGGGGGGGGGCGAAGTCGGTCGGGATGCCGGCCGCATCGTTGGCGCCGGCTCCTCGGACCATGACGCAATATCGGCTTTATCGTTGGAAAATAGCGCGACACGCCGTAATTTGCAGAGTCGGCATGCTTCATGTATATTTTCTACTCGTTGCCCACCACGGTGGAAAACACTTGCGGACATAGCTTAGTTGGTAAAGCGCAACCTTGCCAAGGTTGAGACCGCGGGTTCGAGTCCCGTTGTCCGCTCCATCAAAAAGCTTCCGAAGGGAAGCTTTTTTCATATCCCGGTAAAGACCGCGGGATTGCAGAACCAAGTATCCGGCCAACGGATCGCGCGTCCCGAATCCGAGCCGGATCCTTCTTCGCTGAAAAAACGTTTGACCACAATGTGAACGTTCTCTTGAAAAGGGACAATCCATGCGGGAGACTTGGAGCGGTTCCGCCAAACAGGCAACGATGCCGGGGAAGAGCGGAACGGACGGAGGTAAAAACAAATGAATGAGAACAGCGACATTATTTTCGTGCCGGACGATTCCGCCAGCCACGAGTGGACGGAACGGGACAGCGAACTAGTGGAGGAGTACGCGGCCCAGCTCATGAGCATGAGCATCTAGCCTGAAACTGGACGGAGGTAGGTTTCCTTCTTTCGTAAACATGGAAAAGACGTCGCATTCGTACTGTAAATGCGGCGTCTTTTTCATGTTTTCGTTTACAATGAAGACTTGCGTCAAGGCATCGGAACACGTGGAAAGGCGTATTGTTGGCTGAAATCAGACGGGAGATGGAGCGACTCCGACCCGTATACGAAACCGGTGTGCTACGGTTGCTGCTGCGCGCCAATTCCATGCTGTATGTCGCACTGTTGCGATCCACGTTCGACCCGTTGACCGGTGAACTGCCGCGCGAAATCGTAGAAGAGCGGTTCGTACGCAGCCTCAACAGGCTTATCGAAACCGGCGGCCACACGTTGAAAGACGGACAAACCGCACGCGACGCCGCACATTCGATCCTGCTTGACCTTACCCGCGAGGGGGAGAGCGACTACGCCTGGCTCGCCAATTCCATGGACGTGGCCTCGCATCGCTACCTGTACCGGCTCACCGCGCGAGCGCACCGCGCCATCGAAGCGCTCGATAGACTTGAAGACACCACGAAAGCGTTGTCCGGCGCGCAGGCCAACAGCATCATCATGGAAATCGAAAACGCGCGCATGCAGTTGACCGCTGATCCGCGTGAACGCATCCGCCTGCTGAAGAAAGACATCGAGGAACGGCAGAAGGAGATCGACGAACTGGAGCATAGCGAGGCTCTGGAGAAGCTCACGTCCGAACAGGTCGGCGACATCATCGGCGTGATTCACAACACCCTGCGTGGCGTGCCCATCGATCTGCGTGAGCTTGCCCTGTCCGAACGGGACAACGGCGACGCGCTACGCCGGCGCATGCAGGCCGGCGCTCTGAGCGTGGAAAGCATCCTCACCGCATACCATGACGAATATCGACGAGCGTTCCGCGAATCCGACAGCGGACGTCGTTTCGAAGACGCGTTCCAGGTCATCGTCACCGACGAGGGCAGGCGCGAAATCGACGATGCAGTGCGAGACATCGCCAGAAACCCGTATTTGGATGGCGAGCCGAGCGTGCTGCTCAATCAGGTGCGTTCCGAACTCAAACGCATCTACGAGGGTATCGAAGACGTGCGCCGGCAGATCCGCACGTCCGATGAGGCGGTCAGCCGTCTTGTACGCCAGCAGACGGACACCAGCTATCGGACCATGCTCGTCAAACTCAACCAGCTGTTCGCGAAGACCAGCGCCGAAGCCAAAGCCAATCCCAACGATCCGTCACGCCCCTACCATACGGGCGCGGGGCAGGCGCAGTTCCAAGCATTGCCGTCACGGCCGGCCAAGTCAATGGCGCGAGCCATATCGTCCAGTCTGAACGACGCTCCAACGGCGACCGTCGAAGCGCCCGACCTCAAGAACATGGTCGAAATATGCGGGCCGCGTCTGACACGCATGATCAGGCTTATTCGCCGCAATCCGGCGACGACATCGGACGGCATGTTCGTGGATCTTGCGGAAAGCTTCAACCGGCTGCCGAAAAACGAACGGAGGGAAAGCGAACTGGTCGGCTTCCTCAGCGCCCTGCGCACGCAGGACGACTCGTCATACGTGACATGGCGCTGCGTATCGATCGACGGCAGCGAACGCGTATGGCGCACCAAGCCCATTCTCACCACCGAAGCAATGCTCGACGACATCATCGAGGAGAAATAAGCATGACGGACGACATCGAAACCAGCATCGAAGAAGAGACACCGACGGGAAACGAACCGTCGTTCGAAGGATCGGACAGTCCGCAGGCCATGCCCGCGCTGTTCAACGGCGATACCGGCGACATGCCCATCGAGGCTCGCATGGCAGCGATCGCGCTCAAACGCGAACGTTACATCGATGGAAGCCTGTACGACCATGCCTGCGAGCACCGCGATGCTGTGGAACGTTCGCTCAACAACGACATGCTCAGACTGGTCGACAATACGAAATACCACATCATGTACGCGTCGCCGGTCACCGATTCGGAAACAAGCATCCGTTCGTTGAAAACACGCATGAGCCTGACCCGCGAGGAGGCCGCCACGCTTGCCGCGCTTCGCATCAAGGTGTTGGAATACGAGAACCAGAACGCCGAACCGTGCGATTGGCTCATCAGTTTCGACGACATCCGCGCGCTACTCGCCACCGGCGCGGGATTCCTCACCGCCAGCAACGACGAGGAGGGCACGGCGAGGAAGATCACGTCCATCGTCTCGCGCATGCGTACCTATGGGTATCTCGCGCCAGCCGAAGACGACGACATGTACGTTCTCACGCCCCTGGTGCCCATGGTGCTTGACAGGAATCTTGCCGACCAGTGGCTCGGATCCGGAACCGCGGACGGGAGCGTATCCGCCGACGACAACGACATTGCCGGTACGGACGACAGGATGACGGCCGGTATGGAACAAGACGCATTCGATTTCAACATCGACGACGACCGTTTCGATGAGGAGGAGCACTGATGGCAGACGGCATGAAGATCGTTTCCGACAGGTGGATGCTGCAAAGTCGGCAGATCGTCAACTGGGGCTCATATGGAGGCTGGCATGAATTCCACCCATCCATGGACGACACCATGCCTGTGACGCTGCTCGCCGGCGCCAGCGAATCAGGCAAATCCACTCTCGTCGACGCGCAGATCTCGCTGCTTTACCCATCCGGAACCCCTTACAATAAGGCGTCAAATTCCGGTCGTTCGGAACGTAACGACTACACTTATCTGCGTGGCATGATCGGCGTGAACGACAGTGAAAACGGCGAAACGCCGATCTTCCTGCGTGGCAGGGACGCGGACGGCGTTCCGCAGAACATTTGGGGCGCGATCGTCGACACATACGTGAACAAAACCGACGGAGGCCTGCTTTCCTGCGGCAAATTCCTCTATCTGAGCGCCGGAGACGGGCAGGACGGCCTGCGCCGCCGGTATGTCACGTGGAATCGAACCATCGACCCACGGCTCATGGACCAGTACCGCGACACGCCATTCACCCGGTCCATGTTCGAAAAAACCTATCCGGAATGCACCACGCATGCCAACGCCGCGGCTTTCCACGCCTCCGTCTGGCAAGACATGGGATTGAGCGCCGACGCCTGCCGTCTCCTGCATAAAATCCAATCAGCGGACGCACCCTCGAAACTCGACGACATTTTCAAACAGGGCGTGCTCGACATACCGGAATCAATCCGTCTCGCCCGCGAAACCGTCAACGACTACAACCGGTTCAATGAGAACTTCCGCAGCATGGAAGACAAAAGGGGCCGCGTCGCCATCCTGCAGAGCATTCAGACACGTTACGGCGAATACGCGAAGCAAACCAGCGAACGACGCGAATACGAGCTCATCAATCCTGACAGCGAGCATGGCGGCGAGACGCTGTCCGTATGGGCGTGCTCGCGCATGGCCGGCGAAGTGCGCGCGGGGCTGCCGGCCATGCAACGCAAGGTCAGGGAATCGCAGGAGGCCATCGACCGGGCAAAACAACGCGTCGGCGAGCTCAACACGCGAGTCGACGCCATTAAGGAACGCATCCGCGGCATCGACGGCGGCGGCCTGCAGCAGCTCGGCAAAGATCTGCAACGCGTGCGCCAGGACATTGACGAGGCGCGCAGGCAACGACATGCCATAGCCGAACGATTCGAACAGGTCGAATACAGGCTTCCCGATAGCGAGCAGGCATGGGACGCCAAACGCGCCATACTTGCCGAAACGTTCGACACGTATGAGGAACGACTGCGGGATGCGAACGTCAAATTCCGACAATTGGTGGGGGAGCGTCACGACCGGCAGCGCGACCGTGACATCCTACGACGGGACTACCAGCGCAAGCTTGCGCACAAAACACGCATCAGCGACGATATGGACGACGCGCGCACGCTCATCATGCGGGCGACCGGACTGGACGCGTCTGAACTGCCGTATGTGGCCGAACTGATGGACGTGAACGAACAGAATGAACAGTGGCGCTTGGCAATGAACGTCGCCTACGCGCCCATCGCGCAAACCATTCTCGTCGACAAACGCCACGAACAAGGATTCGCGGCGAAGATCAGCGCCATCGACCCGAACCTCATGACGCGCCGCACCTGGCGGTTCGTCGATACCGGCATGCGATACGATTCCTCCAGCAGTGAGGGCTGGATGTCGTCGAAACTGCAGTATCGGGAGGATTCGCCGTTCGTCGGATGGCTGAAAACGCAGACGACGTCACCGCACTTCGACGCACGTTGCGTTCATGCCATCGACGATTCGAACCGCAGTGAACGACAGGTGCAGGCCGACGGTCAGATCAAATCCGGTGACCGTGGATTCCACGGCAGCAAAGGACTGCACCAAGTCATCGGCTTCATGAACGAACAATACTTGGCCGAACTGAAAAACCAGCTCGACAAGGCCGAACGGGCGTTGAACGACGCCGACCGTCAAATCGAACAAATGTCCAACGCCATCAGCCTGCTGCAAGACGAGCATGAGCTCGCACGAATCATAGCCGACATGCCATGGAACAAAATCGACGTGGACGGACTGCAGGAACAGGAAACACGAATCCGCAAGCAGATCGAACGCATCGAAGGCAACCCGGAACTCGGACAACTGCAAGCCGAACTGAAACAGCTCAGCCAACAAGCCACCGCCGAAAACAAAAACCAGTATCAAGCCGAAAACGACCTTGACAACGCCCAACACGCCGTCCAAGCCGAACAATCATGGCTCGACGCCCATGGCAACACCGATTTCGATGACTCCACACTATCCAGCATGGTGTCGAACCTACTCGCCGACGCATACGACAGCTGCTTCGGCGCATCCGTGCACGCGCAAGACCGGCCGAAACTCATCGCAGGCCTCTTCGACCATGAAAACGAAACACCATTCCACACGCGTGTGCTACGCAACATATCACGCATCGCACGCACACGAATCCAAGAAATCAACGCCAGAGCCAACCAACTGCGCGCTGACACGGAACGCATCATGGACGACTACCTCAAAAACCACTCCACAGACGACAACACCGTCATGGCAAGCGTGGAAGACTACCGATACTTCCTCGACGAACTCGACGAACTCAACATGCTCGTCACCCGCGCAGCAACCGACGAAGAATACTCCAACAGCGTCAAAAAACTCTACATGAGCTTCCAACAGCTCAACCGCGCGCTACGCACCGACGAAGAAAACATCAAAGAACAGCTCAACCGCATCAACAGCATGCTCAAAGAGCAACAATTCGGCCCACGAGGCGGCAGACTATCACTCGACGTGACCTTCAGCCCCACCGAACGCCAATTCGAAACCTCCCTCAGCCGCATCCTGTCAAAACTCGAAGACTGGACACGCAACGCAACCAACAACCCCACAGAAACACGCAAAGCATTCAACAACTGCGAAACATTCATCAACAGACTGAACAACGAACTCGAAAAAATACACGACGCCAACGGCATCAAAGAATACGGCGCACGCAACCTCGACCCACGCGTACGCAGCTCATTCTACGCAATCGTGCACCACAACAACGCCCCCGACGAACGCATCAGCTCCACCGGAGGAAAATCCGGCGGAGCCCTGCAAGAACTCACCTCATTCGTCTACGGTGCAGCCCTCATCTACCTACTCGGCGGAGACCTCACCGCACACCCCACCTACACCACGCTCTTCCTCGACGAAGCACTCATCAAAGCCGACGGCCGCTACACCAAACGCGCGCTCACCGTACTGCCACGACTCGGCTTCCAAATCATCGTCTCCGCCCCGGAAAGCAAAACCGCGGAAATCCTCAACGTCTCCAACAGAGCATACGTGGCATACAAGGACCCAACCACCGGCAACTCATACCTGCAGGAACTCGACAGCGCGACCATCGCGCAAAACGAAACGCAACCCACCACCAATGAAAAACAACACACCACAAATAGAACACCCGTTCGAAATCACAATAAAAAATAAGGTATCCTAAACAACCAGAACCCAAAACACCCACAGCGGAGGCAAGCCGTGACAACCAAACACAACAACACAACAAACGGCGAAACCATAATCGAACGCATACTCACCAGCGACGCATTCCTCACAAAAGAAATCAAAAAGGCCCCCCTCAAACAAAAAAACGGATCACTCACAGCCGACCTCAAACACCTACCCAACGACCTCAAAATCATCATCCAGGGCGCTCGTGAGCATAATCTGAAGAACGTGGACCTTGAGTTTCCACGCAATCGCATGGTGGTGTTCACAGGGTTGTCTGGCTCCGGCAAATCCTCGCTTGCGTTCGACACGCTGTTCGCCGAAGGCCAACGCAGGTATGTGGAGTCGCTGTCGGCGTACGCGAGGCAGTTCCTGGGGCAGATGGACAAGCCGGATGTCGATTTCATCGAAGGCTTGAGCCCGGCCGTGTCGATTGATCAGAAGACCACGAATCGTAATCCGCGTTCGACGGTCGGTACGATTACGGAGATTTACGATTACCTGCGACTGCTGTTCGCGCGTACGGGCGTTCCACATTGCCCGGAATGCGGCGCGTTGGTAAGCGCGCAGACGCCACAGCAAATGGTGGATGCGCTGCTGCAGTATCCGGAACGTACACGATTCCAGATACTCGCGCCGGTCGTTCGCGGGCGTAAAGGAGAGTTCGAGGACTTACTTGATCTGTTACGAGGCGACGGCTACGCGCGTGTGCTGATCGACGGCGAGAAGAAGCAGCTGTCTGACGATATCAAACTTGCCAAGCAGAAGAAGCACACCATCGAAGTGGTGGTGGACCGACTGGTGGTCAAAGACGGCATTCGTCAGCGTTTGACCGATTCCATTGAAACCGCGTTGAGACTCGCCAAGGGTATCGTTGTAGCTGATTTTGTGGATTTGGATGAGAATGATCCCGGCCGCCGCAAGCCGTTTTCCGAGAAACGAGCATGTCCGAACGGCCATCAGCTTGAGCTTGACGAGATCGAGCCTCGTACATTCTCATTCAATGCGCCGTACGGCGCCTGCCCCGTGTGTACCGGCATCGGATACAAGCTGGAGATTGATCCGGAACTGGTGATTCCCGATCCCAGCAAAACCCTGAATGAGAATGCCATCGAACCGTGGGGCATGACCAAGGGCACTGGCGAATATTACCGTCATGTGCTTGAGGGGCTCGGCGATGAGATGGGATTCGATCTTGACACTCCTTGGAAAGATCTTCCGGAGGAGGCTCGTCAGGCCATCATGTATGGGCGCGATTTCAAGGTTCAAGTCTCATATCGTAATCGTTGGGGTCGCATGCGCGAATACTCCACCGGTTTTGAAGGTGTAGTGCGCACACTGATGCGCAGGCACGACGAGACCGATTCCGACCAGATGAAACAGTACTACGAATCGTACATGCGCGAAGTGCCATGCCAGGCATGCCAGGGACGTAGACTTCGCCCTGAGGTATTGGCAGTGACCGTTGGCGGCGAGTCCATCGCCGACGTGTGTGACATGTCCGCCGAGAAAAGCCTCGCATGGGCGAATGGCTTGCAACTTGAAGGATCGGCCGCCCAAATCGCAGGCGAAGTTCTGAAGGAGATTCGTGCCCGCCTTGGATTCCTCAACGACGTCGGACTCAACTACCTGACGTTGTCCCGTGCGGCCAAGACCTTGTCTGGCGGCGAGGCACAGCGTATCCGTTTGGCGACGCAGATCGGTTCCGGACTGGTGGGCGTGATGTATGTACTTGACGAACCGTCCATCGGCTTGCATCAGCGAGACAACGAACGCCTGATCACCACGTTGCATCACCTACGCGATCTCGGCAATACGCTGATTGTCGTGGAGCATGATGAGGACACCATCAAGAATGCCGACTGGGTCATCGACATCGGACCGGGAGCTGGCGAGCATGGTGGCGAGGTCATCTATTCTGGCCCCGCAAAAAAACTCATTGACGCTCCACGCTCGGTTACAGGAGACTATATCGCCGGTCGTAGAAAGATCGAAGTGCCACAGTCCCGACGCAAAGTACGCAAAACCAAACAACTGCGCGTGGTCGGAGCCCGTGAAAACAATCTGAAGGATCTGACGGTTAATTTCCCACTGGGAGTCTTCACCTGCGTGACGGGTGTTTCCGGTTCCGGCAAGTCCACTTTGGTCAATCAGATTCTGTATCCGGTGCTTGCCGACAAACTTAACGGCGCACGCATCGTGCCCGGCAAGCATACCCGGGTGGAAGGCGTGGACCAGTGCGACAAAGTGATCCACGTCGATCAGAACCCGATTGGGCGTACCCCTCGTTCCAATCCGGCCACCTATACCGGAGTATGGGACAAAATCCGCACGTTGTTTGCTAAGACTCCCGAAGCTCAGGTACGTGGATATGGTCCAGGACGTTTTTCGTTCAATGTCAAGGGCGGACGGTGCGAAGCCTGCCACGGCGACGGCACGCTGAAAATCGAAATGAACTTCCTGCCGGACGTGTACGTGGACTGCGAGGAATGCCATGGCAAACGTTACAATCGCGAAACGCTGGAAGTGAAATACAACGGCAAATCCGTTGCCGATGTGCTTGACATGCCAATCGAAGAGGCTGCCCAGTTCTTCAAGGCCTATCCTTCCATTTCTCGCTATCTCGACACGCTCGTTCAGGTGGGCCTGGGATATATTCGACTCGGACAGCCAGCTCCAACGCTTTCCGGAGGCGAATCGCAGCGAGTGAAACTTGCCACGGAATTGCAACGAAGGTCTACGGGTAAAACCGTATATATTCTTGATGAACCTACCACAGGCTTACATTTTGAAGATGTGCGCAAACTACTGCTTGTCCTGCAGGGATTGGTAGACAAAGGCAATACCGTCATCGTTATTGAACACAATCTCGATGTGGTCAAATCGGCTGACTGGCTTATTGATCTTGGCCCAGAGGGCGGAGATGGAGGCGGCACTATCGTTACTGAAGGCACGCCGGAACAGGTGGCGCAGTGCGAGCGGTCCTGGACCGGCAAATTCCTTAAGGACATGCTGTGAGCACACCCATTGAACGTCACAGTCCGGAAGTTTGGCGCAAAACCGCCGAGCAGATGAACGTTGACAGCAGCGATACCGTAAGGAGTGCCCTTTCTGACGGAAATGCGCCTTCCTGCGGAAGAGTTAACAAGAATGGCGCGCCTCTGCTGGGGGATTCGCGCGACCTGTTTCGTCCGAAAACATCCGATATTCCGGCACAGCCGGGCGTCTATAAGTGGCGAGACGGCGAAGGCAGGGTCATTTATGTGGGCAAGGCCAAAAACCTGCGCAACCGTTTGACCAACTACTTCCAGCCGTTGTATCAGCTGCATCCGCGTACCCAGACCATGGTGCTTACGGCACGCAGCCTGGAATGGACGGTCGTAGGTACCGAACTTGAGTCATTGACATTGGAATACACGTGGATCAAAGAGTTTGATCCACGATTCAACGTCGTGTTCCGAGACGACAAAACCTACCCGTATTTGGCGATTTCATCCTCAGAGCGCGTGCCGAGGGTGTGGGTGACCAGAAGCCGCAAACGTCGTGATACCAGATATTTCGGCCCCTATGCCAAGGTATGGGATTTGCGGCATAGTCTTGATCGTCTGCTGAAAACCTTCCCCGTGCGCACCTGTTCGCAAAACGTCTATCACAAGGCGGAAGTTACCCGGCGCCCATGCCTGTTGGCTTCGATCGGCAAGTGTTCGGCACCTTGTGTCGGGCGCATCAGTGCAGCGGAACACCGGAAAATGTGCGAGCAGCTCGTCGGCGTGCTGACCGGTCGCATCGGCAAATCGTATATCGCACAGCTCACTCGCGAAATGAAAGAAGCAAGTGCTGAACTTGAGTTTGAAAAGGCAGCACGATTGCGTGATCAAATCCAAATGCTGTCCACGGTGGTCGAGCAGAATGCCGTAGTGTTCGATTCCGATGTCGATGCCGACTTTTTCGGCGTCGAATCGGATGAGCTGGAAGCATCCGTGCATGCGTTTTACGTGCGTGCCGGTTCCATTCGCGGAGAACGCAATTGGAGCGTGGAACGGGTTGAGGATGTGACAGACGAGGAGCTGATCGCCGACCTCATCGTACAAGTGTATTCGGAAACCGCGGGGGATACATCCAATGTCCCCCAGTCAACCGTCGTCACCGAACAACGTAATGCCATCGGATCAACGCAAACCGTGACTGCGACCAATGCTTTGGCGCGCGCACAGGCAACACGAGAACGCAATGAACGTCAGGGGCAGACTGGTCGTGCGGATTTGCTCGCTCCTATCTCTCCGGTGCCGCGTGAGGTGATCGTTCCCATCGAGCCAGCCCGGCGTGAGGAGTTGGAATCGTGGCTCAGCGGACTGCGCGGCGGTGCCGTGAGCATTCGTGTGGTCAGCAGGGGAGACAAAAAGCAACTCCTGGACCGTGCCAACGACAATGCCAAGCAGGCGATGCAGCGCAGCAAAATGAGCCGTATCAGCGATATGGGCGCCCGCACTACGGCCATGAATGATGTCGCCAAGGCGCTTGGGCTTGAACAGGCGCCGTTACGTATCGAATGCTACGACATTTCCAATACCGTTGGTGGCGCGTTCCAGGTCGCTTCCATGGTAGTGTTCGAGGATGCGATCGCCAAGAAGTCGGAATATCGTCGTTTCGCCATTCGCGGCGCGGACGGGCAAGGCGCGCTTGACGATTTGAGCGCATTGTATGAGACGCTGACACGTCGATTCCGGCATGGCAATATCGCAGGCGATTCCGGCGAAAGCATGGACAACGAACGACGAGCATCCGAACAGGGCGAACAGGGCGAGGAGCCGTCGGTGCAGCAGAACGTCAACCGTCATCATTTCGCCTATAAGCCGAATCTCGTGGTAGTTGACGGTGGCAAACCGCAGGTCATGGCGGCAGCGAAAGCACTTGAGGATTGCGGCGTGGATGATGTGGCCGTCTGTGGATTGGCGAAACGTTTGGAAGAGGTATGGGTTCCGGATGACGATTATCCAATCATCCTCAAACGTCAGTCCGAAGGCATGTATCTGCTGCAACGTGTTCGTGACGAGTCGCATCGTTTCGCCATTACCTACCATCGCCAGACACGAAGGAAAGGTGCATTGCGTTCCGCATTGGACGATATTCCCGGCGTCGGAGAGGCGTATCAGAAGCGTCTGCTGAACCATTTTGGTTCGGTTCGTGCCATGCGAGAGGCGAATGTCGAGGATTTCGAGCAGGTCAAAGGCGTTGGGAAAGCCAAAGCCGAAGCCATTTATCAGGCGTTGCACGCCCATGACGGGCAGCGACCGACGGAAGATGCAGTTTCGTCGAATAGCCCGAAGGATGGAATGGATTAGGATTGAGTAGCGGAAAAAGATAATCGAATTGCTAGCATGATGACGGTGAGTATTAAGGGAGGGAATATGACTGAGGTCAATCATCGGTGCGCGGTTTTGGGCAAGCCGATCGCGCATTCGTTGTCTCCAGTGCTGCACAATGCCGCTTATCAGGCGTTAGGACTTGATGATTGGGCATACGACAAGCATGAAGTAGGAGAGCCCGATCTTGAAGGTTTTCTCGAATCGCTTGACCCGGCTTGGGCTGGTCTCAGTCTGACCATGCCATTGAAGAAAACAATCCAACCGTATGGTTCGCCCTGCAATATGTGGGCGAAGGAACTTATGGTAGCCAACACCGCGGTGTTCGATTGGAACGGGACCTGCGTCAACGGCAATCCGAATCTTCCCGCCATCAAGCTGTATAACACGGATGTGCGAGGCATCGAGCTCGCTTTCGAACACTCGTATCTGGCGCGCAGGACGAAACCGAAGACGGACCGTTCGGGAACGGCCGTGATCATCGGCAACGGCAACACGGCGACGTCAGCGTTGGCCGCGTGCGTTGAATCCCCCGCAATCGGACATGTCATCGTCGTAGCTCGCCATCCCGAAAAGAATACCGCTCTCAAACCTCTTGCCGAACGATATTTGCCGTCGGAACGCCCGATAACCATTGTCGGAATGGATCATGCTGTTGAGGCGTTACGCCATGCAGATATGGCGGTAAACACCATCCCTGGTCTGGCTGCGGACAGTATCGCCGAAGCTTTGGAAACGTCAAATGCGAACATGGGTGGAACATTGCTTGATGTCGTGTACGATCCACGTCCTACCAAACTGATGCAAGCTTGGCGTCAAAGGGGAGGAACCGCCATCGGCGGCGAGGAAATGCTATTGTACCAAGCAATGGTGCAGGTTTGCCTGATGACGGGAATCTGGAATAATGATCCGCCGAGTGGCATGATTAATCAGGACCGCACCGCGCGGTTGGAACAAGCCATGCGCATCGCACTTGAGGAGGCTCTGTGATGACACAGGAAGATATCGACGCACAAGCGAATGGCACGCATGCCAGCGCTCCTTCGCCTGCCGAAGGTTTTGAAGTATTGCTAATCACCGGCATGAGTGGTGCGGGGCGATCACATGCGGCCAACAGTATTGAGGATATGGGCTGGTATGTGGTCGATAACATGCCTCCCAAACTGTTGGTGCCGCTGGTCGACATGATGATGACCACCGGATCCAACATCCATAAGCTTGCGGCAGTCGTGGATGTGCGTTCCCGCGATTATTTCGCCGATCTGTCCGCAGTGCTCAGCCATTTGGATGATCTTGGTGTGAAAACACGCATCCTGTTCCTCGACGCCAGCAACGAGGTGTTGATCAAACGATACGAATCCGTACGCAGGCCGCATCCGTTGCAACAGGGTAACCGGCTGATCGACGGCATTCTCGAGGAGCGTGACCTTCTTGAGAATCTCAAGGAGCGTGCGGACATCGTCATTGACACGTCGTCGTTGAGCATTCATCAGCTGTCCACGAAATTATATGAGGCCATGCTTGGATCTGGGCCGACCACGGTTTCCGTACACATCTTCAGTTTCGGTTTCAAATATGGTATTCCCATCGACGCCGATTTTGTCGCCGACGTGAGATTCCTGCCGAACCCATTCTGGGTTCCGGAGTTGCGTTCGCTCACCGGACGAGACAAGGCAGTCAGCGATTACGTGCTTTCCAGCGAAGGTGCCGCCGATTTCCTTGACGCATACGAAAAAGCGATTGCGATTGCGATCGAAGGGTATGCGCAGGAAGACAAGCATTATGTGACGATTGCAATCGGTTGCACCGGAGGACAGCATCGTTCCGTTGCGATGAGCGAGGCCTTGGCCAAGCGCCTGCGTGCGAGGGGGCTATCGGTTTCCGTTTCCGCACGTGAGCTTGATAAGCGGTCAGCGGAAAAATGATCGTATTATGAGAAAATAGTGTCCATATATAAAGAAATCAAGCTGTGATTGTCCAAGATATTCGGTATCACAGTAAGCCGTGGCGGTGCGGAGTGATTCCGCGACTCGCCTGAAATTTAGGGAAGAACAGCAAGGTAGGAGGTTGGCTCTTGGCTCTTCTGGATGACGTCAAAAGCGAGCTGTCCGCAATCGACAATGAATTGCCAATCGCTAAAAAGGCGCAGGCTACGGCAATGATTCGGTTCGGCAATGGTTTGCACTCGGTGGATCACCACATTCTTGTGCAGGTGCAGCTCGACTCCCAAGATGCGGCCACTTGGCTGCAAGACACCATCAAGAACCTGTATGGCCACGAAGCCACGCTCACTCCTGTTTCTAGGCAAACGCCGACCGGTACGGTGCAGCGTTATGTGATCCGCGTGCCGAAGGGCAGTGCGGCACTTGTGCTGCAGACCGGTCTATACAGTCGCTACACGAAGAACATGGTGCTTGGCCTGCCGAGCGATATCGTCAACGGCAAGATCGCGCAGATCAAAGCTGCATGGCGTGGCGCGTTCCTTGCGAACGGCCGCCTGTCCGACCCGGGCAAGGCCAGCTATCTCGAGATCGTATGCCCGAACCATGAGGCCGCTCTGGCGCTGGTTTCCACTGCACGACGCTTGGGCATCACCGCCAAGCCACGTAAGCTGCGCAGCTCCGAGCGCGTGACCCTGCGTGACCCTGATGCCATCGAACGCATGCTCATCCTTATGGGTGCCCCGCGTTCAGCACGCGAATGGACCGGAAAGCGTTCCGACGGCGAAGCGCGAGGCAAGGCGAATCGTTTGGCCAACTTCGACGACGCCAACATGCGCCGCAGCGCCAAGGCGGCCGCGGAAGCATGTGATAAGGTGCATCAGGCATTTGAAATCCTCGGCGACGATATTCCCGATAACCTCAAGTCTGCGGGCCAGCTCCGTCTCGATCATGCGGATGCGTCGTTGGAACAGCTGGGACGTTTGGCCGATCCTCCGATTACCAAGGATGCCATCGCCGGTCGCATTCGCCGACTGCTGCAGCTCGCCGAAAAAACCGAGAAGGCGCGCCGACAGTCGGTCTGATTGAGTTTTTGCACGAAACACCATGCCTGTTTTCGAACAGCATGGTGTTTTTGTTCGTTTGAGCTTGTATTATTCGTAAATGGCAATATGGCCATTCCACGCTTACAAGCGGCTAGGAAAGGATATACATGAAGA
>OLSM01000563.1_pt1 | contig 34836 bp, 27 predicted proteins | sample 1672721 | NCBI WGS metagenome assembly OLSM01 (sample SAMEA3136717, study PRJEB25190) | human gut metagenome
GGGCAAAGAAGAACTTGCCGAGGTAATGGGACTGAAGAAGTATCTGGAAGATTTTTCACTGATATCAGAAAGAGAAATCAGCGAAACGATTATCTGGCAGGATTATATGGTATATGCTACATTGTTTGGCATAGCCGACAAGGTAATCAAACAATTTGAAAAAGTCTATCCTGACAGGGTGCCTGAGTTTGAAAATTACAATAGAAATGTGATCATAGCACACAGCTATTGTCACAGCATGCACAGATCTGCAGAGAGGGCAATGCAGGAAGAGAGAACCAGTGGTCAGGGAGGTTTTGCGTCGATAGGCGGAGGCGGAGGCTTTTCCGGTGGAGGTACTGGAGGCGGTTCAAGGTAACTGCTTACAGCCACCGTGGGAGGATTCCTTTGAGAAAGTTGGTGATGCGTTTGGATGTCATTGATTTTACAACAATAATAAAAAATAATCATAAAAAAGGAGAATACAGCAATGAAAAGTTTTAAAAAAGTAATGGCAGGAATGTTAATGGGTATTATGGTAATCGGAATGCTGACAGGATGTGGCGGAGACCCGGTTGCAGATGATTTTGAAAAGTTCTTAAACACAGACATGGTAGATGTCAATGCAAACTATGACAAGATCAAAGAAGAGTCTGCAAAATGGGGCGACTTAGAGACAAACGAAGAGATCAAAGACAGCATCAACAATGGAATCATGCCAAACATTGATGATTCACTGGATAAACTTTCTAAGATCAAACCGGAAACAGATGAAGTGAAAGCTATCAAAGAAAAATATGTAAAAGCAATGGAAGCATACAAAGAGGGTTATACAAAGATGCTTGAAGTCTGTGACACAAATGATGAGCAGACTGTCACAGAAGCTACCGAAAAGATTGATGAAGGAATCAAGCTCTTAGATGATTATAACAATGCGTTAGAATCATTAGCAAAAGAGAAAGATATGAAAATAGAGTATTAATAATGTAAAATAGAGTGTAGCAGAAAGGCTGGATATTCGTAACATTACGAGTATCCGGCTTTTCAATTTTTCTATAGAAGTAGCAAAAGAAAAAAACATGAAGGTGCTGACCCTTTCCGGTTTCAAAGAGGACAACCGTATTAAGCAGATGGGAACCTATAATCTCTATGTGCCTGTCTGCCACTATGGAATGGTAGAATCCATACATAATCTGATATTACAGCAGATCGTAGATGTGATCTTAGAACGGGATGGAGAGTGTCTGTAATGAGCGCCTTAAACAAAGCCGTAGAGCAGATCCATAAAAAAGGCTACCTTGCGATCGTCGTAACAAACCAGTCTGGAGTAGCAAGAGGCTATCTGACGGAAGAAATGTTACAAAAGCTGAATGCCTATCTTCAAAAGGAGACAGGGAAAGTGATATCCAAACAGGCAAAGCGGCAGGAACGAAAACGGTTTTTGTCAAAGGACGGAAATGCAGCGAGCAGCCGGATTTTGTAGTTTCAAATGTTTGGGAATTTGCCAAAAGTATAAAAGGTTGAGAAAACAAATACCATTAGCACGAGGCTAATGGTATTTGTTTTATAATATAGATAATTCAAAAAAAGAACAGATTGGCGTTAGCATCGCCGGTCTAACATCATACCGGCATAAATCGAAGAAATATATGGTGCTGCAAAGTTGTGTCCCGGATTCTTATAGGCCACAATTATTTTGTTTACATAATTCATAGGATTGATAGAGGCATTAGAAGCCTTATCATTTAAAGCATCCTTAAATGCATTCAGTACGGAAAAACTCTCCTTAGCATCATCGGATGAGATCGCATCTGCTAAGAGAGCACGATCTACTCTGATCCGTCCGTCATCCTGCGAACAAAGACCGATAGCTTCCAATTCACTGTTGTAATTCAGGGTAACACTCCGCATATCGTTCAAGAGGCGGTTGCCCTGCTGTTCCTCGCCTACAGGATTCGTTGCAATATCAATGATAGAGTTATAAGAGTCCACTAATTCCTGTAAATTATCTGCAACTGCATCCACACTTGGCTTATAACCGATCGTTTCGGATTCGCCTTCATTGTGAATACCCTTTAATTTTAATTCAAAAGTCTTATCTACCGTAATCGTATTGGAACGGGAAACATGTTCTTTTCCATTTAATAAGAAAGAAGCATTTTTCGCAGGAGAAGCAATCTCACTGATCCCTAAAATTCCCATCGCTGTACGGGAGTCCGTTGTGCCTTCCGGAACAATATTAAAAAGATACTGCTCGCCCTCAGGCAGTCCGGTCTGTGACGATTCTAAACGTAAAGCAGACTGTCGATTGTCGTTTTCAAGGATTTCTGTTTTTAATCCAAGATTGGCACTGTTGATCAGACGTGCCAGTTTATTCAGAATATCCCGGTTAGTTTCTCCGTCGTTTACACTGAATTGAAATTCATACGATGCAGAAGGGGTATTCAAGTCAAACGAATAATTTCCGACAGGGATGTCACGCACACCGCTGTATAAAAAATTACTCTGGTTTACCTGTGGTTCCGCTAAAGAACGGACTTCAATGTCGAAGCTATCTGTTGCTTCGGATTCATCATTTGCACCGATATATTTTGCTTCTACCATTTCATCATCGGTAGAAGATGCAACTTTTTTCGAAAAAGCGGCTTCGATGCCCTTGCCGCCGCCGGACAGGGAAGAAATTACATTCTGGATCTGCCTGGCACTCTCCTTAATGTCAATTGCAAACCGTGCGGCATTCTTTGTTTCCTTAATCTTATACAGAGGGGATTCTTTGTTGGTCTTGACCATACGGTTATAAATGTCACGCAATTCGCTTTTCTTGTGTGAGTCATAACGCGATACGGTCGAATTAGCATATGTACTTAGATAATAATGATATACTGTATCAATTGCAGCCATAATAAAACCCCTCCTTTCGTCCATGAAATATGCAGAATGCATCAGGGTAGAATAAATCCATTTATATAACTATATTATAATAGGTAATTACATATTTGTCATCTAAAAATAGCAGAAAAAAGTATTTTTTGCTTCTGCTTCATTAATTATATCGGAAAAAGGGACAAAAAATTAACAGTAATTGGAAGAAAAATTAACATTGACACCTATCTGGGATTGTGCTATATTAGACTAGCGATGGAAGTAGGTCTTTTTTTTATGCCTAAAAACAGAAAGAATTAAAGTGGAGGTGGAAGTTGTGCGCACGAAAATAACATTGGCATGTACGGAATGTAAGCGGCGTAATTATGATACGACCAAAGATAAGAAAGCTCATCCGGACAGAATGGAAACAAAGAAGTATTGCAGATTCTGCAAGACACACACATTACACAAAGAGACTAAGTAATTGTGACCAGACAAAGGGAGTGACTAAGATGGGAGAAACCACAAACAATGAAAGTGCCCCGAAAGAGAGCAGATATGCTGGTCTGAAGGCTGAATTCAACAAAATTGTCTGGCCTGATAAAGATTCAGTCACAAAACAGACAACAGCAGTTGTGATTGCATCCGTTATTCTGGGTCTGATTATTGCACTGATTGATTATATCATTCAGTATGGTGTAGATTTCCTTGTAAAATTGTAATGGAGGCAAAGGTGATTTTATGGCAGAGGCACACTGGTATGTAGTTCATACCTACTCAGGATATGAGAATAAGGTTAAGGCAAACATTGATAAAACAATTGAGAACAGACATCTTGAGGACCAGATTTTAGAAGTCCGTGTCCCGATGCAGGATGTGGTGGAATTGAAGAACGGTGCTAAGAAACAGGTTCAGAAAAAAATGTTTCCCGGTTATGTACTTATTAATATGGTAATGAATGATGACACATGGTACGTTGTCAGAAATACCAGAGGCGTTACCGGATTTGTTGGTCCGGGGTCTAAGCCGGTACCACTCACTGAAGCTGAAATGAGACCGTTGGGAATCGAATCAGAAAATATCGTTGTAGATTTTGCGGAAGGAGACAGCGTGGTTGTAACCGGAGGTGTCTGGAAAGATACCGTCGGAGTGATCCAGAGCATGAATTCCGGCAAGCAGATCGTCACAATCAATGTAGAGTTATTTGGCCGCGAGACGCCAGTAGAAATAAGTTTCGCAGATGTAAGAAAGACAAACTAAAAAGGAGGACTTATCCAAATGGCAAAGAAAGTAGAAGGATATATCAAATTGCAGATCCCGGCTGGTAAGGCAACACCTGCACCACCTGTTGGACCTGCACTTGGACAGCACGGTGTTAACATCGTAGAGTTCACAAAACAGTTCAATGCAAGAACAGCCGATCAGGGAGATTTAATCATCCCTGTAGTAATTACCGTATATGCGGACAGAAGCTTCAGCTTCGTAACAAAGACTCCGCCGGCACCGGTATTGATCAAGAAGGCATGCAACATCAAATCCGGTTCTGCAGTACCGCAGAAGGATAAAGTAGCAACCATTTCCAAGGCAAAATTACAGGAAATTGCAGAGTTAAAAATGCCAGACTTAAATGCAGGTTCTTTAGAAGCAGCAATGAGTATGATCGCTGGAACATGCAGAAGTATGGGAGTTACAGTAGAGGAATAGGTCGAAAGTAACTACCTTAAGACAATCGCAAAAAAGACTGAAAACGAAACAATCGTGGGAGGGAACACTCCCGATATTACCACTAGGAGGTTTTTTAATGAAAAGAGGAAAGAAATATGTAGAGGCTGCTAAGAACATTGACAGAACTGCTCAGTACGACGTTGCAGAAGCAGTTAGCCTTGTAAAAAAAGCAGCAGTTGCAAAATTTGATGAGACAATCGAAGCTCATATCAGAACAGGCTGTGATGGCCGTCATGCAGAGCAGCAGATTCGTGGAGCAGTTGTACTGCCACACGGAACCGGTAAAGCTGTAAAAGTATTAGTTATCGCAAAAGGTGAAAAAATTGATGAAGCAAAAGCAGCAGGCGCTGACTTCGTTGGTGGAGAGGAATTAATTCCAAAGATCCAGAACGACGGATGGTTAGATTTTGATGTTGTTGTTGCTACACCGGATATGATGGGTGTTGTTGGACGTTTGGGTCGTGTACTTGGACCAAAAGGTTTAATGCCAAACCCGAAAGCCGGAACTGTAACAATGGATGTTACAAAAGCGGTAAACGAGATTAAAGCCGGTAAGATTGAGTACAGATTGGACAAAACAAATATTATCCATGTGCCAGTTGGAAAAGCATCTTTTACAGAAGAACAGTTAGCGGACAACTTCCAGACGCTTATGGATGCAATTAATAAAGCAAAACCAAGCAGCTTAAAAGGTCAGTACATCAAGAGCATTACATTAGCTCCAACAATGGGACCTGGTGTAAAATTAAGCGTAGCAAAAGTTGCACAGTAATTATTAGTTGACATCGAAAATAGATAATGATATAATGCAAAAGCATATTGCCGAAGACAGCAGGTGCCGAAAGGCGTAATCGCAGAGCCTGCCGAGGGAATTTATTGATGTAATATCACAATGAATTTTAGACCTCTCTGTCATTTGGCAGAGAGGTTTTTTGAACCTTTTATGTCTGAGGAATACAAAGAAAAATAAAAGGAGGTGCACGATTCGTGGCAAAAGTAGAACTGAAACAGCCTATCGTAGAGGAGATTTCTGCAAACATTAAAGATGCACAGTCCGTAGTTCTCGTTGACTATCTTGGACTTAGCGTAGCAGAAGATACTCAGTTGCGTAAACAGTTAAGAGAAGCAGGTGTTACTTATAAAGTATATAAGAACACATTGATGAATTTTGCATTTAAGGGAACTGACTTTGAGAGCCTTGCTCCAATGTTAGACGGACCAAATGCAATCGCTATTTCTACAACAGATGCTACTGCTCCGGCAAGAATCTTAAGCAAATTTGCAAAGACTGCTCCGGCATTAGAGATCAAAGGCGGTGTTGTAGAAGGAACTTTCTATGATGCAGAAGGAATGAAAGCAATCGCTGCTGTACCATCAAGAGAAGAATTACTTTCCAAATTACTTGGAAGTATGCAGTCTCCTATCACAAACTTTGCTCGTGTTATCAATCAGATCGCAGAGCAGGGCGGTGCAGGTGAAAGCGTAGAAGCTGCTCCGGCTGAAGAAGCTCCTGTTGAGGAAGCTCCGGCAGCAGAAGAAGCACCGGCAGAATAAGCCGAAAAGCAAAGACAGAAACAAAAATAAACCATAAAAATGGAGGGAAATCAGAATGGCAAAATTAACAACAGCTGAAATGATCGACGCTATCAAAGAGTTAAGCGTATTAGAGTTAAATGAATTAGTAAAAGCATGCGAAGAGGAATTTGGTGTATCTGCAGCAGCAGGCGTAGTCGTTGCAGCGGCAGGCGCAGATGCAGGCGCAGCAGCAGAGGAGAAGGATGAGTTCGACGTAGAATTAGTATCCGCAGGATCTTCTAAGGTTAAGGTTATCAAGGTTGTTCGTGAAGTAACAGGCCTTGGACTGAAAGAAGCAAAAGAATTAGTTGACAGCGCTCCGAAGGTAATCAAAGAGGCTGCATCTAAGGCTGAGGCTGAGGAAATCAAGGCTAAGCTTGAGGGCGAAGGCGCAGAAGTTAACCTTAAATAATTTAAGATTGAATCTTTGCAGAATGCAAGTAGAAGAGGGATTCCCGCAGGGGATGCCTCTTCTTTTTTGCTTTTCTGGGCTATGGATAGTAGATGCAGGCACTTTTGATACAAGATGTAGTAAAAAATAGTAATTTTCCCGTCCTTTCGGTAAAATGCAAGGAAAGCCTTTTAATTTCTGGTTTAATAGTAGATGTATACAGCCTGTTTTAGTTTTGCGGGTCAAGGGAGGGATTTGTGTTAGAACAGAACGCAGAAAACAGATAGGAAACAGAAATAGGGGATTTTTAATGATGAAAGGAGTTACAAGAATGAAAAAGGGTAAATTAATTGCTGCAATTGCTGCTGCGTGCATGGCATTTGCGTTTGCGCCGCTTGCGGGAACAGCGGATGTAAAGGCGGCCGAAAACGGGACCGGCACGGGAACCTTCTATCACGGCATCGACGTGAATAACAGTAAGATCTTCAATACAAATGATACAATCTGCATCAGCACCAATTCAGGACTGGCAGATCCGAACTACGCAAGCCTCGGGTTTCCGAGCGCGCTGAGCGCGAAACTGGCAATAACGGGCGCTCAGATATCGGATGGCAATGGAGTGGGATATCCTGTCGCTGTCCTGGAGAAAGATCCGCTGTTTGACGGGTGTACTACCGGGAAACTGCTATATACTGCTGATGGGTGGAGGTACTGGTGCTCTGGCGGCGCTGTCGTAGGGGCTGGCCTGTATTATATTTATGATGTGGGCAACTCTGCATTTACTGCGGATGATGTAACGGTGACTGCGAAAGATCTTCCAGCGTCAGGAACGGCAACGAAGGGTAATTTTACGGTCCAGGTCGCGGTAAATGGCACAAACTATACGGTTAGCGACTATGGGTTCACGGACCAGGCGCTTGATGTGGAAAATGGAGATGCTACCGTCGGATTTAATGTGGGCGGAGCGCTGATTACGAAAGTCGTGCCAGAAGCCGCGGTTCCTGCAATTGAGGGACTGGCATTTCTGACGGATGCGGAGAAAAACACGTTTAAAGGGCAGTTGAATGGCCTTGGAACCGATGCAGAGGTGAAGGCGGTCGTGGATGCTGCCAAAACTCAGGCCCAAGCAAATGCTGCGAAGATAAAGAATGACGCGGCGGCTGGAATAGACTCGGATGCGCAGGCGGCGATGGACGCGATTGATAGTCTTGACAATCTGACTTCGGCAGAAAAGCAGGATAAGAAAGATGAGATTAAAGCAACTGCAGACAATGCGAAAAATGCGATTTATAATGCTGCGTCTCCGGCTGCGGTTGAAAGCGCGAAACAGCAGGGAAGCGCGGACATGGCACTGATCCAGTCCAAGGCGGAGGCTATGGATGGCATTGCTGCGGATGCGAAGGCGGCAAAGGAAGCAATTGATAAGCTTGATAACCTGACAAAAGCCGAGAAGAATGTGAAGAAGAGCGAGGTAGACAGCGCGGCGGCAGCAGCGAAAAATGCAGTCAATGCGGCAGCTGACGCGGATGGGATCAATAATGCCGTCCAGAATGGACAGGCAGCGATCGCGTTTGCGCAGGCGAAGGCGGTAGCGGCTGACGGCGTTATGGAAGCGGCAAAGGAAGCGAAGAAGGGGATAGATGCCCTTGAAAATCTGACGAGTGCCGAAAAAGCAGCGCTAAAAGCGGGGATTGACGACGAGGCGGATGATGCCAAGGTCGCGATCGACAATGCGGCAGATGAAGATGCCATACTTGCGGCGCTTGGCAATGCGGAAGCGGCATTTTTGGATACCTTGGACGATGCGGCTGCACAGGATTTTGTAAATGCATATACGATGGGGAAAGACGGGCTGTATAAAGAAATCAATAGTAATAACGCAGATCAGATTCTTGCGGGAAAAGGGCCTTGGGCAGAGATGACAGACGGGCAGAAAGCGAAGGCGAATGCCCTGATCGAGGCGGGCACCGGAGGCTCGGTAGCGACCTACGATGATTATGTGCTTGCTTGCGAGAAGTTTGTCAAAGAAGAGGCAGATAAGTTTGTGAAGAACTATCTGACTGGCGAAGATGGGCAGATGTACAAAGAAGCCACGGCAAAGAACTATGAGCAGATATTATCTGGAAAAGCGGATTGGGACAAGAAGTCCCAGGCGGAGAAAGATGCCATCAATGCGGCTCTCATGGCCAATGGCGGAAAGTCTTATGAAGAGCTGCTGAAACTCTCCGGAGAGATCAAGGAAAACAGCGAGGGCTTCATCAAGAAATATCTTACGGGACAGGATGGCCAGATCTATAAAGAGGCCACCAGGCAGAATTACCAGCAGATATTGTCTGGCAAGGAAGCGTGGGATAAGATGTCCCAGGTTGAGAAAGACGCCATCAACGCAGTGCTTGTCGCTAACGGCGGAAAGACCTATGAGGAACTGCTGAAGACGGCGCAGGAAATCGAGAAGCAGATCGCTGCGGAAAATGCCAAGAAGATCGCGAAGACGGGAGATACTGCGATGGCAGGGCTCTACCTGCTGCTTGCGGCGGCGTCTCTGGCAGGAATCGCAATGACGGCTAAGAAAAAAAGATATATTTAATCCCCCTGGATTGGCCATAGCAAAAGAGAGGAGAGCGCCGTAAGGCGCTTTCTTCTTGCAAAAAAACGCGGAAATATGATTGCGCAAAAAGTTGCCTTCATTTTTAAAATAATATGTGATATATTATATGCAGAGCAAATGGAAGGTCGGTTATTTATGAAGGTTAGCATACGGAAAATAAGTGAAATCACGGGATTTTCTCCCGCAACAGTCTCGAATGCGCTGAACCATAAGCGGGGGGTGAATGCGGAGACGTCGGAGAAGATATTCAGAGTGGCGGAGGAACTGGGATATCGGATGGAAGAGAAGATTAAGAAGATCCGGTTCGTCATTTTTCGGAGGAACGGACTGATTATTGACGACAGTCCCTTTCATCCGGCGGTGATCGAGGGCGTGGAACACCAGGCGAAGAGCATGGGATATGAGACGGTGTTCTGCCATGTGGATATCAATGACGCCCAGTATCAGATGCAGATTGGCGAGATTCTCTCGGATACGGAGAGCGCCGTGGTTCTTCTGGGAACGGAGATGCTGGAGGAGGATTTCGAGCCGTTTACTCACGCTAAGAATAAGATAATCCTGCTGGACGGGTGGAGCGACCGGTACTTTTTTGACAGCGTGCTGATAAGCAACACGGATTCGGCGGCAAAGGCGGTGGAATATCTGGCCGGCAAGGGGCATAAGGACATCGGATACATCCAGGGAGACTTTAGAATCCAGGCATTCCGGTACAGGGAGATTGGATTTAAGAGGGTGATGGAACGGTATGGACTTCCGATAAGGCCGGAATATATCGCGACGGTGGGCACCCGGATTGAGACTGCCTATGAAGGGATGAAGCGGTATCTGGATGAGACGCCGGTGATACCGACTGCTTATTTCGCGGATAATGATACGATAGCCATAGGAGCGATGCGTGCGCTTAAGGAGTATGGATACAGGATACCTGAGGACGTGTCTATCATAGGGTTTGACAATATTTCCTTCGGGGCCATCTCGGACCCGCCGCTTACAACGATCAACGTCTATAAGCGGGAGATGGGGGAGACGGCGGTGAGGGAATTGGTATTGGCGATCGAGGACCCTAAAAAAGTGAGGATGAAGATACAAGTCTGTACGGATTTTGTGGAAAGAGGAAGCGTAAGAAAAATATAATATGGAACGGTCTGGCCTAGTGCTGGGTAAACTGGAAGCGCCAAAAGAAAGGGCGCTTCTTTTTTGTGCCTTCTTATATTTATTTAATTAAATGTTTACATAAATATTTACATAAACATTTAATTAAAACAAAAAGAAAATGTGAACAAAATGTAAATGCAGAATGTATTTATTGTAAATAATAGCCAAAATAAGGGGTGAAAAACTATTGCAATTAAACAAAATGTAAATAAAACAAAACTATTTATTAAAATACTATTGAAATATTTATATAAATGTTTATAATAAGGGCATAAAGAGTTAGGGGCGGTGAAAAAGTGAAGGCCAGTATAAAACAGATAAGCCAGATGACGGGCTTTTCTCCAGCGACTGTCTCCAATGCTTTGAATCGCAAGAAGGGTGTGAATGAAGAAACTTCAAGAAAGATATTCAAAGTAGCAGAGGAACTGGGATACCAGACGGAAAAGACCATAACAAAGATAAAATTCGTAACCTACAGGAAGAATGGACGCATCATAGATGACAGCCTGATATTTCCTGCCATGATAGAAGGCGTGGAGCGGCAGGCGAAGGAACTGGGGTATGAGACGGCCTTCAGCCATCTGAATTATGAAGATGACGCGTTTCAGGAGAGGCTTAAGGAAGTGCTTGAAGACACCAATTCACTGATGATCCTTCTGGGCACGGAGATGATGGAAGAAGACTATCAGCCCTTTATGGATTACAAAGGATATATGATCGTGCTGGATGGATGGTGCGAAGAGATGGCCTTTGACGGGGTGCTGATCAACAATACGGACGCTGCTTGCAACGCGGTGGAATATCTGGTTAAGAATGGACATAAGAGCATCGGATATCTGCGAGGAGATTACCGGATCAAGGCCTTCCAGTACAGGGAATATGGGTATTACCGCACGCTTGGAAGGCATGGCCTTTCAGAAGCGCCGGAATATGTAGTGACTCTCGGAACGACGCTGGAGGCGGCATACGAAGATATGAAAGCCTATCTGGAAGGGAAACCGGCATTGCCCACCGCATACTTCGCCGATAATGACGTGATTGCGCTGGGGGCTATGAGAGCCCTGGAGGAAAAAGGAATCAAAATACCGGATCAGATCTCTATCGTGGGATTCGACGATATCCGTTTTGGGGCCGTATCCACCCCGGGACTTACTACAATCCATGTACACAAGCAGGAGATGGGAGAGGTGGCGGTAAGAAGGGCTCTGGACCACATCCGATATTCCGGAAGACAGGTAAAGATGAAGATACAGGTTGGCACGGATTTTCTCGTAAGAGGAAGTGTCAGGAACTTAGATATAGAGGAAGCCAAGAGGCAAGAAAGGATGGAGGAAGTAAAATGGCAACTATCAAATTAGGGTATGCACCCACAAGGAGAAGCATCTTCAGCGCGCCGGACGCGATCAAGTACAGAGGATTGACGGCAGACAGGCTGAAAGAACTGGGAATTGACTTTGTTGATATTGATGATATCAACGAAGAAGGGCTTCTTTACGATGACAATGACGTGAAAAAGATTGCGGCGAAGTTTAAGGAGGCGGGCGTTGACGGGCTATTCCTTCCGCACTGTAACTTTGGTACAGAATATGTCTGCGCAAGACTTGCAAAAGAGCTGAACGTGCCAGTCCTTCTGTGGGGGCCGCTGGATGAGAGGCCGGATGAGAACGGAGTGAGGCTCAGGGATACGCAGTGCGGGCTGTTCGCAACCGGAAAAGTATTAAGAAGATTCCAGATACCATTTACATATATGACAAACTGCAGATTGAATGACCCGGTATTTGAAAGAGGATTAAGGGACTTTCTGGCGGTGTGCAATGTAGTAAAGACATTCCGCAATATCCGGATCCTTCAGATCTCGACCAGGCCGTTTGACTTCTGGACCACGATGTGTAATGAAGGCGAACTTCTGGAGAAGTTTAATATCCAGCTGTCTCCGATCCCGATGACGGAACTTACAGAAGAAGTAAAGGCGGTCAAGGAAGAAGGGAACAAGGTTGCGGAAATGGTCGCGTACATCCGTAAGAACATGGAAGTAAAGATCAAGGACGACGAAGTGGAGAATGTGGCTGCCCTTGCGGTTGCCATGGAACAGCTGATCGGCAAGTATGGCTGCCAGGCAGGAGCGATCCAGTGCTGGAATGCGCTTCAGACAGAACTTGGCATCATGCCTTGCGCGGCTAACGCGATCCTCAATGAAAAGGGAATCCCGGTCGTTTGCGAGACGGATATTCACGGAGCCATTACCGCGCTGCTGGTAGAGGCGGCTGGAATGGGAGAGAAGAGAGGCTTCTTCGCTGACTGGACTATCCGCCATCCGGATATTGAGAACGGGGAACTGCTGCAGCACTGCGGCCCATGGCCGATATCCGTTGCCCAGGAAAAGCCAAAGCTTACCTACCCGCTGGCCTTTGACCATCCGGGAAGCCTTACGGCAGAGGCAAAGCACGGAGACGTGACCCTGTGCAGATTCGACGGGGACAACGGGGATTACTCCCTGCTCCTTGGCAATGCCAAAGGCGTGGATGGACCGAAGGGAATGGGCACCTATCTCTGGGTGGAGGTTGACAATATCAAGCGTCTGGAGGCCAAGATCGTGGAAGGCCCATACATTCATCACTGCGTGGGAATCCACAAGGACGTGGTTCCTGTCCTGTATGAGGCGTGCAAATATATCGGCGTGAAGCCGGACCTGTATGACCCGATTGAAGAAGATGTAAAAGCATATCTAAGAGGAGAATGATTATGGAGAATTTGAAAGCACTCGCTTACGAATTAAGAGAAAATGTAATCGACATGATTGTGGAAGGGAAAGCCGGACATATCGGCGGAGACATGAGCGTCATGGAGATACTGACAGAGATTTATTTTGACCAGATGAATATAAGCCCGCTGAACGCAGATGACCCGGACCGCGACAAGTTCATCATGAGCAAAGGGCATTCCGTGGAAGCGTACTATGCGGTCCTGGCAGAAAAGGGATTCTTTGATATCAAGGATGTGATCGCCAAGTTCAGCAAATTCGGCTCCAAGTTTATCGGGCATCCCAACAACAAGCTTCCGGGAATCGAGATGAACTCCGGCTCTCTGGGGCATGGCCTTCCGGTCAGCGTGGGAATGGCGCTTGCGGGGAAGATGGATGACAGGGACTACAGAGTCTATACGGTAATGGGCGACGGCGAGCTGGCAGAAGGCTCCGTATGGGAAGGCGCCATGGCGGCAAGCCACTACAAGCTTGACAATCTGTGCGCGGTAGTCGACAGAAACCGCCTGCAGATATCCGGACGGACCGAGGACGTGATGGCTCATGATGACCTTCACGAAAGATTTGGGGCATTTGGCTGGAACGTCATCGATGTAGCGGATGGCAATGATATAGACCAACTCAAAGTAGCATTCGATACGGCAAAGACGGTAAAGGGCAGGCCCTCTGTGCTGATTGCCAATACGGTGAAAGGAAAAGGCTCTTCCGTAATGGAGGACAAAGCAAACTGGCACCACAAAGTTCCAAGTGGAGAGGAACTGGCGCAGATCAGGAAAGAACTCGCAGATAGAAAGGAGGCGGCGCTTCGTGGGTAAGATAGCAAATAAACAGGTAATATGTGAAGTGTTGATGGAGGCGGCGAAAACGGATCAGGACATTGTAGCGCTTTGCAGCGACTCAAGAGGAAGCGCATCCTTTGCGCCATTTGCCAGCGAATATCCAGAGCAGTTCGTAGAGACGGGCATCGCGGAGCAGAATCTGGTAAGCATCTCCGCTGGCCTGGCCAAATGCGGGAAGAAGCCTTATGCGGTGTCTCCGGCATGCTTCCTGTCAACCAGAAGCTATGAGCAGTGCAAAGTCGATGTGGCATACTCCAATACAAATGTAAAACTGATCGGCATCAGCGGCGGCGTAAGCTATGGGGCACTGGGAATGAGCCATCATTCCGCCCAGGATATTGCGGCAATGGCTGCAGTGCCGAATATGAGAGTATATCTTCCAAGCGACAGGCTCCAGACGGAGTGCCTGGTCAAGGAATTGCTCGGGGATGATAAGCCGGCCTATATCCGGGTTGGAAGAAACGCTGTGGATGACATCTATGAGGAAGGCAACGTTCCGTTTACAATGGATAAGGCAACCGTCGTGACGGAAGGAACGGATGTAGCGATCATTGCCTGCGGAGAGATGGTAAAGCCTGCGGTAGAAGCGGCGGCCCTTCTTAAGGAACAGGGAATCAGCGCAGCGGTTGTAGATATGTACTGCATCAAGCCTCTGGATAAAGAAACCATCGTCAAGACGGCTTCCCAGGCAAAGGCAGTGGTCACCGTAGAAGAACACGCGCCGTTCGGCGGCCTGGGCTCCATGGTAAGCCAGGTAGTGGGAAGCAAATGCCCAAGAAAGGTAGTTAACATGTCTCTCCCGGACGAACCGGTGATTACCGGATCATCCAGAGAAGTATTTGACTATTACGGGCTGAATGCCGAAGGGATTGCCAGGAAGGCAGCCGGAGCATTGAAATAAAGGATATTGGCAGGGCCTACCTGTTAATATAGAAATTTAATACTTTGAAAAACATAAGGAGGAACGGAAAAATGAAAGGTTTCAAAAAAGTATTGGCCGTATTGCTTACAGTAGCAATGGTTGGAGCGATGGCAGTCGGATGCGGCTCCAAAGGAGATGACAAAAAGGCAGAGGACAAGAAGACAGAGGATAAGGCAGATGACAAGAAGGATGACAAAGTGTTAAAGGGCGGCGGCTCTAACATCATGTACATCATCACTCCTTCCGTATCCAACCCGGCTTTCAAGGCAGAGGTTGATACCGCTTCCGCGAAAGCAGAAGAACTGGGATATGAAGTAAAAGCAGTATCCCACGATGACGATCCGACCAAGCAGACCGAGCTGTTCGACAGCGCGATTGCCGACAAGGCGGCAGCCATCATCTGCGACAATGCAGGCGCGGATGCGACGGTAGAAGCAGTGAAGAAGGCAAGAGAAGCAGGAATCCCGACATTCCTGATCGACCGAGAGATCAATGAAGAAGGCGTTGCTATTTCCCAGATCGTAGCAAACAACTACCAGGGAGCAAAGGCTATCGCTGAGAAGTTCGTAGAAGCAATGGGTGAAAAAGGGAAATATGTAGAACTGTTAGGAAAAGAGTCTGACACCAACGCAGGCGTACGTTCTTCAGCCTTCCATGAAGTGATCGACCAGTATCCGGATATGGAAATGGTTGCGAAGCAGACGGCAAACTGGGAAAAGACGGAAGCTTATGACAAAATGGAAGCTATGCTTCAGGCTAATCCGGACATCGAAGGCGTTATCTGCGGCAATGACACTATGTTAGAGGGCGTGTGCGCGGCACTCCAGGCAGCAGGCAAGAAACTTCCGGTTATCGGTGTTGACGGTTCCGACGAGGCGGCAGCCCTGATCAAATCCGGAGACGCTACCGGAACAGCGCTTCAGCAGTTCGCGGTAATCGCTGAGATGGCAGTAGAGCAGGCTGACCAGTACCTCAAAGAAGGATCTACAGGCGTGGATGAAAAACAGCTGGTTGACTGTATCGCGATTACGTCTGAGAACGTAGACAAGCTGGCAGGATTTGTTTACACAGAATAATTTGCAATGACACAATACAGGGAGGCGCAAAAAGCGCTTCCCTGTATATAAAAACGACTCTTTTATGTAAAAGTATTAAATGAAGATGAAGACAAACATCCCTAAGAGGATGTTTCGCGAATAAAGGATATGAAGGAGGCCGCTATGAAAAAGCGTATGATAGCACTCGCACTTGCATTTACACTTGCAGCATCCACGCTCCTTACCGGATGCGGGATCGTAAAGGTAATCAAGATCGGAGAAGAAGGAAAATATACCGGAGACGTCGAATTTAACGCCGGGGACGACGTTGCAGCCATATGGGAAGAATCGGCTCTGCCGGAACTCAATGAAAAGGCTGTGGACTTAAAAGAATTCTTGGAACAGTCCAATGGAGATCTGACCGCGCTGGCAGAAGAATACGGAAGTTATTCTATGGGCAAGTCCGGGGAACTCAGCTATGCGGTAAAAGGCACCGGAACCGTGGAAGAAGTCAATACCCAGTCCCAGGCAGGATACATGTCCGTCAAGCTGGAGGGATATAGCGGGACGGAATCCGTCAAGATCCAGATCGGGCCGGTATACAAAGGATCATCCATCCGTGACACGCTTAGCTTTATCAAATTTGGAGATTACAAGAATCAGGAACAGTGGGCGGCGGTATCCCAGAGTATTAACGAGATCGTGGCCAAGGATGTTGTCGAGCCGGCCAAGCCGGAATCCCTGCAGGGAAAGACGATTTCGTTTGTAGGAGCATTTACGGTATCCAGCGGAAGTTCGGATGTGCTGATTACGCCTGTGGTACTGGAAGCAAAGTAACGGACTGCCAAGCAAAGAAGGAGATATAGACTATGGGCGAAACATATAAATGCAGGGATGATGTATTTCTCCATGCAGAAAAGATAAGCAAGATCTATCCCGGTACAAAGGCTCTTGATGAAGTATCTTTTGACCTGCTAAGAGGCAAGGTTAACGTGCTGATCGGAGAGAATGGCGCCGGCAAATCCACCCTGATGAAGATGATTGCCGGAATCGAACAGCCGAATGAAGGCAAGATGTATATCGGGGATAAGGAAGTATTCTTCAAGAATACGACAGAGGCAAGGAAGCACGGAATCGGCATCATCCACCAGGAACTGAGCCTGTTCCCAAACCTGAACGTGTACCAGAACATCTATATGAACAAGGAGAAGACCAAGGGCAAGGTCGTCCTGGATAACAAGGTACATATGGATGGAGCCAGCAAGGTCCTTGAGAGGCTGGAGCATCCGCTTGACCTGAATGCGAAGGTGGGAGAACTTAGAGTCGGGCAGCAGCAGATGATCGAGATTGCCAGAAACCTGGTGGAGGATGACCTGAAGGTGCTGATCATGGATGAGCCGACCTCGTCTCTGAGCCAGCAGGAAGTCAAGGTTCTCTTCAAGATTATGAGAGAGCTTACCGCGGCCGGAATCTCGATCGTATATATTTCCCACAGGCTGGAAGAGATTATGGAGATCGGCGATCATGTGACGATCCTTCGGGATGGCAAGTATGTGGCTGATGCGGATGTCAAGGATATTGACGTGCCATGGATCGTGCATCAGATGACCGGAGGAGCCAAGTCCTATCCGAAGCGGGATCGGGAAGTAGACTGGAGCAAGGTGGAAAATGTCCTGGAAGTAAAAGACCTATGCCTTCCAAAGGCAGGCGGCGGCTACCTGGTGGACCACCTGAACTTCGAATTAAAGAAGGGCGAAGTGCTTGGAATCTACGGACTTATGGGAGCTGGGCGAAGCGAAGTGTTCGAATGCCTGATGGGCCTGCACCCGGAGCATACCGGACAGATCCTTATGGAAGGGAAGGAACTTCATATCAAGTCCATCTCCCAGCAGATTGACAGCGGCTTCGCGCTGATCCCGGAAGACAGGCAGATGCAGGGGCTGGTACAGACTCTGGATATTGAAAAGAACTGCGCGCTCTCCGCGCTTAAGAGATACAAGAAGGGGCCTTTCCTTGACAGCAAGAAAGAGGCCGAGAAAGTGGATCAGGAAATCAAGGATATACAGATCAAAGTGGCAGATAAGAAACTGCCGATTCTTTCCTTGTCAGGTGGTAACCAGCAGAAAGTAGTCATCGGAAAGGGAATCCTGACGGAGCCTAAGATTCTGCTGATGGATGAGCCAAGCCGCGGTATCGATATCGGAGCCAAGACCGAGGTGTTCGATATCATTAATAAATATGCGGAAGAAGGGTTGTCGATCATTGTGATTTCTTCCGAATTGCAGGAAATCGTATCCATCGCAGACCGGGTTATCGTGTTGTCAAATGGCATCAAGACGGGCGAATTCTTCGGCGACGAGATTCAGCAGGATACATTGGTACTGGCTTCTTACAAGGGCCATCATATAGAGGAAAAGGAGAGTTAGATTATGGCAGCGAAACAAAAATCAGGAAATAATAAATTAGCGATGACCCTCTTGAAGGGGCGTACATTTATCGTATTAATTGTTCTGCTTATTTTCTTCAGTATTACGGCAGATAATTTCTTAAGTGCAGGCGCGCTACTTACTGTGGCCAAGCACGTGGCACTGTATGGCATCCTTGCGATCGGCATGACTTATGTCATCATTACCGGAGGCATCGACCTTTCCGTAGGCTCTGTGGCAGGACTTGCAGGCATGATCGCGGGCGGCCTTATCCAGCAGGGGCTCACGCTTAAGGTGTTCGGCGTGACCTTATATTTCAGCGTTCCGATGATCGTCCTGATCACCGTTCTTCTGGGAGCGCTGATGGGCATGATCAATGGCATCGTTATTACAAAGTTCAACGTAGCGCCGTTCATTGCTACCTTGGGCACCATGTATATCTGGAGAGGATTCGCCAATATTCGTTCCAACGGCGCCACATTCTCAGAACTGTCCGGCTATGAGGGGCTGGGAAATACAGGATTCGAGATCTTTGGACGTAACCTTGGCGGAACTTCGATTCCATGCGGCGTGCTGATTCTCGCGATCATTGCGGTGATTGCCGGACTTATCTTAAAGAAGACTCCGTTTGGCTGGCATGTGCTGTCCATCGGCGGCAACGAGAGAGCATCCAAATTGTCGGGTATCAAGGTCGACCGGGTAAAGATCTGGGTCTATGCATTCTCTGGCTTCTGCTCCGCCATCGTAGGCATTATCGCTACCTCCCAGCTGGTATCCGCTACGCCTAAGACGGGAGAGTCCTGGGAAATGAACGCCATCGCGGCATCTGTCCTTGGCGGGACTTCTATGGCAGGCGGCGTGGGAACCATCGGCGGAACGATCGTCGGCGCATTCGTAATCGGCGTCATCAACGATGGCATGACCATGTGCGGCGTAACCGAGTTCTGGCAGAAGATCATCAGGGGTCTTGTGATCATCATCGCCGTAATCATTGACCAGGTACAGAGAAACCTGCAGGCCAAGATGGCTCTCCAGGCACGCAATGAAAATAAATAATCGGCCGAAAGGCTGCAAGGAATAAGGGCAGGTGGATCGTATGAAGAAAAGAGGCATCATCAATGCGCAGCTTTCCGGGCTGATTGCGGGGCTGGGCCATAAGGATACATTTATGATCGCGGACGGGGGCATGCCCATCCCGAAAGGCGTCGAGATCGTGGATCTGGCTCTTTGCGGAGGAGTTCCGTCTTTCAGGCAGGTAATGGATGCGGTGCTTGATGAGACGGAGGTGGAATTCTATACGCTGGCGGAGGAGATCAGGGAAAAGAACCCGGAACTTCTTGCTTATATAAAGGAGAAACTGCCGGACGTGGAGTCGGAGATGATCAGCCACTTAGAATTAAAGGACAGGTCTAAGAATCTCAAGTTCGCGATCCGTACGGGAGAATTCACGCCTTATCCGAATATTATCCTTAGGGCTGGCGTTGCTTTCCCGGCATAGGTATAGTAAGATGAGAGAAAAGTATGCCCGGACGGGGAATTCAGGAGGAATTGCGGTATGAAAGTATTGAATTTTGGATCATTGAATCTGGACTATGTGTATTCGGTTGACCATATGGTGGCGCCGGGAGAGACGCTGGCATCTTCGGGGATGAACACCTTCTGCGGAGGCAAGGGGCTGAACCAGTCCATTGCCCTTGCAAAGGCCGGAGTTGACGTCTATCATGCCGGAATGATAGGGGAAGAAGGAGACATCCTGCTTAAGGCCTGCAAGGAAGGCGGAGTCAATGCAGACTATATTAAGAGCATACCGGGCAAATCCGGCCATACGATCATCCAGGTGGATAAGAATGGGCAGAATTGCATTCTGCTCTATGGCGGAGCGAACCGAAGCATTACGAAAGAGTATGTGGATGAGGTGCTGGCTCATTTTGAGAAAGGAGATATCCTGCTTCTCCAGAATGAGATTAATATGCTGGACTATATCATAGACTGCGCATATGAAAAAGGAATGATGATCATTCTGAATCCATCGCCTTATGACGACGCTCTGGATGCTTGCGACTTTGGGAAGATATCCATGTTCCTGCTGAATGAGATCGAGGGCGGACAGGTGACAGGCGAGACGCAGACGGATAGGATATTGGAACGATTAAGGGAGATCTATCCGGAGGCGAAAGTGGTTCTGACCCTTGGCGGCGAAGGCTCTGTATATCAGTATAAGGAGGAGCAGTATCGCCAGGGGATCTATAAAGTAAAGGCAGTAGATACGACTGCGGCGGGGGATACCTTTACCGGATACTTTATTTCGTCGGTGATCGATGGAATGCCGGTGCAGGATGGCCTGGCTCTGGCGGCAAAGGCATCTGCGATCGCGGTGTCCCGCCAGGGGGCGACTGCCTCCATTCCGCTGAGGGATGAGGTGCTAAATGCCCGGTTGTAGGCTGCTTCTTGATAAAGAAGGAGTAAGAGGATGGCGGAGAAATATATAATCAGCATCGACCAGAGTACCCAGGGTACGAAGGCGCTGCTGTTCGATGAGGGCGGAAGCCTGATCAAGAGGACGGATAAGCCCCATGAGCAGATCATTAATGAAAAAGGCTGGGTGTCCCATAACCCGGTCGAGATCTATGAGAATGTAATCGATGTGGTAGCCCGGCTGACGAAAGATATTGACGGATCTGGGATCATAGGCGTTGGCATCAGCAATCAGAGGGAGACGTCCCTTGCCTGGGACCGGATTACGGGAGAGCCCCTGGCAGATGCCATCGTATGGCAGTGCGCGCGCGCGGCGGATATCTGCGAGCGTGTGGAGCGGCAGGGAAAGGCGGAGAACATCCGCAGGAAGACGGGCATGAATCTGTCTCCGTATTTTCCGGCCTCCAAGATCGCATGGCTCCTGGAGAACGTGGAGGGCGCCAGAGAGAAAGCCGATCGGGGAGAGATCTGCCACGGAACCATTGACAGCTGGCTGGTCTACAAACTGACCGGCGGAAAGTCTTATAAGACGGATTATTCTAACGCGTCCAGGACTCAGTTGTTTAACATATTTGAATTGAAGTGGGACGAGGAGATCTGTGCCTGGTTCGGCATTGATCCTGCCAATATGGCCCGGGTGTGTGATTCAGATTCCGAGTTTGGAGAGACGGACTTTGAAGGCGTGCTTCCAAAGAAAGTTCCAATCCACGGCGTGCTGGGGGATTCTCATGGTTCTTTGTTCGGACAGGGATGCCTTAAGCCGGGCATGACGAAGTCCACCTACGGGACGGGCTCGTCCATTATGATGAATATCGGAGAGAAGCCGGTGCTCAGCACCCACGGAGTGGTAACTTCCCTGGCGTGGAGCATGGGCGGAAAAGTGAACTATGTGCTGGAAGGCAACTTGAACTATACGGGCGCGGTCATCACCTGGCTTAAGGATGACCTGAAGCTGATCGAGTCTCCGGGAGAGACGGAAACTCTGGCAAGAGAAGCAATCCAGGATGACGAATTGTATCTGATACCGGCATTCTCGGGCCTTGGCGCCCCCTACTGGGACAGCCGGGCAACGGCGGCCATCGTGGGGATGACCAGAACTACGGGGAAGGCGGAGGTGGTCCGGGCAGGCGTGGAGTGCATCGCCTACCAGATCACGGATATCGTAAAAGCCATGTGCGAGGATGCAGGGGTGTGCCTGGGAGAACTGCGCGTGGACGGCGGCCCCACGAAGAATGAATATCTGATGCAGTTCCAAAGCGACATCGCGGACGTGGCGGTTCAGGTGCCGGACAGCGAGGAATTATCCGGAATCGGTCCTGCCTATGCCGCAGGCCTGGCTCTTGGCGTGTGGGATGAGTCCATCTTTGGCAGGCTGAACCGGGTAAAGTACGCTCCTGGAATGGACGGCGAAATGCGCAAGAAGAAATACAATGGCTGGAAGGCAGCGGTATCCACCGTGCTGACGAAAAGGTGATTTCCAGCAATATCATAATCGTAAGCGATAGGGCTTCTGGCAGTCTGTGGATAGTACACGGACTGCCAGAAGCCTGTTTTCTTTGGAACGAGCCAGATATTTTGGATGAACGCTTAAGCCGATCGTAAAAAAACAAACTAATTTCATAAGAAAACCAATGGACAGAATCGCCAGCCGAACTTTAGCCAATAGGATAAAAATGGCTGCTTGAAAAACGAATAAGAAAGTCCAACAATTTCATTAGAAATCAAAAATATGCAGATTGCTATTTTGCTAAAATTAATCCGTGGGAAATATTTACTTATAAGAATGCCGGAAGGCAGACAGGAGGGAATAATGAGAAAAAGATTACGCAAAATAGCGGCGGCAGCCCTGGCTGCGATGCTGGCGGTTCAGATTGTGCCGGCGACGGGGATGGAGCGTGCAAAGGCCGCGAATGAAGACGGACTGACGGCATATTATGATATGTCGCATTCAGGAAACAGCCTGATGGATATATCGGGCAATGATAATCATGCGACTTTGTATGGAGCAGAAGAGAAAGACTTTGCAGAGAGTGATGGCGAAAAGGTGCTTCAATTCAACAATAAGCAGTATGCTACCCTGCCGAAGGGATTGGTGACAGGGGATGACAATGATTTTACGGTGGAGATCACCCTGTCTACCCAGAGCAAGGCAGCGCATTGGGCATGGTGTATTGGCGATGGCGTCGGCACCTGGGGAAGCCATAATGTTGGAAACTATGTATTTGCCAATCCAAACGCGAGCGAGAATAGCCGAAGCGGACAGATCCTAAGCGGGATCAAGGTGGGAAATGTGGAGGATAACAAGGAAGTGCGCCTCCCAAGCCCTAAAAAGAACCTGGGCGCAGGCTACAGCACGATCTCAGTGGTGGGAAGGGGCAACAAGCTGACGCTTTATCTGGATGGAGAACAAGTGTCTGAGACGACCCATAGTTATTCTATGAATGATGTGATTCCTGGCGGAAATGTGCTGGGATACATCGGCAAGTCCTTGTTCGCTCCGGATGCGCTTCTGACAGCCAATGTATCCAGGGTGAAGTTCTATGACAAGGCTCGTAGCCAAGAAGAGATTAAGAGTTCTCTTCCATCAACGCAGGATAAGGCAAGGATGATCGCGGCGGATGCGGCAAAGACAATGCTTGGAGCGAACGCTTCGGCAGACCAGATCACCTCGGATCTGGACTTCCCTGCTACGATAGACGGCGTGTCAATGATATGGGGAGAGAGCGATAATACGGATATCGTCGACACGGATGGAACGGTAACAGCACCAACGGATCAGGATACGGCAGTCAAGATTCCGCTTAGCTTTGAGGTGGATGGACAGGCTCAGAACGTGGAATTGAATGTCACGGTGAAGCAGAACTCTGACCCGGATGCGAATCAGGGAGAACTGGTGGCTGCTTATAACATGACCCGCGAGGGCAATCAGCTTCTGGATGTCTCCGGCAAGAACCACAATGCAGAATTATGCGACGTGGAAGACGAGGATTTCTTAACCTATGATGGACAGAATGTATGGCAGATGAAGAAGAAAGGCTATGCGGTTCTGCCTTCCGGCATGATCGATGGAGAAAACTTCACTATGCAGGCGACCCTTTCAACCCAGACGCAATCCGCCCACTGGCTCTTTGCGGTCGGCGATGGAATGGGCAATTGGAATGATAAGAATGTCGGGGACTATATTTTTGTGAATCCATGCGCTAATGAAAAGGGAGGAAACTTCCTTGCGGCGATCAAGACGGGAACCGGCGGCAATTGGAAGGAAAGCCGTATGCCGGATTCCAATGCGGGCCTTGGATCTGCCAGCGGCTACGCGACGGTAACCCTGGTTGGAAAGGGCGGCAAACTGAGCCTTTATCTGAATGGCCAGCGGGTGTCCAGCCTTACGCAGGACAAGACCATCCAGGATGTCCTGGCTGGCAAAGATATCACAGGATATATTGGAAAGTCGCTTTACACGAATGACCCATTTCTGACGGCAAACATATCGGAAGTGAAGATCTGGTCCAAAGCATTGAGCAAAAATGAAATCAACGCGGAACTTCCGGATGGCAATGCAAAAAAGGATATGCTGCTTGCAGATCTGTATGAAGCAGTGAAAGGAAGCAACATAAGCCTGGACGCGGTAACAGAGGATCTGTCTTTTCCGGGAACCGTGGACAACGTGGCAATTGCATGGGGAGAACCCAGCAATAAAGAGGTGATCGGCACAGATGGAAAGGTCAATGCGGTTCCGGAAAAGGAGAGCAAGGTGACGATTCCTCTGTCTTTTGAAATCGACGGCCAGGCATATAATGAGGAGATTGCCGTGACGGTGCTTCCTCTGGATGTGGATGGCAAACTGAAAGAAGCGGTGGAATCTCTGGACATTCCAAATAAAATGGATGTAAGAGGGAATATCACGCTTCCGTCCGAAACTAAGAATGGCGTTACTGTATCATGGGCCACGGACCGGGAAGATATTGTAAATGTCAATGAAATACCTGAAACTGTAGAAGGTTATGGAAGCACGCCGGCAGGAACGGTCACCAGGCCGGCAGCAGATACGACTGTACGCATGACGGCGACCCTTACGCTGGCGGGGAAAACCGTGACAAAAGAGATTGACATCCGGGTAAAAGGAGTGCCAAAGACCATCGAGGACTCTGACTATACAGACTACTTCTTTGCATATTTTGCAGGAGAAAAATACGATGATGGAGAGAGAATATTCTTTGCTTCCAGCCAGGATGGCCTGAATTGGGATGACTTGAATAACAACAAGTCTATACTGACATCCGATATGGGAGAAAAGGGAGTAAGAGATCCGTTCATCCTCCGCTCCCCGGAAGGCGATAAGTTCTATATGATCGCGACCGACTTGAACATTCACGCTAACGGCGACTGGGGCGCAGCGCAGAATTCCGGAAGCCAGGCGCTTATGGTGTGGGAATCCACCGACTTGGTGAACTGGTCTGATCAGAGGATGGTGACGGTCAGCGCTTCTATCGGGGCAGGCTGTACGTGGGCGCCGGAAGCAACCTATGACGAATTGACAGGAGAATACGTGGTTTACTGGGCATCCAGAGTACCGTCCATTGATGGCAAGCAGCGCCTGTACTATGCGAAGACGAGAGACTTCTATACATTTACGGAGCCGCAGCTATTCATAGAGAAGGATGAATCCAGCATTGACACCACGATATTGCATGAAGATGGAACCTACTACAGGTTTACCAAGAATGAAGGCGGAAGTACCAATGAGCTGGGAGCAAATACCAAGAGTATCTTTATGGAGAAGTCTTCTCAATTGCTGGGAACTTACAGTTCGATTCCGTCGGAATCCCTGAATAGCAACCAATGGGTAGAAGGCCCGGCAATCTTCAAATTCAACCAGGATGACCAGGCCAATGGGAAGTATTGCCTGCTTGTCGATAACTTTGGAGGAGGAGGCTACTATCCCCTTGTCTGCAGCGACCTGGAATCCGGGGAGTTCTCCAAGCCTTCTTCCTATAAGATGCCGAGCAGGGCGCGGCATGGCACGCCGATCCGTGTCACATCGGAGGAATATAGCCGTGTAATGCAGCAGTGGGGCGGACAGGAAGTGGATAAGACCGCTCTGAAAGAACTTGTTGAGGCAGAGAAGAAAGCTGCCCTTGAGGAGAAGGAATATACCAAAGCCACGTGGAAGGAATACAAAGCCGCCCTTGATGAGGCAGAGGCTATCGTCAAAGATGACGACGCTACGGCAGCCCAGGTAAGCGCAGCCATGGAAACGCTTAAAAGCGCTCGTGCAGCCTTGGTGCCCGCCAATAGGAAAGACCTTGTGGAACTGACGCAAAAGACGCCAGATAAGCAGGAAGGCGAGTATACAAAAGAATCATGGGCTGCTTATCAGAGTGCCCTTGCCATGGCAAGAGAAGTCCTGAAGAACAGCCAATCTACTCCGGGAGAGATTGAAGATGCCATAAAACTTCTTAGCGCCGCCTTTGACGGACTGAAAATCAAGGACAATGAAAGCGGCGGCTCCGGAGGCCAGGATGCAAATAATGGCGGAAACGGAAGCAGCGATGGAAACGGAAACAGCAGCGGAAGTGGAAGCGGTGCCGGAAGCAGCAGCGATAATGGCGGAAAAACTACCGATGGGCGTGGCGTGGCCAAGACGGGAGATCAGGCGAACGTGGCAGTCCCTGTGATGCTTGCCGTTGGGGCAGCTGCCGTGATACTGGCTATAATAAAGCGTAAAAAGAGAGCATAATTATTGCAATTATAAGGAATTGACAGAAGGCTGAAAAAGGCTGCTGTGCCGCTGGTGCTGAACCGGCAGGCATGGCAGCCTTTCTCTATTTAGGATATGGTGTCTTGCGGTCTGTCAGCCCGAGAATGTAATCGGTGCTGCAGCCGTAATAATTTGCCAGTTTTATCAAGTAATCAACAGGTATCTGGCGGGATCCTTTCTCGTAGCGGCGATATACTTCGCGCTGGCAGGACAGGATCTTGGCTATGTCATTCTGGGTCAGGTCATGGTCAATTCTCAAATCTTCTATCCGTTGAAATTTCATGATGATATCCACCTCCTAAATATGTTACTAGAAGGACGTCTGCCGTATTTGAATATGCAACCAAATAGTTACAAAAATAGTAGCAAATCGACGAAATTAGTCTAAGCAGTGTCGGAAAAACTATTCATGGAATGAGAAGATCGCAGAGGATAAAATCAAACGAATGTCCGGGCGTGCAAGGAAATAGTGGAGATGTTGACTTGTTTCTATGGAAATTTTATCATAATTATGATAAAATAAGAAAAAGAAAAGGAGGGATTTGTATGATCAACATCAGGCCCATATCGGATTTGAGGAATAAATTTACGGAGATTGAAAAGATGGTGAAGAAGGGAGAAGTGGTCCATCTGACGAAGAATGGATACGGCTCTATGGTGGTAATGAGTACGGAGAGGTATTCCCAGCTGCTGGAGGCGGCAGGGAAGGAAGCGGAGCAAGAAGAAAACTGCCAGCTGGATATATCCGGGACACCGCAAAGGAAGAAAGGGGAGCCGGAGAACCCGGAACTTGCAAGAGAGCAGGAAGAGGCATCTCTGGGAACGCATGAGCCTGGCAAGAAGGGGATCGTGCCGGTACCAAGCCTAAATGGATTCCGTTTCTAGAATCATATAGATATTCAGAAAATATGAAATCTGTTTCTTCTATATTAATATAATTGTTGCGGCCATAACGGAATGATTTACAAGATAAAATATGGATTCATAAACAGAAGATCGGGATGAATTGAGGCGTTCGTGGCAAGACTCTTATGAAAGGAAGAAAAATGGAAAAAAGTAGAAGTGGAAGATATGAATAAAAATTTATATTAGCTGTTGACAAGCCCGAATTCTATGTGATATAGTAAAAAATGCGCTATTGTGGAAACTTATGCCATGATATCGCAAGGAATCGGCTCTTTCGGGCTGTTTCCGGTGATTTAGGCAATTTGTTATGGGCATCTCGTAGCCCAACCAAAAAATATATGAGGAGTGAAACGTCAATATGGAGAAAAACAGAATTCGTCCCATCAAAAGCGGAAAAAGTTCACGCATGAGCTATTCCAGACAAAAAGAAGTTCTTCAGATGCCGAACCTGATTGAGGTCCAGAAGGACTCTTACCAGTGGTTTCTGGATGAGGGGTTAAAAGAAGTATTTGATGATATTTCCCCGATTGCTGACTACAGTGGTCACTTAAGCCTGGAATTTGTTGATTTTACTTTGTGCGAGGATGACGTGAAGTACACGATTGAAGAGTGTAAAGAACGTGATGCGACTTACGCTGCGCCACTTAAGGTGAGAGTAAGACTTCACAACAAAGAAACAGACGAAATCAATGAGCATGAAATATTCATGGGCGATCTGCCGCTGATGACCAGCACCGGCACTTTCGTAATTAACGGGGCAGAGCGTGTAATCGTAAGCCAGTTAGTTCGTTCGCCGGGCATTTACTATGCGATCGCGCATGATAAGGTAGGTAAGAAACTGTATTCATCGACTGTGATTCCGAACCGTGGAGCATGGCTGGAATATGAGACGGATTCCAATGACGTTTTTTATGTACGTGTAGATAGAACAAGGAAGGTGCCGATCACGGTATTGATCCGTGCTATGGGATTTGGCACGAATCCGGAGATTGTAGAACTCTTTGGCGAAGAGCCAAAGATCATCGCAAGTTTTGAGAAGGATGCGGCGACCAATTATCAGGAAGGTCTTCTGGAACTATATAAGAAGATCCGCCCGGGCGAGCCTCTGGCGGTAGACAGCGCGGAGAGCCTGATTACCAGCATGTTCTTCGATCCTAGACGTTATGACCTCGCGAAAGTAGGAAGATATAAATTTAATAAGAAGCTGGCGCTTAAGAACCGTATCACAGGCCAGATTCTTGCAGAAGACGTTGCAAGCCCTCTGACGGGAGAGGTAATTGCCGAGGCTGGCACGAAGGTGACCAGGGAACTGGCAGACCAGATCCAGAATGCGGCAGTACCTTATGTGTGGATTGAAAGAGAGGATGAAGAAAGAAATATCAAAGTCCTTTCCAACATGATGGTTGACATTACCTCCATCGTAGACGTTGACCCAAAGGAAGTAGGGGTTACCGAACTGGTATATTACCCGGTTCTTGCTGGCATCCTGGAAGAGACTGCCGGCGATATTGACGAATTAAAGGATGCGATCAAGAGAGATATCCATGACCTGATTCCAAAGCATATTACGAAGGAGGATATCCTTGCGTCCATTAACTATAATATTCATCTGGAGTATGGGCTTGGCAATGATGACGATATCGACCACCTTGGTAACAGACGTATTCGCTCCGTAGGAGAATTATTACAGAATCAGTACAGAATCGGTCTTTCCAGGCTGGAAAGAGTGGTTAGGGAGAGGATGACGACCCAGGATCTGGAAGGCATCTCTCCGCAGTCGCTGATCAATATCAAGCCTGTAACGGCTGCTGTAAAAGAGTTCTTTGGCTCTTCCCAGCTGTCGCAGTTCATGGATCAGAATAACCCGCTTGGCGAGCTGACCCATAAGAGACGTCTGTCTGCCCTGGGTCCTGGCGGTCTGTCAAGAGACCGTGCCGGATTCGAGGTACGTGACGTACACTATTCGCATTACGGAAGAATGTGCCCGATCGAGACGCCTGAAGGCCCGAACATCGGTCTTATCAACTCCCTTGCTACTTATGCAAGGATTAACCAGTATGGCTTTATCGAGGCGCCATACCGCAAGATCAACCATGACGATCCGGCCAACCCGGTAGTTACGGAAGAAGTCGTATACATGACTGCCGATGAGGAAGACAATTATCATGTGGCGCAGGCCAATGAGCCTCTGGATGCGGAAGGACATTTTATCCACAAGAACGTATCCGGCCGCTACCGTGATGAGACCCAGGAATATGAGAGAAGAATGTTCGACTATATGGACGTTTCTCCGAAGATGGTATTCTCAGTAGCTACGGCGCTGATTCCTTTCCTGGAAAATGACGATGCCAACCGTGCGCTGATGGGATCCAACATGCAGCGTCAGGCAGTGCCGCTTCTTATGACGGAGGCTCCCGTAGTGGGGACCGGTATGGAAGAGAAGTCTGCGGTTGACTCCGGCGTATGCGTGATCGCGGAAACTGGCGGCGTGGTAGAGCGTTCTACGTCCACCGAGATTACGATCCGTCAGGATGACGGCAATCTGAAGAGATATAAGCTGATCAAGTTCCTTCGAAGCAACCAGAGCAACTGCTACAACCAGAGGCCGATCGTATTCAAAGGCGACCGGGTTGAGGCAGGGGACGTGATCGCGGACGGTCCGTCTACTTCCAATGGCGAGATGGCGCTTGGAAAGAACCCTCTGATCGGATTCATGACGTGGGAGGGCTACAATTATGAGGATGCCGTCCTGTTAAGCGAGAGACTGGTGCAGGAAGATGTCTATACTTCCGTGCATATCGAGGAATATGAGGCAGAATCCCGTGATACCAAGCTGGGACCAGAAGAGATTACCCGCGATATTCCGGGAGTGGGCGATGATGCCCTTAAGAACCTGGATGAGAGAGGAATCATTCGTATTGGCGCAGAGGTACGCGCCGGCGATATCCTGGTAGGAAAGGTAACTCCAAAGGGAGAGACCGAACTGACCGCAGAGGAGAGGCTGCTTCGCGCGATCTTCGGCGAGAAGGCGCGGGAAGTAAGGGATACATCTCTTAAAGTGCCTCACGGAGAGTACGGTATTGTCGTAGATGCAAAGGTATTTACTAGAGATAACGGAGATGAACTGTCTCCAGGAGTGAACCAGGCAGTGCGCATCTATATTGCTCAGAAGAGAAAGATCTCTGTCGGCGATAAGATGGCCGGACGTCACGGTAACAAGGGTGTAGTATCCCGCGTGCTTCCGGTGGAAGATATGCCGTTCCTGCCGAATGGACGTCCGTTAGATATCGTGCTGAACCCTCTTGGCGTGCCTTCCCGTATGAATATCGGGCAGGTATTGGAGATCCACCTGTCACTGGCTGCCAAAGCATTAGGATTCAACATTGCCACGCCTGTATTTGACGGGGCGGATGAGAATGATATTATGGATACGCTTGACCTGGCAAATGATTATGTCAACTTAAGCTGGGAAGAGTTTGAAGCAAAACATAAGGAAGAACTGCTTCCGGAAGTGCTTCAGTATCTGTCTGACAATAGAGAGCACAGGAAACTGTGGAAGGGCGTTCCGATATCCAGAGACGGCAAGGTCCGCCTGCGCGACGGACGTACCGGCGAGTATTTCGACAGCCCGGTTACCATCGGACACATGCACTACCTGAAGCTGCATCATCTGGTTGATGATAAGATTCACGCGCGTTCTACAGGACCATACTCTCTGGTAACGCAGCAGCCATTAGGCGGAAAGGCCCAGTTTGGCGGACAGCGTTTCGGAGAGATGGAAGTTTGGGCCCTGGAGGCGTATGGAGCATCCTACACGCTGCAGGAGATCCTGACTGTGAAGTCTGACGACGTTATCGGACGTGTAAAGACCTATGAAGCCATCATCAAGGGCGAGAATATACCGGAGCCGGGAATCCCGGAATCCTTCAAGGTGCTGCTGAAAGAGCTGCAGTCATTGGGACTGGATGTACGCGTGCTCAGAGATGATAATACGGAAGTAGAGATCATGGAGACTGTCGACATGGGAGAGACAGATTTCCGCTCACTGATAGAGGGAGACAGAAAATATCATCAGGAAGACGACCTGGGAGCAAAAGGCTACACGGAACAGGAATTCCAGGGAGAAGAACTTGTGGATGTGGAAGAAGAGCCGGAAGAGGACGACTTCGAGATTGAGTTTGAAGAAACCGATGATGATGATTTTGAATTAGATGATTTGTCAGATGAAGAATAGGAAGGGGTGCCAGTATGCCAGAAAACAATAAGGAACAATCATATCAGCCAATGACTTTTGATGCGATCAAGATCGGTTTGGCATCACCTGAAAAGATTCTGGAATGGTCCAGAGGAGAAGTCACGAAGCCTGAGACGATTAACTATAGAACCCTGAAGCCGGAAAAGGACGGATTATTCTGCGAGAAGATATTCGGGCCTAGCAAAGACTGGGAGTGCCACTGTGGAAAGTATAAGAAGATACGCTATAAAGGCGTAGTCTGCGACCGCTGCGGCGTTGAAGTCACGAAAGCAAGCGTGAGACGTGAGCGTATGGGGCACATTGCTCTTGCGGCTCCGGTATCGCATATCTGGTACTTCAAGGGAATTCCAAGCCGTATGGGACTGATTCTGGATCTTTCCCCAAGAACCTTGGAGAAGGTGCTGTATTTCGCGTCCTACATCGTACTGGATAAGGGCGAGACAGACCTTCAGTATAAGCAAGTGTTATCCGAGCAGGAATACCAGGAGGCCAGAGAAGCATGGGGCAGTTCTTTCCGCGTAGGAATGGGTGCCGAGTCTATTAAGGAACTTCTGGAATCCATCGACTTGGATAAAGAATATACAGAATTGCAGGAAGGGCTTAAAGGAGCAACCGGACAGAAGCGCGCGAGAATCGTGAAGCGTCTGGAAGTCGTGGAAGCCTTCCGCGAATCAGGCAATAAGCCTGAGTGGATGATCATGACGGCGATTCCGGTAATTCCGCCGGATCTGCGTCCAATGGTACAGCTTGACGGCGGACGTTTCGCAACGTCTGACTTGAACGACCTGTACAGAAGGATCATTAACAGGAACAACCGTCTGAAACGCCTGCTGGAATTAGGCGCTCCGGACATTATCGTAAGAAACGAGAAGAGAATGCTGCAGGAGGCAGTGGACGCGCTGATCGACAACGGCCGCCGCGGCCGTCCGGTTACCGGACCTGGAAACAGGGCGCTTAAGTCGCTGTCAGATATGCTGAAAGGAAAGTCCGGACGTTTCCGTCAGAACCTGCTTGGAAAACGTGTCGACTATTCCGGACGTTCGGTTATCGTCGTAGGGCCGGAACTTAAGATCTACCAGTGCGGCCTTCCAAAAGAGATGGCGATCGAGCTGTTTAAGCCATTCGTTATGAAGGAACTGGTTCAGAATGGAACCGCCCACAATATTAAGAATGCCAAGAAGATGGTAGAGAGACTCCAGCCGGAAGTATGGGATGTGCTGGAAGACGTTATCAAGGAGCATCCGGTTATGCTGAACCGTGCCCCTACGCTCCACAGGCTGGGAATCCAGGCATTTGAGCCGATCCTGGTAGAAGGCAAGGCGATCAAGCTGCATCCATTGGTATGTACGGCCTACAATGCCGACTTTGATGGAGACCAGATGGCGGTCCATCTTCCGCTTTCCGTAGAGGCTCAGGCAGAATGCCGCTTCCTGCTCTTGTCGCCGAACAACCTTCTGAAGCCGTCAGACGGCGGACCGGTTGCCGTTCCTTCACAGGATATGGTACTTGGAATTTATTATCTGACGCAGGAAAGGCCTGGCGCAAAGGGAGAAGGAAAAGCATTCAAGAGTGTCAATGAAGCAATCCTTGCTTATGAGAACGAGGCAATTACCCTGCATTCACGCATTAAGGTGCGCGTATCAAAGGTTATGCCGGACGGAGAAGAAGTGTCAGGAACCATCGAGTCTACACTGGGAAGATTCATTTTTAATGAGATCATTCCACAGGATCTTGGATTTGTAGACCGTGAAGTGGAAGAGAACAAGCTGCTTCTGGAAGTCGATTTCCATGTAGGCAAGAAACAGTTAAAGCAGATCCTTGAAAAAGTTATCAATACCCATGGCTCTACAGCGACGGCAGAAGTGCTGGATGCGGTAAAGGCCATTGGATACAAGTATTCTACAAGAGCAGCCATGACCGTATCGATTTCTGATATGACCGTGCCTCCGCAGAAGCCGGAGATGATCCAGCAGGCGCAGGATACGGTGGATAAGATTACGAAGAACTTCAAGCGTGGCCTGATAACAGAGGAAGAGCGTTATAAGGAGGTCGTAGAGACCTGGAAAGCGACGGACGATGCCCTTACTGAGGCGCTGCTGTCCGGTCTTGATAAGTATAACAACATCTTCATGATGGCCGATTCCGGAGCCCGTGGTTCTGATAAGCAGATCAAGCAGCTTGCCGGAATGCGTGGACTTATGGCGGATACGACGGGACGTACCATCGAGCTGCCGATCAAGTCTAACTTCCGTGAAGGACTTGACGTATTGGAGTACTTCATGTCTGCCCACGGCGCACGTAAAGGTCTGTCAGATACGGCCCTGCGTACAGCCGATTCCGGATACCTGACCAGGCGTCTGGTTGACGTATCCCAGGAACTGATCATCCATGAAGTCGACTGCGTAGAAAAGGGAGCCGAACTTCCGGGAATGTATGTAAAAGCATTCATGGATGGCAATGAAGAGATTGAAAGCCTGCAGGAGCGTATTACAGGACGCTACCTGTGCGAGAATATCGTAGATAAGGATGGAAACGTTCTGGTGAAGGCAAACCATATGGTTACGCCGAAGCGCGCGGAACTCATTATGAAGAAGGGCGTGGATGAAAAAGGCCAGCCATTGACCAAGATCAAGATCCGTACCATCCTCACCTGCAGATCCCACAGCGGCGTCTGCGCGAAGTGCTACGGAGCCAATATGGCGACCGGAGAGCCGGTACAGGTGGGAGAGGCTGTTGGCATCATCGCTGCCCAGTCTATCGGAGAGCCGGGTACCCAGCTGACCATGCGTACGTTCCATACCGGAGGCGTTGCCGGTGACGATATCACACAAGGTCTTCCTCGTGTCGAAGAGTTGTTTGAGGCAAGAAAGCCGAAGGGACTTGCGATTATCACAGAGTTTGCGGGAACGGCCAATATTAATGATACGAAGAAGAAGCGCGAAATTATCGTAACCAACCATGAGACGGGCGAATCTAAGGCATATCTGATTCCTTATGGTTCCAGGATCAAGGTTCAGGACGGCGCGGAACTGGAAGCCGGCGACGAGCTGACCGAAGGTAGCGTTAATCCGCATGACATCCTTAAGATCAAGGGACTGCGGGCAGTACAGGATTACATGATCCAGGAAGTACAGCGTGTATACCGTCTGCAGGGTGTTG
>OLSM01000564.1_pt1 | contig 34832 bp, 30 predicted proteins | sample 1672721 | NCBI WGS metagenome assembly OLSM01 (sample SAMEA3136717, study PRJEB25190) | human gut metagenome
TTGACATCATCTTCGCAGATTTATGCCCAATATATCCCCTGTCAGGTCTAAGGCCGGAATTTCTTGTCCCAAACTTAGATTTTTCGGAGCTTTCGGACCATTTTGATACCTTATCCGCCGCCTCACTGAGCCTTTTTATATCCTTTTTAAGCTTTTCATTTTGAGACAGTTCGAAATTATCTTTCAGGTCCTTATTATACTGCCATGAAGAATAATTTCCCTTCTGTATTTCAATATTTCTACGGTTTATTGACAAAACATGATCTATACATCCGTCCAGAAAGCTTCTGTCATGAGATATAAGTATAAATCCTTTTTTTCTATTAAGATATTGAGAAAGCAGTTCTCTTCCGTAGGCATCAAGGTGATTAGTCGGTTCGTCTATAAGAAGAAAAGAATTACGTTTTAGAAACATTGCGGCTAGTAACGCTTTTGTCTGTTCTCCATTTGAAAGCGTAAAAAATTCTCTGTATAAAATATCGTCCGACAGTTCCAAATATGACAGCTCACGATATATCTCCCAATCCTCAGCATAACTTATATTCCGTATTATATCAATCGTATATTGATTTACATCGGATAAATTATACGGAAAGTATTCAAAGGATACAGTCGACGTAATTTTTCCCTTGTATTCAAGCTCTCCTGACAATATACGGAAAAAGGTCGTTTTACCTCTTCCATTTCTTCCTATGAATCCCAATCGCCAATTCGTATCAATTTGAAAGCTTACATTTTCAAAAACATTATCATAATCGTCAGAATATGAAAAAGTAAGATTGCTGACATTTATCAATGACATAAAAATACCTCCTTAATTAATACAAGCCGCAGAAAATCCTGCACCTGTATAAATCAAGAAGGAAAAGGCATAATCCACCCTATAATTCAGGCAAAAAGGCATATTTTCTGCGGATAGGCACAGCAAATAAAATGAATGAAATCATTCATCACTAACACTTTGAAGCGCCTTAAATCAATCAGCAGAAAATATTGCGCATTTTTTCACCTCAAATCTCATTTAATGATATTATTATATCATAATAAGAATTTATTGTCAATCTATGTTATCTAATTTTTCATCTATTTTTACTTTCAAAAGGCATTTTTCTATTCTATGATTCCTAACCTGAATTATTTCCGCCTTTAAAACATCAGTCTCAACAAATGTCATCGTATTATCCTTTGGAAACGATCCTGAAAAGGACATCAGATATCCTCCTACGGTATCAAATTTATCCGTTGGAAGATCAATCTTAAGCGCTTGAGCAGCTTCAGTAAGAGGAACAATTCCTGAAGCGCACCATTCATTTTCACCGGTCTTTTCTATTTTTTCAGACATTTCATCCGGAAGAATTTCAGAAAAATGCAGAATGTCTGATCACAAATCTTGGAAGAAAGGATTTTGGAAAGAAAGTGGTCTTGAAACCTTATGAGGCATTTGTTCTTTACAAAAATCTGTAACAGGAGAGGGAAAAATGATAAAAAAATATGTATATGGAGAGCCCTTTGAGACTGAGGCACTGACAGAAAACATTGAGACAGCAGAAGGAAAGCCAGGATATGGAGAAATCTGTGCAGAAGATGGATTTTCTTTTACTTATATCATGGATGAAGAGGATATCGTCTACGGATTGGGAGAATCCAACCGCGGTATCAATAAGAGAGGATTCATTTACACCAGTAACTGTACCGATGATCCGGAGCATACAGAGGATAAACATTCCCTGTACGGTGCACATAATCTTATCATTGTATCCGGAAAAGAAACCTTTGGAATGTTTTTTGACTATCCGGCAGCGATCACCTTTGACATTGGCTATACCAGAATGGATACCATGAAGGTAACCTGCGAAAATGCAGACCTGAAGCTTTATGTGATCGAAGGGGAGAGTCCCTATGATATTGTAAAGCAGTTCCGTCATGTGATCGGAAGAAGCTATATCCCACCGAAATTTGCCTTTGGATTTGGCCAGAGCAGATGGGGCTATACTACAAAAGAGGATTTCCGGAAGGTTGCAGCTGGATATCGTGAAAATCATATTCCTATTGATATGATCTATATGGATATCGATTATATGCAGTCTTATAAGGACTTTACATTAAGTGAAGAGAATTTTCAGGATTTCCCGGAGTTTGTAAAGGAACTGAAGGATCAGGATATCCGTCTGATCCCGATCATCGATGCCGGTGTCAAGGTAGAGCCGGGATACGATGTTTATGAGGAAGGTGTCAAAAACCGTTACTTCTGCCAGAGAGAGGATGGCAGTGATTTTGTGGCTGCTGTATGGCCGGGAGATACTCATTTTCCGGATGTATTGAACAAAGATGCCAGAAAATGGTTCGGTGACAAATACCGTTTCCTGATTGAGAAGGGAATCGACGGTTTCTGGAACGATATGAACGAGCCGGCAATTTTTTATTCCACAGAGGGAATGAAAGAGGTCAAAGAGCTTGCCGGGGAATTTGCAAAAGATACAGAGGGAAAGATCCATATCTGGAAGATGCAGAGTGCCCTTCGTGATGCTGCCAACAATCCGGAAGATTACCGGAGATTTTATCATAATGTAGATGGTAAAAAGATCCGCCATGACAAAGTGCACAACCTGTTTGGCTACAATATGACCAGAGCAGCAGGGGAGGCTTTTGAACGGATCGATCCGGAAAAACGTTTTCTGATGTTTTCCAGGTCATCCTATATTGGTATGCATCGTTACGGAGGAATCTGGACCGGTGATAATAAATCCTGGTGGGCGCATATCCTTTTGAACCTGAAGATGATGCCATCTCTGAATATGTGTGGTTTCCTGTATGCGGGAGCAGATCTGGGTGGATTTGGCGCTGATACAACAAGAGAACTGCTGCTTCGTTTCCTGGCACTTGGAGTATTCACACCGCTGATGCGTGATCATACAGCGATCGGTACCAGAGAGCAGGAATGCTACCAGTTTGAAAATGTGGAAGATTTCCGTCATGTGATCGGTGTGAGATATCGTCTTATCCCATATCTTTACAGTGAATATATGAAGGCAGCTCTGAACGATGATATGTATTTCCGGCCGTTGGGCTTTGTTTATCCGGAGGATAAGATTGCCGTACATGTGGAGGACCAGCTGCTCCTTGGAAATGAGATCATGATTGCTCCGGTTTATGAGCAGAACGCAAGAGGCCGTTACGTATATCTTCCAGAGGAGATGAAGTTTGTGAAATTCCTTCCGGACGGAACCATTGCAGAGGAGATCCTGGAAAAGGGTGTGCATTATGTGGAAGTGGCACTGAATGAGATCCCACTGTTTATCCGGAAGGGAAAATGTATTCCGGTTGCAGAAGTAGCAGAATGTGTGGCAGCTTTGGATACAGATAATATGCAGCTTCTCGGATATGAAGGTGCAGAGTATACCTTATATGAGGACGATGGAATCCATAAGGATTACGACAGAGAAGAAAATTACCGTGTTCTGAAAAAATAAGGACAGCAAGAAGTGAAATGTAAATTTCGGTATTGTATCGTTTATGTTAAACAGTATAAAGAATACGGGATGTTGAACAACCGATAAATGATAAAACAGAAAAGCCGTAAGTATATGTGAAAGTTTCTTAAACATATATCTTACGGCTTTTATTGTTATTTGTTTACATAAAATATTTTATGTAAAGTATTTCTGCATTCCGCATAAACAACATTTCAGACAGATTTGTTTTTATGCTTCTTCCTCAACTTTGATAACATTTTTCAGTACCGCACAGCATGCCATATCACCGATAACGTTAACGCAGGTAGCACCCATATCGCAGAGTGTATTGATGCTGATATAAACACCAAGAACACCGGCTGGAAGTCCGGCCATGGTTGCAAGTGCCGCAAAGGATGCGATAGCTCCGCCAGGAACACCAGGAGTACCCACAGAAAGCAGAACATTTGCAAGAAGGATGATGATCATCAGGGAAACGCTTACATGGATTCCACAGGCATTTGCAAAGAACATGATCATAAAGGACATCAGGATGGATACGGCATCCATATTAACCGTAGCACCGAGAGGAATGGCGATGCTGGTGATCTGGTTGGATACGCCCATTTCTTCTTCCATACACTGTTTGCTGAGTGGAATAGTAGCGGAACTTGAACAGGTTCCGAAGGCGTTCAGGGCAGCAGGCAGGATCGCTTTCAGGAATTTAAACGGGCTCTGTTTTCCGATGATCTTTACAGACAGGCCATACACCACAATAGCGAAACCGAAGAATGCCGCATACAGGATGACAAGCTGTGTTGCAAGGGAAATAATAGTCTCGGTTCCGTTGGCTTCCACAACTGGTACGATAGTACAGAAAACACCGATCGGAGTGAAGTACATGATCGTTGTGATGATCTTCAGACATACCTCATTGACGGAATCGATCAGATTCAGGAATGGAGTTCCTTTTTTACCGACTGCGATCAGTGTGAAACCGATGATCAGGGCAAACACCAGAACCTGGAGCATATTTCCATTAGCAAATGCGGCGATCGGGTTGGACGGGATCAGGTTTTTCAGGGTATCCAGGATACTGCTCATTTCTGTAGCTTGGATGTCTTCCGCTGCCATCTCAAATTTCACTCCCTCTCCGAGATGGATCAGTCTCGGGATGATCAGTCCGCACAGGCTGGCAAGTGCCGTTGTGCAGAGAAAATAGATCATGGATGCTGCAGTGATCTTGCCGGTAGTACGTGCGTTTCCGATGGAACAGATTCCAATGACAATGGAGCAGAAGACCATGGGAAAGATCATCATGTTCAGGGCGTTCATGTAGATACTTCCGATCAGACTGGTCACAGTGAGGACAGGTTCAAACCGTCCGGCCAGGAAAAGTCCTGTGAGGATACCCAGGATCAGTCCTGTAAAGATCGCACCGGTAATATGCTTCCGGTACCAGGAATAAAAAGATTTCATTTATGCGTTCCCTCCTAGATAAATATGTATGATATGTATAATATAAGAAAATACATGCAGGAAATTATACCATGTGAAAAAAGATGCGTCAATAAAACCAGGTCAGGATTGCAGGTTCATACAGATTTCGATGGAAAAGGGCTGTTTTTGGATTTCTGTTTGACAAATACATCATAAGTAGTTAAAATTAATAGCAGTGTGTGAAAGCATTAAAGTATTAATACTGAGTAATTTGTCAGGAGGAATAAAAAAATGGCTGCACCTTATAACCATAGAGCCATCGAAGCGAAATGGCGCACAAACTGGGAGAAAAAGCCGGTAAATGTCAACGACGGCAAGAAACCGAAATACTACTGTCTGGATATGTTCCCGTATCCGTCCGGAAACGGTCTTCATGTAGGACACTGGAGAGGCTATGTGATCTCTGATGTATGGAGCCGCTATAAAATGCTTCAGGGTTATTACCTGATTCACCCGATGGGATGGGATGCTTTTGGTCTTCCGGCTGAGAACTATGCCATCAAGATGGGTGTTCATCCGGCAGTATCTACTGCAGCAAACATCAAAAATATCAAACGTCAGATCAACGATATCGCAGCGATCTATGACTGGGATATGGAGGTTAACACAACAGATCCGGATTTCTATAAATGGACACAGTGGATCTTTGTAAAAATGTTCAAAGAGGGTCTTGCTTATGAGAAGGAATTCCCGATCAACTGGTGCCCTTCCTGTAAGACAGGTCTTGCAAATGAAGAGGTTGTAAACGGATGCTGCGAGCGTTGTGGTACTCCGGTTACCAAAAAGAACCTCCGTCAGTGGATGCTCCGCATCACAAAATATGCAGACAGACTTTTAAATGACCTGGACAAACTGGACTGGCCGGAAAAAGTTAAGAAGATGCAGACAGACTGGATCGGTAAATCCTACGGTGCAGAGGTAGATTTTCCGGTTGAAGGAAGAGATGAGAAGATCACCGTCTATACAACAAGACCGGATACTCTTCACGGAGCAACATTCATGGTACTTGCACCGGAGCATGCTCTTGCGAAATCTCTTGCAACAGACGAGACAAGAGAGGCTGTAGAGAAATATATCTTTGATGCTTCCATGAAATCCAATGTAGACCGTCTTCAGGATAAAGAGAAGACCGGTGTGTTCACAGGTACTTATGCGATCAATCCGCTGAACGGCGAGAAGCTTCCAATCTGGCTTTCTGACTATGTACTTGCTGATTATGGTACAGGTGCTATCATGTGTGTACCTGCTCATGATGACCGTGACTTTGAGTTTGCAAAGAAATTCGATATTCCGATCATCCAGGTTATCGCAAAAGATGGTAAAGAAATTCAGAATATGACAGAAGCTTACACAGAGGCTTCCGGAACCATGATCAACTCCGGTGAGTGGAATGGAATGGAATCTTCCGTACTGAAGAAGGAAGCACCGCATATCATCGAGAAGCTGGGTATCGGACGTAAGACTGTCAACTACAAACTGAGAGACTGGGTATTCTCCCGCCAGCGTTACTGGGGTGAGCCGATCCCGATCGTACACTGCCCGAAATGCGGTGCTGTACCGGTACCGGAGGATCAGCTTCCGTTAAGACTTCCGGAGGTAGAAAGCTACCAGCCGACAGGAACCGGAGAGTCACCGCTTGCTGCCATCGACGAGTGGGTAAATACCACATGCCCATGCTGTGGTGCACCTGCAAAACGTGAGACAAATACCATGCCTCAGTGGGCAGGATCTTCCTGGTATTTCCTCCGTTATGTAGATAACAAGAACAACAACGAACTGGTATCCAAAGAGAAAGCAGACAAGTATCTGCCGGTAGATATGTACATCGGTGGTGTAGAGCATGCGGTTCTTCATCTTCTGTACTCCAGATTCTACACCAAGTTCCTGTATGATATCGGAGCTATTGATTTCGATGAGCCGTTTGTCAAGCTGTTCAACCAGGGTATGATTACAGGTAAAAACGGAATCAAGATGAGTAAATCCAAAGGAAATGTTATTTCACCGGATGATCTTGTAAATGATTACGGATGTGATTCCTTACGTATGTATGAGCTGTTCGTAGGACCGCCGGAACTGGATGCAGAATGGGATGACAGAGGAATCGATGGTGTATCCAGATTCCTGAAACGTTTCTGGAATCTGGCTCTTGACAGCATTGAGAAAGATATCCCGGCTACCAAAGAGATGGAGAAGACCCGTCATAAGATGGTATACGATATCACCAGCAGACTTGAGGCCTTCAGCCTGAATACCGTAGTGTCCGGATTTATGGAATACACAAACAAGCTGATCGCTATCGCAAAGCAGAACGACGGCGCTGTTGACAAAGAAACCATCGAGACAGTTACCATTCTTCTTGCACCGTTTGTTCCTCATATTGCAGAGGAGATCTGGGAGAAGCTTGGTCATGAGGATTCCATTTTCCATGCACAGTGGCCGGCTCACGATGAGGAGCTTATGAAGGATGATGAGATCGAGGTTCCGGTTCAGATCAACGGCAAGACCAAGGCTGTTATCAGTATTCCGGCAGAAATCTCCAAAGAAGATGCGATTGCCGAAGGAAAGAAGGCAGTTGCAGATAAGATTTCCGGAAATATCATCAAAGAGATTTACGTACCGAAGAAGATCATCAATATCGTAGTAAAGTAATAAGATAAATCAAAAACACCCGAAGCAGGGCGGAAGATATTTCTGCCTTTGCCAGGGTGTTTTTTATATGGATAAACATCGTGAAGTAAGTATGCACAAAAATAACTAATGTTATTTAGAATAAATGCCAATAATATTTAGGCATTTTAACAGATTTGCCTAGTTTTTGGTCATACCAATTATATTGTCTATTGTTATTCAAATGGAAAAAACGTACAGTAACACCATGAGTCAGGCAAAGATAGTAAGAAAGCTTTGGTACTCGAAATGCAGTGTGACGGAATGAAGATGTTCGTTTAGCTGGATTGCATATTTACATTGAGAGAAATAAGGAGAGATAGTATGAGCGCAATGAACACACTTAAGAAATTCGGACTTGAGCAGGCATTCAACTATGTTTATAAAGATCCGGATAAAAACTTTATCAAGATCATGGACTGGGCCGATAAATTTTCAGGTGGCGGGTTCCCTACACAGAGAGCAATGATCCGCGAAGCCATTTCTAATCCGGAACATCCGTATTATCCGTTTATTCATAGATTGGTAACTGATATTGATCCGCATGTTATGAAAACTCTGGTTGCAAACTTCTTTATCAATGCAAATCTTGCAGGCTGGAAGAAACAGGATGAATGCCGTGAGAAATATGGCTGTAATATCCCGTGGGCGATCCTTCTTGACCCAACAAGTGCATGTAACCTGCACTGTACAGGATGCTGGGCAGCAGAGTATGGAAACAAGCTGAACCTCACCTACGATGAGATCGATGACATCATCCGCCAGGGTAAGGAGCTTGGCGTTTATATGTATATTTACACAGGCGGAGAGCCACTTGTAAGAAAAAAGGATCTGATCCGTCTTTGCGAGAAACATAATGACTGTATCTTCCTTTCCTTCACAAATGCCACACTGATCGATGAGGATTTTGCAAATGATATGCTTCGGGTAGGAAACTTTGTTCCTGCAATTTCACTGGAAGGATTTGAGACTGCAACAGATGGCAGAAGAGGAAATGGTGTATACCAGAAGGTTATCAAGGCCATCAATCTTCTCAGAGAGAAGAAACTTGTATTTGGTATCTCTGCATGTTATACGAGTGCAAATTTCGAGTCTATCACATCAGAGGCATTTTACGACAGCCTGATCGATCTTGGAGCGTACTTTATCTGGTATTTCCATTATATGCCGGTTGGAAATGATGCAGCACCGGAGTTGCTTCCTACTCCTGCACAGAGAAGAGAAACCTATGAGCGTATCCGTAAATACCGTGCAACAAAGCCGTTGTTTGCCATGGATTTCCAGAATGATGCAGAGTTTGTGGGAGGATGTATTGCAGGCGGCCGTCGCTATCTGCATATCAATGCAAACGGCGATATCGATCCATGTGTGTTTATCCATTATTCTGATTCCAATATCCGCGAGAAAACACTTCTGGAAGCACTGCAGTCTCCGATGATGATGGCATATCATGACGGACAGCCGTTTAATGACAATATGTACCGCCCATGTCCGATGCTTGAAAACCCGCAGAAGCTGAGAGAAATGGTAGAAAAATCCGGAGCACATTCCACAGATCTTCAGTCACCGGAGAGTGCAGAGCATCTCTGTGCGAAATGTGACCGGTATGCTGAAAACTGGAAACCGGTAGCAGAGGAAATGTGGAAGGAAGACCAGGAGAGAAAGGCAGTGAAGAAAGTCTGCTGATCCTGAAACTTAAAAAAGCAGAACTTATGAAAGAGCACGGTACCGGAAACAGGTGCCGGTGCTCTTTTTTTGAAAACGGAGTGATCAGACCATGAAAAAAATGATTGATAACATCAGAAAATATCTGCCGGCGGTGCTCCTTCTTTTGCTTCTCCTTTTCTGTATCCGTTATAGAGAGGATCTGTCTGTGGAAAGGATCTTAAGATATACACCGGAGGAACCTGTTAAGGCTGCATTACTTATGCTTGGGCTTTATGCAGTGAAAAGTGTCTCTTTTATATTTCCAATTGCGATCCTGCAGCTTGCTGTAGGGCATCTGTTTGCTACAGGAACAGCACTTCTGGTGAACTTTTTGGGAAGAGCAGTCACATTGGCACTTCCATATTGGATGGGACGCTTCTCAGGTGCATCCATGGTGGAAAGTCTTACAGCTAAATATCCGAAACTGAAAACAGTAGTAGATTACCAGAACGGAAATTCCCTGTATATTTCATTTTTTATGCGGACATTGAACTTTTTACCGGGAGATGCTGTGAGTCTGTTTCTCGGAGCAGAAAAGATCCCATTTGGAACCTATATGGCAGGTGGCGTGCTTGGAACGCTGCCGGGAGTTATTCTCGCTACAATATTTGGAGCAAATATCAAAAATCCGAAGTCTCCGGCATTCTGGCTCTCTGCAGTGCTTCTTGTGATGATCAGTGTGTTCTCGATCCTGATACACAGGCATATTTCCTGGAAGAAAAAATAACAGGGCTTTCTCTTCCTGCTTTTACTGAGAGGAAAAATGTAGTATAATGCAGACAGTAAAGAAAAGAAGGGAAGGAACATGGGGATCGATCATAACAAAAGATTAAAGGAACATTTATATTATTACGGTGCAAGAATCAGCCGGGATATTTCAAATCTGATCAAGTGGCTGGTTCTTGCTGTCATTACAGGATGTATCGTAGGTGCTGCCAGCACACTGTTTTCTTTTACGTTGAAGGCAGTGACCAGTTACCGGAAGGCGCATGAATGGATTTTTCTTTTGCTGCCATTATCCGGACTTGTCATTGTATTTTTGTATGAGAAGCTTGGAAAAGAGGATGGAGGGACCAATCAGGTTCTTTCTACCGTGCGTTCCAGAGATGATGTGCCGATCCTTTCTGCGCCTCTGATCTTTATCACAACGGCGCTGACTCATCTTACCGGTGGTTCTGCGGGACGTGAGGGAGCAGCGATCCAGCTTGGAGGAAGTATTGCCAACCAGCTTGGAAGATGGATCCATCTGGACGAGGAGGACCGTCATGTAATTGTCATGTGCGGCATGAGCGCGGCGTTTTCCGCATTGTTTGGAACACCGATGGCAGCGGCAGTTTTTGCGCTGGAAGTGGTCAGTGTGGGCGTGATGTATTATGCAGCACTGATGCCGTGTATGATCGCGTCATTGATCGCTTCCGGATTTGCAGCCGGAATGGGAGTCACACCGGAAAGTTTTCATGTGACGGATATTCCGGCACTGACTGTGGAAACTGGACTGAAAATGGGAGTGATCGCTCTGGGCTGTGCAGTTGTCAGCATTATGTTCTGTATTGCGCTGAATGGTGCAGCAGGACTTTATGGCAGATGGTTTAAGAATAAATATGTCAGGGTTGCAGTGGGCGCCTGCCTGGTCATTGTTGTCACCTTTATTCTGAGAACAGATGAATATATGGGCGCTGGTGCGGAGCTTATTGAAAAAGCGGTGGAAAACGGACAGGCGGATACTTTCGCCTTTTTCTGGAAAATGGTGCTTACAGCACTGACTATGCGCGCAGGATTCCGCGGGGGAGAGATCGTACCTTCTTTCTGCATTGGAGCTACCTTTGGCTGTGTGATGGGTAATCTTATGGGAATTTCTCCGTCGATCTGTGCAGCCTGCGGAATGGCAGCAGTTTTCTGCGGTGTGACCAACTGTCCGATCACTTCGATCCTGATCGCTTTTGAAATGTTTGGATTTAAGGGAGTATCCTTCTATCTGATCGCAGTATCTATCAGCTATGCAGCATCGGGATATTATGGCCTTTACAAGGATCAGACCATTGTGTACTCCAAATATAAAGCAAAATATGTGAACCGACATACCAGATTCTGATATAGAACGAAATGTAAAGGGGTGTGTATACTGGCATAATATCTTATGGAATACTGCATGGACATGGCTGGAAAATATCTGGACATCTGCGGAAATCTGATGTAATATATTAAACGTTAGTATTTACAGAAAGGCAGATTTTGAGGTATGGAAGAGAAGATTCTTGATTTTATCATGGAGTATGCACAGGAGAATGAGGGAGTTCCGTTTCAGGTGATCGAGGAGAATTTTAATATCGTTATGGATGATAAGCTGAAAGATATCATCAGCGATGCGATCTGGGACAGAGATAATGTTTCTGATGTGATCATAGAAAGTGACCGCTATGTGATCACCTGTTTTGAAGATTAATGAGGATATCTGTGACCGTTACGGTAATGGAATTAAGAAGTCTGAATATGAGGAGAATGCGTATATGGCATTCTCCTTTTTTCGTCAATCTGTCAAAAAGATCCAAAAGAATTGAAGTCCCCGAAAAAGAATGGTATCCTAAGGAAAAAAGCAGATGGGGTGGTTAAAATGAACAGCAAATATGAGATCAACACAAATGAAAACCGGGAATTCCTGAAAGCGTCCTGTGAGGATCTTCTGAATTTTGGACACAGGTTTCCTTCTCCAAATGGAGGTTCCTACTATCTGGGGGATGACGGAACACCATGGAAGGACAGAAACCGGGAAACCTGGATCACCTGCCGTATGGTACATGTATACAGCCTGGGACTGATGCTTGGCCACGAGGGAAGCGGAGAGCTTGTGGATGCGGCGCTGAAAGGCCTTAAGGGAGAGCTTCACGATGACAAAAACGGCGGCTGGTATGCAGGAGTGACACCGGATGGCGGCATTGTGCCGAACAAACAGTGTTATGCCCATGCATTTGTGATCCTGGCAGCTTCTTCCGCACTGACAGCAGGAAGGCCTGGGGCAAAAGAACTCCTTGAGGAGGCGCTGGATGTTTATGATCAGCATTTCTGGAATGAAGAGGAAGGACTGGCCTGCGATACCTGGAATACAGAATTTACCGTGCTGGACGATTACCGGGGATTAAATGCAAACATGCATACTGTGGAAGCTTTTTTGGCAGCAGGAGATGTCACCGGGGACAAAAAATATCACATCCGCGCAGGCAGGATCATTGACCATGTGATCCGTTGGGCAGAGGATAACTCCTGGAGGATTCCGGAACATTTCACAGAGGAATGGGTGGCAGATCTTGACTGCAACCGCGACCGCCCGGATGACCCGTTCAAGCCATATGGTGCAACACCGGGCCATGGAATTGAGTGGGCAAGGCTGATCACTCAATGGGCACTTGCAAACTGCGGGGAAGAGAAAGAAAAACTGGAAAATTATCTCCAGGCAGCAGAGAACCTTTATACAACAGCCATAAAAGACGGCTGGGATGCAGATGGTGCACCGGGGATTGTATACACAACAGACTGGCAGGGAAAACCTGTGGTACATGACCGTATGCACTGGACACTTGCAGAGGCAATCAATACTTCTGCGGTTCTTTATCATGTGACCGGCAGGGAAAAATATGCGAAAGACTATGCAGAATTCATGAAGTATCTGGATGAAGTGGTCATGGATCACGAGAATGGCTCCTGGTTCCATCAGCTGGACGAGCATAATCATCTGAAAGGAACCGTATGGCCGGGAAAATCCGACCTGTATCATGCGCTGCAGTCCACATTGATCCCGTATCATAAGGCAGATACATCCATTGCGCCTGCCGTAAAGAAAAAACTGGAAATCTGAACAAAAATCATAAAGTGATTTCCACTTATGGGCATGTAACGAAGTGGAATGCGAATGTTTGTTGCAAAAATAAAAACCTTCCTGTGTTTACAGAAAGATTTCTCAGGACAGATACTTACATAGATGCAGGTATCCTGGCCAGAAGAAATACTAAAACACAGGAAGGTTTTTTATTGATTAATTATTATTCTGTAACCTCTTTCAGATCCGAGATATCCGGAGAAGCCATCAGAGAATAGTTGGTATAATATACAACGAAACCAGGTTTTGCACCTGCAGGCTTCTTTACATGTTTTTTCTGGATGTAGTCGATTTCTACTTTAGGAGCAGAATGACCTTTGGAATACCAGGCAGCCAGACGTCCGGCCTCCTCAAAGGTACGATCCGGAAGTTCCCCGTCTTTGGTGCGGACGATCACATGTGAACCGGCCATTTTTTTTGCATGGAACCACCAGTCATTTCCAGTTGCGAACTTGAAAGTCAGCTCATCATTCTGGAAATTGTTTTTGCCCACATAGATATCAAAACCGTCGCTGGATATGTAGTGGAGCGGCTTGGATTTCGGCTGGGCTTTCTGGCCTTTCTTGTTGGTGTAGTGACGTTTGATATAGCCGTACTCGGTGAGCTCTTCCTTGATCTGGGAAAGGTCACTTTCAGATCTGGCAATATCCAGAGCATTGGAGATGGATTCCAGATGGGAGATCTCACTTTCCGTATCTGCGATCTGCTCTGTGACAGCTTCTTCGGTACGCTTCAGCTTTCCGTATTTATCAAAATATTTTTTGGAATTCTGTGCCGGAGTCAGCGTCGGATCAAGTGGAATGGTGATCTCCTCGTTGGTATAATAGTTCAGAGCCTTAAACGATTTGCAGCCCTCCTCAAGCCCGTATCCGTAGGTGTTGATCAGTTCGCCGTAAACCTTGAATTTATCTTTCTTGGCAGTATCGTTCAGCTGTTTTTTCTGGATGTTATATTTTTTTCGGTTACGTTCCAGAGCAGTCTGTACTACGCGACGAAGATCGGAAGATTTCTGGTGGATCCTTGTCAGCAAACTCTTGGTAGCATAATAAGTCTCCAGCATGGCAGAAACACTGTCAAAAGTTTCGCTGCGGTATTCACTGCCAAACTGCTGATAAGGAAAGACACCGTATTCCACAGGTTCTTCTCCGCGGTAGACAATATTCGGAGTGAACTCTCGGTTCTGGATCTGTTCCATCAGGCGGAGGAAGGTGTGGTAAAGATGGGTGCAGGCCGTCTCATCCAGAGACTGTGCCGCATCACTTCCGTCAATAGATGCACGGTAGCAGATCTCCTCAGCCATTACCGGGCTCATACCGGTGAGGGAAGTATAAAGCGCTTTGGAAATGTTTACCGGTTTTTTGCAGATATGTCCGGTAAATTCTTCCTCGGAAACTGTCAGCGGATTTTCTTTATCCCGGGTATTTGGAATGAAATATTCTCTTCCTGGAAGGACTTCACGGACAGAACTCATATGGGAAGAGACATGTTTGATACTGTCCAGGATCATGCCTTTTTCATCGCAGAAGATGATGTTGCTGTGTTTGCCCATCAGCTCCATGATCAGGCGCTTCCGGCAGGGGTCGCCAAGTTCATTGAGGTGCTCCAGCTCAAATTCCACCACACGCTCCATTCCCGGCTGTTTTACATCCAGGATTCGGGCGCTTCCGATATGCTTTCGAAGAAGCATACAGAAGTTGGGTGCAGTTAAAGGGCTGATACGGTTCTTATCTGTAAAATAGATCAGAGGAAGAGATGCGCTTGCACTTAAGAGAAGACGTTTCTGTCCGTTGGCGCCTTTTCCTGTGATCAGAAGTTCATCGTTTTCCGGCTGGGCAATCTTGTTGATACGTCCACCTTTTAAATTATCATCGATCTCTGCCACAAGGGCGGAGACTGTAATTCCGTCAAATGCCATGATTTTTACCTCCATTTCAACATCAGTTATTATAACAGTAAAAAAAGAGTTTGACTAGGGTTTTGGAATGAACTATAATAAATCCGTATGCAATCATTGGCTGCATTTATCTGCAGCCGATAAACTTAAGAGGCAGTATTGGAGGATAACATGATAAAAAGTATGACCGGCTTTGGCAGAGCAGAAGCAGTTTCCAGGGAGCGTAAGGTTTCTGTTGAGCTGAAATCCGTCAATCACAGATATCTGGACCTGAACATCAAAATGCCGAAGCGACTCAGCTATTTTGAGGGAGAGATCCGAAATGTGATGAAGACCTATATCCGCCGTGGCAAGGTTGATGTGTTTATCACCTATGAAGACTATACAATGGGCGGAATGGCTCTGAAATATAACGCAGAGCTGGCAAAGGAATATCTGGGCTATTTAAACCAGATGAGTGAGGAACTGGGGATCGAGAATGATATCCGTGTTTCCACACTTTCCAGATATCCGGATGTGTTTACAATGGAGGAACAGGCTCCGGATGAGGAAGAACTCTGGAACTTTCTGGAGGGACCTCTTCATGAGGCATGTCGGAAATTTGTGGAAACCCGTGAGCGTGAGGGCGCCAATCTGAAACAGGATCTTCTGGAGAAGCTTAACGGCCTGGAGGAGAAAGTTGATATTGTGGAGAAACGTTCGCCGGAAGTTGTAAAGGCTTACAGAGAGAAGCTGGAAGCCAAGATGCATGAGCTTCTTGAGGATAACCAGATCGATGATTCCAGGATCGCCGCAGAGGTGATACTTTTTTCAGATAAGATCTGCAATGACGAGGAGACGGTACGTCTTCGGAGCCACATCCACGGAATGAGAAAGATCCTGGATGAGAACGAAGGCGTGGGACGTAAGATGGATTTCATGTCACAGGAGATGAACCGCGAGGCGAACACCATCCTGTCCAAATCCAATGATCTTACCGTATCCAACGCGGCCATCGATCTGAAAACAGAGATCGAGAAGATCCGTGAGCAGATCCAGAATATCGAGTAATCGGACAGATAAAGACTGTACACAGACAGAAAAGGAGAGCGGAAATGGCGAAACTGATCAATGTAGGCTTTGGAAATGTTGTCAATTCACGCAAGATCGTGGCTGTGGTAAGTCCGGATGCCGCTCCTGTGAAGCGCATGATACAGAGTGTCAAGGGAACCCGCACCCTGATCGATGCCACACAGGGAAGAAAAACAAAAGCAGTGATCGTTACTTCCGATGATTATCTTGTGCTTTCCGCTTTGCAGCCGGAAACCATTGCCAAGAGATTTTCGGAAGCCTACGGAGAGGAAGAGAGGGAGGAAGGAAATGAGTAAGGGAATTTTAGTTGTTGTTTCTGGCTTTTCCGGTTCCGGAAAAGGCACCGTCATGAAACGGCTGATGGAGAAATATGACAATTATGCATTATCCGTTTCTGTTACCACCAGAAATCCAAGACCAGGAGAGAAAGACGGAGAGGCATATTTCTTCCGCACAAAAGAAGAATTTGAACAGCTGATCCGGGAAGACGGACTGATCGAATACGCACAGTATGTGGAGAATTATTACGGTACTCCTCGTAAATATGTGGAGGAACAGCTTGCAGCAGGAAAAGATGTGATCCTTGAGATCGAGATCCAGGGAGCCATGAAGATCCGTGAGAAATTCCCGGATACTCTGCTTGTATTTGTCTGCCCGCCATCTATGGAAGAGCTTAAAAACCGTCTGGTAGGCCGCGGAACAGAAACTCTGGATGTGATCAACGGACGTCTCAGAAGAGCCGTTGAAGAATCCAAGGGAATGGATAAATACGATTATCTCCTGATCAACGATGATCTGGAGGAATGTGTTGATACACTTCATGAAACCATCCGATGTGAGCGTATGCGCGCATCCAGAAACCATGATTTTGTATCCAGAATTCAGAAAGAAGCGGAAGCTTTTTTATAAATACCAATTAACAAGTTAAATACGGCCCTGCCGTTACAGAAGGGAGAAAAGATATGATACATCCATCTTATTCAGAATTAATTGAGGCTATCAACACAAATAACGAGGACGACGATGAGGCTCTCGTGCTGAACAGCCGTTATTCTCTTGTACTTGCAGCAAGCAAACGTGCACGTCAGCTGATTGCAGGAGCAGAGCCCCTTGTACCAGGTGCAGCAGGCAAGAAACCGCTTTCTGTTGCCATTGACGAGCTTTATAAAGGCAAAGTAAAGATCCTTCCGGGACAGGAAGAAGAGGAAGAGATCGAAGCTCTGGAAGCAGAGAAAGAGGCTCTTGAGGCAGCAGAAGGTGAGACCGCAGAGAACACTGAGACTGCAGAGACAGCTCAGACAGAAGCGGAGTAACTGTATGAAGATATTATTCATCTCTCTTGGCTGTGATAAAAACCTGGCAGACTCTGAGGAGATGCTGGGACTTCTCACAGCCAGAGGTCATGAGATCGTAGACGATGAGACACAGGCAGATGCCATTGTGATCAATACCTGCTGTTTTATCAAGGATGCCAAAGAAGAGAGTGTGGAAACCATTCTTGAGATGGCAGAATATAAGAAAACAGGAAGTTGCCATGCTCTGGTTGTTACCGGATGCATGGCACAGCGGTATCAGAAGGAGATCATCGAGGAGGTTCCGGAGGTAGATGCTGTCCTTGGAACTACATCTTACGGAGACATCGTAAAGGCGCTGGAAGAAGCAGTAGCCGGAAATCATTTCGAAGAGTTCCGTGATATTGATTATCTTCCGGATACAGGAAGCAAACGTGTCCTTACCACTGGCGGACATTTCGGTTATCTGAAGATCGCAGAAGGCTGTGACAAGCACTGTACCTACTGTATCATCCCGAAACTCCGTGGCAAGTTCCGAAGCGTTCCCATGGAGCGCCTCATTGCCCAGGCAGAGGATATGGCAGAGCAGGGTGTGAAGGAACTGATCCTGGTAGCACAGGAGACCACCGTTTACGGCAAAGATCTTTACGGCAAAAAATCTCTTCACATTCTTTTAAAGAAGCTCTGTGAGATCAAGGGTATCCGCTGGATCCGTGTTCTTTACTGCTATCCAGAGGAGATCTACGATGAGCTGATCGAGACTATCCGTGATGAGAAGAAGATCTGTCATTACCTGGATATTCCGATCCAGCATGCATCGGACCGCATTCTTAAGAGAATGGGTCGCTGTACTTCCAAACAGGAACTGATCGATATCGTCGGAAAACTCCGTAAGGAAATTCCGGATATCGTGTTGCGTACAACATTGATCACCGGATTCCCGGGAGAGACAGAAGAAGACCATGAAGAACTGAAAGAGTTCGTAGATGAGATGGAATTTGACCGTCTTGGTGTCTTCACTTACTCTCCGGAAGAGAATACCCCGGCAGCAGAGATGGCAGACCAGGTTCCGGAAGAAGTGAAAGAAGAACGCAGAGACGAACTGATGGAACTCCAGCAGGAGATCTCTTACGACAAAGGACAGGATCGTATCGGACAGGAACTTCTTGTCATGATCGAGGGAAAAGTTGCAGATGAAAGTGCCTATATCGGACGTACCTACGGGGATGCACCGAAAGTTGACGGATACATTTTCGTTCAGACAGGCGAACTGCTTATGACTGGTGATTTTGCAAAGGTACGTGTGACAGGTGCGCTTGAGTATGATTTGATAGGAGTGCTGAGCGATGAATACACCGAATAAACTGACAGTTGCAAGAATGATACTTGTACCGTTTCTTGTAGTTTTCTTGCTGACAGGATGGGGCGGAGAAGCCAACCGCTGGATCTGTCTTGCGATTTTTGTCGCAGCCAGTGTAACGGACTGGTTTGACGGCCACCTTGCCAGAAAATATAACCTGATAACCAATTTTGGAAAATTTATGGACCCTCTGGCAGACAAGCTTCTGGTATGTTCTGCTATGATCTGCATGATCGAGCTTGACAAACTTCCGGCATGGGTTGTGATCATCATCATCGGACGCGAGTTTATCATCAGCGGTTTCCGTCTGATCGCAGCGGAGAACGGAATTGTCATTGCCGCAAACTACTGGGGAAAATTCAAAACCGTTTCCCAGATGATCATGATCATACTTCTGATGCTGGATTTTGGAGGTATTTTTACAGTGCTGACACAGATATTTATCTGGCTGTCCGTTGCACTGACCATTATCTCCCTGCTGACTTATATCATGCAGAACAGAAAGGTCCTTTCCATGCAGGAGTAGGGATCGGAGTATACGAAAGGAGTTTCTTTCCATGATTACAGAACTGATATCCGTAGGAACCGAGATCCTTCTTGGAAATATCGTAAATACCAACAGTGCCTATCTTTCTGAAAAATGTGCTCTGCTTGGATTAAGTGTTTACTATCAGGATGTAGTAGGTGATAACGAAGGCCGTATGCGCGACGTGATCCGTACCGCACTGGACCGTTCTGATGTTGTGATCCTGACCGGAGGCCTTGGACCGACAGAGGATGATATCACCAAGGAAGTAACTGCTGATCTGATGGGAATGCCGTTAGTGGAAGATTCCCACTCAAAGAAACTGATCGATAAGTATCTGAAGGAATATGAAAAAAACAATCCTCAGAGACGTATCACAAAGAATAACTATAAACAGGCCATGGTTCCAAAGGGAGCCATTGTCCTGGATAACCATAACGGAACCGCACCGGGACTGATCCTTGAGAAAAAAGGAAAAACCGCCATCCTTCTTCCTGGGCCTCCAAATGAGATGAAGCCTATGTTTGAGGAGTACATTGTTCCGTATCTGCAGAAAAACCAGCCGGAGATCATTGTATCCCAGATGGTGAAGATCAGCGGGATCGGTGAGAGCCAGGTAGCAGAAGAGATCCAGGATCTGATCGAAAGTCAGACCAATCCTACCATTGCACCTTATGCCAAAACCGGTGAAGTGCATCTTCGTGTGACAGCAAGTGCAGAGGATGAAAAAGCCTGCAGAAAGCTGATCAAACCGGTTGTCAAAGAGTTAAAGAAACGTTTTGGTGAGAATGTGTTTGCAACCGATGAGAGTAAGACCCTGGAGGAAGCAGTGATCGATCTTCTGAAAGAAAAAGATCTGAAGCTTTCCCTGGCGGAGTCTTTGACCGGCGGTATGATCGCTCAGCGTATTGTCAATGTATCTGGTGCATCTGAGGTATTTGGTTACGGCTTCGTGACTTACAGTAACAAGGCCAAACATAAATGCCTGGGAGTGAAGAAGAGCACTCTGAAGGAGCAGGGGGCAGTTTCCGCCAAATGTGCCAGAGAAATGGCAAAGGGCGCCTGCAAAGCATCCGGAGCAGACATCAGTATTTCCGTGACGGGTCTGGCAGGACCGGGAGGCGGAACAAAGGAAACTCCGGTTGGTACTGTATTTATGGGCTGCTGCTATAAGGGCAAGGCTATTGCCAAAGAGTTCCACTTTACAGGAAACCGCATGCGGATCCGCGAGCAGACTACAGCGCATGCACTGGCGATGTTACGTGACTGTATCATTATGGGCAAATAGCGAATGCCTTTATCGGCCTGGTGTTACAGATCAACATAATATTTTTTTATAAACAGGACTGATTTTTGAACAGATGAAACTTTTGATTTCAAGTATCTGTATCAAAAATCAGTCCTGTTTTATTTTGGTTTCCTGACAATAAGCCCGGTATGGACGACGAAAGAATATAAATGTTTATAATGATACTATCATAAGTGCTAGTGTTTTTGTCAGGGATTTCCTCTAAAATGTGATTAAAGCAATATATGACGTAAATATACGTTTTACCGGAAAGGGGGAAATCAGAATGAAAAAGAAAAAAAATCTGTTATGTTTTATGCTGCTGATCAGCCTTGTTTTTACGATGGCATTTGGAAGTGTGACTGTCAGCGCCGCACCAAAACTGAACAGAACAAAAGTAACTCTTTTAAAAGGTGAGAAGACAACACTTAAGGTTACCGGAACCAGACAGAAGGTTGCCTGGAGATCTTCCAAAAAGAGCGTTGCAACCGTAAACAGCAAAGGCCAGGTGGTTGCAAAAAATAAAGGCTCCGCAACGATCTATGCAAAGGTAAGCAAAAAAACATACAAATGTGTTGTAAAGGTAGAGACACCAAAGCTCAGCAGGACATCGCTGACATTAACAGAAAAGAATTCCAGTGCCATTAAACTGACAGGAACAACTGTGAAGGTGAAATATTCTTCTTCTAATCCTAAGGTCGCACGTGTGGATTCCAAAGGAAAGATCACCGCAGTGAAAAAAGGAACGGCAGTGATCACAGCGAAGGCAAATACTAAGAAATTTAACTGTAAGGTTACAGTAAAAGCAGCGCAGAAACCGAAGCCGACACCTACACCGGTGCCGAAACCATCTTTAAGTGCCACCACCTTAAATATGAATAAAGGTGATGTGAGACAGCTTCAGGTAAAGAATTATAAAGAGATTCTTGTATGGACCAGTGATGATACATCTGTTGCAACTGTAGACAGTAAAGGCAAAGTAACGGCAGTGAATGTGGGAACAACAAAGATCCAGGTCCGGGATAAGAGTACCTGGCGAGGCAGCTGTACTGTCCACGTGACACAGACAGTAAAGAAACAGGTGGAGCCGGTTCTTACAAAAGGAACTAAATCTGCAAAAAAAGAGATCACCAATGATAAAGGACAGAAGGAAGTCATTGATGTAACGATAAATACCTATACTTACACCTTTACCACGATCCCGACCAATGCGGAGGAGCTGAAACAGTATGATATCACAACGGCAGACAGCCGCTATAAGACCATGGCTTTTCTGATCCTTGCATATCGTACCTGGACACCGACCAATCCGACGGACTGCGAGGAGATGATTTCTTATCTCAATAATAAAGAGATGACCCAGTATTACAAAAACTTTTTGAGGGATCGTATGAAAGCGGATAACGGATATAAATATCTTGGCAATTCTTACCTGAATGGAGCAACTCCGGCCAACAATTATACTCCGTCTAAACCGATTTCCATTACGTTAAGACAGGACACACTTCCGGGTAAAGGAAATTCCATCAGTGAAGATATCCCGTATTTTGAACCGACCCAGACCACTCCTGCGATCTACAGATCATTTACTGATTTTGCAGGCAGTGACAGTTCCAGATGGATCTGTACATATAAGCACTCCAAAACCGGAAAATGGTATATCTGGGATCAGTCCTGGCATGATCTTCTTACCAGGATCAAACAGCCGGCAGGAAACTATGAATATTGATCGAATGTGAATGTACCGCTATTCAATCCCATTCTAAAAAAGGAACCGACAGCGTAAAAACTGTCGGTTCCTTTTTGACATACATAATAGAATATCTCATCGGTGCAGTGCAAACTTTTCAATGGCGCATGCTACGCCGTCTTCGTCATTGGAAGCAGTAATATAATCGGCTGCTTCCTTCACCTGGGGCTGTGCATTAGCCATGGCTACGCCAAAACCAACTTCCCGGAGAAGATGGACATCGTTGTCGCCGTCTCCGCATGCCATGATGGATTCTCTTGGGATCCCCAGCATTTTGCCAAGAGCGACAAGAGCAGTTCCTTTGTTGACACCTGCGGCGTTGATCTCAATATTGTAGCTTAAAGAGCCTACCAGTTCCAGCTCTTTAAGTTCACTTAATTCCTTCCAGGCAGCGGCACGCTCGTCCATATTTGCAAAAAGTGCCTGGACTTTATCCATGTTTCTGTTTTCTTTTGCAATAACATCCCAGATATCCGGAACGGCGATACGGGTAGTGCGTACATAATTCCACATATTGGGATCGTGATGATATTTTCCCACATTGTCAAGTTTGGCAGCGTCCGCATATCCCTGGCCGTCAAAATAAATCTCACTTAATGTATCATATTTCTCAAAGATTCGGAGAGCTTTTTTGGCACTTTCCATGGGAAGAAGCTGTTCAATTAAGATTTTGTTGTGATCGGTATCCAGAACCCGGGCTCCATTGGAAGTTAAGGCATAGTGGATACCCGGAAAAGTACGAAGCTCTTCGGGAATGCCTGTAAAGGGGCGGCCGGTTGCCATAAGAACCAGGATACCTGCATTAATAGCCTCCGCAAGGACACGACGGGTATGGTCTGTAAGCTCTTTTTTGGTATTCAGAAGAGTGCCGTCCAGATCCAGGCCGATCATTTTTATCTGCTGCATGTTTATGAAATTCCTTTCCGTGATAGATAGAAAGACAGAAAAACCGTCCTGAAAGAAAAAGTTCTCCAGGACGGTAAAAATCTGTTTATCAGATGTTCAGAAGATCGCTATAAACTTTCAGTGCTCCGTCTGTGTCATGAGCAAGAACACGTTTTGCAAGAACTTTACCAAGCTGTACACCTTCCTGGTCAAAGCTGTTCAGGTTCCAGACAAAGCCCTGGAACATGATCTTGTTCTCAAAGTGTGCAAGAAGAGCACCCAGAGACTTCGGTGTAAGTTCCTCACCAACAATGATGCTGGAAGGACGTCCGCCCTTGAAGTTTTTGTTCAGGTTCTCATCTTCTTTTCCGCATGCAAAAGCAACGATCTGCGCTGCAACGTTTGCGCAAAGCTTCTGCTGGCTTGTGCTGTTCTCAATATCAACATCAACACCAAGCTGGCTCTTCTTAAAGCCGATGAACTGAAGCGGAACAACATTGGTTCCCTGATGGAGAAGCTGGTAGAAGGAATGCTGTCCGTTGGTTCCTGGCTCACCGAAGATCACCGGTCCGGTCACATAATCCACCGGCTCACCAAAGCGGTTTACGGATTTACCGTTAGACTCCATATCACACTGCTGAAGATGAGCAGGGAAGCGGCTTAATGCCTGGGAGTATGGTAAAACTGCTGTAGAAGGATATCCCTGTACGTTTCTCTCATAAATGCCGATCAGGGCATCCAGCATATCCGGGTTTTCAAGAATGTTCTTATTTGTTGCAAGTTTATCCTCCTCGGCAGCTCCGTCAAGGATGTCTGCGAATACTTCCGGTCCGAATGCAAGGGAAAGGATCGCTCCGCCTACGCCGGAAACTGAAGAGTAACGTCCGCCGATATAGTCGTCCATGAAAATAGCGGTAAGGTACTCATCACTCTTTGCAAGAGGAGAGGTCTCACTGGTTACAGCAAGCATATGTCTGGACGGGTTCAGGCCCGCTTTTGTAAGGGCGTCTTTTACGAATGCCTCGTTTGTCAGAGTTTCAAGTGTTGTACCGGATTTGGATACAACGATGAAAAGAGAGTGAGCAAGATCTACAGATGCAAGAACAGCAGCTGCATCATCCGGGTCAACGTTGCTGATGAATTTTGCTTCCATCTTGAAGGTGTTGTTTGCCTTTGCCCAGTTCTCAAGTGCGATATATAATGCACGCGGTCCCAGGTCACTTCCGCCGATACCGATCTGTACAACAGTAGTAAATTTCTCACCGGCTTCGTTTGTGATCTCTCCTGCATGTACTTTGTTTGCAAAATCTGCAGCTTTCTTCTGCTGAGCTACATAGAATTCTCGCTTGTCTACACCGTCAACAACAACAGGATCACCAAGCTGTGTACGTGCAAGATGATGAAGGACCATACGTTTTTCACCTGTGTTGATCACTGCGCCGTTGTATAATTCCTGGAATTTCTCAATCAGTTCTGCTTCATCAGCCAGTTTGGAAAGTGCGTCAAGAACGGTCTCGTCCACTTCCTTAGCTGCGTAATTGTAAGCCAGACCTGCTGCCATCGGTACGCTGTACTTCTTTACACGTTCTGCACCCTGCTCGCCGGACATTGCCTCTGCAATGTTCACGTGATCTTTCAGACCGTTAAGTGTGCTGTAAGAAGCAAGAGTGTCCAGATTTTTCCATGTTGCCATAATCATATTCCTCCTTTAATGACTGTGATCAGAGATATCACCATAAATCCTTCGGATATCTTTTTCACAATTGTCTACAGCCAATTATACTGAAAAAAGCTCCGGATTTCAACGGAAGGAATGATTTAATTAATGAAAATCTTGTTAAATAAGGTAAAAAATATTAGAGATAACAGGATCGTGCCGGAAATATGAAGAAGTTTCCGTCAGCAGCAGGACAGGAATAGGGAAATATGATATGATAGAAAACAGATCACCCGGAGAAAAAAGCCGGGAATATAATAAGTGATGAAGGGAATTGTTTTATGGAGGAAATGAAGAAAAAAGGAAATGTGATCGCACTGCTGCCTATCGGTGTTTTTCTGGTCCTGTATCTGGGACTGGGAATATTGTTCGAGTATGTGATGGAGATCCCCATGGGATTTTATAATGTACCGATCGTTGTGGCTTTTCTGGTTGCGATCCTGGTGGCATGTGTTCAGAACAGAATGATCAGCTTTGACAGAAAGCTGGAGCTTATGGCAAAAGGAGTAGGAGATAAAAATATCATCACCATGCTTCTGATCTTTCTGACAGCAGGCTCTTTTGTGGGCGTTGTGGGGCGCAGCAGTGCAGAAAGTGTGGCCTACTGCATGCTTTCTCTGATACCTGCACGTTTTTCCGTTGCGGTACTGTTTGTAGTTGCCTGCTTTGTTTCTGTGGCGATGGGAACCTCCGTTGGGACTATCACGCTTCTTACCCCTATTGCGGTAGCGGTTTCCAAAGCCTCCGGTTTTGATATGGCATTTTGTGTGGCGTCGGTGATGGGAGGAGCCATGTTCGGTGACAACCTTTCTTTTATTTCTGATACCACGATCGCGGCCTGCAACGGTCAGGGCTGTCAGATGAAGGATAAATTCCGGGAAAATTTCTGGATCGCATTTCCAGCAGCTGTTGTTACACTGATCCTGATCCTTATCCTGTCTTTTCAGACAGAGATCCAGGGAAGAGTGGTACAGGATTATCATCTTATACAGATCTTTCCGTATGTTCTGGTTCTGATCGGCGGGATCATCGGCATCAATGTATTTGTGGTACTTCTGATCGGAATTGTCTCCGGAGCGTTTATCATGCTTCTTGGAGGACATATCACACCAGTGGAGCTTCTGACCAATATCGGCTCCGGTGTTTCCGGAATGTTCGAGACCTGTATGGTGGCTATCCTTGTAGCAGCCATGTGTGCGCTGATCCGGGAGTATGGCGGTTTTGAAGCACTTCTTTCCGGAATACAGAGAGTTTTTAAAGGAAAAAAATGCGGACTTCTTGGCATGGGACTTCTTGTTGGGGCTATGGATATCGCAACAGCCAATAATACGGTAGCCATTGTTATGGCAAACCCAATCGCAAAGGAGATGGCACTGGAATATAAGATCACATCCCGAAAAACAGCGTCCATTCTGGATACATTTTCCTGCATCTTCCAGGGGGTGATCCCCTACGGAGCCCAGATGCTGGTGGCTATTTCTGCGGCAAATGAGCTGGGATGCGAGCTTTCCGCTTTTCAAATCATGCCGAAGCTGTTTTATCCCATGCTTCTCCTTGTAAGTTCTCTGATCGCAATCTTTGGTGTGAAAGGCGGAGATAAGAAATGAATCAGGAAGAAATAATCCACGATGTGCAGAAAAGACTTTTTGAAATGCAGGATGCAGAGTATCGGGATTTTCATGCAAAACTGGTGCCTACAATGGAGAAAACGAAGTTTATCGGGATCCGGACACCGATGTTGCGGAAATTTGCCAAAAAGTTTGGAAAAACAGAAGAATCCGAAATATTTCTCCAGGTTCTTCCCCATCAGTATTACGAGGAAAATAATCTCCATGGACTGCTGATCGAACAGATCAGAGACTATGATAAATGTCTGGAAGAACTGGAGCGCTTTCTTCCGTTTATTGATAACTGGGCAACCTGTGATCTGCTGGCACTCCATATGATGAAAAAACACCGGGATGTATTTATCCGGGAAGTTTTTCGCTGGATAGAATCGGATCAGCCGTATACCATCCGGTTTGGGATCAGTATGCTGATGCGCCATTATCTGGATGAGGAATTTAAGACAGAATATCCTGAAAAAGTAGCAGCGATCCGGTCGGAAGAATATTATGTAAATATGATGCGTGCCTGGTATTTTGCCACAGCTCTGGCAAAACAGTATGAGAAAGTTCTTCCTTTCCTGGAAAAGCGTCAGATGGATGTCTGGACTCATAACAAGACGATACAGAAGGCCATTGAAAGTTACCGGATTACATCGGAGCAGAAGGAATATTTAAGGACACTGCGGATAAAGAAATAAACGGTAAAGTAAGGGGCAAAATATGAAAGCAATATCGATCTATGCACTTACAAGAAATCAGAATATGGAATGTATCCAGAAACTGGAGCGTCAGCTTTCTGGCAGAGATTTTTTCCTCCGGATTAAAGAGTGGGAACTGGAAAGTATGAAAGCGCTGGTGAAACAGCTGGAACTACATATGGAAGAAGTATATAAACTCCGTTTTTTTTATTCGTTTCAGATTCCGAAGCTTGGAAAGGAGTTTGACCTTCTTCAGATCAAAGATGACCAGATTGTGAATATTGAACTGAAAAGCGGCAGCGTATCGGACGAGGCCATCCGGAGACAGCTGATCCAGAACCGGTATTATCTGTCCGTTTTCGGGAAACCGATCCTGTCGTATACTTATATCAGCAGTGAAGACCGTCTGGTGAGACTGACCAATCACGATCATATTGTGGAGGGGGACTGGGAACAGCTTTGCAATGCATTGGAGAAAGAAACTCCGGACTATGAGGGAGATATCGAGGATCTGTTTCAGGCAGAGCTGTATCTGATCTCTCCACTGACAGAACCGGAGCGCTTTCTCAAAAAAGAGTATTTCCTTACTTCCCAGCAGCGAGATATTGAACGGCAGATCCTGAAGAGGATCCGTGGAGAAAGGAAAGGATATTTCTGGTTCAGCGGACTTCCCGGAACAGGAAAAACATTGTTGCTTTATGATATTGCGATGAAGCTGTCCGTGCGCCAGAAAGTCTGTATCATTCACTGTGGAGAGGCGGGAAAAGAATGGAAGATCCTCCATGAACGTCTGCGGCGGATAGATTTTCTGGAAGATACTCAGCTGGAAGAGACGACAGATCTTGGCTGCTACAGCAGCATTCTGGTAGACGAAGCACATCTTCTGTCTCTGGAAAAATTATCGGTTCTGCTTACTTGGAGTGAGCACAGGCCAGTGATCTTTTCCAGTGACTCCGAAGATGTGATTTCACCGGAAGAGCTGGACCGTAGCATTGTGGAAAGACTGGAGAATCTGCCGGGGCTCCAGAAATTTCATCTGACAAACCGGATCCGTACCAATGCGGAGCTTTCCACTTTTATCCAGAACATGATGCACCTGCCGGAAAAAAGAAGTCCCAGATGGTATCCGAATATTGCAGTGGTGTATGCTGGTAATGGCCGAGAATCGGAAAATCTTATGAATGATTTTGTGAGACAGGGATATCAGCAGCGGATGCCAGAGGGTTCTGGACAGCTTGGTATCCAGGCAGTGAGAGATGTGGAGAAGATCGTTGTATTGCTGGATGAACAGTATTATTACGACGAAAAAGGATATTTAAGATCCAGGTGCTCTGCGGAAAAATATTCCAGTGTACGAAAACTTTTTCATCTTTTGAATCAGGCGAAAGAGAACCTGGCTCTGGTGGTGAGAGAGAATATGGCGGTATATGAAGTGATGATGGAGATTTTGCAGATGCACAGAAACAGATAAAAACAAAAGATTAAAGACAATGGAGAGGAAGACAGAGAGATGGAAGTTTTGGAGATTGTTTTGCCTGTACTGGCGATGATCATTCTTGGAATCCTGTGCAGAAAATGGAAACTTTTAGATCAGAGTGGTGTCAATAACATGAAAACACTGGTAACAAATATTATGCTTCCTGTGGCAATTTTTCATGCACTGGCAACAGCAGAGTACAGTGGAAAGATCGGAATTCTGGTTCTGATCATGTTTGTGATGCTCTTGATTTCATTTGGGGCAGGATTCTGGATGAAAAGATTTATGGACGAGCCATATAAGAAATATCTTCCGTTTCTGGTCTGTATCTATGAAGGTGGAATGATGGCTTACCCGTTGTATACAAGTCTTTGTGGCAGCGAAAATCTTTCACAGATTGCAGTGCTGGATATTGCGGGACTTCTTTTTGGATTCAGTGTGTATATGGGAATGCTGGGACAGACGGAAAACGGGGAAAAGATCAATGCAAAAAGCCTGTTTTACAGTGCATTGCGAACCCCTGCTTTTATAGGAACGGTTCTTGGAATTATTGCGGGACTGACACGAATGATCACCCGGCTTCTGGACAGTCCTTTTGGCAATTGTTATCTCAGTGTGGAGAATATTCTGACAACGGCCATTACGCCGATTATTCTTATTGTAGTTGGGTACAGTATGGAACTTGCGCCGGAACTTATCAGACCCTGCCTCAAAACCATATTGCTGAGAGTCCTTTTGCAGGCAGTGATGATTGCGGGAGTTCTCATGGCAGTAAAATATTTGGCAGGAGGTTCCAGGCTTCTGAACCTGGCGGTTATTACATATATGTCCTCGCCTGCTACATTCAGTATGCAGACTTTTCTGAGAAAGAAAGAGAGCAGTGCCTATGCATCCACAACAAATTCTCTGTATTGTGTGGTCTCAATCCTGGTTTATATCACACTGGCAGTGGCAGGATGATGGAACTGAAAGAAGGGATCAAATGACGACAACGACATTATGTTATATAGAAAACGATGATAAATTCCTGATGCTTCACAGAGTAAAAAAACAGGATGATATGAATGAGGGCAAATGGATCGGCGTTGGCGGGCATGTGGAAAGTCAGGAAACTCCGGAAGAATGCCTTGTTCGTGAGGTGAAAGAGGAAACAGGGCTGACACTTACCTCCTATAAGTTCCGTGGCCTGGTGACATTTATAAACAGTGAATGCGAATCAGAACTTATGTGTGTGTTCACGGCCGATGAATATACAGGAGAACTGATTGAATGTGATGAGGGAGAACTTTGCTGGGTTGACAAAGCCATGGTGCCGAATCTTCCGGCATGGGAGGGGGATCAGGTATTTCTTGATTTGCTACTTTCAGGAGAAAAACGCTTTTTTTCTGTAAAATTGCAGTATGAAGGTGACAGACTTGTGGAGAAGAAAATTCATTTGTATTAATAGTAGATTGTTTCATAGCTGGAGGGGAAATCATGTTTAATAAAATGATTGCACAGCAAACCGCAAAAAAAGAAAAACTTCTTGATAATTTTCTGAAAAAACATGAAGCGGAATATCTGTTTCCGGAAGATGTGGAACTCATTTGTGACATTGACTATATGGGAGATGGAAAGCCCTGTCATTTCATGGATATTTACCGTCCCCGAAATTATGAAGGAAAACTTCCAGTCATGTTTAACCTGCACGGAGGCGGTTTTCTCCTTGGGAAAAAAGAAGAGGGCCATTTGTTCTGTGCAGAAATGAGTCAGAGAGGTTTTTTGGTGTTCTCATTTGAATATCCGCTTGCACCGGAAGCGTTGTTTCCGCAGATTCTTAAGGATCTGATGACAGGAATGGGAAATGCAAAGAGATATTTTGAAACCTATGATGGTGACGGAGAACATATTTATATGACAGGAACCAGTGCGGGGGCGAGCCTGTGCGTATATCTGGCCGCTATGTTAAAAAGTCCTGAATTGGCAAAGGCTTTTCAGGTTGTTCCAAATGATCTGAAAATTCGGGCGCTGGGTCTGGCAAGTGGAATGTATTATACAACCAAACCGGACAGTATAGGGATTTTTCTTCCCTCCTATATTTACGGGAAACACTGGAAAAAGAGTTCGTTTTATCCATATATAAATCCGGAAAACAAAGAAATTATCCGAAACCTGCCACCGTCATTTCTGGTCACAGCTTATGGAGATACTCTTCGAAATTACAGCAGACAGTATGCAAAAGCGATAAAAAAAGCCGGTGTGATCTGTCATCTTGAGGATTATGAGGTGGACAAAAAACTTCCGCATGCTTTTAGTACAACTTTTCCTGAAATGGAGGAAAGTAAACGTGCAAATACGCAGATGGTGGAATTTCTTTTTAAATACTGATGAAATGCCAGGAAACCTTACTGGAGTCCGGATCCGGATTATTCTCCCTGCACAAGGATGCAATCGCTATATACAGTTAAGAACACAATTTTCTTGAAATCCTAACCATAGATGATTATAATAGGGAGAAGGTGTGTCAATTTTGTGCTATTAGTGATATTTGGCATTGCATTGTATTTTAATATACAAAATGCCATTTTTCTTTACGATAAGTTCGCGAAAATCCGCAGGATATTAACTGTTTGCGGGTAATGATAACCATTGTTGGCAAGTTGAAAAAATGTCCATTTTTGACCAAACGGGGTTTTGGGCACCATTTTATAGCAACTTTTTACACAAGAATTGGCTTACAAATATAAACATTTTTGATGTTTCACTGAATTTTATATCTTTAAATTCTTTGTGAAATACTACTAATTTTAGAAAGGGATAGAATGAGAAAACTAGCATTAAGTGATGAAATTTTGCTCAAAGTTGATAAAGCTGCCCGCTATATTGGCGGCGAAGTCAACTCTGTAATGAAAGATAAAAATGAGGTAGAAATCCGTTTTGCAATGTGCTTCCCGGATGTCTATGAAATCGGCATGTCCAACCTCGGTATGATGATCCTCTACAACATGTTTAACCAGCGTGAGGACGTATGGTGCGAGCGCCTTTTTTCTCCGTGGCCGGATCTGGATAAAGTGATGAGGGAACAGAATATCCCGTTATTTGCACTGGAGTCCCAGGAGCCGATCCGTGATTTTGATTTTCTTGGTATTACTCTTGGTTATGAAATGTGTTATACCAATATCCTCCAGGTACTGGATCTCAGCGGGATTCCGCTGAAAAGTGCGGACCGTGGTGAGGATTTCCCGATTGTGATCGGTGGTGGTGCCTGTGCGTATAATCCGGAGCCGCTGGCGCCGTTTTTTGACCTGTTCTATATTGGAGAGGGCGAGACGGTTTATGATGCTCTTTTTGATGCTTATAAGGCCAATAAGAAAGCTGGCGGCAGCAGGAGAGATTTTCTTCTGGCAGCAGCTAAGATCCCTGGAATTTATGTTCCATCTCTTTATGAAGTTACCTATAAAGAAGACGGCACGATCGCATCCTTTGCGCCAACAGAGGCTGGCGTTCCGGAAAAAGTCCAGAAACAGCTGATTATAGACATGGAGAAGGAATACCGTGCAGTGGAAGCACCGGTTGTTCCACATATTAAAGCTACACAGGATCGTGTAACTCTGGAAATCCAGCGAGGATGTATCCGTGGATGTCGTTTCTGCCAGGCAGGAATGATCTACCGTCCTACCCGTGAACGTGATGTGGAGACTCTGAAAGAATCCGCACGTATCATGCTGAAAAATACAGGACACGAAGAGATTTCCCTCAGTTCTTTAAGTTCCAGTGATTATTCCCAGCTGAAAGAACTGGTGAATTTCCTGATCGAGGAGTTCCATGGAAAAGCGATCAATATCTCTCTTCCGTCTCTCAGGATCGATGCTTTTGCGCTGGATGTTATGAGTAAAGTGCAGGATGTAAAGAAAAGCAGCCTGACTTTTGCACCGGAGGCCGGTTCTCAGCGTCTCCGTGACGTTATCAACAAAGGACTGACAGAGGAAGTGATCCTCCATGGTGCTGGCGAGGCGTTCAAAGGCGGCTGGAATCAGGTAAAACTTTACTTTATGCTTGGCCTTCCAACAGAAACAGAAGACGATATGAAGGGAATTGCTCATCTGGCACAGAAGATCGCAGAGACCTATTATGAGGTAGTTCCGAAAGAACAGCGTAAAGGCAAGGTACAGATCAACGTCAGCACATCTTTCTTTGTGCCGAAGCCGTTCACCCCATTTCAGTGGGCACCAATGTATACAGAGCAGGATTTTGTGGAAAAAGCCAAGGTGGTTAAAAATGAAGTCCGCGCCCAGCTGAATCAGAGAAGTATCCGTTACAACTGGCATGAACCGGATGTAACAGCTCTGGAAGGATTTCTCGCACGTGGTGACAGACGATGTGCGGACGTGATCCTGAAAGCTTATGAAAAAGGTGCTCTCTATGACGCCTGGACAGAAAATTTTGATTATGATATCTGGAAAGAAGCCATGGCTGAGTGTGGTGTGGATATGACATTCTATACACTTCGTGAAAGAAGCCTGGATGAGATCCTTCCATGGGATTTCATTGATACTGGTGTCAGCCGTAAATTCCTGGAGCGTGAATGGCAGCGTGCAAAAGAGGGCGTTGTGACAGAAAACTGCCGTCAGAAATGTTCCGCATGTGGAGCTATGAAATTTAAAGGAGGTGTCTGCCTTGAAGGTAAGAATTAAATTCAGTAAAGAAGGCCCTATGAAGTTTGTGGGACATCTGGATACCATGCGTTATTTCCAGAAAGCACTTCGTCGTGCAGAACTTCCGGTAGCTTTTTCCGGTGGGTACAGCCCCCATATGATCATGTCTTTTGCAGTTCCACTTGGTGTTGGAATGGAAAGCCTGGGAGATTATTTTGACCTGGAAATGGCAGAAGATATGTCTACGGCTGAGATTGCAGCCCGTCTGGATGAACAGATGGCAGAGGGAATGCATATCGTAAGTGTCCGTAAGGTAGAGGATGGAAAAGCGGGTAAAGCGATGGCGCTGGTGGCAGCAGCAGATTACTTTGTGGAGTTCCGGCCGGGCAAGGAGCCTTCTATTGAATGGAAAAACCGTGTGGAAGAATTTCTGGCACAGCCGGAGATCAAAGTGACCAAACAGACAAAGCGCAGTGAAAAGGAAATCGATCTTCGTCCGAATATCTATAAAATGAAAGTAAGAAATAATGGTTTCTTCTATATGCTGGCATCCGCAAGCTCCAATTACACGAAACCGGAACTGGTAACAAATACATTCTTCAAATGGCTGGGAGAAGAACTTCCGGAATTTGCCTTTACAGTAAAACGTCTGGAAATGTATGCAGACCAGGGAGAAAATGCAAGCCCGCGTTTTGTAACGCTGGAATCATTAGGTGAGGAAATTGAGTAAACTGATCATAACAAGGATGGAGATCCATGATGTACCCTGTACAGTTGCGGCTCTTATTGAAGAGGAACGGATCATGGAGGTCCGGCTGGAATCCGATCAGGAAAAATCCATTCTTGGAAATATCTATACCGGACAGGTTGAGAATATCGCATCCAATATCCAGGCGGCTTTTGTCCAGATCGGACCTGGAAAGAGATGTTACTATCCTCTTGCGGAAGCGCAGAGAGCTGTTTTTTCCGCAGGAAGAAAAGGGAACGGGCCATTGCGTCCGGGAGATGAACTTCTGGTCCAGGTGAGCAGGGATGCTATGAAGGGAAAACTTCCTGCACTGACATCCAATCTGAATTTTACAGGAAGATATCTTGTTCTTACGACAGGAGATAAAAAATTTGGACTGTCTTCCAAACTGACACAGGAAGACCGCCATCGCCTCAGCGGATGGCTGAAAGAAGAAGCAGACCGCCCGGATAAAGAATTCGGGATCATCGTCCGTACCAATGCCGCAGACGCTTCCAAAGAAGAAATCCTGAAGGAACTGGAATGGCTGAAAGGCCGTTACTACAAAGCTGTAGTTCAGGGGCGTAACCGCACCTGCTTCAGTCTGGTACTGGAGACAGAACCATTTTATGTGGCGGCTGTACGGGATGCTTATGGCCGACCTGCATGAGCTGGAAATGGAGATCACCAAGGGTCTGGCAGAGTTGGA
>OLSM01000568.1_pt1 | contig 34712 bp, 29 predicted proteins | sample 1672721 | NCBI WGS metagenome assembly OLSM01 (sample SAMEA3136717, study PRJEB25190) | human gut metagenome
TTTTGTTAGAGGATAAATATAATATAGAATTCGGTTACAGTGATTTATCGGTTGAGTCTGTAAATACAGTTTCTAAAATAATAAATTATATTTTGAGTCATAAAAATTAATGAGATATAACCGACGCGGTATTATACAAGTCTCAACTGATGATTTTATAGATACTGCATTAAAAAGATTTTTGAGGTTTTTAATGTCACGCTGATGATTGTCCTTGCAGCTTTGACGCTTTATCCTATTATAAATCAACTCGCAGTATCTCTCAGTAGTAATACAGGGATTCTGACGGGGGATATCACAATATTTCCAAAAGATTTCAGTCTGGGAACTTATAAAGGCCTTTTAGGAGAGGCGAAATTCTGGATTAATTATAAGAACACGATTATTTATACGGTTGTAGGAACTGCGATTAGTTTGTTTATGACAACTATCTGTGCATATGCCTTATCTAAGAAGCGCTTAGTGGGCAGGACAGTACTCCTCAGACTGATTGTTTTTACCATGTTTTTCGGCGGAGGTTTGATCCCATACTATAACCTGATTAAGAACCTGAATATGCTGGATACTATATGGGCATTGGTTCTGCCGGGGGCGATTGCACCTTACAATATACTGCTGATGAAAACTTATTTTGAAGGTTTGCCTGATGAATTGGAAGAGGCAGCGAGCATAGATGGTCTGTCACAATTTGGATATTTTTGGAGGATGGCCCTGCCTCTCTCAAAGCCGATTCTGGCAACAATGACTTTATTTATGTCAGTTTCCTATTGGAATGATTGGTTTTCGGCTTTGATTTATATGAATGACGGATCCAAATATCCGGTAACTCTTTATTTGCGTAATATTATGATGGGGGCTACGATGGCTTCACAGACTGGACAGACAATTGACGCATCTACCGTGCAGTCAATTCCGGAAGGGGTACAGGCGGCGTCTATGATATTGGTCATCATACCGATATTGTGCGTATATCCATTTGTACAGAAACATTTTGTTAAAGGGGTTATGATTGGCTCGATTAAAGGGTAAAAGAGGAGAAAATTTATGAAGCCTAATATATTATATATTATGTCTGATGACCATAGTGCGAATGCCATAAGCTGCTATCAGTCGATTCTTGCATCGGTGTTTCAGACACCGCATATAGACAGAATTGCATCAGAGGGATGCAGGATGGAAGATTTCTGTGCGACAAATGCAGTATGCACACCTGCAAGGGCGTCTATTATGACGGGACAGTATGGGCATGTCAATGGCGTGAAGACATTAGATGATAATTGGGATCCGGGCGGCAGCCCGAATCTGGCTCAGCTGCTCCAGTCTTCCGGGTATCAGACTGCCTTGTACGGAAAATGGCATTTGGGTTGTGAGCCGGCAGGTTTTGAAGATTACCAATATCTCTCCGACGGTACGGGGAAATTCGGCGAACAGGGGGTTTATTTTAACCCGTCTTTTAAGAAGAAGGGAGAAGGGTTTGTAAGGTACGATGGTTATGTGACGGATATTATCACAGATCTGACAGAAAGCAGTATCCGCAGAAGAGATAAGGCGCGTCCTTTTTTTGTCATGTGCCATCATAAAGCCCCCCATGATTTTTGGGAATATGAAAAGAGATATGAGCATCTGCTTGAAGGGGTGGAGATTCCGGAACCGGAGAGCCTGTTTGAAGACCGTTCGCACCGTTCGGAAGCAACGCGTGAGTTTGGAAGTTCTGTTACCCCCAGAAGCAGCGTCCGCAGCTTATATCAGGATTTCTTGAAGCCGGATTATGTGACGGGACGCTTAAACGGAACGGAGAATATGAGCTTTGAAGAAAAAGGCAGGGCAGCGTACCAGAAATATCTGAAGGATTATCTCAGGACCGTGGCGGCAATAGATGATTCAGTTGGCAGGCTGCTACGGGTACTGGAGGAAGAAGGAATCTTAGAAGAGACGATTGTCATCTATACATCTGACCAGGGGATGTTTCTGGGAGAGCATGATTACCAGGATAAGCGCTGGAGTTTTGAGGAGAGTCTGAGAACGCCATTAGTGATCCGCTATCCCAAAGAGATAACTTCCGGACATGTCTGTACGGAACTGATGTCCAATATTGATATCGCCCCAACTCTTTTGGATTATGCGGGCGTCAGGATACCTGATGAGATGCAGGGGATTTCCGGAAGGGAGATGCTGTCAGGGAGGAAGCAGGAAAACTGTCATTCAGGCATCTATTTCCGGTATTGGATGCATCTGGCACATAATCATGATAACCCTGCGCATTATGGTATTCGGACGAAAGAATTTAAGCTCACTTATTATTATGGACTTCCGCTAGATGCAAAAGGGGCGGTTAACCGTCCAACACCTCCGGGATGGGAGATGTATGACTTGCGCAGTGATCCGGGAGAACTCCATAATATTTATGAAAAGACGGAGTACCGGCATATACGGGAAGAATTGAAAAAACAATTATATGAACTGAAAAAGCAGTATGGCGATGGAGATGAGCAGTACCCGGAGTTGAAGGAACAGTTCTTGCCTGCTCAGGACAGAGAGGGGGACAGGGAATGCCAGAGAAGTTAAATATGAATTACGGATGGAAATTCTTCGAAGGTGAATTTCCACAAGAAATCATAAAAGGACATTATGACACTTATATGCATGCGAAGGCAAAAAACGGTCCGGCTCCGTCAATGCCCAACTTCTATGACGGTGAGTTTGAGGATGTAGATTTGCCGCATGATTATGTAATCAAAGGGAAGCCGTCAGAAGAATATAATGAGTCACAGGGAAGCCTGAAAAGGAATGGGGCATGGTACAGGAGGAGTTTCCAGCTTCCGGAATCTGACAGGGGAAAACGAATTGTACTTCTGTTTGACGGCGCCGGTATGAAGACAGAGGTGTGGGTGAACGGACAGCCTGCCGGCAGAAATGAAAGTATGTATAATAGCTTTTATATCGATATTACTCCTTATCTTGTTTATGAAAACGAAATCAATATTGTTGCCGTGCACATCAGCAATAAAAGTGTTGAGGGGTGGTGGTATGAAGGCGCAGGGATATACCGAAGTGTATGGATGCTGAAAATGGAGGCAGCAGCGCTGGATGTATGGGGAACCAAGGCGGAGACCATAGAAGGTACAGACGGAAGCTGGCAGGTACGGGTGGAAAGCACAGTATATAGTCTTTTAGAACACCAGGAGGGGAGGATCAGATTACGTATTACAGCCCCCACGGGCGAAGCAGTTTCTGAAGCGGAGTATCCCTTTACAGCGCTGTTCGGAGAAAATGTGTATAGCAGTTCCCTAAAAGTGGAGCATCCGAAATTATGGTCTGTGGAAGAGACACACTGCTATCGCCTGACCAGCCAGGTTATTGTAAATGAGAAGGTGTGGGATGAAACAGAAACCTCTTTCGGTTTCCGCGCCATTGCCTTTGATCCGGACAAGGGATTCTTTTTGAATGGAAAAGGCCTGAAGCTTAGGGGCGTGTGCCTGCATCAGGACCATGGGGGACTGGGAGTGGCCGTTCCGCGCACGGTGCAGGAATACAGGGTGCGTAAGCTAAAAGAAGCAGGTGTAAATGCAATCAGGACTGCGCACCATAATCCGGATCCGCAATTGTTGGATATCTGCGATAAGGAAGGCATACTGGTCATTGATGAAAACCGCTGGTTTAATTTTAGTGAAGATGTGAAAAAGCAGCTTAAAAATATGTGCCTGCGTGACAGGAACCATCCATCGGTTATTATGTGGAGCATTGGAAATGAAGAACCGCTTCAGGATACGTTAGAGGGAAAAGAATTAGCCAGGCAGATGAAGGCATTTCTTCACCGCATGGACAGCGCCCGTCCTGTGACACTGGCGTTAAACGGCGGATATTATGATTCCTGCGCGGCACAGGCATCCGATGCTGTGGGGGTAAATTACCGCATAGAGGAATATCCGCTTATGCATCAGGCACACCCGGATAAGCCGATTATTGCTACAGAGAGCGGAGCTTCCGCCAATCACAGAGGGATTTATGAGGATGAGAACGTATCAGAAGTAAAGGGAGGATATTCATCAGCTTATGACAGGAAGCGGACAAGTTTCGGTTCGTCTTATGCCGCTGCCATTGCCGCCTCGGAAAGAAATGACTTTGTTTGCGGTACCTTTTTGTGGGCGGGGATAGAGTACCGGGGCGAATCAGTTTGGCCTATGCTGTGTTCCGGCATAGGGATTCTGGATAATTGCGGCATGGAAAAAGACAGTTTTTATCTTGTCAAGTCCTTGTGGACCGAAAAGCCAATGATACATGTGATGCCACACTGGAACTGGCCGGGAAGGGAAGGCGAAGAGATACGTGTAGAGGTATATACGAACCTTCCCCAGGCGGAACTTTTTCTGAATGGGAAAAGCATAGGCATTAAAAAAGCGGAGCGGTTTTGTCCGGTTCACTTTGACGTGCCGTATGAACCGGGAATACTCCGTGCGGCAGGTCTGAAGGATGGGAAGGAAGAAGCTGCGGATGAGGCGGTGACGGCATTGCAGCCGCAGGAACTTAAATTAGATGTTGTAGTGCAGGCTTCTGACAATGGAGAAGACGTTTTTCTGGTGGAATGCAGCCTTATAGATGTCTCAGGGGTACGAATACCGGATGCGGATGCATTTGTTCACTTTTCTGTGAGCGGGCAGGGCAAACTTCTTACAGTTGATTCGGGGGATCCAAAAGATCATGGACATGCAGGGTGTGGCAGAAGAATGTTTAGCGGAAAGCTGCAGGCAGCAGTGAAAGCAAGTGAGAAGAGCCACGAAATTTTGCTGTCGGCAGAAGCTTCTGAATTGGGACTGAAGACAAGTGTCGTACTCTATCCGACACAAGGCAGGCAAATTTCCCGTGTGCCATTATGCAGGAGCGTTATGGAGATTAGCAATGTAAGGGAATGGCCAAAAGAATACTGGGAAGAGGCAATTCGGGAAGACTTCGACTGGAACGATATGAATACAGGACAGCCGGTTGCAATGAAGGGATACCAGGGAGTGAATGGAGGCCGGGTATTTACTTCAAGGCTGTTAGTGCCAGGAGCCGCTTCCGGGCAAACGCCGGTAATTTGTTTTAGAAAAATCAGGGGGAAGGGCAGAGCCAGGATATTTCATGATAAAAATTGTTGGCCTAATCCAGAACCCAAAGAATTTCTAACAGTATGTAAAGAATTCAACTGCGGTGACACGGAGAACGTCAAAATCCCTTTGTTAGGATTTTGTAAGAATGAAAAAGTGAACATGGTTCTGCAGATGGAAAATGAAGAAGGCTTCTTTATAGGGGGGATTGAATGGACAGTAATTAATGGAGATCCAACTGTAGACTAGAATTGTAAAAATGCCAAAAATCTCCAGAGGGGATTTTTGGCTTGTTAAAAAAATGGCTCCCGCAATGCTGTACTAGACTTTCATATGTCTCATTTCACGGGCAATTTTCTGCCATTGCGGCATATTCAGTATGTCCTGATAGTTCTTTAGAGTATATAGGTAATGCTCACGTATTGCGGAGTCAGTTTTTTGTGCATTTTTGTGAAACAGTGCTTCAAGTATTGCGGCATGCTCGTTATGGGTAGAGATGTAACGGGATGGCGTCAGGGTTGATATCCAGCGCAGACGCTGTGACTGCAGCGAGAGACGCTCTGCAATGTCCAACAGCCTGCTGTTGCCGGAAAATTCAATCAATTTCCGGTGGAATAGCTCATCAGTTTGAAAGTTCTTTGAAAAATTGCCGGACGTAACGTTCTGAAGTAATTCCATATGAATTTCCGAAAATTCTTTCTCCTGAGCAGCTGACAGGCCTGCGGCTTCAATAATAATGGAGGCGGCTTTCTGCTCGATGGCCTCCCGTACCTGAAGTATCTCAGTGATATCGGTTAATGTGATTGACTTAACAACAACTTTCGTAGCAGTACGTTCCAGAATGCCGCTGTCGATGAGGGACATGATTGCTTCACGGATTGGTGTGCGGCTCATATCAAATTCTTTGGATAATTCTAAGTCTGATACGATATCGCCAGCTGAAAACTCATAGTTTTCAATTTTTTTTAGGATATAATTGGTTGCGAGATTAACAGCCTCTCCTCTTACTCTTGACATAGTTTATTCCTTTCTTTAAATATACTAAATTTATATATTTATAATTATAGTATACAAAAAAAGCTGAGAAATCAAGCTTTTTGAAAAAATAGAATGTAATTTTTAAATAATAACAGTGGAAAAAGGAAGCGGATTGATTGAAAAACATACATAAAATAAACATAATAAATCAAAATGTATACATAAATGCACCATATGTAGCAAACTAACAAGTAAATAATGAGGTGGAGTATGAAAAAACATGAAAATTATGCACCTGATTATCAGAAAATCTTCAGAAAAAATAAAGACAGAACTTTCAGGACACTATTGGGGATGTACCAGGGCAAATATGTGCAGTTATTCTGGTCAGTGGTGTTTTTCCTGATTAAAAGTTCGCCGGCATGGCTGTCTCCGATGATTCTTGCGGGGATTATCAATGTGGTTACGAATCCACAGGGGAATGCGGTGCATAAAATCTTGATGTATTCACTTTTTATGCTCATTGTGCTGATGCAGAATATTCCTACAAATTATATGTACACTTATTTTTACTCCAAGGCTATCCGTCAGGTGGAGAAGGAACTTCGGTGCGCATTGGTCCGAAAACTGCAGCAGCTGTCGATATCCTACCATACGGAGATCGAGTCCGGCCGCCTTCAGTCAAAGATTATGCGGGATGTAGAACAGATTGAGAATCTCAGCGCCCAGATTTTTATTACGGTTCTTGGAATACTGGTGAATGTTGCTGTTGCGCTTATTGTTGTTCTGGTAAAGAGCAAAGAGGTCTTCCTATTTTTCCTTTGCACGATTCCGGTGGCTGCCCTGGTTATTATTCATTTCAGAAAGAAAATAAAAAATTATAATACGGAATTCCGTAAAGAAATGGAGGAGACGTCTGTTCAGGTTATGGAGATGGTTGAGATGATACCTGTAGCCCGCGCCCATGCACAGGAAAACCAAGAAACCAGCAAGATGGAGCAGAGACTTGAGTGTGTTTCGAATAAAGGGTTCCGGCTTGATATGCTCCAGACTTATTTCAGCTCCGTAAACTGGGTGACTTTTCAGTTGTTTCAGGTGCTGTGTCTGATCTATACGGCCTTCATGGGGTTAAAGGGGGAGATTGGAGTTGGGGATGTAGCTATGTATCAATCCTATTTCAGTACTATCGTTGGGAGCATTACCGGAATAGTGGGGCTTGTTCCGGTGATTTCAAAGGGGCTCGAATCAGTGCAGTCTGTCGGGGATGTGCTGCTGTCCGAGGATGTGGAGGATTCTGGAACTAATAAGCAAGTCATAAATGTCGAGGGGAGAGTGAAATTTGAACATGTGGGGTTTTGCTATAAGGATACAGAGCAGCCGGTATTTTCAGATGTAAACTTTACTGTACAGGCAGGGGAAACCGTAGCGATTGTGGGGGCCTCCGGGGCCGGAAAATCAACAATTTTAAATCTGGTTATCGGATTTGCAAGAGCAACGGCGGGGAGGATACTGATTGATGGCGCGGACATTACCGCATTGGACCTGCAGACATACAGGGAGCATCTTGCGGTAGTTCCTCAGAACTCTATTCTGTTCAGCGGTACGATTCGGGACAACATAACGTATGGCATGGAACATGTATCAGAGCAAAGACTTCAGAAGGTTCTGGAGGCATCGAATTTGAAAGAAATGGTAGAGAGCCTGCCGGATGGGCTGAATACCCAAATTAGAGAACACGGCGGGAACTTGTCAGGGGGACAGAAACAAAGAATTTCTATAGCGAGGGCATTTATTCGTGACCCGAAGATTTTGATTCTGGACGAGGCAACATCCGCACTGGACAGCGTATCAGAAAGGCAGATCCAGGATGCTGTTGCAAAGCTCTCATCTAACCGTACCACGTTCGTAGTGGCGCACCGGCTGTCTACGATCCGGGATGCAGATAAGATTATAGTAATGGAAAAGGGTGGGATGAAAGAGTTTGGAACCTATGAAGAGCTTATGGCTTTGAAAGGAAGCTTTTATCATATGAAGGAAATGCAGAAATAAAGCGTCTGCATGTGCCGGATTCAGTGATTTCCGGCTTGTGGTACAGAACCTTAATTCATTAAAAAGAAATTGACTTTCAAAACTAATAAGTATACAATAAAAATAGAAGAACAAAATATAAAGTATACAAAAAGGAGGAAGAAAATGAAGTTAAGCAGTGCAACAAAGAGAGCGATGGAAAGAAATTATTATCAAAGCTGTGAATGGTTTTGTGATTTTAATGAATCAGATGTCGAAGGAATCGGATATGAAGAAGGAGTACACAGAAGGGATCCAAGCAGTGTCTTGAAGGTGGGAGGCCTTTACTATGTGTGGTATACGAAATCTACTGGCAAACATGTAGGGTTTCATTCGGGCGATGACAATGCCAAGGTATTTCCATGGGACTACTGTGATATCTGGTATGCGGTTTCAGAAGACGGGTACCGCTGGGAAGAGAAAGGGATTGCAGTCCAGAGAGGGGAAACAGGAGCTTATGATGATAGGAGCGTATTTACACCGGAAGCCTTGGAATATGAAGGGAAGTACTATTTGGTATATCAGGTTGTAAAGTCCCCTTATAAATGCAGAAGCTTTGAATATATTGCAATGGCTGTTTCAGATAGCCCGGACGGCCCCTTTGTAAAATCAAAAGAGCCCATACTGGCGCCTACAATGGATGGTGTGTGGAAAGGCGAGGAAGATAACAGGTTCTTAGTGGAAAAAAAGGGCGGTTTTGACAGCCATAAAGTACATGACCCTCTGCTGATTCCATTTCAGGGGAAATTTTATCTGTATTATAAAGGAGAGCCTATGGGCGAGCAGTTATATATGGGCGGAAGGGAGACAAAGTGGGGCGTTGCCATTGCAGAGAAGATTGAGGGACCTTATACAAGGAGCGAATACAATCCGATTACGAACAGTGGCCATGAGACTTGTCTCTGGAAGTATGCGGGTGGCATTGCAGCATTTTTGCGTACAGATGGGGTAGAGAAGAATACAATCCAGTTTGCAGAAGACGGAATCAACTTTGAAATAAAATCCGTGATTAAGGGCGGACCGGAGGCATCGGGACCGTTCCGCGCAGGGGAAAGCCAGGATAACCCTTTGGAAGGCATGAGGTGGGGGCTTTGCCATGATGTGACTAAGGGGTATGGCTATATCCGCCGGTTTGATATTAATGAATGGCAGAAGGAAGTTTATATGACAAAGACAATGTATGAATGAAGCTGCGGATAAAAAGGGGTGAGGACTCATATTTTTATCATTGGCTGTATGGCATCTAATAACTTGAGTATATACGGGAAAGGAAGAACTATGAGAGGAATTGTATGGAATGATGGATGGAGATTTACTTTAGAGCAGCCTCCGTCCCCACATGAAACAGACATAGATGACAGTGGATGGGAGAACGTAAGAATTCCCCATGACTGGAGCATAGCAAGCGGATACTCTGAAGAAGCAGAGGCATGTACCGGTTATCTTCCGGGAGGCTTGGGATGGTATAGAAAAACATTCGTTACATCGGAAGATATGTGCCAAAAGACCGTTTTCATTAATTTTGACGGCATATATAATCGTGCAAGTATATATTGCAATGGAGAACTCGTAACATTTCATCCCTATGGCTACTCTCCATGTCTTGTAGAATTGACAGATTATCTAAATCCCTGTGGGGAGAAGAATGTCATAGCAGTACGTGTGGACCACACCAGATATGCGGACAGCAGATGGTACACCGGCTCCGGAATTTATAGAAAGGTATCCTTATATATTCTTCCGAAAGTCCGGATTCCGGTATGGGGTGTGAAGCTGACTCCTGTTGTGAAGGGTGACCAAAGTGCAGTAATCCATTGTAATGTGCAGTTGGAGAATACAACAGCATTTGAATCTACAGCGAAAGTAAAGGTTATACTTACTGATCCTTGTGGAAAAAGGCTCTATGAGAAGAAGTACAAAAAAATGATAGCTGCAGGATATCGTGAGGAGCTAGATGCTGAACTCACAGTCGAGGAACCAAAGTTTTGGGATATCCATGAAGGAAATTTATATAGTGTAAGAATAGAGGCAAAAGTACAAGAGGAGGTTCAGGTGATGGAGGAACGGACGGGAATCCGTTATTTCCATTTTGATGCAGACAAAGGTTTCTTTCTCAATGGGCGCAGCCGGAAAATTAAAGGTGTCTGTCTGCATCATGAGGCAGGGCTTGCGGGTGCCGCGGTTCCTTTGGATATGTGGAAGCGGCGGCTCCTGGCTTTGCGGGAGTGCGGGTGCAACGCGATACGTACTGCGCATAATCCGGCATCTGAAGATTTCCTAGACCTATGCGATGAAATGGGGTTTTTGGTGCAGGAAGAATTCTTTGACGAATGGGACAATCCGAAAGATAAGCGAAAAAACGGCACGGAAAAAACTGTAGATTATATAACAAGAGGCTATACAGAATTCTTTAAAGACTATGCGCAGCAGGATTTACAGAATGTAATCAGAAGGGATTACAATCATCCAGGCATTTTCCAGTGGAGTATTGGAAATGAAATTGAATGGACATATCCAAAATACAATCAGGCAACAGGATATTTTAATGCGGATGCCAGCGGTAATTATTTTTGGACACTGCCTCCGTATTCAAAGGAACAGATCAGAGAGAAGATTGCCCGACTGCCACGGGATATGTATGATGTGAATAAAACTGCACACAGGCTTTCTAAATGGGTAAAGGATATGGATACAACCAGACCTGTAGTAGCAAACTGCATTCTGCCAAGTGCCAGCTATGAATCAGGCTATACTGATGCGCTGGATATTGTAGGCTACAGTTACCGGCAGGTAGTTTACGAATATGGGCATAAGAATTATCCTGACAAACCAATTATGGGGACGGAAAACTTAGGCCAGTGGCATGAATGGAAACACGTATTGGAAAAAGAGTATATTCCGGGGATTTTTTTGTGGACAGGAATTGACTACATCGGAGAAGCTCAATCCTGTGGATGGCCTCAGAAGGCCATGAAAAATGGGCTGCTGGATTTGAATGGGAACCCCAGGGCATCCTATCATATGTTTCGTTCGTTATGGCGGGAAGATCCGTATATACATATTGTGACACAGAAGGTCAGTGATTCTCTTTATAAGCTGGATGAAAACGGGAATTTGGCAGAAAAGGAAGAGGGCAGCTGGAAAAGAAGACTGTGGCGCTGGCATGAAGTAAATGAACATTGGAATTATACAGAACAAGAAATGACGGTAATAGAGGTGTACAGCAATTGTGAGGAAGTAGCATTGTACTTAAATGACAGGCACTTGGGAACACATAGACTGGATGAATTTGAGGATCATATTTACAAATGGGCAGTTCCATATGAGGCAGGTACTCTTCGGGCTGTTGGTGTAACTGGTGTGAAAAGCGTTGAAGCACAATGCAGTACGACAGGATCTTTTGAAAAACTTATCCTGCATGCCGATAAAAAGAATCTACAGGCGGACATAGATTCGGCAATTCATTTGGAGCTGCTTCTTACGGATGAAAAAGGACAAAGAATACGGACACAAGAGGCAGAAGTAGAGTTCGTTGTAGAGGGACCGGCTATCATAATCGGAACGGACAACGGAGATAATTCAAATGTGCAGAACCATAAAAATCTTAAGCTTATGACTTATCAGGGATTGGCCATGCTCGTTGTTCAGGGGAAGGAGAAAGGTCGGATAGGAATTTATGCAAAATCTGGAAATACACGTTCGGATGCAATAGAAATTCAGGTAAATTAGAAGAAATAGGTGTATACAAAAAGCGGCATAGTTGGGATGTATACCTGCAAATTTAAGAGTTCCCACACTTAAAAAGGAGGAAAAAATGACCAGAAGAGAAGCAGTTATAAATACTTTACGGCATAAGGAAACATTTCCTGTTCCGTACCATATGGACTTTACCGAGCAGGCATTAGAAGAGCTGATTATTTTTACGAAAGATCCAGATATAGAAAGTAAACTGGGAACATACTTGCACTATAAGCAGTATTGGGGATGGCCAACAGAAATTGAAGGGAAGCCGGGATATTTCAAGGACGAGTTTGGCGTTATATGGAACAGAAATGGCAGCGATAAAGATATTGGGCTTCCGGATGAATATCAGATTGAGGATTTGGAGGAAAGTACTTATGAGTTTCCTGTCTGTGATGAGTTGCGATTGAGGAAAGAACTAGAGGAGCTTACTGCAGATAAGGAAAAGGATGACCGTTTTATTATGTACGGATTTGGTTTTCTAATGTTTGAACGCGCCTGGTCTCTAATGGGGATTGAAAATACGTTGTGCAATATGATTCTATATCCGGAAGAGATGGAAGAGCTTTTCACAAAAATCGGCGACTATTACTGTCATTTAGTGGATATCGCCTTAGAATATGATTTGGATGGAGTATATTTTGGAGATGACTGGGGACAGCAGAAAGGGCTGATTATGGGGCTTGAACACTGGCGCCATTATATCAAGCCGCAGATGGCAAGGCTTTATAAGAAAGTGAAGGACAAGGGGCTGTTTGTCATGCAGCATTCCTGCGGAGATTGTCATGAGCTGTTTCCGGAGTTGATAGAAATAGGGCTGGACTGTTACCAGACATTTCAGCCTGAAGTATATGACATTTATAAAATGAAGGAACTATATGGTGATAAGCTGACCTTTTGGGGTGGGATATCTACCCAGCAGGTTCTTCCCTTTGCGTCGCCGGAGGAGGTAAAGGAGGAAGCAATTCGGATATACAGGGCATTACATACAGGGGGAGGTCAGATTATTGCTCCGACCCATGCACTTGCATTTGATGTGCCTCCAGAGAATATACTGGCTTTGCTGGAGGTGTTTAAGGGGCAGGAAAAATATTTTCGGAGGAAGGCTGGATTACACTAAGTCCGGTAGAGCAGGAAGTAATTGACGGTGGCGGCGATCCCAATAAAATGGTCGGGGAAACTAGCAGTTCGGTCTTGTCTGAACTGTTGCCGGGGAAATGAATTGAAAAAAGATAAGGCATAATAATGCTTGAATTTTTACCGATCTTTGTGATATACTATGGGCGAGAAAGGAGCTGATTTTATGCCTACGATTCGTCCGATGGCCGACCTTCGGGACACTGGGAAAATATCTGAGCTGTGCTACCAGAAAAATGAGCCTGTGTTTATCACCAAAAACGGCAGCGGCCACCTCGTTGTTATGAGCATGGATACCTATGATAAGCAAATGGGAGTTTTGGATGTCTACCGAAAGCTTGGCGCCGCAGAGGCGCAGATGGAGGATGGTGTCCCCCTTCTGGAAGGGAAAGAGGTCTTTCAAAGACTGAGACAAAAGCATGGAGAATGAGAACTTTCAGATTCGTTTTACACCGCTGGCTTATGAAGATCTGGATGAAATCGACACCTACATCAGCGTAACTCTTGTAAATCCACAGGCGGCGGAAAGACTGCTGGAAGAGATGGAGAACTCGATCAGCCAGCTTGTACAATTCCCGTATATCGGAAGCGAGGTAGATGACATTTACCTTGCCCGAAAGGGATATCGCAAGTTGGTGGTGGAAAACTACCTGGTCTTCTATCTGGTTGATTCGGATCAAAAACAGGTGGTAATCATGCGCGTGTTATATGGGGCACGGGAATATCGAAGTTTGTTGTAATAAAATTGAATAACATACAGAGAGCGCAGTCGGAAACGGCTGCGTTTTTAATGTTTCTTGTAAAAAGGTAATCATTGTCATGGGTTATCGCTCACCTGATTTTGTATACAAAAATCTTGATAAAATCTAAAAAAGGATATACAATAAATGTAAAGCAACTACTTCATCAAATTTATACTACTTTTAGGAGGTAACATTATGCCTGTTATGGATGAATTTAAAGAAGAACGTGAGAAAATTAAAAATGCAGCGCTAAAAAAGAAGATGCAATATTACTGGTATTATTACAAATACCATCTGCTGGCTATTGCAGCAGCTGTGGTACTCGTCTGCGCTGTCATATATACTATTGTCGATAAGCAGGAGATTGCAATTCAGACAATGATTATCAGCGGCACTGAAGTGGAAGCAAAAGCGTCCGGGTTTAAGCAGAAATTTGCGGAATCCATTGGAATGAGTCCGGATGAATATGCTTTTCATTATGATACATCTATTTATTTGGACTATCAGCGTCAGGATATGGCGTTTGTGACAGGTCAGCAGAAATTGGTAACGATGATTGGGGCAGGAGAGCTGGATGTGCTTGTCAGTGAGGAGAACACATATAAGGGAGTGTGTTTAAATGGAGCGTTTACAGACCTTACAACTTTTCTGACGAAAGAAGAGATTGAAAAATATCAATCCTCCTTTTTTTATGTCGATCAGGCAGTCATAGAAGCAATGGATGCGGCAAATGGCAAAGAATATGGAACGAATGACTTTGATCCCCATAAGCCCGAGCTGATGGAAAAGCCAGTGCCTGTGGGTATTTACATGAGTACTGATGCGGCATTGATGCAGTGTTATGATTTTGTGGGGGATGATGTGGTGATTGGCATTATCCAAAACAGTGAGAGAATGGAGCGGGCAGTGGAATTTTTGAGGCTGGCAGTGAAATAAGACCGGTCTCCATAGATGGAATGAGTAGGTTGGAATGGAGAAGGAGTGAGTTGTGAAATAAAATTAAAACCAAATGTAATCATAATTGTAACCGATGATCAGGGATACGGCGATATCCATGTGAATGGTAACCCTTGGCTGCATACGCCTAATTTTGACTGGATGGGGCGGCACAGCATAAGACTGGAAGATTTCCATACCGATCCATTGTGTGCCCCGGCACGTTCTGCCCTTATGAGCGGCAGATATTCATTTGGCGCAGGGGTATATTCTACAATCAATGGAAGATATTACATGAAGCCGGAACTTAAAACTATGGCAGACTGTTTCAAAGAAGGGGGATATGCAACAGGCATGTTTGGAAAGTGGCATCTCGGTGATACATATCCCTACTGCCCTGAAAACAGAGGGTTTGACACGGTGGTCAGCTTTGGCGGTGGTGTGATTGGGGAGACACCTGATTATTGGAACAATCAGTATTTTGATGACACATATCTGGTAAATGGGATAGAAAAGCCCTTCGAAGGTTATTGTACTGACGTCTGGTTTAAATTGGCAGAACAGTTTATAGACAGCAGCATCTCGTCAGAACAGCCCTTCTTTTGTTATATCCCTACAAATGCACCCCATGGACCTTTAAATGTTGAACCGGTTTATTATAAGAAGTACATTGATATGGGAATACCAGAGAAAAGAGCCCGATTCTATGGGATGATTGAATGTGTAGATAAAAATATTGGTAAGCTGATCAGCCATCTCAAAGAAAAAGAAGTATACGAGGATACCATTATTATCTATTTTGGAGACAATGGAACGGCCGATGGATGTGTGATGGATGAAAATGGAAGGCTTCTGGAGGGCTATAATGCAGGGATGAGAGGGAAGAAGGGGATGGCTTATGAAGGCGCCCATAGAAATGCATGTTTTATCACCACTCCCGGGAATCTTTTAGGCGTGCCCAGAGAAGTACACGGCATAACGGCACAGATGGATATCCTGCCTACTCTGGCAGAGATATGCGGGCTTCTGCCTCCCGGACAAATAGATGGTATCAGCCTGTATCAGGCTCTTGCCAAAGGAGAAGACCATATCAATCAGGACAGGGTGCTGGTCATACATAACATGCAGCGTGATATGCCCCAGAAATATAAGGATTATACAGTATTGAAGAACAATATGCGTCTTGTGTGTCCGCTGACAAATGAGACAAATCCTTATTTGTTGGGAGCATTTGAATCTGGAAAAGATGCAGTTCCGGAAATCTATGACATAAAAAAAGACCCTTATGAGGAGCATAATTGTTATGAGGAGCATATTCCGCTGGCAATTGAGCTCACACGATATTATGAAGAGTGGTATGATGAACGTCTGGAAGAAGCGATGAGGTACAGCCCCATATATCTGACCAAAGGCCATCCGGTGAAGCTGACCTGCCATGCATGGCATGAATGTACCAAAATGTGCTTCAGCCAGACAAGTATCCGGAAAGGAATTGAAGCAAATGGATTCTTTGCTGTTGAGGTTGTGGAGGAAGGTACATATGAATTTGAGCTCAGAAGATATCCACGTGAGTCTGGTCTTGCACTTGGGGACACCTGCGGGAAACTTCCAAAGAACGAAAGAATATTTGAAGAATGTGCAGAAGGAAAAGCATATGCTATTGTTGGTGCGGATATCCGTATTGCCGGTATCAAAAAAGAGGCAAAGGCAGATGCAGCGTGGGCATGTGTAACTTTCAGGCTGAAACTACCCAAAGGAGCAACTCATCTCAGAACAAGATTTTTCATGGATGATGGCAGGAGCATCGGGGCATATTACGTGTATGTCAGGGGAGTTGAAGATACTTGGGAGGAAGATTGAGTATGAGGCAGAATATGCAGAAAATATTTTTTAAAAGGTTTATTTTATTTGTGGTTCTGCCGATTCTGTTATTAATTGCAATGGGGATTCCGTTGCTGATTCATCAAATCGAAAAAAATGAATTACAGAATCTGGATGTTATGCTAAGCAGCTATGAGACGTCCCTGGAACAGGAAATCAGTGAGGGATCCATGAAGCTGAGCCAGTTTCTTCTGATTAATGAAAATGAAATGCTTAAGATGATGTCAGAGTATTCCGAGGCGGAAGGTGCGATAGATTACAATAAGCGTAAAGAGATGGAAGAGCGGTTTAACTATCTGACAACACCGGATTCCAATGTTGAAGGGATAGAATTTTACTTTAATAATGGAAAAAGCTATGGAAACAGGACTTATATAAGCTTGACAAAAGCAGAGATAGAAGAATGCTTCTGGTATAAGGAAACTAAAAGAGGCACAGACAGAGTACATGTAACAATTGCAGATGCTGCGGATTTTATACCCAATGTATCGGGGCAGAACAAAAAGGCATTGCTTTTTTTGGTAAGTCCGGAAAGATATGATCCCAAAGAACAGCTGGATTTGGTTTTAATGGTACAGGGCTGCACTATCTTCGATTCTTTATCCGGGCTGAGCGGAACAGATTACAGTGCTTATATAGCAGACGATAAGGGGAATGTCCTGCTTAAGTCAGATGAACGCTATGTCGGGCAGGCTGAGGACTTGCAGAGCAAATCAGGGATATGGAATACGATTTCACAAAGTATAAGAATCTATGGTACAAACTGGCATCTGATATTAATTAAGGATAAAGGGCTAATTTTGAGAGAGTATATACAGAATATCGGATTCATGCTGCTTATATCGGCTATTATTTTTTTTGTATTTTATCTTTTTGCACGGGGCTTTTTTAATACGCTCGCGCTTCCTATTGCCACTCTGACCAAGGAGATGCAGGCATTAGATCTGAAGGCCTCTTCAATTGAAATAAATACAGAAGCACCATATGAAATACAACAGATTCAAATGCAGTTTAATGAAATGGTGTGCAGGATCCAGAACCTTGTGACAGTCAATCAGCAAAATGAATATGCGAGGCATCAGGAGGAACTGAAGGCCTTACAGTCGCAGATTAATCCACATTTTTTTTCCAATACCCTCAATACAATTAAATTTATGGCACAAGTATCTAAGAATGAAGGGATCCGGCAAATGACAGATGCTTTGATGCAGATTCTGGATTGCTCTTTCAGAGATTTTGAAAGTACCCATACATTGGAGGATGAAGTCCATATGCTGGAGGCTTATCTCTGTATTATGAAAATAAGATATGCTGAAAACTTCAGCGTTATGATTGATATAGAAGAACAGTGCAAAGGCTATAGAATACCGAAGCTTGTCCTGCAGCCATTTATTGAAAATGCACTGACCCATGGGCTTTTGGATGAGATGGCAGAAGGCAGAATAAAAGTGGGGATCCATAAGGCAGGAAAGTTTATTGTGATTGTGATTGAAGACAATGGCTGCGGGATATCAAATGAGATACTGGAGCAAATAAAGGATGGATATGAAACAAAAGCAGGCAGAATAGGGATTGCAAATGTCTTAAAGCGGCTTCCCCTGTACTATGGTGAAGATTTTGCTTTTCTGATAGAAAGCAGCCTGGGAGTAGGCACAAAAGTGGAAATACGGATACCTGTCAGTAATTGATTTAAACTCAGGTACAGTGTTGTAAAAGAATATGTCAAAGCTGTATTGGACATGGGAGGAGGGGATGCATGTGTACTCAGTAGTAATAGCAGATGATGACTTGGTAATCCGCGCCACGCTGAAAGATATCGTGAATTGGGAATCTCTGGGCTTTGAAATTGTAGGCGAAGCAAAAAATGGAAAGCTTGCATTGGAGTTTCTGGATTCTCATGATGTGAATGTGCTTATTACAGACATGAAGATGCCAATTATGGATGGTCTGGAGCTTATTAAGCAGTTAGAAAATCAAGACATTACGATCATAGCATTAAGTTCCTTTGACGAATTTGAACTGGTCAGAGATGCATTTAAACTGGGAGTAGAAGACTACCTTTTAAAATCGCATCTGGATCAGGGACATCTGTGTGAGTTGCTGACAAAGATACACAAGGACTTGGATGCAAAGTGTGTGAGGATAAATAAGAAGGGGAAGAAGAGTGTCCTGGATAATTTTCTGAAAGGGAATACAGACCTTTATGATGATGGACATATGTTTTCCATCATACAGGTTGATGTATCTGATGAACAGAAGCTTCAGGGGCGCTTTAAGGACATACGACAGGATTTGATTTGGCCAATGGAAGAACTGCTTTTGCAGATTCCGGGGGTGTCGAAGCGGTGTGAACATTCAGAGTATACGGACTCTTGTCTTATCCTCAGATATCATGATGAAATGCTGGTGGAAAAAAATATCTTAAGAATTTGCAGACAGATACAGACGGTGTTGAAAAATTATATGAATCTGGAGGTGACTGTCAGTGCATCTGCAGTCAGAAAAGGTGCCGGCTGTATATCAGAAGCAACAGAGGAGAGCATGGCACTGCTAAACCTGCGGTACGTATTTGGGGAGCACAGGGTTTACCTAAAGCAGGAGAAACTTCTTGATTTCGGATACCTTGAGTACGAAAAGAATTTTTTTCAGGGTCTTCTGAATGCTCTTAGGGTAAGGGACAACGAGGCACTGATGCAGGAACAAGAAAAATTATTTGCAGTACTGAGGGGGATGGAAAAGAAAGAGATTGAAAAGCAATGTATCTATATGCTCTATCTGGAAGGGATTATGCTGAAAAATATGGGGGCATCTATGTGGAGTGTTTTTGGAAAGAATGTCTCCTTTCCTGAAAAGTTGGAGAGACTGACGAATGCGAATGACTATACGATCTGGATGTATAACTTTAACAGGTTTTTATTCGATTATCTCGAGAAAACGTCATCCAACAGGGGGGAGAGGTCATTTGAGGCAGTGCGCAGATATATCATGGATAATTATGCAGACGCGGAATTGAATCTCACAGAGGCGGCAAGCATAGCAGGTTTGAATGAAAGCTATTTCAGCAGTAAATTCAAAAAAAGAATTTGGCACAAGTTTTAGCGATTATCTTAAAAACATAAGGGTGAACCATGCCCGGAAACTGATGGAAAATTCCAATCTGAAAATCTATGAAATTAGTCAGGCGGTTGGATACCGGAATGTTGAACACTTCACAAGGGTCTTTAAGTCCTGTGTTGGTGTCTCTCCAAAGAAGTATATGGAGCAGGATGTCGAGAGCAGGAAAAAGACCTAAAAATATGTCAAGAAATACAAAAATACAACATGGAGAGAACTGGATGCAGATGCTATCATTACAGCATAAGGAAAGCCTTTAATACGAAAGGGAGAGAGGGGAAGAGCTGTATGAAGAGAAAGCATTTCAAGGAAAACATAGCAGGCTATTTATTTATACTGCCTACATTTATAGGTTTTACAGTATTTATGGCATATCCGCTGTTTTATTCAATATTCTTAAGTTTTTGGGACTGGAATATGTTTGAGGGATTGGACGGCTCGGAATTTGTGGGGGCAGCCAATTATATAGATGTATTTCACGATGAATACTTCCAGGCAGGTCTTATGAACAACCTGAAGATACTATTTATTGCAGTGCCGGTTCTGCTGATTTTGGCATTAATCCTGGCGTCAGTATTGAATACAGCCGTTTTTGGACGCGGGGCGTTAAGGGCAGTTTATTTTATGCCATATATCACAACTGTCACGGCTGCGGCAATTGTGTTTGCCGCATTGTTCCATGAAGAATTCGGTCCGGTTAATGAAATCCTGCGTGCGATTGGAATAGCCAATCCGCCCAAATGGCTTGCAAGTGTAGACTGGTCGACACCAACGATTGCAATCTTCTGGGTTTGGAGGATGCTCGGGTACTGTATGATTATCTTTCTTGCAGGACTGCAGGGTATATCCAGATCATATTATGAAGCTGCATCGATTGACGGAGCAAGCGCTTTACAGAAATTCAGGTATATTACATTTCCGCTTATCAGCCCTACGACATTCTTTTTGGCGATTACGATGGCAATCTTCTCGTTTTCTATATTTGCAGAGACAAAAGTAATGACCGGAGGAGGCCCTGGAACTTCGTCCTACACGATTGTTTATATGATTTATAAAGAGGCTTTTGAACATTACGACATGGGATATGCGGCAGCGGCGGGAGTAATATTCTTTGCTGTCATCCTTGTAATCACACTGGTTCAGTGGATAGGACAGAAAAAATGGGTGAACTATTAAGGAGGGGATAAAAATGAGCAGAAGAGTCAAACATAGTCAGGCACTCCTTATAGGGAAAATTGTAAAAACATGTATACTTGCAGCAATCGGGATTGTAATGGTGGCGCCAGTGGTCTGGATGGTTTCGACTTCTTTTAAGGTTGAAGCCGAGGTATTCAATTTTCCGATACAGTGGATTCCGGAAAACCCGACATTTTCCAATTACATAAAGACATTTACTGCATTTCCTTATTTGTCATGGTATATCAATACTGCAAGAAATACGGTCATAATTGTTATTGCTAGTTTATTGTTTTCGTCTATGGCAGGATTTGCTTTCGCGAAGCTGAAATTCAAAGGTAAAAATATTATTTTTATGCTGTATATATCGGCTCTGATGATACCGGCAGAGATACGTCTGATTCCTCAGTTCCTGCTATTTAAAAAAATAGGGGTGCTAAATACCATGTGGGCCCCAATCCTGCCGTGGGCAATGTTTGTAGGTTTTTCTATTTTCTTCATGCGGCAGGCATTTACAGCAGTGCCGAACGAGATGATGGAAGCGGCAAAAATTGACGGGTGCGGAGTTGTGGGATTGTATGCTAAGATCTGTCTGCCGCTTGTGAAATCCTCGTTAGTAGCACTGGGCATTTTAACATTTACATGGGGGTGGAATGATTATACAGGACCTATGGTATATATACAGGATTTGAGCAAACAGGTATTGAGCGTGGGCATAGCGTCCTTTAAAGCACAGTACAGTGCAAATTATGCTTTGCAGATGGCGGGAGCATCCATGGCTCTGATTCCCATTATTGTAGTATATTTAATTGCCCAGAAGCACTTTATTGAGGGGATTGCTTCATCAGGTATCAAAGGGTAATTAATATAAAAGTAACGAGCTAATAGAAAGAAGGGAGAAAAGGTATGTACAACAAAAAAGTAAGGAAAATGATGTCCCTGCTTCTAATGACTGCTATGACGGTAAGTCTCGCAGCAGGGTGCGGAGGCAAGAAAGACGAGCCAAAAGAAGATGGCAAGAAAGGGTCAGGTACGGAATCAGAAGCCGATACTGGAGGCTACAGTGGTGAACTGGTGGTTTCTATCCATGATCAGTTAAATAATCCCGCAGTGGTTGAAGCACTGGATTATCTTCAGACAACGGAGAAGTGGAAAAATGTCAGTTTTGATATTATGCCCAAGGATCAGGAATATGAGGTGAATCTTCCGATCCAGGTAATGGGTGGAAAACAGATTGATGTCATGTACAATTTCAACCCCATTGAGCAGGATAAGAATTCTTCGGCGGGAACAATTGTCCCTATAGGGGAGTATCTGGATGAATTAGGAATTGATCTGGAAGAAAGATACGGATCTTATGCCAGTGCAGCTTATAACGGCGATGAAGCATATGCCATTCCGGGTGGTGTAACTGCCTGGGGCCTGTTCTACAATAAGAGTATTTTTGATGAGGCAGGAGTTGAGTATCCTGACCCTAAGGTTCCTATGACGTGGTCCGAATACCGGGAACTGGCGAAGAAGCTGACAAAAGGAGAGGGGGCCGATAAGACATATGGGGCGCTCCATCTTCAGTGGCCGATGTACTGGTATGGCGAAGCTATTATGGAACTTGGAGGTGGACAGAATTTTTATAATGAGGAAGGGCTGTCGAATTTTGAAGATCCTGTCTTCAAAAAGGCATTAGAGGCTGCATATCAAATGCAGAATGTAGATAAATCAACACCAACTATGGCTGATATTATTGCCAGAAAAATTGAGCCCGATGGTTTCTTTAACGGAAAATATGCTATGTATCTGCATGGGACATGGTTCCTGAACTGGCTGGCAGATAAAGAGACATACCCAAGGGACTATGAAGTCGGATTTGCTCCAATGCCGGTGCCGGATGGTACTACAGACCGTCTGACCTGGGGCGTGACAGGAACATATGCTGTGCCTGCAACATCAAAAGACCCCAAGATGGCAACGGACTTCATCGTGGATCTGGTAGCAGAGGTTACCCAACGTACATCCAGCGAGATTTTTGTTGACCAGACAGTTCCGCGGGATAATCTTTTTGTTACGATTGCAGACGAGATTGACGATGAGCAGTTTACAACAGAAAACATTATGGATCTGTTCCTGAATCCAGACCAGACATTAGTCACAGAAAAAGTAACTGGTCCAAATGCAGCTAAATATGAAGCTGTTTTAAAGGAAGAGGTTGAAAAATATTTAGCTGATGCACAGGATTTGGATACGACAATTAAGAATGCTGTGGAACGAGGGAATAAAGCAATCCAAGAATAGGAAACCCTGGAGTGTAGGGAAGAGCCTCTGATATTCAGAGGCTTTCCTGTATTAATTGTGGAGGCACATATGAGACAGGAATATCAGGTGTCCTTGCAGGGTAAAAACCTGTCGAAAGTAACTAGGGAACAAGGGGGGAATAGATGCAAAAATTATTTGATATGGATAATAAATTTATGAGTATATTAGGGAAAACGGGGGATATGATTCTTCTCAACCTTCTTTTTCTGGTTACGTGTATTCCTTTTTTTACTATAGGAGCCGCATTGACCGCATTGTATGACGTGTCATTACGTATGGCGAAAAATGAAGAAGCATATATAATCCGCTCCTTTTTTTCTTCTTTTAAACTACATTTTAAAAAGAGTACAATCCTGTGGCTGGCAGTCAGTGCAGTGGGCGGTCTGCTGTTTTTGGATTTAAGGATAATAAATGCCCAGAACAGTGCCCTGTGGTACCTGATACGCTCTGTTCTATTCTCGGTTCTTCTGATTTGGTGGATTGTGGTTACATATATTTTTCCGCTAATTGCAAAGTATGATTGGTCTTGCAGGCTGACGTTAAAAAACGCATTGCTTATTGCTATGAAGCACGTACCATGTACTGCCGGAATTGTAACGATTAACAGTCTGCTGGCAGTGGCCTTATTTACTGAAGTGGGGATATTATTTTATTTTGTACACATTTATTTGGTTATTGGTTTTGCCTTTGCAGCTCATATAAATTCTATACTATTAGTAAAGGTATTTGACAAGTATGAAGAGAAGCGTCCCGATTATAAAAAAGAAGTTTGATCTTTATTCCAGAGAAGGCGGAGTTATCGGAGAGCTGCTGATAGAAAACCGGAGGTTTGGAATATATGGTATTGCCGTGTTTTAATAGGAGATGAAGGAAATGAATAAAAATAGGAACAAGAATGTAGTGATTTTGTTTACTGACCAACAGCGTTATGACAGTCTTGGATGCAATGGTAACATCCACGCAGAGACAGAAAACATTGACAGGCTTGCTCAGGATGGATGTAATTTTACAAGGCATCTGGCGGCTAATTCAGTCTGTATGCCTTCAAGGGCAAGTTTTCTGACCGGGATGTATGTGCCGGGGCATGGTGTATCATCAAATGGAATTCCTCTATGGCGCAGGGATAATGGCTGCCAGGATCCAAATAACTGGATTGCAGAACATATCTTTGGTGAGGGGGTGCCGGATAAGATACCAACTATGGCAGACTATCTGCTTGAGGAAGGGTATCAGACGGCAATGCTTGGAAAGCTGCATACAGAGCCGTCCCTGGCAGATAAATCTTATGGTTTTAGAAGCTGCTATGATCGTTGGAAGGAGCCGGAGACGGAAGACATTACGGATTCATACTATGGATTTACTTATGTAAAAAATGTGTTGGGCCATGGGGAGGCCCCCTGCGAATATGATCATGGACATTACGGCAGATGGCTGCATAAGAATCACCCCGAAGTGATAGAGGCTATAAAGGAGAGGAGAATGGAGGCCGGGAAGAAGCGCCCGAATATGGATATGTATCTTTCTAAGGTACCTTCAGAACTCCATAATTCAATGTGGCTGGCAGACGAGGCATGCTCCTACATTGATTCTCATAAAGAGAAGGATAAACCAATGTTCCTGTTTGTAGGATTTCCTGATCCTCATCATGATTTTACACCGCCTGAAGATTTTGCGGAGAGATTTTTGGATATTGATGTACCGGAATTTTCAAATCCTGGGGAAATCCTGGGGAGAAAAACGAAGGGTGCAGATGCTTTTATCAAAGCCAATCATGCGGCCAAGGATGACATTGAACGGGCATATAAGTATACACAGGCATCTGTATCCCTGGTAGACAAGGCTGTTGGTAAGATTATCAATAAGCTGAAGGCGGATAACCTGTATGATGACACCATCATTATTTTCACTGCAGACCATGGGGAGATGCTTGGTGATTATGAAACCCTTTATAAAACGGATCAGCCTTTTTACAGCCTGATTCATATTCCATTTATACTAAAACCTGCAAAAGAACAGGAGTTGCCTCTGATATATACAGGACCAATGAGCAATGTGGATGTACTGCCCACATTGTTTGCGATGCTGAATCTTAAGAAACCTCAATATGCACAAGGGGTAGATGTTTTTAAGGAGGGGGAAGGAAACATGCCAATGTCAACCTGCTATAATTTGGGCGGCAGGAATCGGAATATTTCTATTTATGATGCTTCTTACAGATATACTTATGTCACCGATACCGGAGAGGAGGAGCTGTATAATCAGGTTCTAGATCCCCATGAGTACAATAATCTTGCGCATCAGCCCATGTACAGATCGTTTTGCGAACAGATGAAGTTTAAGGTCATGAAAAAACATTTGGAATGCGAGCATCAGGTATTCGGACACTACGGAGTTTGGTAGGGGATATGAGGCAAAGCACCGGGTCATGCGGAAAGAACGTAATGCTCCATGAATAAATTGTTCTTTAGAAAGGGATGGTAAGGCAGTATGAAAAAACAAGTGATTTTACTGATGACAGATACTACACGAAAAGATATGCTGGGTTGTTATGGCGATGACAGGATGAAGACCCCTAATCTGGACCGGCTGGCCGGGGAGGGGATTCGTTATGAAAATGCATATACCTGTCAGCCTGTATGTGGTCCCGCACGTAGTGCTATATTTACAGGTACATTTCCTCATTCAAATGGTATGGTGGCGAATTCTGTTGCAATGGGGGCAAATGTGAAAACGATAGGTCAGAGACTGAATGACAATCATATACACTGCGGCTATATCGGTAAATGGCATTTGGATGGAGGGGACTATTTTGGACTGGGAACATGTCCTGATGGCTGGGACAGCGAGTACTGGTATGATATGCGCTGTTATCTGGAAGAACTCACAGAAGAGGAAAGGACGAAATCAAGAAAATCAGAAACTTCATACGAAGAGGGTATGGATGAGGCATTCACTTATGCACACAGGTGTTCGGACAGGGCTTTGAAGTTTCTGGACAGGTATAAGGATGAAGATTTCTTTCTTACGGTATCCTATGATGAACCTCATGGACCCAGTCTGTGTCCCGCACCCTTTCACACGATGTATGAAGGATTCTGCTTTCACGATTATCCAAATTTTCAGGATGATCTTACGAAAAAACCTCTGATGCAGCAGCTGTGGGCAGGAGATGCGATGAAATATACGGCGGACGAACTGAACCGCCCATCCAGGCGGCTGGCACTGTTTTTAGGGTGCAATTCATTTGTAGATTATGAAATAGGAAGGGTGATTGAAAAACTAAATGAAACAGTTCCGGATGCACTGGTGATATATACATCGGACCATGGAGATATGTTAGGGTCGCATCGGCTTCAGACCAAGAATGCAGCAGCCTATAAAGAGATTGCGAACATTCCCTTAATCATTCGTGGTGGGGAAAGTGGTAAAATTGTTACGGAACCCGCTACTCACATTGATCTGGCACCTACTATATTAGAGTATATGGGGGTTCCGGTTCCGGTTCTGATGGAAGGCCGGAGCATATTGCCTCAAATAAAAGATGTCCGTGTGAGGATAAATGATACGGTCTACATAGAGTTTACGCGCTATGAAACGGACCATGACGGTTTTGGCGGTTTGCAGATGATGAGGGCTGCTGTGACGGAACGTTTTAAGCTTGTTATCCATTTACTTGATACGGATGAATTCTATGATTTGGAAGCAGATCCCTATGAAGTGCATAACCTGATTGAAGACCCCGCATATGCCGCTGACAGAGAACTTCTTCATGATCGTCTGCTTGAGCATATGAACCGTACGAGAGATCCTTACCGTGGATACCAGTGGGCTGTGCGTTATTGGCGCAGTGATAAAAAGCCGTGCTGGGACAATGATGGGTACACCAGACAGCGGGAAAATGAAGAGTATGAGCCAAGACAGCTGGATTATGATACGGGGCTTATGATGAGGGAGGCTGTAAGACAGAAAAAGACAAAAGATGAGAAGCGGTAATGTGGATGCTGTTCCTTTGGTACCGTACGCATTCGTATCACTGCAGAGCGAATTATTTATATTTTATATTGGTGAAAGTAGCGCCGTAGTCCTTAATGGGGTTGCGGCATTTTTTATTCTTCTGACTCTGGGTACATTGATAATACGATTTTCAAAATCCAAGACCCTGATAGTTAGTCCGCAGAATTCCGAAATACGAAGCCCTGTAAAAAATGCCGATTTTTCAGCAGCCAGTGCCAATAACATATATCGCTTGTGATTTCGGAAATGCTGCCGGCCGAAAATTCAAAACTGTGCGCCTGCGATTGCAGAACGTGAACATACAGCGGAAGTACGGATCCAGATGAAATTTCAGTTTGAAATCATCCTATCAAATGTGGTGGAAAGTTTGTAGATACAGATGCTTACCTACTTACCTCGCGCCGACAGGAATATACAACTCTAACTATCGTCATTTTGTGCATAAGAAGATGAAAAATAAAAGAATAGTATTGAATATAGGTAACAAGTATGGTAACATATAATTATCAGAACGGCGTTCGCAAATACGAACGAATGTGGGGAGGCGAAATAATGCATATAAGAAACTACATTAATGGAAAAGCAGTTCGCGGAGAAGGAAAAAATATTACTGTTTATAATCCTGCGAATGGAACAGTGATCGCAGAATTTCCAGGTGTTACAGCAGATCAGGCAAAGGAGGCGCTGGAAGCGGCCAGTCATGCATTTAAAAGCTGGTCTGTATTGCCAATGCAGGATAGGGAACGGTATATATTAAGATATGCAGATATCCTGGAAAGCCACAGAGAAGAAATTATTCAAAGGCTGATAGAAGAGACCGGAAAGACATATACCAATGCAGAAAGTGATTACCAGATGCTGTCTGACTGTCTCTGTTATTTTATAAGAGAAATGAAGAGTATGCAGGGACAGCTTCTTCCGGATTATGAAGATAAACATATTAGTATGATTATAAGGAAACCATTGGGTGTTGTAGTTGGTTATCTGGCATGGAATTTTCCTTTGTTAAATGCAGGATATAAATTAGGTCCGGCTTTGGCGGCCGGATGTACCTGTATTTTAAAACCATCCAGCCTGACTCCATTGACTACGCTTTACTTAGGAGAGCTTTCCATTGAAGCAGGGATGCCTGCCGGGGTCATTAACATTCTGGCGGGAGACAGCCAGTCTGTTGGAAAGACATTGAATGAAAGCAGCATCCCACAAATGATTACCTTAATTGGTTCCAGTGAGACAGGAAAAAAGGTAATCAGGCAGAGCGCCACATCTATCAAGCATTATTCATTGGAGTTAGGCGGGAATGCACCAGTTATTGTAATGAAAGATGCGGATGTATGTGACGCTGCAAGGAAAGTGGCGGACGGAAAGATAAGTAATGGCGGTCAGGTGTGCGTGGCACCAAACAGAATTTTTGTACATAAAGAAATAATACGCAAATTTACAGATGAAATACAGGGATACCTCAATGCCGTAAAATTCGGGAGCGGGAAAGAGAACGGAAATATTATAGTTCCGCCGTTAGCATCACAAGGAGCAGTGGAAAACATGGAAGCTCTTGTAGCAGATGCAGTTGGAAAAGGCGCGGAGATTAAAGCAGGCGGCAAAAGAAAAGAACTTCCGGGATATTATTTTGAACCCACTTTGTTAACGGGCGTTACATCTGAAATGCGAGTATATAAAGAAGAAATTTTTGGTCCCATTATTCCGATAATAGAATTTACAGACGAAGATAATCTTCAGGAAATGGCGAATGATACGGAATATGGTCTGGCAGCATATATTTATACTAATTCACTTTCAGATGCATTGAATCTCTCTAGAAAAATTGACGCCGGAAGTGTTAACGTAAACGAACCATGCTATCAATTTAACCTTCCGCATGGCGGCTGTAAGCAGAGCGGAATCGGCAAGGATTGTTCCGTATTCAGTTTGGAAGAGTATTTTTATATCCAGCGGATATCAATTGCCTTATGAAGGGAGGGCATAATACTATGAAAATCAGGGAAGTTAAAGTCTATATTGTCAGTCAGGACTTAGGTGAAAAAAGTTTTTGCTATTCTCAGGCGTGGTATAACAGTAGGACAATCATGTTGGTTGAAATATTGACAGAAGATGGTCTCAGTGGATTTGGGGAGGCTTTTGGCAATGCATATATTAATAGTGTCATCGTTGAAAAAGTGTACAAACCACGGCTAATTGGACGGAATGTATTTGAAAGCGGAAGTATATGGGATGATTTATATAATATTTTACGGGACTGCGGTCAAAAAGGTTCCTGCGTACAGGCATTGAGCGCAATCGACAATGCACTCTGGGATTTAAAAGGGAAGTATGTGCACCTTCCTGTATACACGCTGCTCGGCGGTGCAAGGCGAGAAAAGATAATCCCATATGCCACTGGGCTCTACCACAGTATAAGTCCCCGTTTGGAAAAAGAATTGGCGGAAGAAGCGGTATCTTATGTGGATGCAGGCTTTCAGGCGATTAAAATGAAAGTGGGATTTGGAGTAGAAAAGGATATTCAGTTGGTGAAAAGAATTCGTTCAGAAATCGGCTCCAAAATAAAGCTTATGATTGATGCAAACCATGCATACAACGCACTTTCAGCAATAAAGCTGGCAAAAGGAGTAGAAGAATATGACATTACCTGGTTTGAAGAACCTGTGCCGCCGGAGGACTATGCGGGGTATTGTGAAGTGAAGCGGGAAGTATCTATCCCCATTGCCGGTGGTGAGGCTGAGTTTACAGCATATGGATTTCGGTCTTTCGTTCAGCAGCGGTGTGCAGATATTGTTCAGCCGGACTGTAGTTCCACAGGTGGTCTGTCTGAGTTTATGAAAATAATGGTGATGGCTAAGCTTGAAAATATTCAATGTTATCCCCATGTGTGGGGGAGCGCAGTTGCTGTATCTGTGGGCATAAATGCTGCTTTTGCAATGCCGGATTTTCCGGAAAGCTTAAATCCGGCTGCTGTATATTTGGAATTAGACAGAACTCCCAATATTTTCAGGGAAGAGTTATCGATGAATAGTCTGCATATAGACAATGGTTATCTTATTCGACATGAACATGAAGGGCTGGGACTTGCGATAGACAGAAAATTGATTGAAAGATATCAGATAAATAATTAGTCTGCAATGTCTTTGTTATGCATTATGAGAAGTTACTTCGAATCACACAAAGCAAAGGAGTAAATGTATGAAAATTATAAATATTAAAACATTTCATGTAAAGCCTCGGTGGATGTTTGTAAAAGTGGAGACAGATGAGGGTGTAACCGGGTGGGGTGAAGCAATGCTTGAAGGAAGGGCGACTGTGGTCGAGAATGCAGTCCATACTCTGGGAACCTGTATAAAAGGCAAGAACCCCATGAATATTGAGGCCTTATGGCAGATAATGTACAAAGGCGGATTTTACCGCGGGGGCGCGATACTTTGCAGTGCAGTCAGCGGAATCGAACAGGCTCTTTGGGATATTAAGGGGAAGGCCCTGGGCGTGCCGATATGGCAGCTCTTAGGCGGTGCATGCAGGAATAAGATACTAATGTATGCACATATTACCCCGACAGTCAACCCGACCACTGAGGAACTTTGCGAGAAGGCGCAGTTAAGGGTAAGACAAGGATTCAAAGCTCTGAAGACCGTTTTAGATTATCCGTTTTTGCATATTGATACTCCAAAAAAAACAGATGAATATGTGGAGAAATTCGGGGAATTAAGAAAAGCCGTTGGTAAAGACATTCATATAGCCATTGATTTTCATGGAAGGGTTTCGCCCGCAATGGCAAAAAGGTTATGTCAAAAATTAGAAAAGTATGACCCGATGTTTGTGGAAGAGCCTGTTCTGCCGGAAAATACAGATGAGCTGCTGAGGGTCGCGGAATCGACCAGTATACCAATTGCTACAGGTGAACGGCTATTTACCACGTGGGGATATAGGGAGCTTCTTAAGCGCGGCGGAGTGCAGGTGCTGCAGCCGGATTTATGTCATTGCGGGGGGATTCTGCAGGCATTTAAGATTGCCGCCATGGCGGAGAACAACTATTGCTCCATTGCGCCCCATAATCCATTGGGACCTCTTTCACTGGCGTCATGCCTGCAGCTGGATGCCTGCATTCCGAATTTTACTGCACAGGAGCATCTGACACTTCTTGAAAAGACAGAGCTTGGCGTTCAATTATTAAAGCAGCCATTTAAAATTGAAGACGGTTATATCCCTGTTCCGCAGGGAGCCGGTCTGGGAGTTGAAGTGGATGAGGAGCAGGTCAGGAAAATGGAATATGACGGGCGCTGGATGAATCCTGTTGAGTTTCATGAGGACGGCTCATTTGCAGAATGGTAGGAGGAAGGATATGAAACATAATAAAATAAAGAATGGATATTGTGCTAAGGATGTGCCCTTACAAAAATTAACCCCGTATCTGTTTATTTTCCCGGCATTGTTACTGCTTGTTGCGCTCGTGGTTTATCCATTATTCTATGGTGCGGGAATCAGCCTGTTTGATACAGATCTGGGGGATAAATGGAACTTTGTCGGAATTGGAAATTATGCAGAGGTGTTTTCTGACAAGGTATTTTTAAAACAGATTCTGCTGACGCTGAAGTTCACAATTCTGGTTGTGGCGTTACATTTCGTAATAGGGATCCTGTTGGGAACCCTGTTGAATCAGAAAAAAAAGGGGATTGGAATTTTTAAGGTGATATTAATTCTGCCTTGGCTTTTTCCGGATGTTGTAGTGGCGTTGATTTTCAAATGGATTTTTAATCCAATTTATGGGCTGCTGAACAGTTATCTTCAAAGATGGGGAATTATTGAACAGGGGATATCCTGGCTGGGGGACAGTACATATGCATTCATTATGGTCGTGGCCGTGGCAATATGGAAGGGATTTCCACTCGTTATGATTAATGTACTTGCGGCGCTGCAGAGCGTGCCGGAGGATATATATGAAGCGGCAAAGATAGATGGAGCGAATAAACTGCAGACACTTTTCAGCATTGTGCTGCCCTCCATCAAACCTGTTTTATCGGCAACACTCATTCTGGATACAATCTGGTGGTTTAAACACTATACTATTGTGGCTCTTTTAACAGGAGGAGGCCCCGGGAGTGATACGTCGATTATCAGTTTAGAGATATATAAACAGGCATTTAGCTACTTTGACTTTGGGAAGGCTGCTGCAATGTCGGTAGTTGTATTTTTGATATGTGTCCTGATAAGCAAGATGTATAGGAGGTTTTTGGAGAATGAGGACTAAGAGCAAGAAATTACTGGCAGGTATTGGTACGTATATAACTCTGGGGTTATTTGCTGTGGTGGTGCTGCTTCCGATTTTATGGATGCTGTCAACGTCCTTTAAGATTGAATCGGAAACAATCATAATTCCGCCCCGATGGATTCCGGAGACCTTTACCATCGAAGCGTATCAGCGCCTCTGGGAAGAATACCCGTTTTTGACATATTTTAAGAACAGCATTATCATAGTTTTAGGGTCGGTCATCGTGTCAGTCGCGTTTGCATGTCTGGCGGGCTATGGCGTTACAAGGTTTAAATTCAAGGGCAAAAAGGGATTTACTACCTTTTTGCTGGTAACGCAGATGTTTCCGTCAATCATGCTTTTGATTCCCTATTATAAAGTGCTGGATACCTATGGACTGAATGATTCATTGCTGGGAATGACGCTTGTTTACATATCCTTTACAATACCATTTTGCACTTGGATGATGATTGGCTTTTTTAAAACGATACCAACCTCATTGGATGAGGCTGCAATCATAGATGGCTGCAGCAGATGGAAAGTGTTCTTGAAGGTTATTCTTCCATTGACGCTGCCGGGAATCGCATCCTCAGCTATTTATGCTTTTATTACAGTATGGAATGAGTATATGTTTGCCCAGACCCTGCTGATATCACCGGAACTGAAAACGCTGCCTCTGGGTATAGCTGAACTAAATGGATTTTACAAGATATTGTGGAACGATATGATGGCAGCATCGGTTATTGCCAGCATTCCGCTTGTGATTTTGTTTGTTTTTATGCAGAAATATTTTGTGAGCGGCCTGACGGCGGGCGCCGTCAAATAGGAAAAACAGATGACTGATATATGATAAGGAGGCAGAAGTGTTAGACATTATTACAGTGGGAGAAACATTAGTATCTTTTACACCTGAAGAAAAAGGGGATTTATGTTATGTAGATTATTTCAAAAAAAGAATCGCGGGCTCCGAAAGCAATGTAGCGATAGGCGCCTGCAAACTGCGTCATAGCGCCGGCTGGGTCAGCAGGCTTGGGGATGACAGTTTCGGCGATTATATACTAAACATGGTTCGCAGTGAAGGTGTTGATGTAGGCGGAGTGATACAATCTCAAAAAGAGAAAAATGCATTGATGTTTAAAGAAATCAGGCCTGGCAATGAAACGGCGGTTATGTACTACAGGAAGAACTCTGCTGCGAGCTGCATGAAGGTTTCTGATCTTAACATGGACTATATATTAGACGCCAGGATGATATACCTATCGGGTATTACAAGCTGCCTGAGCGATACGTGCAGAGAATTGAATGAGTATATTATGGAGGAAGCGCAAAAGAGACAGATACCCGTTGCATTCGACCCGAATATTAGAAAAAAAATGTGGGAAGGGGGGAAATATAAGAAGAATTTGGGAAAAATGCTGCTCCGGGCGGATGTTGTTATGGCTGGCTTAGAAGAAATAGGGATGTTGTTTGATGTTCATGGGACAGAGGCAGCCGTCCGATACCTGACGGACAATGGGAGGGCAGGCAGCATCGCTGTCAAAAACGGGGGCAGCGGAGCAGTAGTAACAGACAGGCATACAACGAAGGCCGTTGCGCCGTATCCATGCAGAAGCGTTGATACAGTCGGTGCGGGGGATGCTTTTAATGCGGCTTTCCTGTGCGGACTTCTGGAAGGTAAGGATATCACGGTAAGCGGGTATATGGGGGTGGTTGCAGGCGCCCTTACTACGGAAACAGGAGGCGATACAGAAGGGTTCCCCAAGTGGGAGCGTATGGACCGGATCTTGAATGGAGAAGCAGGGGTTTACCGCTGATAAAAAATAAGGAAAGGAATGGAAGGATGACAGACATATTTAAAGATAACAGGGTATGTGTAATTATGAGGAATCTGCCGACAAAAGATATCAAAGATTTTGTGAAGGCAGTAAGCGAAGGCGGGATAAAACTATTTGAAGTGACGATGAATACAGAGGATGCGCTACAGCAGATCAGACTGCTTAGGGCAGAGTTTGGCAGCGAAATCTTTGTAGGGGCAGGAACGGTTCTGAATAAAAAAATGTGTGAAACGGCCAGAGATGCCGGCGCACAGTTTTTTGTAACTCCTTCGGTGAATAGAGAGGTGCTGGAATTCTGCGTTGAAAGGAAAATCCCGGTGCTGCCGGGGATTTATACGGCTTCCGAGGCGGCGGTATGCCTTGAATATGGGATACACAGGATGAAGTTCTTTCCTGCCGTGGGTGTTTCGGAAAATTATGTGAAAGCTTTACAGGGTCC
>OLSM01000571.1_pt1 | contig 34628 bp, 40 predicted proteins | sample 1672721 | NCBI WGS metagenome assembly OLSM01 (sample SAMEA3136717, study PRJEB25190) | human gut metagenome
CTGGCGGTCTATCTCTTGTTTTCGGTTGCTTGCTTCCTTACCGTACATGAGCATTCATTGTGCGCTTGTAGCATAAAAAATGAATCAAACAATTCTGAAAATTACGAATATACCGATGTAATCTATTCGCTTTACTATTATTTCAAACAAGATACGAATGATATATTAAGAATATTGTCATCAGATAATTTGAACGAGCAAGCGTCACAGCTAAAAGAAAAAGTAAATGAAGTCAACTGGGTTGTTTCTGCTTTACTTACTTCTTTGGAAACATTACAGGATGATACGATAATTACAGATTCTAATGAAGAAGATGCAAAAGAGAATATAACTGGAATCACATCTCTAATTGACGAAAATCTTTCTGATTTATATGATGATGAGAATTCTTCTGCTCTTGTTGATCAATTTAATAAAACATTATTGGCAAACATTAAATATGTAATTGAATTGAGATTTCAAATTCTTGATATAATAATACTAGACAATATGCCGTCTCAAAATCTTCTTAGTTTGGATGATATTAAAACAGAATATGCTTGCGAAGTAAAAGAATATATCACAATCAATCGATAACAAACTATGTTATATGTGAATCGATAATAAGACCGTCTACTCTTTTTGAGCAGGCGGTCTTATCTATTGTATTTGAGAAAGTCATTACAGTGTTCTTGCGGTCTGAGCCTATATCCTTGTGATATGAGCGTATCCGCTTTCAAAGCCACAAGGTTTATATCCGAGTTCAAGGTTCTTGCTATTTGCTGAGTATCGTAACCTCGCTCAGCCAGCTCAAGAAAATCATCATCGGATAAAGCAACTTGAGAAGCAAAAATGTTTGCTTCATATTCCATACGGTTGTCCTGCATTTCAAAGATGTTAAATTCTTCAAAGCCGCCTGTCCGGGTGGCTTCTTCTCTGTGCAGCGTGTCGTGTCCAAGTTCGTGCAACAGGACAATATTCTCCATAACCGGATGCAGATTGTCTTTGATGAACATAAAGCGATTTCGCATGATAACCTTATATGCTCCTCGCTGTTTGGAAAACGGCAAATACATTACCTCAATTCCGAGTTCCCTTGCAATGCGTTTCGGATCACGGGTGCCGCACTGAGCAACAATCCGATTCGCCTTTTGCACTATTTCGGAATTACAAACATACATTGATTCTCACCCCTTTCATACCTTCCTACACTAATCCTATCAAAAGATATGTCACAAAAAACGGACTTACTCGGAACGGTATTTCTTTGGGGTGTATTTTTTATTCTTTTCTTTTGCAATCCAATAAGCGTCCTGGATAGCTTTCATCATAACATCCATATCTTCCTGTGCCATTTCACCGCCTGCAAACAAGCCGGTTACTTCCTCGGTAAGCTGCTGAGCCTGCTTTGCACCCCTGGAGCCGTATTTCTCGGCGGCTTGTGCAACAAGCATATCGCCGTTTCCGAGGAGCTGATCTGTAGTTACATTGAGAGCTTTTGCGAGCTTTTCTGCCGCATCTAAACGAGGACGAGATGTTCCGTACTCATATCTCTGTATCATACGAGAGGAAACACCTGAAATCTTTGCGAGCTGCTCTTGCGTTAATTTGCTTTTTTCTCTCAATTCTTTAAGTCTCCCGTTGAATTTCATAATCATACCCCTTCGTCTTAAAATCTGAAAATTTTGCAACACGACATTTATTTCGTAAATTCATATTGACACGACATTAGTGGCGTGCTATAATCTAAAACACAGAAACGACATTTATGTCGTGCCTATATATTACAGCACGACATTTCGTTTGTCAAGTGGTTTTGCAAAAATTTCATGAAATGAGGCGAAAAAGAGTTGAACCGTTCCATTCTGCATTGTGATATGAACAATTTTTATGCAAGCGTTGAATGTATGCTTGATCCTTCTTTAAGAAAATATCCGGTTGCAGTTTGCGGTTCTGTTGAAGAACGACACGGCATTGTCCTTGCTAAGAACTATGCGGCAAAAGCCTTTGATGTGAAAACTGGAGATGCCGTTTGGCAGGCAAAGCAAAAATGCAAAGATTTGGTGGTCGTTCCTCCTCATTATGAAGAATACATTAAGTATTCAAAACTTGCCCGGAATGTTTATAGCCGATATACAGACCAAGTGGAACCGTATGGTATGGACGAGTGCTGGCTTGATATTAGCGGCACAGAGCATATCTTTGGTTCACCTGAAAAGGTGGCAAACGAGATACGGGAAATGATTAAGTTTGAACTCGGCTTGACTATCTCTGTCGGAGTGTCTTTCAATAAGATATTCGCCAAATTAGGCTCAGATATGAAAAAGCCTGATGCCGTAACGGTAATCCCGCAGGACACTTTCAGGGAAAAGATTTGGGGACTCCCCGCAGCGGATTTGCTCGGTGTAGGTCGGGCAACGCAGCGTGTATTAGATAGCTACTGCATACGAACTATTGGAGATTTAGCCAATGCCGAACCTGATTTTCTAAAAAGACGGCTCGGTAAAAATGGCGTGGCTCTTTGGCAATATGCAAACGGTAATGACCACTCCCTTGTTCACAACTCTGACTTTGTATCACCAATTAAGAGCGTAGGACACGGAATTACCACAGTAGCAGATTTAGAGAAAAACGAGCAGGTGTGGCCCGTTTTCCTCGAACTAACCCAAGACATCGGACACAAGCTCCGTGTCCATCAGAAGTGTGCGGATGGAGTCGCTATTCACATACGGGACAACACGCTTTTGTCAAAGCAATGGCAAACGAAGTTGGATATGCCTACACAGTCCCCGATGCTCATTGCAAAGGCTGCTTTCAGCTTATTTGAGAAAAGATACGACTGGAGAAATCCAATTCGCTCTGTCACGGTTCAGGCTATCAATTTGGTGCCACAGGACACGCCCCGACAGATTGATTTGTTTATGAATGTGGAGAGAATAGAGAAATTTGAAAAGCTCGATTTGTGTATTGAAACAATCCGACAGAGGTTCGGCAAGGACAGCATTAAAAATGGTGTCCTATTTCAAAATCTTAGGATGCCACCTGAAAGGGCAGAAATCGCAATGCCGACCGGAATGTTGAGTTAGGAGAATTAGGCAATGGAAGAACGCAGAAAAGTATATGTGGAGGTAAGAGCAAGACATTTGATTGATGGAACTTGCCGACCTGAAACCATTAAGTTTGAAAATGACGAGGTTTACGAAATCGACCGTGTGAAGCAATGCTGTCGAGCTGCTTCTACTAAAGTCGGCGGTACGGGACTTCGGTATACTGTGATGATTTGCGGCAAGGAAACCTATCTCTTTGATGAAGAAAACGGGAAGTGGTTTGTTGAGGGTAAAAGCAGAGTTGCCACTTGATAATAGCATAATACTCTGGTTTTACAAAACCTCAGCAAAGGTACAAAGCAATTTGATGAGGTGATGTAATTGAAATATGATACTTGGACTCCGGTTCCTATGTTTTGCGCGAACTGCGGACATCTAAACTATGGATACCGGAATGAAAACGGAATAATCAAATATGAGTGCAAGAACTGTAAAGCAGTTTCAGTCAGAAAACAAAAAGGTCGAAGGCACGACACGATAGACTTATATGCTCCCGCAGGGCAAGTGCGATATGAGTGAGGTAGATAAAATGACTTACTATGATTTGAAAACGAATGAGATTTGGGCGGACTCGAACATTGCCGGATTTCACGACGAGCATATTGAGATTGACGAAGTGATAGCTCCGTTAATCCGAGAACTGAATATTAAGGGTTACAAAACAAAGTTCTGCTGTTCGGGACATCCCTTCTATTCTTTATGCGAAGCTATGGTCGATTCCGAAGAAACGGCAAAAGCGTTTGTAGGCTTGATCGGCACAGAACGAACAGATAATCCAAGGATGCCGGTCAGAGCTTTATATGTGACGCCGGATAATGACTTCTATATCACATTTGAAGAAAACGAGCAAGAAGCTATCACCCTTGCTTTGCCGGAAGGCTTTGAATGGGACGATGAAAAAACCATAAGATACACATACAACAACGACGAGTTTTATGCTTTCCTTGCAGAACGGGCAAAGACGGCAAAAGCTCTGCACGATTGGGCGATGCAGTTGCCGCCCGTCGCTTAAATAAATCAAAACTGAATAACGGCGAAACGACGGTAAGGTTGAGATGAAACAGGCTGCGTAATTCCTTATCAGGTCACTTGCTTTGATAACACTTCGGTCAGTTAATCCAGACCTGCGAAAAGCAAACATGAGAGGCTGCCGACAGGACAGATAGCCACAGGCTAACTCTGTCTTGCCGGTGGCTTTTTGTTTTCGGCAGATGACTGAACAGCAAGGAGCTTCCGGCTGAGAAATCAGAAAGGAAGCTCTATTTATGTTATACAACTGGCTTTGTTACATAGCTGAATATCCGTGATCTCCGAATTTTGAGTTCAAACAAAAATTCAAAATTCAAAGGAGATTACGATAATGAATAACAGCATAAATCTTACACTTGACGAGCAGTTCGATAAGGATTGCAAAGTTATCAAGTTGAAATACGAATATCCCGGATATACAGGCGAGGAAAAGTGGGCAATTATAACCGGATTAACAGAAGAAGAACTGAACGAAAAATATGCAGAAAAAACTGCATCTCTTAGACCGTTTATCGTTCTTGATCTTGCTTTCGGAAAAGCTCGTACAAAGTTTATTAACAACGAAAATAAGCACTATATGCGGGGAGTCAGGAGTATAGAACCATTTGATTATGATGATGAATTGCTGACAGCACACCACCCGGAACTTGTTGTAGATAGTTTTGAAGAAAGCTTCCTGCGCAATGAAACCTGTCAGAAGGTTCGTTCTGCATTGGCAACACTTCAGGATGTGCAAAAGGAACGGGTGATTAAATACTTTTTTGATGGTAAAAGCACACACGAAATAGCACAGGAGGAAGGTGTATCACACCAAGCGGTATCACAGTCGATTGCTGTTGCTCTGAAAAAATTGAAAAATATTTTGAAATAGACTTGCCACACGCCTGCGCTCAGTGGGAATTAGTGAAGGGACTGATTTTTGTAATCCCTTCTAATAAATCATTGAGAGGTATTACAAATGCAGAAAAAAGATTTATCCAAAATCAAATGGGGCGAGATTTACACTTGTGATCTCGGCAGTATGAAAGGTTCGGTACAATGTGGAGTGCGTCCTGTATTGGTCGTGCAGACGAATAAGCTGAACAGCAACAGCCCTACGGTTGTAGTAGCGGTTATTACATCGGCTCGCAAAAGAGAGGATATTTCATCTCATATCTTCTTAGAAACGGATTGCGGACTTCGTGAGCCGTCTATGGTGATGCTTGAACAGATGCGAACTATTGACAAAGCTGAAGAACTCATTTCCTATGTTGGCAAGGTCGAGGACAACGAGATAATCGCCAAAATCAAGGATGGTATTCGCTATCAATTTCAACTGATGAGAGCAAGAAAGCCTATTCGCACCGGGTATATTCTCAGTCTTTGTCCAAAGTGCCGTTCTGAGTTTTTCAGTGTGCCGGAGAATATTCTTAGACGGGTTGATCCTTTGCAAGTGGAAAAGGAACCCTGCGATAAATGTCAAGTTGGATATGGCTATGACTACCTGATAACCAAACGCACAAAGCACATTCGTGATAACGGAGGTGGGTTTGATGTTTGATGATAAGATTGCCGAATTAAACAGACAGACAGAGCTACATCCGCCCACCTTTGAAAAGCGAACATACACGGTGTCAGAAATTCAGGATATTCTCGGTATCGGAAGAAATGCTGCCTATGCCATTGTCAAAAAGGGGTATTTTAGTACGGTTCGCATCGGAGGAACAATCCGGATTTCAAAAAGAAGTTTTGATGCCTGGCTTGATGAAGATAGCAAACCCTGTCAAGTATGCGATGACAACTAATCGCATCATTAACAAAACCTCTGCTTTTGAGTACCATATAGCCAAGCGAAGCAGCTTGGCTATATGACTCAGAACAAAAGGAGGTTGCGAAATGAACAAAACGAGTATGTCAGTAATGGAAATGGGCAGGTCACTCGGTTTGGGCAAAACAGATTCATACTGGCTCATTCACAAAGAACAATTTGAAACACGGATCGTAGCAGGTAAAATGCGTGTTATGATTGAGAGCTTCGAGAAGTGGTATGCAAATCAACTTCACTATAAGAAGGTCAACGGTGAATTGCCCGGTGCAGAGTTGCTCCAACGAACAATGACCATCCCGACTATGGCTAACCTTTTGGGTATCAGAGAAGCGACCGCTTATGAACTGATACACAGATTACATTTCAGGTCAGTTAAGACCGAATACAGCAGCCAAAGGTTGCTGATCGACAAAGCCACTTTCTATGAATGGCTCAAAAGTCAAACCCACTACAAGATAGTCGAGGGAAAGGAGGACTTCTATGATAGAGAAGAATTGTCAGAAGCTCAATGAGAAGAACGGCGTTCCCAAAGGCAAAAAGAGTTATAACCTCTCGGAGATAATGGCTATTCTCGGTATCTGTCGTTCTTCTGCTACAAAACTTATCAGGACAAATCAGTTTCGTAGCGTGCGTATCGGTAGAGAGGTTAGAGTTCTCAAGTCAGACTTTGATGCTTGGCTTGACAGTAATACGAAGTAAGGAGGAAGTGCAGTATGGCATCCATAGTAAAAAGAAAAAACAAATTCTCTGTCGTTTATACCTATACGGATGATAAGGGCGACAAGCGACAAAAATGGGAAACCTTTGCGACCAACGCTGAAGCAAAAAGGCGTAAAGCGGAAGTCGAGTTCCAACAAGAGTCAGGTACTCTTGTTATTCCTGAAGCAAAGACCGTAAAGGAATTGCTTGAAGATTACACTTCGATTTACGGAGTGAACACTTGGGCAATGTCTACCTATGAAGCAAGACGAAGTCTGATTTTCAATTACATTAACCCGATTTTAGGAGATGTGAAGCTCTCCGACCTGAACACCCGAATGATGGAAAAGTATTATCAGAACTTGCTCAAGGTTAAATCGAGGGTGGTAAACAACCGCAAGCCGAATACGGAGTATCTGTCTTGCCACACAGTTCGAGAGGTTCACAAACTGCTCCGTAGTGCCTTTAATCAGGCGGTTAAATGGGAGCTGATGACAAAGAACCCTTGTGTCAATGCAACGCTCCCACAAGAGGAACACAAGGCTCGTGATATATGGGATGCACCCACTCTCTTTAAGGCTCTTGAGCTTTGCGATGACGATATATTAAGACTTGCTATTAACCTTGCTTTCTCTTGTTCCTTGCGAGTTGGTGAAATGCTTGGATTGACTTGGGATTGTGTTGAGATCTCCGCTGCAAGCATAGCAAACGGCACGGCTTTTATATTCGTTAATAAGGAACTGCAACGAGTAAACCGTGATGCACTTGAGAAATTGAATGAGAAAGGCATCATACTCAAGTTTCCGGCTTTCTTTGCAAGGACAAACACCGCCTTAGTTCTCAAAGAGCCTAAGACAAAGACAAGTACCCGAAAGGTATTCCTACCTAAGACGGTGGCAGAAATGCTCAAAGAACGTTATCAGGAAATTCAAGAATACAAGGAACTGTTCGGTGACGAGTTCCAAGATTTCAACCTCGTATTCTGTAATGCAAATGGCAGACCGATGGAGAGCCAAATCATCACCCGTGCATTGCAGAAACTAATCAAAGACAATGACCTACCGCCCGTAGTTTTCCATAGCTTGCGACATTCAAGTATTACCTACAAGTTGAAGCTCAACGGCGGTGATATAAAGTCTGTTCAGGGCGATTCCGGTCACGCACAAGTAAAGATGGTTACTGATGTGTATTCTCACATCATAGACGAGGACAGACGGCTCAATGCACAAAGGTTTGAAGAAACCTTCTACCAAAAGAAAAACCCGTCAGAGGTCAACGGAGCGACCGTAGAGCCGAAGAAAGAGCCGCAAGGCATAACCGAAGAAGCAATGCTAAACTATATGGTTCAAAACCCCGACTTCTTACAGAAGTTCAAAGTCCTGCTCGGTGTAGGAAACTAAATACAAAGCAGAACGGCAAGATCACAAAATGGTCTTGCCGTTTTCTTTTCGCTTTAATGTGTAGAATTTTTCATATTTATGTGGTATAATCAATTAGCTAAATAAGAATTTGACGGAGAGATAGTATGGCTATTATTAAAAACGAAATACCGATTTTGGAGTTTGATACAGAGCAGACAGCAGTTCTTAATCCCACTCATGAAAATCTTGGTTTGAACTTACCCAAGAAATGTGTGTTCGCATTTCTTGGTGCTTACATAGATGAATATGCCAGTAAAAGTGATACCAAACAGGTATCCACTTTTGAGAGTGCAACGAAGCATTATCCCATTTACATCACCAAATACAAGGGTGAGGACATTGTGCTTTGTCAAGCACCCGTTGGTGCGGCAGCAGCCACACAGATACTTGATTGGCTGATTGGTTATGGTGTAAGAGAGGTAATCTCGGCAGGTAGTTGCGGTGCTCTGGAAAAGTTCCCCGAAAGTACATTCCTCGTACCAAACAAGGCTCTGCGTGATGAGGGAACATCTTATCACTATGCGCCCCCTTCTCGATTTGTGGAAATCAGCGAGAAGGCAAGAAAAGCAATTGAAGAAACCATTCTTGAGCATAGTATGAAATATCAGGAGGTTATAACCTGGTCAACGGATGGATTTTTCCGTGAAACCAAAGAAAAGGTGGCTTATCGCAAAAGTGAAGGCTGTGCAGTTGTAGAAATGGAATGTTCTGCTCTGGCGGCCTGTGCTGATTTCAGAGGGGCAACCTGGGGTATGATACTTTATACCGCAGACAGTCTTGCAGATGTTGACAAATACGACGAAAGAAACTGGGGCGGTAATGCATACGAATATGCACTTACGCTCTGCCTTGATGCGGTTATCAAATTATAAGAACAGTTAGAATCAATCTTTTTTTTGTGATATAATTTTATTGAGGTGAATGAAATGAGGACTGAAAAAGAAATATACGATTTAGTTTTGAATTTTGCTTTTCAAGATGAGAGAATTAGAATTGTAACTCTTGAGGGGTCTCGCACTAATGTTAATATACCAAAAGACAATCTTCAAGATTATGATATTACTTTTTTTGTTATAGATATGGGAGAATTTTTGAAAAGCGATGACTGGCTTAGTGTTTTTGGTAACAGAATTATGATGCAAAAACCTGAAGATATGGAATTATTTCCTCCAGAAGAAAAAGGATTTTCTTATATAATGCTTTTTGATGATGGTGTAAAGATTGATTTAACTTTGTTACCTGTTTCAATGCTTGAGGAGTATCTTACTCGCGATAAACTTGTAAAAATCATGTTAGATAAAGATAATATGATTAAAACAGAAATAGTTCCCACAGATGAAGATTATTACATTAAGTGTCCAACAGAAAGAAAGTTTGATGACTGTTGTAACGAATTTTGGAATGTTGCAACATATGTATCCAAGGGCTTACTTCGTGGTGAAATACTATTTGCAATAGACCATATGAATGAAGTATTACGTCATGAGCTTCTTAGGATGATTAGTTGGTATGTCGGTACTGAAAAAGGATTTAATTTCAGTTTGGGTAAAAACTATAAATTTTTAGATAAGCATATTTCAAAAGAATTGTGGGATAACTTACTAAATACATATTCAATGAGTTCGTATGAAGAAATGTGGAAATCGTTTGATTTGTGTCTATGTTTGTTCAAAAAAATATCTAAAAAAGTGGCAGATTCACTTGGTTATAATTATCCTGATTATGATGAAAACGTTACAAAATATTTGGAAACACAAAAGAGAATTTCAAATAAATATCTTTATGGTAATAGGTATTGACAAATTCCAATTTAGCGAAGTGAGTAAAATAAATAAAACTCGGTAACAGACCGAGGTACAAGCGATTAAATAAAGGCATCTTGTGGGAATATAACCGTTTCCCTAAATCCGACCACCTTGCTAATTCCCATCTAATGAAACGGTCGAAAACGGGGTAAAATTAGCAGTAATTCCGTAACACAGCTTAACACTCAAAGTGCGAAAAAGCCTTGAAAATACGGGATTATCGGGTACAGGAAGTGACTCTACAACCGAGTTTCGAGGTCACTCCTAAGGGCTAATTGTAGGTTCGATTCCTACTGGGGGTGCCATCCGGCCAGGGCCTGGAGCCAATTCGCGCTCCAGGCTTTTGTTTTGCCGAAAACTTCGTATCCGCGCCGAACAGATCGATTTTTACTGCCCCTTCCAAAAGGCCGCACAGTGCATGCACTGCGCGGCTTTTTTAGGTTTTACGAATGGAAAAGAGGTCCCGCCTTGTAGGAAACCCTTTCGAAAGAAGGGTTCGTCGATCGAAAGGGCGGACGCAGCTGGCCTATGTAAGCTTTAAAAAGGCCAGTACCATCAGGAGAAGGCCGCTGACCCACGAGAGGTCCAGAGGAATTTTTTCCGCAACCTTGTTGCCGGTCAAGCTCCCTGCGCATACGGCGATGACATTCGCCACTAAGGAGAAAAGAACCGCGCGGAGGGGGGCGGCCTCCGAGAGGGCCGCGCCAAACCCGACCGCTAAACCATCCAGGGAGAGCGCGATGGCCAGGGGTGCGGCTTCCGCGGCGGAAAGGCTTTTGGAACAATCGCTGTCCGCGTTCTCTGGGTTGGCGTACACATCCAGGATAAAGCGCAGATGCATGGCCGAGAAGGAAATCTTTTTGTGGATTCCCTGTGAGCGGCGGATCAACGATTTGATGGCGCTGTCGCACAGTTTGGCGATGCCGAGCAGAAACAGGATGGAAAAACAGAGCACCCCGGCCAGATGCTCCGGCATGAACGGACGCACCAGAGAACCAAGAAACAACGAAACACCCAGGATGGCGCTGCAAATCCCACTGATGACCGCAACGGAGCGGAAGGGAATTTTGATTTGATTGGTCCCATAGGCAAAGCTGGCGACAAAGGCGTCCACCGAGAGCGCGGTGACGAGCACGAGCGGCTCAAGGATTGCAAATACCGGATTGTCCAAGCAATCACCGCCTTCAGGCTTTTTCTCCATTCTATTCCAAAGGGGAAAAAACGTGATAGGAGGCTTTTCAGGAGGCTTCCCGCGTTGCGCGCAACCGTTTCCTGGTGAAGCGGAGAGCGGAGAACCGCTGGGGCCTCCCAGAGAAAAGCCAGGCAGAGAAATCGCTGGGGCCCGCGGCCACTCCGCTCCCAAAATTCGGCGGGATTCTGCCTTGCAGAGGGATTTATGTTGTACTATAATAGCGGTGGAGGTGATTGGTTTATGTTGAATGAAAAAGTAAAGGACCTATTAAACCAACAGATCAATAAAGAGTTTTATTCGGCCTACCTGTATCTGGCGTTTTCCAATTATTTTGCAGACCGGAATTTGGACGGGTTTGCAAATTGGTACCAGGTTCAGGCGCAGGAAGAGCGCGACCACGCTATGCTGTTCTTGCAGTATGTGAAGAACAACAGCGAGAAGGTTACGCTGGAAGCCATTGAATGCCCGGAGCAGGATTTTGATAAGGATATGACCGTGCTTGAAAAAGGATTGCAGCACGAGCGGTATGTCACTGGTTTGATCAACGCCATCTACGACGCGGCCTACTCGGTCAAGGATTTCCGGACCATGCAGTTCCTCGACTGGTTTGTCAAGGAGCAGGGCGAGGAAGAGAAGAACGCGGAAGACCTCCTGAAAAAGATGGAGCTCTTTGGCAGTGATCCAAAATCCCTGTATTTGTTGGATCAGGAGTTGGCGGCGCGCACCTATGCAGCGCCTTCGTTAGTCCTTTAATGTGCAAGAAAGCCCCTGGAATCCAGGGGCTTCTTTTTGTCATGGGAAAAAGCGGCTATCCCTACCGGACAGCCGCTTTCTGTTAGATGAGATGCAATTCTTTCAGCGCTGTAGCAATACCTTCCTGTTGGACCGTCCCTGTGACCATGCGGGACACCTGCCCCAGCTTGGGGGTATGCCGGCCCATGGCGATGCCGGTCCCGACGGCGCGGAACATTTCATAGTCGTTGTCCGCGTCCCCGAATGCATAGGCATTTTCTTTTGGAATTTGGAAATGCTCCAGGACCTTCTGAACGCCCAGTCCCTTTGAGACGCCGCGCTGTCCGACGTCGCAGGCTTGGTTGCCAGGCTGGTCGGTGATGTCGTACCGGTCGCCAAAGTCGCGCATAAAGCGGTCGCGCTTGTCCATCCGGTCGTAGGTGACCATCAGCTTGTTGATGCGCAGGCCCTCCAGCGATTGCAGGGGGAGGAAGCGGTCGATGGGGAACGCATATTTTTGCATCATCCCCTGGAAATACTCCTCGGAGAGATCCCGGCAATAGCAATAGTCGGGCTCTTCTAGGACGGAGTTGATCCCCGCCGCATCGAGGTATGCCACGAGGGTGCGCAGCGCCTCCGGCGCAAGGACCTGGTTGTGGATCACTGTCCCATTTGCTTCGGACCGCGCGCCGTTTGCCGTGATGTAACAGTCAAACAGGAGCAGGCTGGGGAGCACATAACATTTCGAACGGCCGGTGGCGAGCACGGTGAGAATGTTTCGTTCACGCAAACGCACGATGGCCTCTTTTGTCTTTTCAGTGGGGGCAATGATGCCGGACGGCCCATCGATCAATGTCCCGTCCGCATCAAAAAATACAGCGCCCTGGTACATGGGAATCAACTACCTTTCCTCCATGTGGTTCTGTGGGGGCCGGTTAAAAACGGCCGTTCCGATTGTACCATCGAATGGCGAGCCGGGTCAAGGCCGCCAGTTTCTGAAACAGATGCGATGCATTTGCCCCGATGAGAAGAATTGGAACCGGCCCGCGTCTTGCGGGATAGCTCCGAGTGTGCTATAATACGTTTTATTTAAACATAGGCTGTATTGTTAAAAAGGGGGGCTGAAATTGGCCAATTACGATCATCCATATGTACCGCAACAAAATCCCATGTACACGCCCTATCCGCAGGTTGGTATGGACCCGTTTTATGAGCAGAGGCGTGAGGAGAAACACCGGCTGGGAAAAACAGCCAGCGGCTTGAGCTGGATGCTGCTGTTGGTGGTTTTGCTGATGGCGGCGCTGCCGTCCGTGGAGACCAGCTTCCTGCGCATGATCGGATACCGTTGGCAAGGGGAATTGCAGTTTAGCGGGTATACGCCCCTGCTGTATTATCTGGTCAATGGGGTGACGTATCTTTTGGCGTTTGCACTGCCGCCCCTCCTGTATATGGCCGTCAAACGGCTGCCGCTGCAGCAGGTGCTGCCATTCCAAAAGACACGGTTCAGCACGGCGCTGGCGTGCGTCTTTTTGGGGATGGGCGTGTGTATGCTGGCCAACTTCCCGGCTAACTGGATGATGGACTTCCTGGAATGGGCGGGCTACAACGGCACTGTGCCGGACTCCCCGCTCACGGGTGAACCGTCCATCCAGGCGCTGTATGTTATTTCGTTGGCAGTAATCCCGGCGCTGGTGGAAGAGCTGGTGTTTCGCGGTGCCGTTCTGCATGGACTGCGCCGGTTCGGGGATGGGTTTGCCATTGTTGGTTCCGCGTTCCTGTTCGGTATGTTCCACGGGAATCTGGTCCAGCTGCCGTTTGCTTTTTTCTGTGGGCTGGCGTTGGCTTTTGTGGTTGTCAAGACGGGAAATCTCTGGGTGTCCATTATCATCCATTTCTTGAACAACGGCCTTTCGGCTGCCATTACACTGCTGCAATGGTATCAGGGCGACGTACTGGCAAACGCCGTGTACATGATCGCCTTTTCCGCCTGGGTGCTTTTGGGGATTGCCTCGGTTGTATTCCTGGCCCTGCGCAGAAAGGGGTTCTTTCACCTGCACAAGCCCAATAGCCTTCTGACAGCCGGGCAAAAGTTTATCAAGCTGATCGTCAATCCGGGCGGGCTGGTGCTGTTCGGCTATTGCGTGTTGTCCTGTGTGATGATGATGTATTTATAACCCTGAAGGAGGGCTTGTTCTGGAAAACAGGGATGAAGCGTTTATGCGCGAGGCGTTGGAGCTCGCACGGGAGGCCGCCGCGGAGGGGGAGGTTCCCGTGGGCGCGGTGGTGGTCTATCAAGACCGTGTGATTGCACGGGGGAGAAACCGGCGGGAGACTGGCAAAAATGCGCTTTGCCATGCGGAACTGGAGGCCATCGACGGCGCATGCCGCGCCTTGGGGGGCTGGCGGCTGTGGCAATGTACGCTTTATGTGACCTTGGAACCCTGCCCCATGTGCGCTGGGGCGATCATCAATGCGCGCATCCCCCGGCTGGTGTTCGGCGCCAGGGACCGGAAGGCCGGTTCGTGCGGGTCGGTTGTCAACCTGTTTGCGCTTCCGTACAACCATGCGCCGGGGGTGACCAGCGGCGTGCTGGAGGAGGAGTGCGCTGGGATACTGACCGCCTTTTTCAAGGAATTGCGCGCCCGGCGCCAAAAAGAGGCCAAAACGGAATCCTTATAAAGAAGGACGCCAGAAACGTTTGCAGCTGCGTTTCTGGCGTCCTTTTTGTGTGGGTGTCCGAAAAATGTGTGGGAAACCCTGCTGTAGCAGGGGCCCCATGGCCTGTGCAATCCCCGGAAAGATTTCATAGGCCCCGTTTTGTTTCCCGGGTTTCAAACAAAGGGATTATCAAAGTAAATCGTAGTGTTCAAAGGCCTTGTAAAGGCCGTCGTCCAGGATGTCCGCGGTGACGTAATCCGCGACCTCCTTCAGCTCGTCTACGGCGTTTCCCATCGCGATGGAATGCCCGACCACCTTCATCATGGTGATGTCGTTGTATCCGTCGCCGATCGCATAAGCGTCCTCCGGGGCGATGCCCGCCTGCTGCAGGAACATCTTGACCCCGCGGGATTTATCCTTGCCCTTGAAGGAGAGGTCTGCCGCCAGACTGCCCGGGTGCTTGTTGAGCACCATCGGTTCCTGAAAGGCGGGCTTGCACTGCTCATAGTGCGCATCGTCCCGGAATACAAAGTCGATGATGCTGGCATGGACGTCCTCCGGTTCCCATTCGGTTTGCAGGTATCCGGGCATGCCGTAGCTCTCGTTCAGCGGTTCGATCTGCTCCGGTGGGACATGGCGGGCCCATCCCCGGCTGTTCCCAACAAAATTGTACCAGCATCCATACTGGTCGAAATACTGCATAAATTCCCGAACCTCGGTGGGGGAAAAGAATTCTTCGAAGACGGTTTTCCCATCCACAACAACGTGCGCCCCGTTCATGGCAACATAATTTGAGAAGATCCCTGGGAAATATTTATGAATAAACCGCTCCGGCCTTCCAGAAGAAATGGCGACAATGTGCCCATTTTGCTTTAATTGTTCAAGCGCCTTCCATGTGCTAGGTTGAACAAAAAAGTGCCGCTCATTCTTTGAGGAGAGCAGGGTGCCGTCAATATCAAAGAAGATTGCCTTCCTACTCATATGCCCCTCCTTTTTGATCGCTTAATCCCAGAATATAATCGGTTGAAACGTGGTAATATGTAGCAAGCTTGAGGACCGCCCAGACCGGGATTTCCCGGATGCCTTTTTCGTAACGGCGATAGACCTCCCGTTTACAGCTCAACACGTCCGCAATCTCCTGCTGCGTTTTATCGTGGTCGATCCGCAAGTCTTCGATGCGTTGGAAAAACATGGTTCCACCTCTTTACTCTATGCTACTATTTTGTAGTACCAAAAACACGAAAATGCAACCAAACGGTGGCTAAATGAACATAGAATTAAACTGGAATAATTAGCGGAGTTGTGTGAAATGTAAAATTGCATTTTAAAATTCTATCCAGAATTTATAGAAAAATGATTGGTATAGCGATGTTTTTATAGAAAAAACAGGCCCCCACGCCAATCATAGGGGCCTGCAAACGGTTTAATATTTTAAATTGCGATAATATTTATCATTCAATAAATGCTTTTTACGGCGTTTCGGCCTGCGGTAACGCTTGCGCCCGCTTCCGCCGCGCGGCGGCCTACGGTTGCTCAAGATGACAATCACCACGACAATCACGCCCAGGCCGATGCAGACCCACGCAATGATGCCAATCCAATTGAGCGTCCGGTTGGAAGTCGGGGCCATGCTGGAAGAGGGGAGTAGGCTGCTGTCGTCCGGCACACTGACGGAGGGAAGGGAGACGGAGCTGGAGGATTCCTCCGGCTCGGAAGAAGTCTCTGAAGAGGATTCTTCCTCCTCTTCGGGCTCTTCACGGGACGTGGTAGGACGGTTTTGATTGGTGGTAGACGGCGTCTGCGAAGGCTGCTGTGTGCCTGTATTCTCGGAGCTCTGCGTCTGCTGTGCCGGCGGCTCCGAGGAAGGGGCCGTCGCGGGAGGCTCCGTAACGGGCGGCGTGGCCGGCTCGGGCGTGGACGGCTCCGTGGGGGTGGTGGGCGTCTCCGAAGACGGTGTGGTGGGGTCCGGGGTGGGTTCTACGGCCGGCGCAGTGGGATCGCCCGTCGGCACAGTGGGGTCCCCGGTGGGGGTAGTGGGGTCGGTAACTGGTGTGGTGGGGTCAGCCGCGGGCGGTTCAGATACCGGCGTGCGGCCGATGACCTGCTGCGTATTGGTTGACGGATCGACAGGCGTTTCGGTCGCAAACGAAACGGTCCCAAACGTGGAAACCATGCCAAACAGTATCGTAAAAACGAGCAAAAAAGCTCTGTTATGTTTTTTCAAATTTGAAACCTCCTGAGATAACCAGCAGGGCGCGTCGGCGTAAGGCCGCAGGGTCCCGCCGTGGGAATGGACGGCGAATCTCTTCGAATGGGGAGTTTGCCGGATCGCGTGCATCCGACATGTTACAAGTTATTATAGCATATTTCGAACAGAAAGCAACCAAACCAACCCCGGCGAGGCCGCGCCCAGCGGTGAATTTTTTATGAACAATCCGGTTAGAGGTGCAAATCCCATCCGGTCAGCACATGGATCAAGGTCTGATCGTCGCCGAATCCGGTTTGGCGGGAGTAGTAGTCCACTTCTAAGATACCGATCGCCAGGACCAACACACAGAGCGTTGTGTAAAACGATACGGCAAAGATGCGCGCGTTTGTATTCCGTTTCATGATACGTCCTATCCTTTCAAAGGCTTATGTGAGTTGTTCCAGGGTTTCCGCCAGCGCTTTTCCAAAGAGCTGGCCAGAGTATTTGACCTCCTCCAAGGTGTTGACCTCCGTGCCGAACTCGACCAGCAGGGAACCCTTCGTCATATGCTCGTTGTATTTTTTGGGGCAAAAACTGAGCGGCCGCGCCAGACCGGGATAGAGGTCAGAGAGGCTTTTTTGGATGCGGACGCCGAGGCGGAGGTTGTATTCCCAGTTTGGGAACCCGAGGGTGCCGTCGTCGTCACAGCCGGAGATAATCATGACCTGGGCGGCTTTTTTTCCATTGATCAGGGCGGTCGGCTTGATGCGCATGCCGTCCTGCGTGCCCATGGCGTCGCGGTGGACGTCCAAGGTGACCTGGATGTCGGGATATTTCTCCAGATTGCGTTGGATGGTTTCGCCGGAGCGGTCATAAGAGCCATTGTAGCTGGGGTAGTCGTGGCAGGTGGTGTCGTGTACCACGCCGAATCCGGCGGCTTCGAGCTGCTTTTTGATTTCCTCCCCGACCGCCACCACGTTTTGGGAATTGTCCTGTGTGCGGGAGGAACCGGCAAACGCTTCCGTGGTGTGCGTGTGGTAGATCAAAATCTGTTTGGTGCCGTCCTTTTTCATTTTGACCGCCGGTTGCTTGGCCAATTCCGCAGCAATGTCGATATCGTGGTATTGGTTTGTGTTTTTGACCCACATATTCTCATACTGTATGCCGGAATTGCTGATGCTCATCTCCCGGACTGTCCCGGTGACCGTTTCGCTGACGGTCCCCGACGACGCGGAGGAGGAGACCGGCTTGCTGGACGAGCTGGCGGCCGGTTTGCTGGAGGAGCTCGGCGCCTGTGAGGAGGATTCCGGAGCGCTGGCGGCAACGTCTTCGGAGAGCTCTGTGCGAAATGCTTCCGCCGCGCCGCCCGGAAGGATGAACCCCGCCGCTGCGAGCGCCGCATCGCCTGCGTGCAGTTCCGGCAGGCGGGCAGCCGTACAGAACACCGCTACAGCGGCGAGCACCGCAGAGCAAAACATCAGTCCATATTGTCGCCAATTTCTCATATTTTGCATTCCCCCGCCATTCAACCGATTTGCCACAGCTTTTGAAGCGCAAAACCATAGCCGTGCTTCTTAATGTGTATGCAGGGCCATGGGAATCCAGACCTTGCGGGGGATGCTTTGAAAAAATGTCAAATGCAAAGGGAAGGGACAGACGAGTCCTATGGCCGAAAGGCGGTTTTTCCCGCTCAGCTTGCGAGGATGGAAAACTCCTCTACGGAAAGGGTGGGGTTGAGCGCGGTGTTGATCGCCATGGCGACCATGCGGGCGGCGCGGGTGATGAGCAGGTCGATTTCCCGCGGGGTGACGACCATGCTTGCGCCGCGCGGCGAAACCTTGTCTTTGGGGGCGGCGCGTCCCAATAGGTCGGCGGCGAGCGTGCCTGCGTCCACGACGGTCGGGACGCCGATCCCAATGACCGGCACGCCCAATGTCTCACGGCTGAGCTGCGGCCGGGCGTTGTTGACGCCGGAGCCGGGGGAAATCCCCCCGGTGCTCAGCTGGATGGTGCACCCCAAGCGCCCCAGGCTGCGCGCGGCGAGGGCGTCCACCGCGATCACCGCGGAGGGCCGGAATTCCCGCGCCAATGCGGTCAGGAGTTCCCTGGTTTCTACGCCGGTGCATCCCAACACGCCGGTGCTGACCACCGCCACCGGGCGCAGGCCGTCCAATCCGGTGATGCGTGCGATTTCCCCGTGGATGTGCCGCGTTGCCAATACCTGCTCGGCGGTCTGTGGGCCCAGGGCGTCCGGGGTGATCGCCCGGTTCCCGAGGCCCGCCACGAGCACTAGCCCCATTTCCGGGAGCAGGGCGCTAAGCTCATCCCGCAGCTGGTGCAGCAGCTCGTCCCCGCTGTCGATGTGGTCGGAAATGGCCGGGACTTCCAACGTGATGTAGTCCGCTCCGTTTTCCCGGATGCGCGTGATGGTGCAGTTTTTCCGTTTCTCAACGCGCTGGCTCGTTGGCTCCGTGTATTCCAGCGCAAGGTCGGTGCGGTATTCCATATACATTTCTCCTTTTTTTAATTTTCGGTAGCCGTGCAGGTTTTTGAGAAAAAGCTTGATTTTTTAGAACCTTGATGGTAGAATAAAAACTACATGACAGCACCAAAGGAGGTGGAACCATGCCGAATATTAAATCTGCTAAGAAGCGCGTGAAGGTGACTGCTACAAAGACGCTTATCAATAAAGCATTCAACTCCAGCCTGAAGACGGAGATCAAGAAGGCGAACCATGCGGTGGAGACCGGTGCGGAGAACAAGGCGGAGGCCGTCCGTGTTGCGGTGAAGAAGATCGATCAGGCGGCTGCAAAGGGCATCCTGCATAAGAACGCTGCCGCGAGAAAGAAGTCCGCTCTCGTCCGCAAGCTGAATGCTGCACAGGCATAAGTCGAATAGGCGAGGAAAAGCTGAAAGCAGAGCATATGCTCTGCTTTTTCTCATTTTGACGGGAAATCATTTCCAAAAGCAATTTCATTTGACTTTTTGTAGGAAAACGGTTATCATATAGATAACAATTTGGTTGTATCAACAAGTCCCTCGCTGCGGTGGAACCCCTCGTCCCGCCGGGCTTGTATTTACAAATGGAGGTGCTCATATTGAAAAAAGGAAATAATTTTGCTGTTTTTATCACGATCGTTTCTGCTCTTGCGGCTGTAGCTGCTGCGGCTGTGGCCGTCGTCCTCTTTTTTGAAAAAAAGCGCAAGGACGAAGAGGAGCTTGAGCACTATCTGGATTGCTCGATTCAATAAGGGACGGGCTATCCATTCCTGGCTTCATTGGGAAAGGATACGGGCAGGTAGATTACCTGCCCGTTTTATTTTTGCGCTTTTTCCGGAATTCCCGCCAACGCTCGATGTCGCGGCGCGTCTTTTCATAGATGTGTTTCATCAGCTTGTAAAGCAGCATGCCGATCACGCGCCCCTGCAGGATGCGCAGGCCGCGGTAGGCAAACTTCCCGTACCGGACGTACCGGTTAGCTCTTATCTCCGGGTTTTGAAAATATGGCGGCTAAATAGCCGAAGAACACCGCCGCGGCAATCCCTGCGGCGCCCGCTGTTACGCCGCCGGTGAACACTCCCAGAAGCCCCTGCTCCTGGATGGCTTCCCGCGTCCCTTTCGCCATATTATAGCCAAATCCCGTCAATGGGACGGTTGCGCCCGCGCCTGCGAATTCCACCAGCGGTTCGTAAATGCCGAGCGCGCCCAACACCACGCCCAATGTGACAAATAAAACCAGGATGCGGGCTGGCGTCAGTTTGGTGTAATCGATCAACAGCTGTCCGACGACGCAAATCGCTCCGCCGACGACAAATGCCCAAACGTATTCCATATGTTTCACCTCATGGTTAGTATGAGGAAAGGGCTGCCATTTTATACAGTTTGGAAGGAGGATTGCGGCCCGGCAAAAGGAGGAAGGGAAATGGGCTGGTTTGCAGGCCGGGCACACGTTTGCGGACAAAACGAATTCGCGGTTGGTTTTCCATAAAGTGGTAGGCTTCGGTGGAAAATTTGAAAAAATTCTTTTCCCCGGGCGGTATTCTGAATAGAAGGAGGGATACCAAATGAAAAGAATACTCTGTGCAATGGCATGGTTGGGGATCTGTGCGGCGCTTGTGGGCTGTACAACAAGCGCCATCGAAGGGCCGGAGACGGTTTCCCACCATGTGGACCCGTCTTCCTCCGTGTCGGACCCGGCGTCTTCCGAGGACCCCGGCGCATACGACGGGGAATTTTCCCTCTCCGTTGGGGAAGGCGCTCTTCCGGCTGCCCCGGAAGAGATCGTCATTCAGATTCACAACGGAACGGACGAGGAATTCAGCTATGGGGAAGCGTATTGGCTGGAGCGCCTCTCCGACAGCGGCAAATGGGAGATGCTCGAATATCTCCCGGATACGGCGTGGCACGACATCGGGATCCTCTCGGCCCCGCACTCCCAGAGCGAGCACCGCATCCACCCGGTCAATTATTATGGGAAGGAAGCACTCACGCAAGGCCACTACCGTTATGGGAATACGTTTAATGGGGAGACGTACTATGCGGAGTTTGATCTTGGGGAGGTTTGAGGGGGAACGTTCCCGTTTGTTTTACAAATAATCGGTTTCGATCTGCCCTAAAAGGATAGAAACACCGGCTTTCCGGCAACATCGGTTTATAAGTCTGGAAGAGGAATCCATTCTGTGGTATAATACATTATTATGGCCGATTTTATAGCTTTCTCCACAGGGTTAGGCTGTATGGAACTTTTTGAGATAAGAGACGGTGATTCATTTGGCAATACCACGCGAACGGATCCGGAATTTCAGCATCATTGCCCACATTGACCACGGCAAGAGCACGCTGGCGGACCGCATATTGGAACAGACGAAATCGGTCGCGCTGCGCGACATGGAAGACCAGATCCTGGACGACATGGACCTGGAGCGCGAGCGCGGCATTACCATCAAGGCCCATGCGGTGACATTGGTCTATCACGCGAAGGACGATCAAGATTATGTGTTCAACCTGATCGACACGCCCGGCCACGTGGACTTTAACTATGAAGTATCGCGCTCGCTCGCCGCATGTGAGGGCGCGGTGCTGGTGGTGGACGCCTCCCAGGGCATCGAGGCGCAGACATTGGCCAACACGTATTTGGCCGTGGACGCAGGGTTGGAGATCGTGCCGGTCATCAACAAGATCGACCTGCCGAGCGCCCAGCCGGAGCATGTGCGGCAGGAGATTGAGGACGTGATCGGCATCCCGGCGGACGAGGCCCCCTGCATTTCCGCCAAGATGGGCATCAACATCGACGCGGTGATGGAGCAGATCGTCAAGCAGGTGCCGCCGCCGGAGGGCGATGAGGACGCCCCCCTGCGTGCGCTGATTTTTGATTCCTACTACGACGCCTATAAGGGCGTCATCGCCCATGTGCGCATCAAGGACGGGACCGTCCATCCGGGCGATACGATCCGGATGATGAGCGTGGGGAGCGAATTTACCGTGGTGGAATGCGGCTATATGCGCGCCACCAGCTTCGAGCCGATGGACTGCCTGCGGGCGGGCGAGGTCGGTTATATCGCGGCGTCGATCAAGGCGGTCCGCGAAGCGCGGGTCGGCGATACGATCACGCGCGTAGACAACCCCGCGAAGGAGCCGCTGCCGGGCTACCGCGCGGTACAGCCCATGGTGTTCTGCGGCATCTACCCCGCGGACGGCGCGAAATACCCGGACCTGCGGGACGCGCTGGAGAAATTGCAGCTCAACGATGCGGCACTCTCCTTTGAGCCGGAGACCTCCGTCGCATTGGGCTTCGGTTTCCGCTGCGGCTTCCTGGGGCTTTTGCATATGGAGATCATCCAGGAGCGCCTGGAGCGCGAATACAATTTGGACATCGTCACAACCGCGCCGAGCGTCGTCTACCATATCACGAAGACCGACGGCGAGATGATCGCCATCGACAACCCGACCAACTATCCCGACCCGTCGCTGATCGCGCAGGCCGAAGAACCCATTACGAACGCCCATATCTACACCCCAAAGGAATATGTGGGCAATATTATGGACCTTTGCCAGGAGCGCCGCGGCGTATTTAAGGATATGAATTACATCGACACGGACCGCGTCGATATCCATTATGAGCTGCCGCTCAATGAGATCATCTACGACTTTTTCGATGCGCTGAAATCGCGCACCCGCGGTTATGCCAGCTTCGATTATGAGCTGGCGGGCTACCAGAAGAGCAACCTGGTCAAGCTGGACATCATGCTCAACGGTGAGGTCGTGGACGCGCTCTCGTTTATCATCCACGCGGACAAGGCGTACCCGCGTGCCCGCAAGATGGCGGAAAAGCTGCGCGAGAAGATCCCGCGCCAGCTCTTCGAGGTGCCGATCCAGGCGTGCGTGGGCGGCCGGATCATCGCGCGCGAAACCGTCAAAGCACTGCGCAAGGATGTTCTGGCGAAGTGCTACGGCGGCGACATCACCCGAAAGAAGAAGCTGCTGGAAAAGCAGAAGGAAGGCAAGAAGCGCATGCGCCAGCTGGGCACGGTCGAGGTGCCACAGGAGGCGTTTATGAGCGTGCTGAAGCTGGATGAATAAGATCGGTTTATACCTGCATGTGCCGTTTTGCGAGAAAAAGTGCCCCTATTGCGATTTCTATTCCGTCCATGCCTCGGAGGATTCCCTTAATTTATATACAGATTGTATGATTGATAGATTAAAATACAATTCGGATAAAATCAAACGCCCGGCGGATACCCTGTATTTTGGCGGAGGGACGCCCGGGCTGCTGGGCGGCGAACGGGTGGCGCGCCTCATCGGGCAGGCGAGGGCCTGCTTTGGACTGGATGGGGCGGAGATCACCGCGGAAGTCAACCCCGGCGTGGATTTGACGGGCTTTTTGCAGGGGTTCCGGGCAGCGGGCGGCAACCGCCTGTCCATCGGGATGCAGTCGGCGGACGACCGGGAGTTGGAACGCTTGGGCCGCCGCCATACGGTGGCGCAGGCGGCCGAAGCGGTGGCGGCGGCGCGCAAAGCGGGGATCGAAAATATTTCGCTCGATTTGATGCTCGGCATCGAGGGGCAGACGGTGGAAAGCGCCCGGCGTTCCGCAGCGTTTTGCGCGGAACTGGGGGTGCCGCATGTGTCCGCCTATCTGTTGAAGATCGAACCGCGCACGGCCTTTTACCAGCGCAGGGAGCAGCTGCAATTGCCGGACGAGGACGAGACCTGTTCCCTCTACGAAGTGGCCTGCGAGGAATTGGAACGGCACGGCCTGATGCAGTATGAGATTTCCAACTTTGCCCGGCCGGGCTTTGAGAGCCGGCACAATTTGAAGTATTGGCACTGCGAGGAATATCTAGGCCTTGGCCCGGCCGCGCATTCCTTTTTGAACGGGAAGCGCTTCTACGAGATGCGCGACCTGCGCGCGTTTTTGGCAGGGCAAGCGCCGGAGGAGGACGCCGACCCGGAGATGCCCGCCGGTGGGCCGGAGGAATATGCGATGTTGGCACTCCGGTTGGCAGAGGGCTTACAGGAGGCGCGCTACCGGGACCGCTTTGGCGAGCCCATTCCGGAGCGATGGAAACGTGCGGCGCAGCGGTATGCCCGCGTTGGCCTGACGGAGTGTTGGCCGGAGGGTTTCCGGTTTACCCGGAAGGGTTTTTTGGTTTCCAACGCACTTTTGGCGGAGATTTTATACGAAACGTAATAAGTGAAAAATAATATACAAAAGGTTGTGTAGATTTGGCGGTTTGGCCGGTCTGTGCGGCCTTTTTTCTATTTATTAGCATGGCGGTGGGCGCGAGGACCGGTTCAGGGAAGGGAAACCTTGTTGCCATATTCGTCCTTTTGGCAAATTGCTAAGTTTCTCTATTGCAGATTCATAATTAATTTACATTTATCTTATTGACAACCGGGCAAAGTAATGATAAATTAATAACTAGAGTTAGCACTCGATATAAAAGAGTGCTAAACCCAGAATCCAAACAAGAGAGGTGGGAAGGTTGGAACTCAGCGAACGCAAGAAAAAAATTCTGGCGGCGGTCGTCGAACTGTATGTCGCCACCGGCGAGCCGGTCGGCTCGAAGGCGCTTTGTGACAACCTCGACTTTGCAGTCTCTTCCGCCACCGTGCGCAATGAAATGAGCGATTTGGCGGAGATGGGGCTTCTGGACCAGCCGCACACATCGGCGGGCAGGGTTCCCACCCAAATGGGGTACCGGGTGTACATCGACACATTGATGAAGAAAAAGCCCGTGACCCGTGAAGAAAAACGCTATCTGGACAGCCAGCTGCTCTCCAGCGCCTATGACCCGGAAAAACTGCTGGACGGTGTTTCTAGGGTGATGGCAGCCGCCACCCGGTTTGCGGCGGTATCCACAACGCCGAGCGGCCGCGGGGCGAATATCCGCGCGATCCAATTCGTGCAGACCAGCCGCCGCACCGCGATGGTCATCCTGATGACCTCAGCCGGGACCATGAAGACGCGCGTGTTCCACTGCGACTTTGACCTGTCGCAGGAGATCTTGCGGGTGTTCTTCCGGGTGTTCAACGAGAAATTGGCAGGGATGCCGGTTTCGGAAGTGACGCCCGCCTTTATCCAGAACATGGCGGCCTCGATGGGGGAGATGGCGATCCTGATGTCGTCCGCGTTTATGGCGGTGCTCGACGTGGCGCGGGATTCCATGCAGGCGGAAATCTGCATGGAAGGGCAGACGAACCTGCTCTTCTATCCGGAGCTCTCGCTGACCGCGCGCCGGATGATGGATTTCCTGGCGCATGCGGACGAGTTGAACCGCTTGTTGGAGCAGCGCAGCAAAAACGTGAAGGTGCTCATCGGCGACGAGACGGGCCGCCCGGAACTCAAGGATTCCAGCGTGGTGATTTCCCGCTACACCGTCGGCGGCAAGGACGCCGGCGCGTTGGCGATCATCGGCCCGATGCGCATGAATTACGCGAAGGTGATCGCCCATATGGAATATCTTTCCGACGCGGTTGGGAAGATGCTCACCGAATTGATGGACTATGACTTTTAGAGTTTGATAGAGCGCAAATGGCGCAATTTAAAACGAAGGAGGGTCCGGACAGTTGAATACGGAGGAAAAGAATCCGCAGACAGAAGCCGGAACAGACCCGCAGACCGACGCGGAGCCGGAGGCTTCCCAGGAAACGGAAAAGGCCGAAAAAAAGGATAAAGGAGGCTTTGGCGGGAAAAAGGCCAAGGCAGAGAAAGAAGCGATGCAGAAAAAGCTTGAAGAAGCAGAGGAGGCCCTGAAAAAACAGAAAGACCAGCTCTTGCGCACCGCAGCGGAGTATGACAACTACCGCAAGCGCACGGAGCGCGAGAAAGCAGCGATTTATTCCGATGCGACAGCGGCCGCAGTGCTCGAGTTCCTGCCGGTGGCAGACAATCTGGAGCGCGCGCTGGAGCAGCAGGAGTGCAGTGTCGAAGACCTGCGCAAGGGTGTGGAAATGGTTCAGGCGCAGCTGAAAAAAGCGCTGGAGAAGCTGGGCGTGTCCGAGATGGGCGCCGCAGGGGAGGCGTTCAACCCAGAATTGCACAACGCCGTATCCCATATTGACGACGAAAACGCAGCCGAAAATGTGGTTGCGCAGGTTTATCAAAAGGGATACAAGATCGGCGACAAAGTCGTCCGGCATGCAACGGTGGTCGTTGCAAACTAACCGTCCACTGTCCCGCAATCCCCTTTCTAATATATAGATTCAACTGAAAAAGCAGAATGAAAACTGGAGGTATAGATTATGAGCAAGACAATTGGTATTGACCTTGGTACAACGAATTCCTGTGTAGCCGTGATTGAAGGCGGCGAGCCGGTTGTAATTCCAAACGCAGAAGGCGCGCGCACAACGCCGTCCGTGGTCGCGTTCTCCAAGACCGGCGAGCGTATGGTGGGCCAGGTGGCAAAGCGCCAGGCCATCACCAACCCGGACCGCACCATTTCTTCCATCAAGAGAGAGATGGGTTCCAATTATAAAGTAACGATTGACGATAAGAGCTACACCCCGCAGGAGATTTCCGCAATGATCCTGCAAAAGCTGAAGGCGGACGCAGAAGCCTATCTGGGCGAAACCGTCAGCTCCGCTGTTATCACCGTCCCGGCATACTTCACCGACGCACAGCGCCAGGCGACCAAGGACGCCGGCAAGATCGCGGGCCTGGATGTAAAGCGTATCATCAACGAGCCGACGGCCGCGGCTCTGTCCTATGGCATCGACAAGGGCGAAGAGCAGAAGATCATGGTGTATGACCTCGGCGGCGGCACGTTCGATGTCTCCATCATCGAGATGGGCGACGGCGTGCAGGAAGTGCTTGCAACCGCTGGCAACAACCGCTTGGGCGGCGACGACTTCGATAAGCGCATCATCGATTGGATGGTTACCTCCTTCAAGCAGGAGAACGGCATCGACCTCTCCGGCGACAAGATGGCCATGCAGAGACTGAAGGAGGCCGCAGAAAAGGCGAAGATCGAGCTGTCCGGCATGACGTCCAGCCAGATCAACCTGCCGTTCATCACGGCGGACGCCACCGGCCCGAAGCACCTCGATATGACCCTGACCCGCGCAAAGTTCAATGAGTTGACCGCAGACCTCGTCGAAAAGACCATCGGCCCGGTTCGCCAGGCCATGCAGGACGCCGGCTTGCAGTTCAGCGATATCAGCAAGGTCCTGCTCGTCGGCGGTTCTTCCAGAATCCCGGCTGTCCAGGAAGAAGTCAAGAAGTTGACCGGCAAGGAGCCCTTCAAGGGCATCAACCCGGATGAATGCGTCGCCATCGGCGCGGCATTGCAGGCCGGTGTGCTCGGCGGCGAGGTCGAAGGCCTGCTGCTGCTGGATGTTACGCCGTTGTCCTTGGGCGTTGAAACCATGGGCGGCGTGATGACCAAGGTCATCGAGCGCAACACCACTATCCCGACCAAGAAGAGCCAGATCTTCTCCACGGCTGCGGACGGCCAGACGCAGGTAGAGGTCAACGTCCTGCAGGGCGAACGTGAATTTGCCCGCGACAACAAGCAGCTCGGCCTGTTCAAGCTGGACGGCATCGCACCCGCACCGCGCGGCATCCCCCAGATCGAAGTTACGTTCGACATCGATGCGAATGGCATCGTGAACGTCTCCGCAAAGGACCTTGCAACCGGCAAGGAGCAGCACATCACGATTTCCTCCAGCTCCAACATGAGCAAGGAAGACATCGACAAGGCCGTCAAGGACGCAGAGAAGTATGCGGCTGAGGATAAGAAGCGCCGTGAAGAGGTCGATACGAAGAACGAGGCGGAGAACCTCTGCTACTCGGTCGAAAAGCTCATCAAGGACAGCGGCGACAAGATGGACGCTTCCGATAAGACCGACCTGGAGGCAAAGTCCAATGCTTTGAAGCAGGCGATCTCCGGCAGCGATACGGCGGCCATCAAGAGCCAGATGGAGGATTTGCAGAAGGCGCTGTATGCGGTATCCGAGAAGCTGTATAAGGCAGCGGCCCCGCAGGGCGGCCAGCCGGCGGGCGGCGCAGGCGCACCGGCGCAGGATGCAAACGGCAACCCGGTTTATGATGCCGAGTACAAGGACGTAGACGACAACAACAATAACAAATAAAAAACGGGGCGTTGTGCAGCGGCACGGAGCTCTGTGTGAGGTGGAGGCTGTTGTGGGTACGGGATGTACCTGCAACAGCTTTAGCCCGTAAAATGGCACATCTCGATTTTTTATAAAATGATTTACAACAGGCAAAAAACCTGATAGGATAGAGGACGCGGCAGTGCCGCGCAGAAATTGAGAGTTGGCGCAAAGCAGGGGCAGCGGTAGGGCTTGTTCCCGGTTGCGATGCGCTTTTGTAGGAGTGATTGGTGTGGCCGATAAAAGGGATTTTTATGAAGTGATGGGTGTGCCGAAGAACGCCACCGAAGACGAAATTAAAAAAGCCTACCGCAAATTGGCGAAAAAGTACCACCCGGACCTCAACCCGGGGGACAAAGAGGCGGAGGCAAAGTTTAAGGAAGTCAACGAGGCGTACGAGGTGCTCTCGGATAAAGATAAAAGGGCCCGGTACGACCAGTTCGGCCATGCCGGGGTGGACCCCAACTTTGGTGGCGGCGCAGGCGGCGGAAGCCCCTTCACCGGCGACATCGACCTGGGGGACATTTTCAACAGCTTCTTCGGCGGCTTTGGCGGCGGCGGTACGCGCCGTGCCAATCCAAACGCGCCGCGCCGCGGCAGCGATACGGAGGGCGTTGTCAACATCAGCTTTGAAGAGGCGGCTAAGGGTTGCCGGAAGACGATTTCCTTTAATAAGATTGAAACGTGCCCGGACTGCGGCGGTTCGGGGGCCGCGAAAGGGACCAGCCCATCCACGTGTTCACAGTGCGGCGGCACCGGCCAGGTGCGCATTAACCAGCGCACGCCGTTTGGCATGGTGCAGACCGCCCGCACGTGCGACCGCTGTGGTGGTTCCGGCCGTGTGATCGATTCGCCGTGCCATACGTGCAACGGCAGCGGCCGTGTGCGCAAGCAAAAGACCATCGAGATCAACATCCCCGCGGGCGTGGACAACGACCAGATGCTCAACGTTTCCGGCCAGGGCAACGCGGGTGCGAACGGCGGGCCCAGCGGCGACCTGCACGTCTATGTCAACGTGCGGCCGCACCCGATCTTTGAGCGCCGCGGCGACGACGTTTGGTGCGAGATGCCAATCACTTTCTCGCAGGCAGCACTCGGTGCAGAAGTCACGGTGCCGACCATCGACGGCCGCGTGAGCTATCAGGTGCGCGAGGGCACCCAGCCGGGGGATGTGTTCAAGCTCAAGGGCAAGGGCATCCCGCATATCAACGGCAGGGGCCGCGGCGACCAGTACGTCCGGATGACGATTGAGGTCCCGAAGAACCTCTCCCAGAAGCAGAAGCAGCTTTTGCAGGAGTTTGACAGCTGCGCCGAGGAGAAAAATTACCAGAAGCGCAAGGGGTTCTTCGATAAGATCAAAGAGATGTTTGACGAGAAAAAACAATCTTAAAAAACGGGGCAGGATGCAAAATCCTGTCCCGCTTTTGCTGTGTGAAAAAATTGACATAATATGCGGCGGAATGGCCGCTATATGTGCTGAAACGGCGCAAGGAGGGCGGATTCTCCCCAAAAGGCCCTGCATCAAGCATCCTCGCTTGGTGCAGGGCCTTCGCCATCTTCCTGGTCGCGCCCAACCAAGGTATCCAGGGAGACGTTGTAGATTTTGCTAAGCAACAGGAGCCTGGAAAGGGGCGGTTCGGTTTTCCCTGTTTCATAATATGTATAGGTGGAACGTTTAATCCCAAGGATACGGGCAAGTTCCGTCTGTTTCCAGTGGTGTTGTTCGCGCAGTTGACGGAGGGAATCTTTTAATTCCATAATATGTGGCCTCCTCAAATATAGACTAATACATTATATAATGTGTTAGTCTATATGTAAACGGATATTATCCACTAATATCTAATAAAAAAATTAGATATTGGAGAGATAATATATGATTAAATTAAACGCTTTAGAATTGCTTGAGAAAAGTGGACATACTCGTTATTGGCTTTATAAACAGTTGGGCATGAGTTATCAGAATTTTAATAGGATGATTAATAATCAGACCAAATCGATTCAATACCAAAATATTGAGGCGCTTTGCCAATTGTTGGAGTGTACTCCGAACGATCTATTTGTTTTTGTAGATGACTAAATTGTTCTTCTAAAAGAAAGTTGTTTTTTGCCAGCAAACGAAAGGGCCTTTCTCCAAAGGCTCCGCAAGGGTGGAACCCTACCGCCCCGCGCGCATCCTGGGGAACCAAGGGAATTCCGCTGGGATTTCCTGCAATTTTGCCCGGACAAACCCTTGCGAAAATTCGGAAAATAGCCTATAATCATCATGTATGGTGGTTAAACCAAGGAAACTTGAAACCGAAAGGAGTACCGATATGAATTATTCCCATGAAGTGGAAAACATGTGTCCTGTAACCAAAGGTCCCCATCACGGTCCCGCGCCCATCCCGGAGGAGGGCAAGTGGGTAAAAGCCTATGAGATCAAAGACATCTCCGGCCTGTCCCATGGTGTGGGCTGGTGCGCACCGCAGCAGGGCGCTTGCAAGCTGACCCTGAACGTGAAGGACGGCATTGTGCAGGAGGCTCTGGTGGAGACCCTGGGCTGCTCCGGCATGACGCATTCCGCTGCTATGGCCGCAGAAATCCTCCCGGGCAAGACCCTTCTGGAGTGCTTGAACACCGACCTCGTTTGCGACGCAATCAACGTTGCAATGCGCGAAATCTTTAAGCAGCTGGCCTATGGCCGCAGCCAGACCGCGTTCTCCGAGGGTGGCCTGCCGATCGGCGCAAGCCTGGAAGACTTGGGCAAGGGCCTGCGTTCCCAGGTTGGCACCATGTTCAGCACCGGTGCAAAGGGCGTCCGCTACATGGAGATGGCCGAGGGCTACGTCCTCAAGACCGCTCTGGATGAAAACAACGAAGTCATCGGCTATCAGTTTGTCAAACTTGGCAAGATGATGGAAGATATCCGCCACGGTGTGGACCCGAAGACTGCTTACGAGCAGAACATTGGCCAGTATGGCCGCTTCGACGGCGCGGCAAAGTACATCGACCCGCGTGAAGAATAATTCGGCAGGGATCATACCGAACATTCCAAGTCAGGCGTCTCCCAATCGGGGAGACAGCCGAGAAAGCAGAATAAAGGAGGACAACTTACATGGCTAACGATGTCAAGTTTGAAGGTAAAGAAAGAAGAATGCCCAAAATCGAAAAGTGCCTTGCCGAGTATGGCCTTGCCAGCCTCGAGGAAGCGCGCGACCTTTGCCTGAGCAAGGGAATCGATGTAGATAAAATTGTCAAGGGTGTACAGCCCATCGCGTTTGAGAACGCCAGCTGGGCATATACCCTGGGCTGCGCAGTCGCTCTGAAGAAGGGCTGCAATTCCGCTGCGGACGCTGCCGAGTCCATCGGCATTGGCCTGCAGGCGTTCTGTGTTCCGGGTTCCGTTGCGGAGAACCGCAAGGTCGGCCTGGGCCACGGCAACCTGGGCGCCCGTCTGCTCCGCGACGAGACCAAGTGCTTTGCGTTCCTCGCAGGCCACGAGTCCTTCGCTGCCGCAGAAGGCGCAATCGGCATTGCCAAGACAGCGAACCGCGCCCGCAAAGAGCCGCTCCGCATCATCCTGAACGGCCTGGGCAAGGACGCTGCCTACATCATCTCCAGAATCAACGGCTTCACCTATGTGAAGACCGATTACGACTTCTTCAACGACGAGCTGAAGATTGTCGAAGAGAAGGCGTTCTCCGACGGCGAGCGCGCAGCGGTTAAGTGCTACGGCGCAAACGACGTCCTCGAGGGCGTTGCGATCATGAAGCACGAGGGCGTGGACGTCTCCATCACCGGTAACTCCACCAACCCGACCCGCTTCCAGCATCTGGTTGCCGGCACGTATAAGAAGTGGGCCATCGAGAACAACCGCCCGTACTTCTCCGTTGCTTCCGGCGGCGGCACGGGCCGTACCCTGCACCCGGACAACATGGCGGCTGGCCCGGCTTCCTATGGCCTGACCGACTCCATGGGCCGTATGCACGGCGACGCACAGTTCGCAGGCTCTTCCTCCGTCCCGGCGCACGTCGAGATGATGGGCTTGATCGGCATGGGCAACAACCCGATGGTCGGCGCGACCGTCGCATGCGCTGTTGCTGTGTACGAGGCTTGCAAATAATCGGAACAGGACATCGCCGCTTCCGGCAGCCTGATTCGAGCCAATAAGAACCTTACAGCTCCCGTGGATCGCGGGACGCTGACCGGCGCGCGATGCCGCGCCGGTTCCGGGCGCAAAAGCGCCCGGGAAGGCGGCTTTGCCGCCTTCTAGCGTCCCGCTTTCTCGGGGGCTTTTTCGTTTTCCCGCAAACTTTTTGAAACGCGAGGCCGTCTAATAGACAGAAAACGAAATACAGAACAGATTGGTGGGATGAACTGTGGCAACCACACAGGCTTTTCGGGAATATATCACCCAAAACCAACAGGCCTTTTACCGGTTGGCCTATAGCTATACAAAGAACAGCGACGCCGCACTCGACGTGGTGCAGGACGCCATTGTCAAAGGGATTGAAAAGCTGCATACGCTCCGCAATCCCGCATATATGAAAACGTGGTTCTATCGGATTTTGGTCAATGAGGGCCTCAACTACCTGCGCGGGAAAAAGGTGGTTTCGCTCGACGAATATGCGGAATCCCCCCTCTCCGCTGCGGAGGACCGGGACGTCGCGCAGGATGTGGACCTTTACAATGCCGTCCAGAGGTTGGAACCCAAATTGCGCACCGTGGTCATCCTGCGCTTTTTTGAAGACATGAAGCTGGAAGACATCGCGTCCATCACCGGCGATCCGCTCAGCACGGTGAAGTCGCGTTTATATAAAGCCCTCAAGCTCTTGAAGGTAGATTTGCAGGAGGGGGTGATGGCGACGTAACGATCCTTTAGCCAATCCAACAGCTCTGAGCTTGCCCGCGGCAACCCGGGAACGCCGCGGAAACAAACTTTTGATATATATTTTTAGGGAGGACATCTATGATGAGAAATTTTGAAGAGGCAAAAAGGACTTATGAGTCCATGGACATTCCGGAGAAGCTTCCGAATGTCGTGGATCAGGCTTTTACAAGGGCTACGGCCCGCCGGAGACTGGCCTGGTATAAACCAGCGCTGTCGGCGGCAGCGGCTGTATGCATCCTGTTTGTTGCGCTTTTGAACATCAGCCCCACCTTTGCCAATGCGATGGCGGAGGTCCCGGTGCTGGGCAATGTGGCGAAGGTGTTGACGTTCCGCCAATATGCCATTGAGACGGACTCCGAGTGGATCACCGTGAACCAGCCCTCCATTGCTGAGACAGGGAACACGGAGTTGGAAAAGCGCGTCAACAATGAGATTCAGGAAAAAATCGATGCGATTGTTGCTGAAGCCCGCCAGGAGGCCAAGCAAAACCGCGAGGACGCCATCGCGCGGGGGCAGGACCCGGCCCAATTGATGCCGGTGATTTTGGACATCCGCTATGAGATCAAGAGTTCCAGTGAAAAGGCGCTGTCCTTTGTGATTTACAAGACCGAAACAGCGGCAAGCGCCTATACGCAGCAAATTTTCTACAATTTGGACCTGGCTTCCGGCAAGGACCTCACGCTGTCCGACGTCCTCGGGCCGGACTATAAGCAGATCGCTGACAAGGCCGTCAAAGATACCATCGACCAGCGTATGGCGGAGGACCCGGAGAAGTGGCCGTACTTTGTGCCGACGCCGGAAATGCCGGACGAAGGCTTCCAGGGGATTGCCGACGACCAGAAGTTCTACATCGACAAGGACGGAAATGTGGTCGTGAGCTTCGATGAATACGAAATCGGCCCGGGGTCCATGGGCATCCAGGATTTCGTAGTCGGGAAATCGTTGGTATAACATTTCACAAGGAAAGGAGTAAAAGACAATCGAGGGCCCTGCCCTGCGGATGTGTAGCGCATCCGCGGGGCAGGGCCTTTTTTTTTGTGTGAATTTACGGGGCCTAACAAAATTAGAAATTTTTGGAAATATTTCTGATGGATGCGATAAAAAAGATGCGGCCGGGGCATTTTTGCTGGGGCCAAAGTGCATTGAATCGAGAAGGAAATTCCCAAAAACTTTGGGAACGCTGGGATTCTTTGGGGGAGATATTGCACAACTTTCACCAATTTCCACAGAGTTTTCCACCGCCCTTTCTATGGGGATTTTGTCATTATAATTCTTTTTGAAAAACTATTTGCGAGAATAGCGCGTGAAACGGGGGTTTTATACGGCTTGTAATTCCACAGGTTTACATAAACCATGTGGAAAACGATGTGGAGAATGTTGAAAACTCGGTGGAAACAGTGGAGAAATGCCGGGTACAGGCTGTTTAAAGTTTTGGAAAGGTGCAAAAAGAAAAAGTTATGTAAACGGATAAAGGGAACGGTAAAAACTTTGCGTAAAGTTTTTGCCATCGAAAAAGGAAAAAAGCGCA
>OLSM01000573.1_pt1 | contig 34585 bp, 28 predicted proteins | sample 1672721 | NCBI WGS metagenome assembly OLSM01 (sample SAMEA3136717, study PRJEB25190) | human gut metagenome
GTTGTCGACCAACGGCACCGCCGCCTAGCTACGTCCGGCACGGATAACCGCTGAAAGCATCTAAGTGGGAAGCCGTCTCCAAGATGAGTCTTCTCTTTGGTAAGGGCCCAGGTAGACTACCTGGTCGATAGGGCGCAGCTGCAAGCACGGCAACGTGTTCAGGCGAGCGCTACTAATAGCCCGAGCTCTTCTTCACAACAGGCAGGAACATCCACGTTCCGCGATCTCGATGCTGCGCTATGCGACCGCCAGGGTGGCGCGGAGCCGCCGGGCGGGGCTATAATGCCCGCGGGAGCATCCCCCGCGAGCGCGACCATGGAGGCGGGGATCACCCGATCCCATTCCGAACTCGGAAGTTAAGCCCGCCATCGCCGAAAGTACTGCAGCGCCAGGCTGTGGGAGGATAGGGCGTCGCGCTCGCGGAGGATGCTTTCTTTGCATCGCAGGCCTCCGGACCATGTCGGCCCGGGGGCCTGCGCGCGTGTCAGAGGGGTGTTTCTATGGTTTTGTCAACTGGTTTTTCGAATTTGATCAACGGCTTTTGAGCATGGGCGACCAAGCTCCGGCGACGGAGCTTTTCGGAAACGGCGTTGCCGGCGTTCAGGCTCGAACGTGAGGGCGGGCGTCCCTTATGACGGCGTAGATGACCTTCAGCCTCTTTCTGGCCACGGCCTTGAGGGCCTTGTTGTGACGCATGCCGCGCTCGCGGCATGCATCGTAGTAGCGGCCGAACTCGCCTTTCGTGCCGACGAGCGAGTTGCACGAGAAGATGGGCGGGTTCTTTAGCTCCTTGTTCCCGGCCCTCGACGACGACGCCGAGTCGAGGGAGGAGCCCGACTGCCTGTTGCAGGGGGCGAGCCCGGTGAACGACGCCAGCTTGTCGTGGCTCTCGAACAGCCTTATGTCGACTCCCGCCGAGCTCGGCAAGAACCCCCACTTGCCACGCCAGCCCCAGGTCGATGGCTGCTTCGAAGGCGGGGTCGGCCTCCAGCAGGACGGAGCGCAGCCTGTTCTTCGACTGGGTCGAGCACTTTGCTAGGAACCTTCTCTGGGAGGCGAGCAGCCTTATCTCCGCGCCCGCGTCGCCCTCGTCGGCGACGGGCCGGAGCGCCCAGGGCGTCCCGACGGCGGTGCGCGCGATGACCTCGGCGTCTATCTCGTCGGTCTTCGCGACGCCGGGGAACATGTCGCGCGCTCGCTTCATCGACAGGCCCGGAAGGTAGGCGACGTCCATGCCCGCCGCGAGCGCGCTCGAGCACGAGGGTTCCGATGTTGCGCTTCTGATCCACGATCACGAGGGCCTCGGCCCCCGCGCGCGCCGGGATCCCGTCGATGGGATCCGCCCTGTTGTCCACGGGGACGTCGAACAGAACCTTGCCGGAGGAGCGGGAGACGGCGCACGCCCGATGCGCTGACTTCCCGACGTCGAACCCGACGCAGGTTTCCTTTCCAGCCAACATGGGGAGAGGATGCCATCATGGAGGCTGGAAAGGAAACCTGCGTCGGGTTCGATGAGGGAAAGGCGACATTTGCTGAAATCTGTGACAGCATTGGCGCTGCGCCAAGCAACGCAATTCGAATGTTCGTCTCTGTATTCAATAAGCGCGGAGGATTTCCTTTTGACCTGTCGAATCCGTATGGCTTTAATGCGGAAACGCATTCAGCGATGAATGATGCCTCTAGCGGAAATAATCTGCCTGGTCCTTATGAGAACATCGATGAAATGTTTGCCAAGCTTGATAAGAACTAATTGATGCTCGAAATCAAGTTCACTACAAAATTTAAAAGATTTCAAGAGGACAAAGAAGCAAGGCAAGGATATCTCCAAGCTCTATGAAGCGCTTAATACGCTCGCTCATCGGAGGTGGCCAACAGAAAAAATGCATGATCATTTATTGTCTGGAAACTATGGTGGTCATAGAAAGTGCTATATTGAGCCAGACTGGCTGCTGGTTATCTGATTGATGATGGTGAGCTGATTCTTACGGCTGTTAGCACCGGAAGTCGTAGCGAATTGCTGGGGCTGTAATACTTATTGTGAATACGCGTAGGGAGGACAGTTGACGAAAGTCGAAGTAGACACTCTTGAGGCAAAGTCAGCTCTGCTTGAGGCCTACTATGCGCTTCCAGAGAAGCAGCGAAAAAGAATACTTCTACTAAATAAATACATCGATTTGTTTGGCGTCATCGTGGGGCTTCTTAAGTTACTCATCTATTCTGAAAACTCATACGATTCTAAATCAATGATTGATTATTATTTCTCAAGCGTTGATCAGGGTATTCTGACAGGGCATTGTCTGCTTTGAAAAGCATTACTGATGACCAAAACCTTCCTAAAAGAATAAAGCACATCGCGAATGGTAAGACTGGAAAACGTTATTTTGAGCGTGTCCTTGGGGTAAAAGGTCTAAATCTTTACGCCGCGCTTTCCGAGGATCTCGCTTTTCTAGGAATACTGCTTGATCAGTTGATGCAAGGGGCCATGCCTATAATTTAAGCCTGGGAAAATACTTTACCGGTACTTGGTCGTGATAACCGACAGGCTTTAACAAGGCTAATTCCTCTTCCCTTGAGCCTGCTTCAGATGCTAATAGATTTCGAAAATGAGTTTGGCGAAAAAGTGCTCCAAAAATTGCCGGAAGATATGCTTGAAGAGGCGTCAAAACAAGTCTGCCTGTTTGATACCGATAAGTTTGTTCCGGAACCTTGCAGTGTGGAAAAATACTTGAGAGAGGATGCGGAAAATCGGGTGCGCCTGATAAATGATTCCCTGGTAAAGAAGCTCAGGTGTTTTTAGTAACCTGATTTTTACGGGTTGTCCCAAGAATCTTTTTTCGGAATCCCACTGAAAGCTTTCGCTTCGGATTTTTCGCTTTTTGCAGGGTCATGCCGACTACACACGTAGGCGTATCCTCTTTCCAGTTGTTTTGAAAGCGCTGGAAAGGAGGTCGACGGGAAGTGATCGACATGGAAAGAATCAGCCGAATCAGAAGCTTGCATAGGAAGGGAGAGAGCGTCGCCGCGATCGCGCGGGCAATGGGCGTCTCGAAACCCACGGTTCGAAAATATCTCAGGATGGAAGACTTCTCGCCCACGATGAAGGTGAGGAAGAAGCGGTCTTCGAAGCTCGATGCCTACGAACCCATCGTTCGGCAATGGCTCGAGGAAGACAAGAACGCCTACCGCAAGCAGCGGCACGCCATCACGCGGATTCACCAACGGCTGCGCGAGGAGTGCGGGGCGGAGATCAGCTACTCTTCCGTCTGCAACCTCGTTCACGCTATCAAAGACGAGGTCGATCCCGACCCCAGAAGCCAGTACCTGCACCTTGTCTGGTATCCCGGCGAGGCGCAGATCGACTTCGGCGAAGCCGACTGCTGCATCAAGGGGAGCCTCGTCCGGATGCACTACCTCGTCGTGGTCTACCCGTTTTCCAACATCGGGTTCACCCAGATCTTCTACGGCGAGACCGCCGAGTGCGTGTGCCAGGGCCTCAAGGACATCTTCGAGTACGTCGGGGGCGTGCCGAAGCGCTGTGTGTTCGACAACGCCACGGGGGTCGGTCGCCGGATCTGCGACGTGACGCGCCTGACGGACCTGTTCGGCCGTTTCTGCATCCACTACGGCTTCGACGCCGACTTCTGCAACCCCTACTCAGGCAACGAGAAGGGCTGCGTCGAGAACAAGGTCGCCACTTTCAGGAGCAATCTGCTCGTGCCCGTCCCCAAGTTCGACAGCATCGTCGATTACAACGGCGAGCTTCTCGAGCGGTCCTGCAGGGCGGGAGACAGGCAGCACTACAAGAAGAAGGAGAACTGCCAGGCGCTGTTCGAGGAGGATTGCGTGTCGTCCTCCGAGCTGCCGCGCACGCCTTTCGACGTTGTGCGGTTCGAGACGCGCCGCGCCGACAAGTACGGCCGCTTGCACATCAACGGCTGCGCCTACTCGATCAACCCCTCGGCGGCTCGGAAGATGGTGACGTTCGGTGCCAGGGCGCATACCATCGACTTCTTCGACGCCCAGACCGCCAAGAAGATCACCACGATGCCGAGGGCCTACGGAGACCGCGTCACCGAGGTGACGAATCCGGGGACCCAGCTGGAGCTCCTCGTCAAAAAGCCCGGCGGATGGAAGAACAGCGAGGTCAGGAACGCGATGAGCGACCCGGTGCGCGACTGGATCGACGGCATCGACAGCAAGAGGCGCAAGAGGCTGCTCATGTGGATGAACGACCTGTCGCAGGAGATCGGGTTCGACGTCGTGGCAGCGGCGATGGACGGGCTCATGGCATCCGCCAAGACCATCGAACATGCCGAAGTGGAGATCCTCGCCCGCCGCATGAGGGAGTCCGGCACCCTCGAGCCGATCGAGATGTCGTTCGACGACGACCTCTCCGAGTTCGACGATTTCGTCTTCAGCCAGGGGGTGTCGTAGATGGGCACTCACAAAAGGGCCTCGGAAGTCAATGCGATGCGCACGGAGTTCGGCACGCTCGCCAGAGAAATGAACCTAAGTCGTTTCGTAATCAAATGGTACATGGAGAACGCCCAGATCAATCAAATCGAAGCGGTGAACCTCTTGTTCTCGAAGGAAAGCGAGGCGCGGGCCGAGAACCGGCGCGCCCGCCTGTTCAAACGGGCCAAATTCCCGGCGATGAAATCGCTCGAGGGGTTCGATTTCGCCGGAGTCGTGTTCCACGACAGCTGCAGCAAGGAGAGGATGCTCGACCTCGACTTCGTGGAGAACGCGGAGAACCTCGTATTCTTCGGGAAATCCGGGCGCGGCAAGACGCACCTGGCCATCGCTCTGGGCATCCTGGCCACGCAAAGGGGCATGGAAGTCAGGTGGTGGTCCACCGCCGATCTCGTGCGTGCGCTCGGCAAGGCGAAGAAGGAGGGAGATCCCGGCAAGCTGATACACGACATCACGAAGGCGGACTTCGTCATCCTCGATGAGTTCGGATACGTTCCCTTCGATGTCGACGGATCCAGGCTTCTCTTCCAAATCCTATCGGGTTGCTATGAGAACAACAGCATCGTCTTTACCACCAACCTGCAGTTCAGCCAGTGGGGCAGCGTCTTCGGAGACAGAGAACTCGCCCGTGCGGCGATCGACCGCATCATCCACCACGGGCACCTGGTGAAGTTCGAAGGCCCGGACAGGCGCATGCAGGACTCCCCTATGTATCAGGGGAAGAACGAGTCCCTGGAGGCGCTGGACAGGAGCCTGGACGAGGAGGGCGTGCCCCTCGTGCATCCTGTTCTAAGGGCAGCAACCGAAGGAGATGGTGCGCCTGTGTGATCTCTGTTTCCGGGCATAAAAAAAGCCCTCGGGCCATCTGTCAGCAAGGCATGCCATCTTGTAAATCCCCAAAATTCCGCTCTGTGAAATCCGAAAAAAGTAGCTTGTAAAAACCTAAAGAAATTGATTGCAAAACACACTCAGGGGTGCAGTTACGGCATTGCAGTTTTCTGAGGATGGAATATCTCAGGCCGCCAATTCCTTGACTGAGCTTATCGATCGGATGCTAAGGGAGTTTGCCTCCAATGAATCTGTGCTTTTATGGCTGAAACATAACGATCTCTATAGCCATGAGACCGTGTATGAAAAAGACAATAAAGAACTACCAAACAAATTCGGACAGTGTCTTTGCTTCTTATATGGTGGTGGAAAAGTGCTTCAAAACGAAGGTGGGAATCAGGGGGCTGAAATTCTTACCACTCTTTACTACTATTTGGCAAAGTCTATGACAAGTGCTAGAAATTCGCTTCAGGCGATTAAACATTCCGACGCCGGTAACCAGGAGGAAAGAGACAGAATTCAAGAAAGTGCACTTGCAATTATGGGAATTGTCGAAATTGCTCATAGGTTCTGCTGGATTTACAAAGGTGAACTTCCATCCTGTTACTCAATCATGATATCTGAACCCTCTCAAGAAGAACTCAAATCGGAAAACGCAGTGACTCTTGGTTTCAACGATTCGAAATCTCGCGTTGTCGATAATTAGGTCAATTGGGGGTTTCCTTTTGGGGCGCACGTCAAAAGGCTCGCGCGCTTTAAGCTGGCCAAGAATGCCTACGAGTATCATTACGCAAGGGATGGTCCGCCCTGCAAGTATGAGGCCGTCAAAGAGGCTATTCTCGACATCTTTGAGCAAGGTTGCCAAACGTATGGTTGTCGTCGGGGCAAAGGTGATGCTGGAGGGGCTGTGGCATCGTCTTGTCGGGAAAGACGATGAGGAAGCTCATGGGAGATCGCCCACTCCTCATCTAGCGAAAAAGGGGTGCTGCAGTTCCTGCAAGAAGTAGCACAACTCACCAAAGCCGGACATTCCTAAAGCGCAACTTCAAAAGCTTTCGAGGTATACATGAAGATGGTGAGCGATGTCGCCGAGTTCTAGGTCGCTGGACAGAAGGTTTACCTGTCTTCCCTTATCGATCTGCTCAAAAGTAAGGTCGTCAGGCGTTCCGTCTCGACGTCACCGACTGCCGCGTTTGCCGATGCCATGATCGACGTCATCGGCGAGAAGGCGCCAACGTGGGCTCTTCCGATAGTGCATACCGACCAGGGGCTGCAATACTGGGATAAAGACTGAGGACAATTAGTCTTCGAATAATGTGATTTGCGTGCGATAATTGATTTATGTGCGATAAGAAGCGAGCAAGGAGCTGTATTGGATTTATCGGTTATCATACCAGTCTACAACACGGAAGACTACTTAAAGCAGTGTCTTGAAAGCATTCCGCGATCGGATATTGATCTAGAGATTCTTTGCATGAATGATGGATCGACCGATGGCTCTCTTGCTATTATGCGGACTGCTGCTCAGAGCGATTGTCGAATAGAGGTAATTGATAAAGAAAATGAAGGATATGGAGCTACAGTTAACAAAGGTATTTTACGGGCCAAGGGGCGTTACATTGCCATTTTGGAGCCAGACGATTACCTTGATGGTGATATGTATACTGTTTTGTTTCGTCTTGCACAAGACTTCGACTATCCCGACATTGTGAAGTCTGCCTATTGGAATGTGGATGAAAGTGCGACTAGGAAAAAGAATTGCAGGTATCGAGGACGTATTCGATCGTCCATGCCGTTTCGTATACAGGATGAGCCGCTACTTCTTCGTTACCATCCGTCGATATGGTCTGCCGTCTATCGAAAAGCTTTTCTCGTTGAGAATAATATTCGTTTTAAGGAAGTTGCAGGCGCTGGGTGGGTTGATAATCCGTTTTTGGTGGACACCATGCTCAGGGCCGAAAACATCGTGTACACCGACGAGGCGTTTTACTGTTATAGAGAGCAACGCGTCGGTTCGTCTACCTCCGCAATGAAAGACATGCACGTACCTCTTGACCGGTGGCATGAAATGACTGATATACTAGAAGATCTAAATATCAAAGATGAAGCTATTCTTAATATTCATGCTTATCGGGCTTTTTACAATTTAAAGGTGGCTCGCTATGCTCAAAACTATACCGAAGAATTATGGCTTGAGGGCGCCAAAAGAATTACCCACCGTTTGGATCCATTGATCGTGGCACACTCTCCTTTCGTTTCGCTGAGAGACAAAAAGCTGTATGAACGATTGGAAAATAGGCGGCTAGAAAGTTTTCGGGTCATTGCTCATTGTCGAACTTTGATTACCGAGAGTTACTGGCGACTATTCGGATGAATCGGCTGTTAAATTACTATCTTTGGGATTATCTTTCGATCCCGTTAGTGCCACCCAAGAAGGAACGAGCCATCCATCAGCCCAATATCCTCCAATCAGATCTCTGTAGTATATTTCAGCCTCATCTTCATTGTCAGAGTGCGTATCTCCATTTGTGATCTCTGCTAATGAACGAGTGAGGGGGGTTCTGCTCATAAAACTCGAGTGCAGTTTAACCTTGTGGAATAATGCGACGAGGATTCCGAGAAAAATTAGGTATTCTACTAAGACAAGTGTTGCCCATAGGAATATCTGTGGGAAGAAGTTGAATCCAGTGTCAGGATTGATAATTGTTAAATAGATGACATTTGTAAGCCCTATTAAAGATGAAAACATAGTGATAGATGCCGAAACCCAAACCCATTCTTCCGATCGCTGACCACTTAATGATTCCCAGACAGACATCAGTCCAGCAAACGTCATCACTGAGAAAAAGATAGCGATGATTTGCATGTCATTGTGAAGACACGGGGATGGTGATTCATTCAGAAAGGGAAATACATATTTGAAGGCTGTGAAGCAAATCAGTGCAAGGCAGATGGCTGTAGAGACACAAATTGTTTGCATTGCGCGATGACTCGTGTCTTCATAGCTAGCCGAGAGGGCCATGTTGTGAAAGCCATGTCCGTTTTTGACGAATAGGCGTGAGTCGCTTTGATCGCATCTGCAGGTTGCCGTCATGCTTTCCGCGCTCACTGTGGACTGATTCGTATTTACTTTCATTAATTCAGATTCGGCGTAGTAGGTATTTTCGGGTCCTGAAATTGACAAGTGATAGCTGTTGGCTCTATCGGCGTTTGCTAAGCTGAAATAGAAAGATTTCCTTTTCTTAGTAAGTCGTCGCTGAAGCCATCTTCCTCCCTTCGTGATACTCTCGGATGCGGTATTCCATACGCGAATAAGGGGAATATTCTGGCTTGTGCGGATAATAATGCTGGAACAACCTATGGCTATTTTCTCAAGAGCTGAATTTGCGCATTGAGGGTGATTCGTCGGTTTGGCTTTAGCTCGAACCAAAATAGGCTTGACTCGCCAATAGCCATTAAGCAGCGCTAATACAAGAGCTTCGAGCTCATCATGTTCTTCAGGCTTGCTTTTGCTGTTGCGGCAAAGGATAGCTAGATCGGCTTTAATTATCTCGCTTGTTTTCTGTATGTTGGCATCTCTCTCGTGAGGTGTACGGGTTGAGTTCAGTATGAAACTCGCTATCGTGTTTGAAATACGAAGAGCATCGGATTTCGTGCTACCAACTAGGCATTTGATTGCTATTGCAAGGGAATGAGTAATATATTGCTTAGCTTCGGTATCCTTTAGTCTTTCAAGTGTCTGCTCGTGCTCGTCGGTGTACTTGAGAGCAAATGTCAGCTCTCGCTTGTCCTGGATCGCTGCCGGTACAACTACGGTCTCACCTTGAAGTATTGGAGGAACAGTGATCTCGTATTCTGTTTCTATGTGGAAGAATCGCCCGCTTGAGCGAATGGATTCGTTAATGCGTTTTGTTTGTTTGGATGGGTTGAGAAGTGCGGTAAGCAGCAAAAGACTTAGGGCTTCGTTCTTTGTTTTTGCGGGGGCGAGTCTGTCTAGTATTTTATCGATCTGACTTTGGAGGGTGCAGGAAAGAGCTACACCTTTGAAAAAATACTTGTTTGAGGCGGAGATCACCTTCGCCATAAGCCATGCAAGAAAAAGCATATCAATCGCAAAATCCATCAAGATTGGCCCGAACACAAGGCATTTCGAATTTATAACAACGAGCACGATAGCCAGAATTAAAACGCTAGCACTGGCCACAAGAAAGAAGGCAAGATCAAGGAGGATGAGTTTTCGTAGTTGCGCACGAGATTTAGGGGTGTCGTCAAATAGGTTAAGCCATCGTTGCTCTTGCGGCTGTGTATATGAGCTTGACAGGTTTTTAGATGATTCAGCCCGTTTTTGAGGAAGAAAAACACCGAGTCCTATCGTCACGAAAATTAAAAAAATTGAGACTATACCTATCGGCGAGTTCGTTGGATCATTTAGTGTTTGCCAAGATGCGCTGAAGAAAAAAAGAAGAGCACAGGCGATGATGGCTACTACAAAATAAGAAATTATTACAAGTATTCGTGAGGACGAACGCTGCTGCTTCAGATATAGACCGCATTTCCTATACAAGATGGCGAGTGAGGCGGACATGGTTATCAGGGGGATGCAAAGAGCCATGAGTAGATCAGGAATATCCCTAGTGCAGCCGTTCCATCCGAGAACGATAATGGCGAATAGACAAAGTACCTGCAAAACCAAGAAAGTGATTGTGAACCTACGCATGCTGCCACCGCTTCTCCGTAAGCAAAGTATAAACAATATGCAATTATATGACATTAGGTAAACTATGATGCTAATTATATGCTTAAGGTACCAGTTTGGTTGATTGGTTCTGGGGCTTTGATGCCTAAATCATGATTTCCCGCTTCGTTCTTTTACCATTCCTGTTTAGCTAGGGTTTTTTGGCCAAGTACGCTTGCGACCGAGTTGGGAGATTGGCCTTCTCCGCTGTGCGCTATAGCGACGAGTCCGGGCTTGGTGCATACCCAATTACTGATGCACTTGGACATTCCCTACTGTGCGCGGGTGTTTTCTGGCGCAACCTTTAAAGGGAGGCATCGACGCAAGTGCCCTATACGAAGGCCGCGTCCCTGCTAGCCTGCCATAGTTTAGCAGTCAAACCGACAATCATGATGGGATGCATGAGGAGGGTTTCATCCTTGCTTTGCGTCGAAGAGGACGTGGTTCTGGCGAGGTTGCTTTGCGACTGAGTTGCATCCGAAAGTAAGTTCACCCATGATGAGGTGATCGATGCTTTGTGCGACGCGTTCGGCTTTCGAACCGGCTATGAGAGACTGACCAATCAAGAGATGGATAGTATGCGACTCCGCGTGATGTCTTTTTGTTTTGAAAAAATTTACAAAGCGAGTGCTTGCGTAACCACTTTGCCCAGAATTTCTTTGTCAAGTTTGCTGAAACGGGTTGAGTCTCCGAGAAATATAAGACTTTTTATGGCTCCCTTTCTGCTTTTGATGAAATCAAAAGCGTGGGCGACGCTGTCAAGATCCTGTGGTTCGACTATGAGAATGAGCGAATGATTTACTTTTGCGTATGGACCAACCGCGAAGGTATCAACTGGATTTCCAAGTGGCGATACAATTAAATTCTCGCTTTCGATGTAGCCATCAGTTTTGAGTATGTCGGATGTCCAGTTATTGATGAGCTCGTTTGCATGATAAGGGGTCGTGCCGCAAAAACGAACGATCTCCATGCCTGCATTTCGAAAAGGCTCAAGACAACTGTCCGGAAAAGATGCTTGTCCGCCAAGGACAATAAGGCGATCAAAAGAGCCTGACAGGATGGCGTGAATCGTCTCTTGCTCTATGGTGCAATATGTAGTAATAAAGAATAGAGGCGCCTTCTTTTCGCAGATATATGGCAGAAGCGAAATGGTATCCCCGGTGCAACCATCGTAAGTGATAACCGCTGTCGAACCCCAGGTCCCTCTTTTCAATCCTTGCCAAAATACTTCTCTCGCTGTTTCGGCGAGATTTTTCCCCTCGATGCGTGAAACCGCGATTTCAGTATTTGCCGTTAGCTCATTCGTAACATGATTTGAAACTTGTTTTTGCGATCCGAGAACGATTACTTCTTCCGGAGCGTAGCGTTTCAGCGCTTGCGATGTTACGTCGGGCAAGGAGTCGTGTTTTGCGAGCAGGAGCGGGGCATCTAGCAGGCCGGCTAAAGAATTCGCGATAAGACACATGGAATCCGACTCCCCGGAAGTCATGATAATCCTGGTACTACGATCTAATTCAGTCGACTCAATTTCTTCGAGAAGTTTTACTGCCGTGCCATAACGGTCGTCGCCAGATATTGTCGTTAGCGTTCCCTCTGGAATGATAACGTTCTCCAAAAGAGCATTGAACACTTTCCCTTCCGACTCAGGACTGCCCAAATGACCTCCCAACGCACGGTATATACGACACACTTCTTTTGCCGATCCAACAGTTCGGATATGTCCCTTTTCTAACCAAATCGCCTTATTGCACAGTCTCTCGATCTGGTCATTGTTATGGGAAACAATCAAGACAGTTACTTCATGCTCTTTGATCAGCTGCATGATGCGCCGTTCGCATTTTTGCTGGAACATAAAATCGCCAACAGAAAGAACTTCGTCTACGATGAGTATCTCGGGGACAATTACCGTCGCGATAGCGAAGGCTATGCGAGCAATCATGCCAGATGAATAGTTTTTCATAGGCATGTCAAGGAAAGTTTCTATTTCAGCGAATTCAACTATTTCATCAAAATGCTGATTAATGAACTTTCGCGAATAACCAAGCAGAGCTCCGTTCAAGTAGATATTCTCTCGAGCAGTGAGCTCCATATCAAACCCTGCCCCCAGTTCGATAAGGGGCGCAATGTTGCCGTTTATGGTGCATGTTCCTTCGGAAGGTTCAAGAACCCCGGCAACAATCTTAAGCAGGGTCGATTTTCCGGATCCGTTTGTTCCCAGGATGCCAAAAACATCGCCCTTCTTTACCTCGAATGAAATGCGATCGAGAGCTCTAAATTCCTTAAATATAAGCTCTCTGCGCGCGACGGCGATCGCATATTCTTTCAAGCTGTTCAATTGCTCACTTGCCATGTTGAAAATCATCGACACATTGTCAACTGATACCATAGCAGCGCGCTCATTTTCGGGTTTTATATGATTTGAGAGCATGCTCAGTGGGGTTGTATTAACGTTTTCGGGCATGTTGACCGCCTTATACGTAGAGGATGAATTTTTTCTCGGTTGCTTTAAATACTGCGAATCCGATTATGAATGTTGAGAGCGCCATGCCAAGGCAGATAAGCTGCTCTTGTATACCCGGGACGATTTGATTCATAGCGATGTCCCGAAAGTACGTTACATAGTGGTACATAGGGTTAAACTGCTCTGCAGCTTGCATCCAGTTTGGAAGGATACCGATCGGATAAAACAGGGGAGTGGCATATGTCCACGCGGTAATGATGACCCCCCAAAGATGACAGATGTCGCGGAAAAAAACAGCTAATGCAGCCAAAAGCATGCCGAGGCCGGCGCAAAATATTGCCACAAACAAAAGCAATAAAGGGAGAGCGAGCAGACTAAAAGTTGGGGAAATGCGGAAGAACAGCATAACGATGACTACAGCAATAAGGGAAATGGCGAAATTTACTAGTTGGAATAGTATTTTTTCCAGAGGAAAAATAAATTTCGAAACTCGTATTTTTTTAATAAGAGGGGCAGATTCGATAATGGAGCTCATAGCGCCGCTGGTGGAATCAGCCATGAGAGTAAATAGGATATTGCCCAATATTAGATACAGGGGAAAGTTTTCGATGTCGTCACCGAACTTGAGAATATTGCTGAATACGGCAACTAGCACACACATCATAAGCAAAGGATTGAGCACTGACCAGAGTACACCAAGGATACTTCGCCGATACTTCAGCTTGAAATCTTTGCTGACGAGAGAAGTGATAATGAACCAATTTCGTTTCATGGTGCCTTTAGCGGCTAATGTACGTGCCATGGGTTCCTTTGTGGTTAGGTTTGGCGCTAGTAGTCTAGTGTTGTTTTGTGACAACAAGACTACATTGTACTTCCGTGGGTTTCTTGAATGCAGCAATGCACGAAAATATCAGCTTCGCTAAAAAACGATGCATGAGCGATACAGCAAGAGGGTCGAATTTCGTCGCTGGCCATTGTGCAGAAAAAGAGTGCTAACTTTTCGCATCACTTTCGATTGCGTAAATGCCTATGGTTTTCGGGTGGGATTGACCTCAGTTGGTCATTGTGCTGGTTGCGCAAACGATAAAGTACAAGGATAATCTTAGCTTTACATGTCAGCTAAATTGATGGAGGAATCACTGTGAAGGGCATCATATTGGCGGGGGGCTCGGGTACTCGTCTCAATCCTTTGACGACCGTCACCTCGAAACAGTTGCTACCCGTGTATGACAAACCCATGATTTATTATCCGCTTTCAGTTCTGATGATGGCAGGCATTCGCGACATTTTAATTATTTCGACGCCCGATGATTTGCCGAATTTCGAACGGCTTTTCAAGTCTGGAAAGCATCTGGGATTGAATTTGAGTTATAAAGTGCAGCCAACGCCCAATGGCCTTGCGCAGGCGTTTGTACTCGGAGAAGAATTTATCAATGGTGAAGCTTGCGCTCTTGTTCTCGGTGATAATATTTTTTACGGAAGTGGTTTGGGCGGATATCTTGCAACTGCGGTGCAACGTGCACGGGGAGCAACGGTGTTCGGCTATCGAGTGGAGGATCCAGAGCGATTCGGCGTTGTTGAGTTCGATGCGAGCGGCAAGGCTCTTTCTATCGAAGAGAAACCCAGGCATCCAAAGTCGAACTACTGTGTGACGGGTCTTTATTTTTACGATGAGCGCGTTTGCGAATATGCAAAGCGTGTAAGGCCTTCTGGGCGCGGCGAATACGAAATAACCGACCTCAACAAGATATATCTTGATGAAGGGGATTTAAACGTTGTTACGTTGGGCCGTGGTTTCGCATGGTTCGACACAGGTACGGTGGACTCTCTTTTCGATGCCAGTGAGTTTATTCGAGTGGTTGAGAGCTGCCAAGGTGTCAAAATTGCCTCGCTCGAGGAAATTGCTTACACGCAAGGTTGGATTGCCGAAGCGCAAGTATTTGAGGCAGCTGAAAAATATGGCAAAGCGGAATATGGGCAATATCTTTATAAAGTCATTGAATCAGCTCGTCATGAAGCCATAAGGGGCTAGGATGCAAAAAGTTAAGCTATCCAACATCCTTCTTGAGTCGGGACCAAAGATGGATTTTCATCCTGATCTTTACGCTCGGTCGGCATCCCCGATCATCCCGGATAAAGATAGTTCGTTCGCTGCGCAACTGATGCCGTATGCTAAATATGATTTCGGTACGTACTTCAACACCTGTTCTTGTGCGAAATATAAGAAGTATACTTATGCGGAAAATTTTTTTCTTCATCTCGAATTGAAGGGCAGCGGAGAAGTGAGGTTTGAAACCGTTTCTCGAACCTCACTTTCAACGGTTCGCACGATGGTCGGTCGTGTTGAGTTCGAAAACGAAGAGTTCGATGTAATAGAATTCGAGTTTCCCGAAACAAGCGATATATTGCTGGCATTTGAAATTGTGACTTACGGAACATGTCATATCAAAAACTCGTACTACTTTACACACGTGGCCGATGAAGAGGTTTCTCCCGTAAGGCTTTCTGTCGCAATGACAACGTTTAACAACGAAAAATTCGTAATACCGAACATTCAGTTATTCAAGCGAGAGCTACTTTCGCTTGGCGACGAGATCGCTCGTAGTTTGACAGTTCATGTAGTGGACAATGGTCGTTCGCTCGATGTCGAGGGGCTTTCTGGGGGAGGGGTGTTTATTCATCCCAATCCCAATGTCGGTGGCTCAGGTGGGTTTGCTCGCGGTATGATTGAGTCAATTCACCAGAAGGTCAAGCCCACCCATGTGCTGTTGATGGACGATGATGTGTCGGTGTCTCCCGAAAGCATTAGACGCACCTACGCATTGCTCTCCATCCGTCGCGAAGCCTATATTGATGCTTTTGTCAGCGGAGCGATGCTTAAGCTGGAGAAGCCCAATATGCAGTTTGAGGATGTCGCTTATGTCCGCGAAGATGCGCTCTATGATCGCATTAAACCCGATCTCGATATGGAGGACATCTCGGACGTTGTGCTCAATGAGACTATAGATGTTGAAAAGCGCAACGCTTACTGCGCTTGGTGGTATTGCTGCATTCCGATGAATGTTATCGAGGAAAACGGACTCCCGTTGCCCTTGTTCGTAAGGTGCGATGATGTCGAATACGGTATGCGCTGTCAGCCAACCATCATGGCGATGGGCGGGATTTGTGTCTGGCATTCCGCGTTCGGGGGACGCTTTAAAGCTTCTATTGATTTATACCAATATACTCGCAACTTTATGATTGCTACCGCATCGGTGGATCCTGCTTTGCAGAACATTTTCATAAAAAGGTTTTGGGACAATATCCAGCTGGAATTGAAGAAATTTAATTATGATAGCGCGGATCTCCTTCTCGATGCATTTGAGGACTATCTAAGGGGTCCTAAGTTCATAGAAGAAGTATCGGGAGAGGATACTGTCAAGAGAAATTCAACAAAAAATGAAAAGCTTATACCGTTGTCAAAAATTGGTTTCCCTGGCGTTTCCGACGCAGCTATTTCTTTGGAAGAGATAGCTGAGGACGGGGGGCGAACCATCTTGGAGCGATTAGTGGATTACGCAACCTTCAACGGACATCGTTTACCAAATGTCATGTTGAAAGATGGATTTGCGGTTGTGCCCGCTGGTGGTTTTTCGTATCCCGCCAAACGGATGCGTATGCATAGAGTTCTGTTGGCGGTTGATTCCGATGGTAAACTGGGCAGCTTGCGTACAATGGACAGGACTAGATTTCGCCAGATAATGAAGCGCTATAAGAGGTGCCTTGGTGCGTATAGATCCAAAAGAGACGCTGTGATTGCTGAATATGCTGCCGCAGCAAAACATCTACGCTCCGAAGGGTTTTGGAAAAGATATCTAGGTATGTGAGCACGATTAAATCATCAATGATTAAGGTGGCGAAAACTAATATCATATGATGCAAAAAGGGGAAAACTTGATCGAACGCTTTGAGTGTTCAACAAGCAAGCGTTCATACGTTGTCGTATTCAGTGTGGTATTTTTAGCGTTTTTCATCGTCATGTGTTTTAGTTTTTTGATGGCGGGAAAAGGCTTCTTATGGTTGACCGACGGGCTTGAACAGCAGTACGTTTTTTTTGCTGCGCAAGGCGAGTGGCTTCGCCAAATACTTAATACAATTTTCGTCGAGCATAGTTTTGCATTGCCAATGTGGTCGACGGAAATTGGTTATGGCGGAGACATGTTGGTGACGCTGTTCTCTTGCATTGGAGATCCTGTTAATCTGATTTCTGTGTTTTTCCCTCTTGAATATGCAGATTTAGCCTTGAATATGACGGTGGCGATCCACCTGTACCTCGCTGGTTTGATCTTCTCATTTTATTGCCTGTACAAGGGAAATGGAAGATTCGGAACGCTTATTGGTGCAGTAGTCTTTATGTTTAGTGGGTTCACGTTACTTGCTTTCACGCAGGTGTTCATGTTGGCTTGTCTCGTGTATGGTCCTTTAGTGCTTTGGGGTATCGATAAGGTATTCGACCGAAAAAATCCAGTCCTGTTCATTGCGTCGATAGCGCTCTGCTTTTTGAATTCGGTGACATTCTCGTATTCGATTTGTCTGTTACTCTTGGTGTACTGTCTCGTCCGTTATTGGCATCTCGATGAGAAGAAAACACCACGGGGGTTTGCGAAATGGGTTTTCAAAATAGCTGGCTACACGATGATCGGTGCCCTTATCGGCATGGTTTTCTTCGTTCCTAACGCAATGGCAATACTTGGGCAAGGCCGGCTAGGAGTTGATCGGCCCGAGGCGTTGTTCTACGAACCCTTGTATTACATAAAGTTACTTGCTGGCTTTCTCGCTGGAACCGATGTTGGTGCAGATTGCTCGTATGGGTTTGCTGCAATTGCCCTCATCGCGGTTTTCGCATTGTTCGGCACGAAGAAGTCGAGGGACGTCTCTGGTAGCGTAGACGGAATAATGAAAATCATGTTCATTGTCTTGACGGTGTTCTTATGTCTGCCAGCCATTGGAAAGGTTTTCAACGGTTTTGCTTATCCGAATAACAGGTGGGTATGGGCTTACGCGCTCTGCGTATCTTATATTGTTGTTGCGGTGATGCCTAGACTGCTCGCTCTGAATGTGCGCCAAAAGCGCTTTGTCGTAATCGGGTCGATTGCGTATGCGTTGGTTACGGGGCTGGTTTTCTTGCCGTTTGCAAGCAAGGAAGTGCTGTTCTCCTGTATCGTGCTGATCGGTTTAGCATTTCTGCTGTGCAATGCGAAGGACATCGCAAAGCAGAAAGCAAAGCTCGCTATCTTAGGTTCTACCTTTGTCTGTATCGCGTTTGTATTCAATAACTTTGGATCGATCTTTACTTCAGGTGGCCCTCATGCCGCCTCCCGTCAAGTCGGCATAGGACGTTCTTATGAACTTCTTGTAAATAACAATCCCAGCAATGTCGTTTCCGAGATAGTTGATGATTCTTTTTGGCGCTACGACGGATCTCGCGTCCCTATGTTCAGAAACAGCAATATGGTTCAACATCAAAACGCTCTTTTGTTCTACAGCAGCTACTACAACGATCTTGTTGATCGTTATCATTCCTATATGGGACTCATCTCGTCGTCGATGAATTTCTCGTACACCGGCCTTGATGCTCGCACGCCCCTCGAGGCTCTGGCCGGCGTGAAGTATTTTGTTGTACCGAAAGGGCAGACTGATATGCTCCCCCCGTTGTTCACGCATAAGGCGGCTTGCGGAGTGTACGATGGGATGGAATATATCGCCTATGGGACGGACGACTACTTGCCCACCACTTTTTTCTACGACGAGGTGATTGACGAAGCTGATTTCGAGGCGATGACTCCCGCACAAAGGCAGCAGGCGCTCCTGCAAGGCGTTGTGATCGAGGAACCTTCGTCTCTTGCGAAGAATGCGGATCTGCGGTTTACTGACCAGGCGGTGTCTTATGAGATTGCCCCGAAGCTGGATAAGGAGCAGTCTTTTAATGATGTTAATGATGCGTTCGAAGAACAGGGTATCGAGATAGATGGTACGAAGTTTACCGTGGTGCGTTCCGGTGCAACGATTGTGCTCAAAGCCGATATACCAGCTGATGTCGAGGCCTATCTTTATATCAAAGGGGTTAAGTATTCCGACGTGCCCCCATCAAGTAGGTTTACCGAGGCGCAGCGGGAGAGTATGAGCTTGTATAGCAAAGAGCTCGCGTTGTTTGACGATGTGTTCTACGGTTCGCCGACGAAGGATGTAAAGCTTGACGTTAAACTCGATGACGTGAGCCAACAGGTTTGGAATCCCACAGCATCGAGTCATTTGTATGGTGGAAAGGATTCTTGGCTGGTGAACTTGGGATATTCTGATGAAGAGCGCAAAGACGTAGAAGTAACGTTTTCGTCTGCTGGGGTGTATGACCTTGAGGATCTGCAGATAGTTGTCCAACCAATCGATGCTTATGCTGATCAGATACAGAAGCTCAAATCAACTTCGGCGAAGATTCACGGCGCCTCTTTTAACGGATCGACTTATTCTTGTACGGCAGATGCAGAAGGGTCGCCGAAGCTTTTGTACTTTGGAATACCTTACTCAAGTGGGTGGAGCGCTTACGTTGACGACAATCCTGTCGAGATAAAGCACTCCAATGTGGCATTCATGGGCGTAGAGCTTGATGGTGGGCGGCATGAAGTAGAGCTGCGGTATGAAACCCCCGGGCTTAAAACCGGTGCGATGCTTTCCTTGGTCGGGCTGGTGATGTTGGGCGCGGTTGTTGTGGTGGGGCGTGTTCGGCGCACAAAAATAGCGGAGGAGACAAAATGAAAACTTATCTAATTACCGGGGGAGCCGGCTTCATCGGAAGCAATTTTGTGCTCTACCTCTTAAAGCGTTATGAGGATATCTGCGTTGTCAATGTGGACGCTCTTACGTATGCGGGAAACCTTGAGAACCTGATTGCGGTCGAAAATGACGATCGATATCATTTTCGAAAAGTGAATATTTGCGATACAAGAGCTGTTGACAGGTTGTTTGAGCAGTTCGATGTCGACTTTGTAGTGAACTTTGCAGCAGAATCTCATGTGGATAGATCCATTGAGACCCCTCAGGTGTTCGTCAACACCAATGTGTGTGGCACCGTGTCCCTGCTTGATGCGGCAAGGAGGGCATGGGAGCTTGACGATGGGTCGTATGGGAGCAAGAAGTTCTTGCAGGTCTCGACCGACGAAGTGTACGGTTCCTTGGGTGTGGATGGTTATTTTACCGAGGATACGCCGCTCGATCCTCATAGCCCATATTCATCTTCCAAGGCATCTGCGGATTTGTTCGTGAAAGCCTACGGCGACACATATGGCTTCCCCTTTAACATTACCAGATGCTCGAACAATTATGGCCCGTTCCAGTTTCCCGAAAAACTTATTCCGCTCATGATCAATAATGCTTTGCATGGAAAGAAGCTGCCGATTTACGGCGATGGTTTGAATATTCGCGATTGGCTCTATGTAGAGGATCACTGCAAGGCTATCGACGTGGTTATCGAGCGAGGTAGACTAGGGGAAGTCTACAACGTGGGGGGGCATAATGAGCGGACGAATGTGGCCATAGTCGAAACCATTCTCGATTATCTTTCGTGCAATGTTAACGAAAATATTTCTCGCGATTTAATTGATTATGTCTCGGATCGAAAGGGACATGACCGCAGGTATGGCATCGATCCAAAGAAGATTTCAAATGAGTTGGGGTGGATGCCCGATACTCCTTTCGAGGATGGTATAAAGAAGACGATCGCTTGGTATCTCGAAAACAAGTCTTGGGTTGAAGGTGTCACGAGTGGCGGCTACCAGAATTATTATAAAGCGATGTATGGCGATCGCAACCGGTTGTCGCAAGGGGAGGATCGATGATTCCTTTTAACAAACCCGCTTTCGTGGGCACTGAACTTGGCTATGTTGCTCAAGCAGTGAGAGGTGGAAAAATATGCGGTGATGGACCGTTCACCAAGAGATGCCATGGCTGGCTTGAGCACAATTTCGGTTGCCATAAGGCGCTTTTGACGACGAGTGGAACCTCTGCGCTCGAGATGGCTGCGATTCTTTGCGATCTCGCGCCGGGCGATGAGGTCATCATGCCAAGCTATACATTCTCTTCAACTGCCAATGCGTTCGTGCTTGTGGGCGCAAATATAGTGTTCGTTGACATTCGGCCCGATACTATGAATATTGATGAGCGAAAAATAGAGGCTGCAATAACGTCGAAAACTAAAGTAATAGTACCGGTTCATTATGCAGGCGTTGCCTGCGACATGGATGCAATTATGCACATCGCTCGCACGTATGGACTGAAGGTTGTCGAGGATGCGGCGCAAGGAGTGATGAGCACTTATCGAGGTCTCCCTCTTGGAACCATCGGCGACTTTGGCTGCCTCTCGTTTCACGAGACGAAGAACTACTCGATGGGTGAAGGTGGCGCGCTGCTTGTTAATGATCCTGCGTACAGCGAACGAGCCGAAATCATTCGTGAGAAAGGTACGGATCGTGCAAGATTCTTCCGTGGACAAGTCGATAAGTATACTTGGGTCGATTACGGAAGCAGCTACCTTCCCAGTGATCTTAACGCTGCTTATTTATGGGGCGAGCTTGAGCAAGCTAACCGCATTAACGACAAGCGCCTTACTCAGTGGGAGCGTTATCGTTCGGCATTCGAGTCCTTGGCGTATACGGGGATGGTAGAGCTGCCGACGGTGCCCGTCGATTGTGCGCACAATGCTCATATGTTTTACCTCAAGTGTCGCAACCTTTCGGAGAGGTCTGAGCTGATCGCCTTTTTGAAGGCTCGAGAGATACAAGCGTCTTTTCACTATGTTCCGCTGCACTCTGCGCCCGCAGGCGTGCGGTTTGGTCGTTTTCACGGAAGCGAAGTCTATACGACTGTCGAAAGCGAGCGTTTAGTTAGATTGCCCCTTTATTTTAACCTTTCCTTATCCGAGCAAGATGAGGTTATCGAGGCGGTCAAAAACTTCTACGACACGAGTGCTCTGGTGGGGAGAGTCGATGAATAATCAATCGCATAATCTTCTTATCCTAGGCTCCATGGATGAATTCGTCGAATTGGTAGAACTCGCTCGGAACCGCGGTTATCGCACGATTGTGGTTGATGGATATGCAGATGGTCCGGCAAAGCGATACGCTGACGCAAAGTACGACATTCCCATTACCGATGCCAAAGCTCTCGCTGAAGTGTGCAAACGGGAGCGAGTTGACGGAATCATTACCGCGTATTCCGACATACTTTTTCAGTGTCTCTGTCGGTTGTCGGATCTTACGGGCATTCCAAGCTACTGCCCTTCTGCGGGCATGAATTTTCTTCGCGATAAGACGCTTATGAAGAAGATGTTCGAGGATCTCTCTATCCCAACGCCTCAAAGTTTCGTTGTGTCCTCAAAAGATGAAAGTTTCCCAGTTGTAAATTACCCCTGCGTTATCAAGCCGGTAGCAGGATATGGCTCACGCGGTGTATTCGTGGTTGAGGATGAAGCGCAAGCTCGAGCTCGTGCTGTCGAGGCCGAGTGCGTTTCATCCCAAGGGAAAGCTATTATGGAAGAATATAACCCAGACTACGAATTTAATATGATCGCATGGGTCGCGGACGGTGCCGTGCACGCTGTTAGTATAGCGGATCGTGAGAAGAGTTCGGAAGTATCTTGGGAGGTTCCTCATGTGAGCAGGATTGTTTACCCGAGTCGGCTTCAAGACAGTGTTCGAGAAGAGGCTCTCGCGATTGTTCAGCGAGTTTCCGCTTATGTGGGACTGCGAAACGGTCCGATTTGCATGCAATTTTTCTGGAGCGCCAAGAGGGGCCTTCAGGTTTGCGAGATTGCGGGAAGGGTTTTCGGATACGAACATGAGTTGTTGTTTTATAGCAGCGGCCTGCGTGTTGAAGATTTGTTGCTAGATACCGTTTACGACAAGAAATCGCTTCGGCGCCGACTTGAGGACCACGATATTGATTCTTTTTCTCGCTGCTGTTGTGGCTTGTACTTTCACGGACGCGAGGCAGTGATTGGTTCGATGGACGGAGCGGTTGCCGCTATAGGGAATGCGGGGGATTCTGTCTGCGAAAGTTTTATGTACTATCGTGAAGGCGAGCGCGTCGGGCATGGATTTGGAGAAAAGCCCTACGTCGCCAGGATATACCTATGCGCAGAGAATTATGATTCACTGGATCATTCGACATTTGATTTATACCGGTCGTTTGATGTGTGCGATGAGAACGGAAAAAGTATAGTGTATCATAATGAACTGCCAAGCTACGAATGAGTGCTGGTAGAATGCCGAGAAGGGGGCGACATGAGCAAAAAGATAGTTATTTTTGGTGCGGCGGGAACGCTGGGCCTCTACTTGACCGATTATCTTGTCGAGCGACTAGACAGTGCTGAGTGGGAGATTATTGCTTCTGGGCGAAAGGATCTCACTTTTTTTGACCGATATGCGCCTGCTGTTCGCTACATTTCTGCAGACATAGCGAACAGGGAGTCGTTTGCTTCGTTGCCGCAGGAAGATGTGTACGCTGTCATCCATTTTGCGGGTGCCTTGCCTGCCTATATGAAGGGGTATGATCCGTGGCAGTACGTTAATACGAATGTGCTTGGGACGCTCAACGTTCTCGATTATGCTCACAGAGCGGGTGCGGACAGGATTTTGTACACGCAAACCATCTCCGATTATGCAGGCTATTTTGAAGAGTTGGTGGAATTGAAGGACGACATGCCACGTCGTCCTCCTATGACCGGTGACCATTCGGTTTACGCGATTACAAAGATTGCTGCCGAGCAGCTATGCTGGAACTATCAAGCTAATTACGGTCTCAAGTGTTTTGCATTCAGGCTTCCAAACATCTACTGTTTTATGCATGATAGCAAAACTCTTTATCGAGATGGCAAGCCGGCCACAAGCTCTTATAGATATATGATAGACCAAGCGCAAGCGGGAAAGCCGCTTGAGGTTTGGGGCGATCCAGAAAAAGGCATGGATTTGATTTACGTTAAGGACTTTTGCCAAATGATGGAAAAAGCTTTGTTTGTCGACCGAAATGAGGGCGGTATATATAATGTGGGTACTGGTGTGATGACCTCATTGGAACAGCAGGTGAAAAACATCATCACAGTATTTTCTCCAAAGGACAGACCTTCGGAAATTGTCTATTGTCCAGAGAAGCATGATTGCGTCAACTACTACATGAATGTTGATAAGGCGAAAGTAGAGTTGGGATACTCTCCCGAGTATGATCCTATAGCATTCCTTGTCGACTATAAAAAAGAAATGGAAGATGACCGTTTTGCGGACTTCTTCAAAGAAAAGTATGGTGAAAAATAAGTGGAATGTACGGCGCGTACAGTAGTTTCCGTTGTCATTCCTTGTTACTTCTCCGAGGCTACTATTGCAAAAGTTGTGCATCAAACGCGAGATGAGCTGGTCAAAAAGTTCTTTGACTACGAATTCATACTCGTTAACGATGGATCGACTGACAGAACGTTTCGGGAAATTGAGACGTTGTGTCGAGAAGATCACAAAGTTGTCGGAATAGATTTTGCAAAAAACTCTGGACAGCATAGTGCAATTATCGCTGGTCTCAATTATGCTTCAGGGGACTTGATTATGGTTATGGACGACGATTTGCAAACGCATCCGTCGCAGTGCCTTAAGCTTATCGAGGCCATGGACGGCGGCTACGATGTTGTGTTTGCTTGCTATCCGGAGCATAAAGAGGCATGGTGGCGGCGCCTAGGTTCTCTGTTTACGGTGTGGTCTATGCGCGTGCTGACCCAGCGCCCCAAAGGTATAACGGCAAGCAGTTTTTTCGTTATGCGAAAGTATATTGCCGAGGAAATCATCAGATACCGCGGTCCCTATGTCTATATCCAGGGTTTGATTTTTCGATCAACCTGGAATATAGGCAATGTTGAAGTTCGGCATTTTGAACGGGAATCAGGGCGGTCCGGCTACACATTTAAGACGTTGCTGCGGCTTTGGTCGACGGTTCTCGGCTTCTCTCTTTTGCCTTTGCGACTTTGCTCCGCTATCGGCATGCTGATGGGCGGAGGCGGTATAGTTGGGGCTATCTTCTTGGTGGTCCAGCGTCTTCTCAACGAAGATATGCAGCTTGGATGGAGCTCTCTTATGGTGGCTGTGCTAATTTGCTCGGGCGCGATAATGGTGTTTATGGGGCTGATTGGTGAATATCTCGGGCGCTTATTCATGACAATTAATAATGCACCGCAGTATGTGAAGAAGACCTTGATTGACGAGCGTGTTCATGAGGGGGCGGGAGAGTGACATGTTGAACTTCGCTGAAGTTGATCAATTAGAGACGCCGTGCTTTGTGCTGGACGCTCAAGAGCTCGGACAGAACTTCGATGATTTCAGGCACGCACTTGAAGAAAAATGGTCAGACAAATCTCATGTTGCCTACTCGGTCAAAACGAACCCTTTCCCCTGGATTTTATCAAAAGCGCGAACTGCTGGCTGTCTCGCGGAAGTTGTTTCCGATGAAGAATTTAACTTGGCACTTGCCCAAGGTTTCGCCCCTTGCGAGATCGTGTTTAACGGTCCAATCAAGAGCAGAGATTGGCTTAACTTTGCTCTTAACAATGGAACTTACGTCAATTTGGATTCGCGTCGAGAAATCGAATGGGTAAAAGAATATGCTGCAGCAACATCGCGTCTTGTGAAGGTCGGCGTACGCGCAAACATAGAATTGGAAAAGTATTGTCCGGGTGAAACTTTGTTTGAAGAGCACCATGGGCGTTTCGGTTTTTCTTTCGAGGGGGGCGATTTTGCGCGCGTTGTGGACGAATTGCGTGCGTTCGATGAGGGGGATATTGTGGTGTCGGGACTTCACATGCATGCCACGACGCGCAGTCGCTCAAACAACGTCTACCGGATGCTCGCGCGTTATGCTGCACGCATAGTGGAGGAATGCGAACTCAGCCTGGATTACGTCGATATTGGCGGTGGTTTTTTCGGTGGCGGTCCGCTCAACGTTGGCGCTTATGAAGAATACGTATTCACTATCGAATCGGAACTTGGAGAAGTTTGCGATCCGGACAAGGTCGAGTTGATCGTAGAGCCCGGTGGTGCAGTCGTTTGCACCCCAGGTTATTATGTCGGAAGAGTCGTAGACGTAAAGGACATACTCGATGAGCGCTATGTCGTTACGGAGCTTTCGCGCATTAACATTGATCATGAAATGAAGAAGACGTCATATAATCTAACGTTGCATGCTGTATCGTCTGATACTCATCCGTCGCAGATTTTGTGCGGATATACCTGTATGGATAGCGATAGACTTTGCGAATTGGTTGACGCTGTGGAATTATCTCCTGGCGACATTGTCGTCGTCAACAATGCTGGTGCATATTCCATGGCATTTACTCCGAACATGTTCATCAAATGCCCCCCTGCTGTTTACATTAAGGATGGGGACATAATTGAGATAGAGCGTCAGCCCTCTTTCGTTCGACCTCCTTGCGGTATTTGGGAATAGACATGTTCTCAGGTGTTAAGTCTTCAACGAAGACACTTATTGTTTTACACTTTGTTCTTGTGGTGTATTCCATAACGGGAATTTTGGGTAAAATTGCGTCTACGAAAGATTTCTTCAGTTTTGAGTTCTGCGCATATTATCTTGGAATAATTTTTCTCCTTGGCGTGTACGCAATCGCATGGCAACAGATTATCAAGAGACTTCCTCTGACAACCGCGTTTGCAAACAAGGCGATTACGGTCGTCTGGGGCATTGTTTGGGGTTTTCTTTTTTTTGGGGAATCTATTAATGCGCTTAAAGTGGCCGGAGCGTTGTTGGTTGTCGCAGGCGTTGTTGTTTATGCGCGTTCAGATGGTGCCTCTGGGCAAGACGCAGGGGATGTGTCCAATGAATGAAACGGTTGTGATCTATTCGCTCGTTCTACTTTTTGGCGTTTTTGTGAGCGCGATTTCTCAGGTGCTTCTAAAAAAAGCTGCCATGAAAAAATACGATAGACCAATCGATGAATATCTGAACCCTCAAGTTATTTTCGCCTACGTATTGTTCTTCGGAACAACCTTTTTTAGTATCTTGGCTTATCGTGGAATACCCCTATCCCTTGGTCCTGTCCTTGAGGCGACGAGCTATCTGTATATTACGGTTTTTGGCGTTCTGATTTTCGGTGAGAAAATTAATCGCAAAAAGATGTTTGCACTGATGCTTATAGTTGCGGGCATTTGTGTATCGTCCTTAGGTACGGGGTAGGTCCAATGCATAAAAATATGATTTTTCTGTCAAAGAGGGCGAAAGCTGGTGAGCATTCTTTGGGACATCAGCCGGGCCTGTCTGTATGAAAAAAGAGGGGCTATCGTGCCGAAAGTGTCTGTAATTATTCCATGCTACAATCAAGAAAAATATTTAGAAACATGTTTGAACTCGGTGTTGTCGCAAAGCTTGTCTGATATAGAAGTGCTTTGCGTAGATGATGGTTCGACGGATGGCACCGGTGACATACTTGCCCAGTATGCGGCGAGAGATGATCGGCTACACCTCCTCAGTCAAAAAAACAAAGGAGCATCGTTTTGTAGAAATCGTGCGATCGATCAGGCGAGAGGCGAGTATCTTATCTTTTGCGATTCTGATGATATATATCCTGATACTGCAATAATAGAACGGCTTTATTGCGCTGGAGTTGAGCATGATGCCAAGGCGGTAGCTGGCTCGTATAGTATTTTTGACGAGACAGACAACGAGGTAAGATATGATTTCGACGGGCTTCTTTGGGGTCAAAGTTTCAAGAGGGAGGGTTTTGTTTCTTTCCTTGATTACCAATTCGATTATGGATTCACGCGTTTTATGTTTCGTTCGAGAGAGATAAAGAATAGCGGTATCAGGTTTGCTCCATATTCCCGATTTGAAGACCCACCTTTTTTGGTAGCCTTATTAGGGTATTTGGAGATGTTTTACGCAATTCCTGATGTTGTGTATCAAGCTCGAGTTGGCTATAAGCAAGTTGTTTGGGATAGCTCCGCTCAGGTTGATCTGCTTAAAGGGCTGTCGGATAATTTGCGGTATTCAAGGATCCATCGCTTGAAAAACCTTCACGAGCTAACTGTTCGCAGAATAGAAGAAGAATATGCCGGTGTTTTCTATTGGTCGCTTATCGACGAAATGGTTTTTTCGGCGATTGTGCGTGCAAATGGAGAAGTCTCCCCGGAACTTCTCAGCTCGTCTTTTCAAGGTCGTGTTGTTGATGGGTTTCTGTTGTTGAAACCTATGGAGCAGCAAGTTGCCAATGCCCAGAAATGGAACAAAGATATTCAGGATTTGCATGGAGCTGTTTTAGCGGAGCGCGCCGACAAAGAAAACGCTTGGGAAAGGTTGAAGGATGCAGGGCGCGAGTTGGCAGCTGTGTACGATTCTACGACATGGAGAATCGGGTCGGTCTTCACGGCCGTTCCTAGATGGTTTCGCGATTTCGGACGAAAAGTATAGTGATTATGATATGTGGCAGTGCAAATAATCGGGAAGGCGTGAGCTTATGTCGGGCGTCCTAGCCAAGTGTTCTAAAAACATGTCGATCGCTCTTTTAATTCTACTAATGGCTTCTATGCTTTTTCCTTATTCGGCCTGGGCCACTATCGAGGATGAAGATCAGACCTCTTTGACCGCCGATGAACTGCTTGCAGCGATTTCTGCTGGGGCAGTAGACATGCAGGTTGATCCGGGTGATTCAGGCTTGAATGCTAATAGTCGAGCCACTATGTCGGCATCGCATTTTGAGGAGTACTCCGGCGCCGAGCTCTACGACACCGCCGCCGCGCAGTCCGCAGGAGCCTTCGCGTCCTCCGAGTACGCCATCGTCGTCGGCCGCGGCGGATGGCCCGACGCCCTTTCCGCAACGAGTCTGGCGGGCGTGTACCGATGCCCGATCCTGTTCACCGAGAAGGACTCCGTTCCGGCAGCCACGGCCTCGGAGTTGGAGAGACTCGGGGTTAGCCACATCCTCCTCGTCGGCGGCCCCAACCTCGTGTCCCAGGGCGGCTTGGACGCCCTGGGCTCGGCGACGGGGGCGGAGGTGGAGCGCATCTGGGGCGAGTCCCTCTTCGACACCCAGATGGCCGTGTACGAGAGGGGCGCCGGGCAGTGGTCGGGCGACCTCGTGATCGTTGCGACGGGCGCGGACTTCCCCGACGCCTTGTCCATCGCCCCCGTGGCCTACGCAAAGAAGGCGCCCGTGTTCCTCGTCTCCGGAGGGGGGCTTCTTCCGGAGCAGAAGACCGCTTTGATGGACGCCGCCAGGTCCGGTTCCTTTGCGAACGCCGCCATAGCCGGCGGAACGAACGTGGTGTCCGAGGCTACGGAGGGCTTCATGGACGCGGTCACCGTGCTTGCGTCCGGGCGCACGGGGGGATGTGTGCGCTTGGCGGGAGCCGAGCTCTACGACACGTCGGCGGCGGTGGCCGAATGGGCGGTGTCCACCCAAGGGTTCAGCTGGGCGGCACCCGCCTTCGCGACCGGGAGGGACTCCTACGACGCCCTCGCCGGCTCCGTCCTCCAGGGCGAGAGCGGGTCGGTCTTGCTGTTGGTGGACGATCCGCAGGACGCCACCGTGCGCACCGCCGCGTCCCATGCGGGCGACGTGTCGTCCGTGCGCTTCTTCGGCGGGCGCAACGTGGTTCACAATAATGTACGCAACGCGATAATTACCGAGCTTATAGGATCCCTGATTTATACCGATTTTGACATATCCTTGAACGCTATGAGCGATCTGGAGGTAGAAGCTTCAAAAGGTTATCAAAATTATTCTAAAACAGAGATCCTAGAAAGCCTCAATCCTGATAATTTTAGTTACAACCAGTCAACGTTTTATCAATTTGCTCGAATTAATGGGGGCTATTCGGGAAAAGTGTCGGCAGATCAGCTCAACGCATTCATAGCGCAATATGGCAGCAATGGGAAGCTTGCAGGTATGGGTTCTGCCTTTATTGAGGCGGCGCAGACTTATGGAGTCAACGAGGTCTATCTGCTTTCGCATGCGATTTTGGAAAGCGATTGGGGGCGATCGCAGCTCGCGATGGGCTTTGATTATGAAGGCGGGTACATTGACGGATCGTATTACCCTGCCGGACGATACTATAATTTTTTCGGTATCGGAGCTTACGATAACTCGCCGTTAAGCGGGGGTCGTAAAATGGCTGTTATCCAAGGATGGAGTACCCCTCGCAATGCGATTCTAGGTGCGGCGAAATGGGTGTCAAATAATTATGTGCTAGGCAGCTGGAGCCAAGATTCGTTGTACAAGATGAAATGGAACGTGTTTCAAGCGGCAAACGAAAATACCGTTTGGCACCAGTATGCTACGGGCAGAACGTGGGCAACAGGCATAGCGAATGTTATGAGCGATTGTTACAGGTTTATCGGTTTGGAAATGGCAACATCAGGTTTGCTCTTTGATGTGCCGCAGTATAGATAAAAGCGTCGCGCCCGCCGGATGGTGTGACTATCTGTTGTGGTGTTGGCGGCTGCGTTAGCATGATGGGAGATGTGTCGGAGGAATGGCTGTTTCGAAAGGGGTCTCTCTCCCGGGTTTTTTACGCGTAGTCGCTGGCATTGTCGCTTTGGTGTTGACTTTTGCGGCTGTGCCGGTGAAGGCGTTAGGCGATCAAAAGAGCAGGACGGTGATATTCTCTGGTTCTTCTGTATCGAGTTATGCGGGACTAACCTTGTTCGAAACGGCTGTAAGCCAATCATCCGCCGCGTTCCCCAACGGTAGCGCAACGGCTATTCTTGTCGGTGAGGGCGGGTGGCCCGATGCGCTGTCTGCTACCAGCTTAGCCGGGCTTCTCGATTGTCCAATTTTGTTTAGTCAGTCTTCGCAACTGCCCAATTGCACGGCAAGCGAGTTAAATCGGCTTGGGGTAAGTAATGTAATTGTAGTTGGCGGACAAAATGTAGTTTCTGATCCGGTTTTGGCGCAGCTAGACGAGATAGGAGTTTCGTGGAGTCGTATATGGGGGCAAACGGCTTTCGATACGCAAATGGCCGTCTTTAACGAGTGGTTCGACCAATGGGATGCGGATTTGGCGATTGTCGCCACAGGCACGGATTTTGCGGATGCTCTCTCGGCTTCCCCAATAGCCTTTGCAAAGAAAGCTCCAATTTTCCTGGTTGATTCAACGCATAATTTATCTGACGAGCAAAAAGTCGCTTTGTCTCGACTTGCTGCCAAAGGTGAGCTTCGGGATGTTCTGCTTATAGGAGGCCACAACGTCATATCTGGTCTCACGAAAGGGTTTTTGGACGGAATTTCTACGTATGTAGGAGGTTCGCTCGTACATCTTTGGGGCAATACTCTATTCGATACCTCAGCGGCGGTGGCGAGTTGGTCCGTGACATCGCATATCCTTTCTTGGGATAATGTAGCTTTTGCATCCGGGGGATCTCCTTACGATGCCCTTTCGGGGGCTGTGCTCCAAGCAAAGACAGGCGCAGCTCTTCTATTGGTTGGAGACGATCGATCTTCCACAATTGAAGTGGCTAAGGCGAATAAGAATTGTATTTCACAAATTCGGTTTTTTGGAGGCACCTCGGTAATATCCGAGCGTTTAAGAATGCATATTGGGTATCAACTTGGGTTACCCATTTCCTATGTTGATTTATCGATGATGTGCATGATGCAATATCCTGAGCTTCCAACGGGTTGTGAAGCCGTGGCACTTAGCAATGCTCTGACGTATTATGGGTTTTCATTATCAAAATATGAAATAGTAGACAGGTGGTTGCCTAGAAGTGGCTGGGATTGGGTCACTGCATATCAAGGAAACCCATACAGCTGGGGTGGGGGCGCATGGAATTCCTGCTGCGCGCCTGCACTGTGCATTGCTGCAAATAACTATCTTGGTGCCCATGGAAGCTCTCTGCGTGCCTACAACATTACAGGTACTTCCTTTAGCAATTTGTATGATTATATCGCGCAAGGCTATCCTGTTATTGTGCGGAATACGGTGGATATGGGTTTGCCTGGGCTGTCGACTGAGACGCGATGGCATGATGGAACGCCGTATCGCCTGTATGGCGGAACCCACACTGTCGTGCTAAAAGGTTTCGATAAAAATAACGGAACTGTACTTGTGGCTGATTCGATATCGGGGTATGTAAGCCGGGATGCCGGGTCGTTTGGTTGGATATACTCGGTGTTGGGTTCGCAGGCTGTCGTGATAATGTAGTTGTCTAAACGCTCGTGTTAGCCAATACTTCAGTATCGATTGTTTTCTGGTTATTTTATAATGATTGAAAGTTTTGCAAGAGAGCAGGATTATTGTGCGAGACCTTTCTTTGGCAAATGTGCTGTTGATCCCTGATGACTTTGCTGCTGGCCACGTTGAGCTGTATTATCGTGCCGATAGGGCCGAATATGATAACAATTTGAGGGCCCTTGCGTTTGTTGGGGAGATAGATTTTTCAACATACTTCAATGCGTTTTCTTTACGTAAATGGTGTCGATACACCAATGTGGGCCCGATTTTTTTGCATCTTGAATTTGCTGGAGACGAATGCAGCGTTCTGTTTGTTGAGTTAACAGAGGGGGTTTCTGCTGCTCATATTAATGGCACACCGATTATGCTTGGAGGGAGCCATGAGGGTTTCGCGTCGGTTGATTTGCGCTTGCCCGAAAGTGATGCTCCTCTTGTGTCGTTTGTGTTGCATTCAAAGGGAACAACGCGCGTAAAAGCAGCATACTACTATACAGAGGTCGATGACGCCTTAGTACGACCAGTGCGTCTTGCTCTGTGTACGACAACATTCAAGAAGGAAGATTATATCGTACCGAATATCGAGACAGTCAGGCGTGAAGTGCTAGCCGGAAACGAGCCCATTTCTGACGGATTTCATATGTATGTGGTGGACAACGGTCGCACGCTCGATGTCGAAACGCTTTCTGACGATGGAGTGACTATCGTTCCCAATCCAAACGTTGGAGGTGCGGGGGGGTTTGCCCGTGGAATGCTTGAGGCACTTGCCGGAGGTGCTACTCATGTGCTGCTCATGGACGATGACGTGCATGTGTCGCCCGAGAGTTTTAAGCGTACGTATAATCTTCTTTCTCTTGTGAAGAACTGCTATAAGCAGGCGTTCCTTAATGGGGCGATGCTGTCGCTTGAGGAGCCTAACCTGCAGTACGAAGACGTAGGCTTTGTGCGAAAAGACGGTATATATGACAAGGTGAAGCCAGATCTGCATGTTGATCAAATGGTCGATGTGGTAAAAAACGAAGTGATCAATGTCGAGGTGGAGAATGCTTACGGTGCGTGGTGGTATTGTTGCATTCCGGTCGAGATGATTCGCGAGTATGGCTTGCCGCTTCCCGTATTTGTCCGCTGTGATGATGTTGAATACGGAATGCGCTGCCGCCCCACTATCATGACCATGGGCGGCATTTGCGTATGGCATGCGAGCTTCGAGGGTCGGTTTCGCGCTTCCGTAGACTGCTACCAATATGTGCGCAACTTTCTTATCATGCTAGCCGCTGACGAAATGAATTTGGAGCGCATGTTTATGCTTCGCTTGAAGCGCACATTCGACATCTACCTACGTTCTCTTAATTATGGAAGCGCCGAGCTTTTGCTCGATGGTTTAGAGGACTATCTGAAAGGGCCTAGTTTTTTAGCATCAGCGAATGGCGAAGAGCTTATGAAATTGAACGGCGCGAAGAATGAACGCCTAGTTCCATTGTCCGAGTTAGACTCGGCAGTTATTAGCAAAACGAAGCCCGATGACAACTACTTGGCTGGGGAGGATATGCGTGGACCTGTCTTGAAGCTCTTAGAGATGCTACCGCATGATCGGCATTTTTTGCCGGATATGCTGCTCTCCGATGAACCTGCAGCTGTTTACTATAGCCGAGGTGCCTATCCAGGATGGAAGACGATGCGCCGTAGGACGCTCGTCGCTTTCGATGCTTCGGGCAAGAATGCGCATGTCCGGACATTGGACCGTGCGCGTTACCAATCGCTCAGGAAGCGTTATCGTCGCCTTATGCAAGAGTATGCCTCGCGTAAGGACGAAGTGGCGCACGCTTATCGTGATGCTATGCCGTGGTTAACGTCAGAAGCATTTTGGCGTACGTATTTGGGATTAGGTGAGTCTGCATAATTCGGAGTGTGTGGCGGTAAAAACTCGTTTAAGCTTGTTGTACACGCTCTGTAGCTTCGAGCGCTACATTACACGTGGGACTGCTGTTAATTACTTCGTGCGGCAATTCGATGAAACTGCATTACTTTCCCCCATCCTCCACGAACACGCCCTCTTGCTTGAACACGGTCGAGAACGTCTTGAAGAAAATCTTCACGTCGAGCGGGAAGCTCATGGTGCGCACGTATTCCACGTCCATCTTCAGGCGGTCGTGCCAGGGGAGCGAGTTGCGGCCGTAGACGGCGGCGTAGCCGGTGATGCCGGGCTTTACGGTGAGCTTCAGCCCTTCGTCGCCCTCGTAGAGCTCGGTCTCGCGGCGCAAGTCGGGGCGGGGGCCCACCACGCTCATGTCGCCCTTCAGCACGTTCAGGAACTGGGGCATCTCGTCGAGGCTTGTCTTGCGCATGAAGGCGCCCACGCGGGTCATGCGGGGGTCGTCGGCGCCGTTGTAGGTGGAGCCGTCCTCCATGACCAGGTCGGGGGCGTTCACACGCATGGAGCGCAGCTTGTACATCTTGAAGTCGCGGCCGCCAAGCCCCACGCGTGGGGCGTTGTAGAAGACCGGGCCCTTGTCCTCGAAGTGGATGAACGGTGCCAGCACCGCTATGATCAGCAGCACGAACGGCAGCGCCACCACGCCGATCACCAGGTCGCACACGCGCTTTCCGAACTTCGCGTACATCAGCGGACACCCTCCGCCTCAAGCGCGTCCCAGGCGCGGTGGAAGGCCCCCACGACGTAGTCCGCGTCGTCATCTAAGAGCAGCGTGTGAAGAGGCAGCGTGACCTCGTTCTCGAACTGCGCGCGGGCGTTCGGGAAGTCGTCGATGTCGAAGCCGAGATCGCGGTAGGCGGTGAGCATGGGCAGCGGCTTGTAGTGCACGTTCGCCGATACGCCGGCGTCGG
>OLSM01000582.1_pt1 | contig 34122 bp, 33 predicted proteins | sample 1672721 | NCBI WGS metagenome assembly OLSM01 (sample SAMEA3136717, study PRJEB25190) | human gut metagenome
GCGCGACCTTCCTGGCGTGCGTTACCACATCATCCGCGGCGCGCTGGATACCGCCGGTGTGGCCAAGCGGATGCAGGGCCGTTCCCTGTACGGCGCCAAGCGCCCGAAGAAGTAAGCAAGCTGCGTCCGAAGCTGTCCAAAGCGGAACATAAGCCCGCTGGCGCCATCCGCCCCTCTGCGGAACAGGAGGGAGACGGCGGCGCACAGACCATCGGCCTTTCCGGCCGCTCAATACGGAGCGGGGCGGCGTGATGCTGACACGTTGCCTGCGGGAGAGGACGCAAAACAACATCACCTTACATCTTTCAAGGAGGGAATCACATGCCCCGTCGCGGATTTGTCCCCAAGCGGGAGGTGCTGCCGGATCCTGTCTATGGGACCACGGTGGTCACCAAGCTCATCAATCAGATTATGGAAGACGGCAAGCGCGGTATTGCGCAGAACGTCTGCTATACGGCTTTTGAGACGGTGAAGGAAAAGACCGGCAAGGAAGCCACCGAAGTTTTCCAGGCTGCGCTGAACAACGTGGCGCCCCAGCTGGAAGTAAAGGCCCGCCGTGTGGGCGGCGCCACCTACCAGGTGCCTATCGAGATCCGTCCCGAGCGCCGTCAGACCCTGGCGCTGCGCTGGATTGTGGAATTCTCCCGCAAGCGTGGTGAGAAGACCATGGCCGAGCGCCTGGCTGCCGAGCTGCTGGATGCCTCCAACAACACCGGCGCCGCTGTAAAGCGTAAGGAAGAAATGCACCGTATGGCCGAGGCCAACAAGGCGTTCGCCCATTATCGGTGGTAAGAGACGCTTCCAACGGTATATTCAAGCGAGCCACCGTAGAAAGGAGAACAATCCAACATGCCCAGGAGCCACCCACTTGAACGGCTGCGCAATATTGGTATTATGGCGCATATTGACGCCGGTAAGACCACCACTACCGAGCGTATTTTGTACTACACCGGCAAGACCCATCGCATCGGCGAGGTGCATGATGGTGCTGCCACCATGGACTGGATGGTTCAGGAGCAGGAGCGCGGCATAACCATCACCTCCGCGGCCACCACCTGCATCTGGCACGATCCGCAGGATCCCACCAACAAGAACAAGACCTACCGGATCAACATCATCGACACCCCCGGTCACGTGGACTTCACGGTGGAAGTGGAGCGTTCCCTGCGCGTGCTGGACGGCGCTGTGGCGGTATTCTGCGCCAAGGGCGGCGTTGAGCCCCAGTCCGAAACGGTATGGAAGCAGGCGGAGACCTATCAGGTGCCCCGCATGGCGTATGTGAACAAAATGGATATCACCGGCGCCAACTTCTTCCGCGTGGTGGACATGATGAAGGATCGCCTGCATGCCAATGCGGTGCCCGTTCAGCTGCCCATCGGTGCTGAAGCGGACTTCCGCGGCATCATCGACCTGATTACCATGCGCGCCGAGGTTTACTACAACGACGACGGCACGGATGTACGTGACGAGGAGATCCCTGCGGAAATGCGGGATCAGGCGGAGGAGTATCGCGCTGCGCTGATCGAGCACGTGGCCGAGACGGATGAAGCGCTGATGGAGAAGTACTTCAACGGCGAGGAACTTACCGTTGATGAGATCCGCGGTGCCATCCGCAAGAGCACCATCGCCTGCAAAATGACCCCCGTGATGTGCGGTACTTCCTACCGCAACAAGGGCGTGCAGCCGCTGCTGGATAACATCATTTACTATATGCCCTCTCCTGTGGATATTCCCGCGATCAAGGGTACCGATCCCACCGATCCCGAGAAGGAGATGGAGCGTCACCCCTCCGATGAGGAGCCCTTCTCCGCCCTGGCCTTCAAGATCATGGTGGACCCCTTTGTGGGTAAGCTGGCTTTCTTCCGGGTGTATTCCGGCCATCTGTCCGCCGGCAGCTATGTGATGAACTCCACCAAGCAAAAGCGCGAGCGTATGAGCCGCATCATGCTGATGCACGCCAACCATCGCGAAGAGGTGCAGGACATCTACACTGGCGAGATTGCTGGCGCGGTGGGCCTGAAGGATACCACCACCGGCGACACCCTGTGCGATGAAAATAACCAGATCATCCTGGAGTCCATGGTGTTCCCCGATCCCGTGATCGAGGTTGCCATTGAGCCCAAGACCAAGGCCGGTCAGGACAAGATGACCATGGCCCTGCTCCGCCTGGCGGAGGAAGACCCCACCTTCAAGACCTACACCAACGCGGAAACCGGCCAGACCATCATCGCTGGCATGGGTGAGCTCCATCTGGAGATCATCGTGGACCGTCTGCTGCGCGAGTTCAAGGTGGAGGCCACCGTGGGCAAGCCCCAGGTTACCTACAAGGAGACCATCCGCAAGCATGCCAAGGCCGAGGGCCGTTACGTCCGCCAGACCGGTGGTCACGGCCAGTACGGTCACTGCTGGATCGAGCTGGATCCCCAGGAACCCGGCAAGGGCTACGAGTTCGAGAGCCGTATCGTGGGCGGCGTGATTCCCAAGGAATTCATTGCGCCCATTGATGCCGGTATTCAGGAAGCGGCCAAGTCCGGCGTGCTGGGTGGCTTCGAAGTGGTTAACTTCAAGGCTGCTGTGGTGGACGGCTCTTACCACGATGTGGACTCCTCTGAAATGGCCTACAAGATCGCCGCTTCCATGGCGTTCAAGGAAGCCGTGAAGAAGGCTGATCCCTGCCTGATGGAGCCCATGATGAAGGTGGAAATCATCGTGCCCGAGCAGTACATGGGCGACGTGATGGGCAATGTGTCCAGCCGTCGTGGCCGTGTGGAAGGCATGGAAGCCCGCGGCAGCGATCAGATTATCCACGCTTACGTACCCCTGAGCGAGATGTTCGGCTACACCACCGACTTGCGCTCCCGTACCCAGGGCCGCGGCATGTTTACCATGCAGTTCGACCACTACGAGGAAGTGCCCAAGTCCGTGGCGGAGAAGATCATTGGCGCCCGGGAGAAGAACAACTAATTCCGCTGTGCCATGGCGGACGGTGAATGAGCCGTCCGCCTACGGCCACACGTTAAGGAGGAAATTCCCATGGCTAAGGAGCATTATGAAAGAACAAAGCCGCATGTAAACATCGGCACGATCGGACACGTGGACCATGGCAAGACGACGCTGACTGCAGCCATCACCATGACGCTGGCCCAGAAGGGCGAGGCGCAGGCGATGCGTTACGACGAAATCGACAAGGCGCCGGAAGAGAAGGCCCGTGGTATCACGATCAACACGGCGCACGTGGAGTATGAGACCGCGAAGCGGCACTATGCGCACGTGGACTGCCCCGGCCACGCCGACTACGTAAAGAACATGATCACCGGTGCCGCGCAGATGGACGGTGCTATCCTGGTAGTGTCTGCGCCCGATGGTCCCATGCCCCAGACCCGCGAGCACATTCTGCTGGCCCGTCAGGTAGGCGTGCCCTACATCGTGGTGTTCATGAACAAGACCGATATGATGGATGACCCGGAACTGCTGGAGCTGGTGGAAATGGAAATCCGCGAGCTGCTGAGCAGCTACGATTTCCCGGGCGATGAGATTCCGATCATCAAGGGCAGCGCGCTGGTAGCGCTGGAGCACATCCAGAACGGCGGCAGCGCTGATGATCCCGAGTGCAAGTGCATCTGGGAGCTGATGGATGCGGTGGACAACTACGTTCCTACGCCCCAGCGTGCGACGGATCAGCCCTTCCTGATGCCTGTGGAAGACGTGTTCAGCATTTCCGGCCGTGGTACTGTTGCGACCGGTCGTGTGGAGCGCGGCACGGTGAAGGTGTCCGACACGGTTGAAATCGTAGGTCTGATGGAGAAGCCCCGCAGCACGGTGGTAACCGGTGTGGAAATGTTCCACAAGCTGCTGGACCAGGCGGAAGCTGGCGACAACATCGGCGCGCTGCTGCGCGGTGTGCAGCGCAACGAGATTGAGCGCGGGCAGGTGCTGGCGAAGCCGGGGACGATTCATCCCCACACCCACTTCATTGGCCAGGTGTACGTGCTGACCAAGGAAGAAGGCGGCCGTCACACCCCGTTCTTCAATGGGTATCGTCCCCAGTTCTACTTCCGTACCACGGACGTGACAGGCAACATCAAGCTGCCCGAGGGCGTGGAAATGGTGATGCCTGGCGATAACATCGACATGGAGATCACGCTGATCACCCCCATCGCTCTGGAGCAGGGCCTGCGTTTCGCTATCCGCGAGGGTGGCCGCACGGTTGGTTCCGGCGTTGTGGCGAAGGTTATCGAGTAATGAAACAAATGCCCATCCGGCTGCAACATGCCGGATGGGATCGCCCTGTTTTTTTTCGAAGAGCAGGGGAGCAACAATGCATAGAGGCAGGAGGTGTCCAGCGTGGCTAACGCCGCTCGTCAGAAGGTGTGCCTTGCCTGCACGGAGTGCAAGCAGCGCAACTACAACAACATGAAGAACAAGAAGAACACCCCGGATCGCATTGAGCTTATGAAGTACTGCCCTTTCTGCAAGAAACACACCGCTCATCGCGAAACGAAGTAACCGCTACCAATACGGTGAGGATGTGAATAAAATGGCAGATGAGAATAAGACGGTCTCCGCAAAGGCTGATAAGGCGAATGCGAAAAAGACCCCTGATACTAAATGGCAGAAGTTCATTGGTTGGTGGGCCAAGCTGCCCAAGCGTATCGCCACACCCTTCAAGAACATGGTTTACGAGCTCAAGAAGGTGTCCTGGCCTACCAAGCGCAAGCTTGTGACCTATTCCATTGTCGTGCTGGTTTTCATGGTTGTCCTGGGACTGATCATCAGCCTGCTCGACATGGGCGCATCGGCGCTGGTGAAGCTGCTGGTGCTGTGATCCGTGGCATAGGAGAAGAAGCATGACCGAAAAGAGCAAGGAGCCCTGCTGGTATGTGGTGCATACCTACTCGGGGTATGAAAACAAGGTAAAGGACACCCTGGAGAAGTCCGTTGAAAATAACGGCATGCAGGATCTGATCTTCGACGTCAGAGTGCCTGTGGAGGATGTCATCGAAATCAAAAATGGCAAGCGGGTCAAGACGCAGCGCAAGGTGTATCCCGGTTATGTGCTGGTGCACATGATTGAGACCAGCGAGAGCTGGTATGTGGTGCGGAACACCCGTGGCGTAACGGGCTTTGTGGGCCCGGACAGCAAGCCGGTGCCGCTGACGGACGCTGAGGTGGAGATGATGCTCAACACCGAGGCGAAGAGCGTCGAGTTTGGCGTTGCCATTGGCGAAGAGGTGCGCATTCTCTCGGGTCCCTTGGAGAACTTCACCGGCATTGTGGAGGATGTGGATACCATCCGGGACAAGCTCACGGTGAAGGTGCAGATGTTCCTTGGCCGGGAAATGCCCGTCGAGGTGGATCTGGACCAGGTGGAGAAGGTCAGCAAGTAACCGTCGGCCGCGAGGTTTCTCCAGATCAAACATTCTTCTTTGGCTGGCTTCAACACCGCGAAATGCGGTGAAGCTGCGGGGTAAACAACCGCATTTTGTTCGCCCCATGGTGGGGCAGTGGGAGAAAGTGCACGCACTTTCGCCATGACCACATTTTTTAGGAGGTGCCATTTCCATGGCAAAGAAAGTAACTGGCTACATCAAGCTGCAGGTGCCGGCCGGCAAGGCGAATCCTGCGCCGCCTATTGGTCCTGCACTGGGTCAGCACGGCGTGAACATTCCTGGCTTCTGCAAGGAATTCAACGAGCGCACCGCCAAGCAGGCGGGCCTGATCATCCCTGTGGTGATCACCGTATATTCCGACCGTACCTTCACCTTCATCACCAAGACTCCTCCTGTTCCTGTGCTGATCAAGAAGGCCTTGAACATTGAGACCGCCAGCGGACGCCCCAACCGTGACAAGGTTGGCAAGCTGACCAAGGAACAGGTCCGCGAGATTGCCACCACGAAGATGCCTGACCTGAACGCTGCCAGCATCGAGGCTGCCATGAGCATGGTGGCCGGCACCGCCCGTAGCATGGGCGTGACCGTGGAAGAGTAACGCGAAGAGCCGAGGCGTGGATGCCTCGGATCCTGGGGGCATGGACCCCCGATCAATGTGGGAGGACGAAGTGCCGCTAATACCACATGGGAGGAAAGAATAACATGAAGCATGGTAAGAAATATACCGACAGCGCAAAGCTGATCGAGTCCCTGAAGCAGTATGATCCTGAAGAGGCTGCCGACCTGGTGCTGAAGACCAGCAAGGCCAAGTTTGACGAGACCGTGGAGATTTCCGTCCGCCTGGGCGTTGATCCCCGCCACGCGGACCAGCAGGTTCGCGGCGCCGTGGTTCTGCCCCACGGCACGGGCCGTACCATCCGCGTGCTGGTGATTGCCAAGGGTGAGAAGGCCAAGGAGGCCGAGGCCGCAGGTGCCGACTTTGTGGGCGCCGAAGAGATGATCGCCAAGATCCAGCAAGAAAACTGGTTCGGGTTTGACGTCTGCGTGGCCACCCCGGACATGATGGGTCTGGTGGGCCGTATCGGCCGTATCCTGGGCCCGAAGGGCTTGATGCCTAACCCCAAGAGCGGCACGGTCACCATGGATGTGACCAAGGCCATCTCCGACATCAAAGCCGGTAAGGTGGAGTACCGCGTGGACAAGACCGCCATTGTGCACTGCCCCATTGGCAAGGCTTCCTTCGGCCAGCAGAAGCTGGTGGAGAACCTGAATGCGCTGATGGATGCCATCATCAAGGCGAAACCCGCTGCCGCCAAGGGCACGTACATCAAGTCCCTGTACCTGAGCAGCACCATGGGCCCCTCTGTCCGCGTAAATCCCCTGAAGTTCTGATAGCTCATTTGCCAGGCGCGTCTCGAAGCAATCCGGGACGCGCTCTTTTTCTGCTTTGGCTTTGCTGACGTGATTTTCCAGCGAAGTGCCCGGCCGTAGGCCTTGCGAAAGGCTGGATGAATGTGCTATACTAAACCGAATGCAATGCAACCTCGGGAGGGTCTATGAAGCCTCGGACGAAGAAGATTTTGAATTTTGCGTTGATCTTTGGCACACTGGCAGTGGTGCTGCTTATCGGCGTCAATGGACAGGAAATCGGGGATGCGGTGACGGCACTGAAGAGTGTGGCACCCAAGTGGCTGATCTATTGCGCATTGGCATATATGGGCTTCATCGGCTCGGATGCCCTGTCCATCCACTACTATCTCCGCGGACAAGGATATCCCATTTCCCTGGCGTATTCCGTGTATGTGAGCATTTGCGGTGCATACTACAGCAATATTACGCCCGGCGCCACTGGCGGACAACCCATGCAAGTCTATTACCTGACCAAGCGCGATGTTCCCATTGGCATTGGAACGTCAGCACTGACGGTGAAATTTTTCTGCTTCCAGTTCATGCTGATGGTGCTTAGCACGCTGCTGTGGCTGCTTTATGGTGGGTACGTGGCGGAGCAGCTGGGACAGAACATCTGGATACTCATCCTGGGCTATGTATATAATGATATATCCGTTTGCCTGGTATTGCTCATGGCGGTGAACAAACGCCTGGTGTGGTGGATTATCAAACTGTGCATACGCCTTGGTACGCGTCTCCATCTGTGCAAGAATCCTGACGCGGTGATGACCAAGTGCGAAGACGTGCTGGATACCTTCCACAACAGCGTCATGTCCCTGCGCCGCCGCCCCATGGAGCTGCTAATGCAGATGCTTTTGGCTACGGTGCAGCTGCTATCCCTGATGACGGTTACATTTTTCATCTACCGTGCCTTTGACCTTACGGAGGCGGGGTATTGGCAAATCATTACGCTGGCAGTTTTGCTGTATGTCAGTGCCGCGTATACGCCGCTGCCCGGCGCTTCCGGTGCGCAGGAAGGCATCTTTGCGCTGTACTTTTCCGGGCTCTTCCCCGATGGAATCCGGCTGATGGCCCTGCTGCTATGGCGCTTCTTCACCTACTACATTACCCTTATCCTGGGGGCGATCACGACTGTGTGGCGCGGTTTTCGCCCAGAGAGGAAAACGAAAAAAAAGACAGTGGACACCGACCCATCTACGGTTTGATGCGGGGCATGACGCAGGCACATACCTTGGGTAAAGGCTGGGTTGCAGGAAACACAAAAAAACGAGGGAACGTTGGTTCCTTCGTTTTTTTGTGCATGAGCAGCCGCTCTGTCATGCGGTTCCTCTGCCGGTAAGGTCAATACCGGCGAATCACAGCTCTCCGGTCTGCCCAAATGGAGACCAATGGGAAACAGATGAACTGCTTATTTGACGTGCCGGAATGCTCATGGAGCACTAACCCCGCGCAGCCATTGTTCACGGGACAGACGCAAAGTGAGCAATCCGTCCTCTTCTCCGGCAATTTCAAACCCGGCCTTTTGATGGACGCGCAGGGCAGGGATGCGGCTGACCTCAAAATGGTTGCACAGACAGGATATTTCCTTGTGACGGAAGGCCAACGCCGCCAATATCCGAAGCCCCTCCAGGCCATATCCCTTGCCACGGTAGGCCGCATGGATGATCGTGCTGATTTCCGCGCCGTAGTCATGCCAGCTGATTTCACCAACCGGCTGGCCTTCCGGGGAAAACAGATAGGCGCAGAAGCGTTCCGGCGCATGGTTGGTCCATCGCTCCAGCCAAGGGGCCCATTTCGTTGCAGGAAAATCCAGACAGCCCGTGGGCGGTGCCCAGGGGGCATTATACGCCATGGTGGCGGGATCGCTGAGCAAAGCCTGCCGAAAGGGCATTTCCGCCAGGCTGGCGGTTTTCCATTGGAGCATGGGCGGAGAAGCCTCCCTTTTCCTGGAATCAGAGCGCTGCCCGGCCGGCGTCGATGGACTGCTGCACCATGTCCGGGGCGGGAGCACCGGGAATGCGGCGGCGTTCCACGCAGGCCAGCATGCTCAAATCATCGAATACGTCCGCGTCAAAGGCAGGATGGAAGCTGCGAAGCTCCTCCAGCGTCAGGTCCAGCAGCGCCTTGCTTTCATCCAGACAGTGGGCAACCAACTGGCCCACGACCTTGTGCGCGTCCCGGAAGGCGACCCCCTTGCGCACCAGATAGTCCGCGCAATCGGTGGCGTTGGTAAAGCCGCCGGATGCAGCCTGGGCCATCACATCCTTGCGGAAGGTAATGGTACGCAGCATGGCGGTGAACACGGTAAGCCCTTTCACCAGGGTATCCCGGGCGTCAAAGAAGGCTTCTTTATCTTCCTGCATGTCCTTGTTATAGGCAAGGGGCAAGCCCTTCATCACGGTAAGCAGGGTCATGAGATCACCGTATACCCGGCCGGTTTTGCCACGAATCAACTCGGCCACGTCAGGATTCTTTTTCTGCGGCATGATAGAGGAACCCGTGGCGTAGGCGTCGTCCATCTCCACAAAGTGGAATTCACTGCTGCTCCACAGGATAAGCTCCTCGCAGAAGCGGCTTAGATGCATCATGCAGATGGAGGCAGCGGAAAGATATTCCAGCAGAAAATCCCGATCGGCCACGCCGTCCAGGCTGTTTTGCGTAATTTGCGAAAAGCCAAGCAACTCCGCCACCCGCTCCCGGTTGAGGGGATACGTGGTGCCGGCCAGCGCGCCGGAACCCAGCGGCATCACATCCGCGGAGCGATAGGCCGCCTCAAACCGCGTGCGGTCACGCAGGAACATCTGGAAATAAGCCATCATATGGTGGGCCAGGGTAATGGGCTGCGCCTTTTGCAGGTGCGTGTAGCCGGGCATGATAGTATGCAGGTTGTCCTGGGCAATATCCAGCAGGGCCTCCAGCAGGTCGGTAAGCATCTGCCGGGTCTCCTCGCAGGCCAGCTTTGCGTACATGCGTACGTCCAGGGCCACCTGATCGTTGCGGCTGCGGCCGGTGTGCAGGCGCTTCCCCGCATCGCCAATGCGCTGGGTCAGCAGCGTTTCCACGTTCATGTGGATGTCCTCGGCGTCCACGTGCCAGGTGATCTTGCCGGCTTTCACATCCGCCAGGATGTCCCGCAGTCCTGCCACAATCTTGTCCGCGTCAGCCTGCGGAATGATTCCCTGCTCCCCCAGCATGGTTGCATGGGCAATGGAACCGGTGATGTCCTGCTCCGCTAAGCGTTGGTCAAAGGAAATACTGGAATGAAAATCATCCACCAGTCCATCGGTGGCTTTGCTGAACCTTCCGCCCCACAGCTTCATGAAGGATACCTCCTGTGTGTATACAATGTCACAGCCTGTAGTATACCACGGTAGACCCGGGGCGTGCAAGGGATACCACCGCGCGCAGAGGAAAGGAGAACGGCACACGGACGCATAAATTTTCCAGGGCGTGGAATCCTGAAAAAGAATGCAACGTGGTTTTTGAAAAGGTGACTGGCAAAATGCAAAAAACACGCCTGCACCCCTTGACAATGGACGAAAAATTGACTACAATAACCATTGTCTGGCAAGTCTACAAGGGCTTGATGCGGACATGCGGGTGTAACTCAATGGTAGAGTTCCAGCTTCCCAAGCTGGCTACGTGGGTTCGATTCCCATCACCCGCTCCAACACCGCATCAATCGCCTGAGTACAGCGGGGAAGCCCCCGCAGTATCGCGTAAAGCAAGGAGGTAATTCCCATGGCTAAGGAGCATTATGAAAGAACAAAGCCGCATGTAAACATCGGCACGATCGGACACGTGGACCATGGCAAGACGACGCTGACTGCAGCCATCACCATGACGCTGGCCCAGAAGGGCGAGGCGCAGGCGATGCGTTACGACGAAATCGACAAGGCGCCGGAAGAGAAGGCCCGTGGTATCACGATCAACACGGCGCACGTGGAGTATGAGACCGCGAAGCGGCACTATGCGCACGTGGACTGCCCCGGCCACGCCGACTACGTAAAGAACATGATCACCGGTGCCGCGCAGATGGACGGTGCTATCCTGGTAGTGTCTGCGCCCGATGGTCCCATGCCCCAGACCCGCGAGCACATTCTGCTGGCCCGTCAGGTAGGCGTGCCCTACATCGTGGTGTTCATGAACAAGACCGATATGATGGATGACCCGGAACTGCTGGAGCTGGTGGAAATGGAAATCCGCGAGCTGCTGAGCAGCTACGATTTCCCGGGCGATGAGATTCCGATCATCAAGGGCAGCGCGCTGGTAGCGCTGGAGCACATCCAGAACGGCGGCAGCGCTGATGATCCCGAGTGCAAGTGCATCTGGGAGCTGATGGATGCGGTGGACAACTACGTTCCTACGCCCCAGCGTGCGACGGATCAGCCCTTCCTGATGCCTGTGGAAGACGTGTTCAGCATTTCCGGCCGTGGTACTGTTGCGACCGGTCGTGTGGAGCGCGGCACGGTGAAGGTGTCCGACACGGTTGAAATCGTAGGTCTGATGGAGAAGCCCCGCAGCACGGTGGTAACCGGTGTGGAAATGTTCCACAAGCTGCTGGACCAGGCGGAAGCTGGCGACAACATCGGCGCGCTGCTGCGCGGTGTGCAGCGCAACGAGATTGAGCGCGGGCAGGTGCTGGCGAAGCCGGGGACGATTCATCCCCACACCCACTTCATTGGCCAGGTGTACGTGCTGACCAAGGAAGAAGGCGGCCGTCACACCCCGTTCTTCAATGGGTATCGTCCCCAGTTCTACTTCCGTACCACGGACGTGACAGGCAACATCAAGCTGCCCGAGGGCGTGGAAATGGTGATGCCTGGCGATAACATCGACATGGAGATCACGCTGATCACCCCCATCGCTCTGGAGCAGGGCCTGCGTTTCGCTATCCGCGAGGGTGGCCGCACGGTTGGTTCCGGCGTTGTGGCGAAGGTTATCGAGTAAGCTTTGTTCTTTCAGGGAGCATCCTCGCAAGAGGATGCTCTTTTTTCCATCCAGATGAACGTGACAAGGAAGCGCATTGTGCCGGGAGGAAATTGATTCGTGCATTATAAAATCCATGAAGTGGCGAAAATGATGGGTATCAGCCCGCAGACCTTACGCTTCTATGAGCAGTATGGCATTTTACCCCACGAGCGTATAGGGGAAGGAAAATACCGCCAATACTCAGACGAGAGCGTGGATCTACTGATGAGCCTGCGCAAGTGTCGGAATTGCGGCTTCACCGTGGCACAAACGGCGGAGCTGCTAAAATCACGGGACACCACACAGGTGCCGCGCATGATTGCCGAGCAGGCGGAAAAACTTAAGTGCCATGCGGAACTGGAACTGCGCATTGCCCAATCCATGAGCCGGTCCGCGGAGCGCGCCGCAACCATCGAAGAGAAGCTGGGTGATTTTCAGCCTGTGGAACGCCCGGAAACGTATTGGTTACCCGTGAAGCAAGGGGGTGGGATGCGCCCCTCTGCGGGTATTATGGAGCATATCGGAACCTTATCGGATTGGCTCCCACTGGTCACGTGGGTTATGCGCTTTCCTTCAGGCGGCGCGGTGGAGATGGGCTTTGCCGCCCCGGCCACAACGGCGGAGTTCCTTGGGTTTGATCGATTGCCGGGGGTGCATAAGCTGCCTGCGTGCCGCTGTATGTATGCGCTGATGCGCTGGCCCTCGGGAGAGGCTGGGGCATCTGCCGCAGTGGCCGAAGGCATACAGACCCTGCAAAAGCAAGGAGTATGCGTATGTGACGCGCCCATGGTTAGCACCCTGTGGAACCTGCGCATAGACGACAAGGGCACGACCTATGGGGAGGGCTGGTACCCCATAAAATAAAAATGTCAAGTTTTTATCAAAATCTATTGACCCTCATATACCTTTAACGTTTATAATGGTAGGCGGATAAGGGACCGGCGGAAAGCCGGCCAGAAGGAGGAAAATGAATATGAGAAAGAGCCTTTGCGTTATCATGGCGCTGGTGCTCGCCCTGTGCCTCAGTCCGGTGGCGATGGCGGAAGATTACACCGCCACGGCCAAGGGCTTTGGCGGTGACGTGACGGTCACGCTGACCATCGAAGATGGTAAGCTGACCGCTGTGAAGGCGGAGGGTCCCGACGAGACCGAGGGCATTGGTTCCAAGGCCCTGGAGGAATTGCCCGAGGCCATGGTTGCCCGCAACAGCGTGGAAGTGGATACCGTGGCCAGCGCTACGGTAACCAGCACCGCTGTGCTGACGGCCGCCGCGGATGCGCTTGCGCAGGCGGGCGTGACCCTGGAGCCCGTGGAAGTGGAGGAGGAGGCCAAGGAGCCTGCCAAGCCCACCTTCGAGAATCCCGATGTGATCGTCATCGGCGCTGGCTTCTCCGGCATGAACGCCGCCCTGGAAGCGGCCACCAATGGCGCCAAGGTGTACCTCATTGACAAGAACGACGACATGGGCGGCTCCATCCGCTTTGCAGGCGGCACGACCTCCGCGGCCGGCGCCAAGATGCAGATCGAGGCCGGCGTGGAAGACTCCCCCGAGAACTTCCAGGCGGATATCGTGCGCATGGGCGGCGGTACCAACGTGCCGGAGCTGACCAAGAAGCACACCGAGTGCGCGGCTGCTGCCGTGGACTGGCTGGATGAGCTGGGCGCCGACTTCGGCGACCGTCAGCCCAAGATGTCCTCTTCCTACGATGCCTTCAATGTGCCCCGTGAGTACCGTGTGACCGGCGGCGGCAAGGCTATGGTGGAACTGGTTCGCCCGCTGATTATGGAGCAGGTGGAGCAGGGGAACATCTCCCTGCTGCTGGAAACCGAAGTGGCGGATATCCTGGTGGAGGATGGCGCTGTGACCGGCGTTGTGCTCACCGATGGCACCGAGTATCGCGCTCCCGCCACTATCCTGGCCACTGGCGGCTATGGCCACAATGAGGAACTGCTGCACCGCTACAACTATGCCAACGTGCTGACCATGTCCCCCTCCTTTGTGACGGGCGATGGCTACAAGTTTGCGGAAAAGGCCGGCGCGCAGTTCAACAACATGGACTACCTGCCTGCGTATCCCGGCGGTGTGCCTGTGGGCGGCTTCGATGTGTCCTGCACTGCTTCCGTGCAGTATCCCGGCGTGATCTGGGTGGACAACACCGGCAACCGTATTGTCAAGGAACTGGGCAGCCTGGACAGCGAGCGCAAGGCGGCCTATGCCAATGCTCCCGAAAACCTGGTGTACATGATCCTCACCCAGTCCATGAAGGACACCCAGGACCCCATCCTCAGCGTGGGCGGCGGCTTCTCCGGCAAGGCGGATGAGGGCTGGACCTACTTCGACCAGCTGCTGGCGGATGGCAACTGCGTGTACTATGGCGAGACCATCGAAGAGCTGGCCGCCAATGCGGGCATTGACGCGGAAGGCCTGGCTGCCACCGTGGAAGCCTACAATGGTTATGTAGCTGCCGGCGAGGACAAGGATTTCGGCCGCGAAGCCGATACCATGGTTGCTCTGGAAGGACCCTTCTATGCCGTGAAGACCTGCCCCTATGTGATGCTCACCAAGGGCGGCCCGCTGATGAATCCCGATGCGCAGACCCTGAACGCGGACGGCGAGCCCATTCCCGGCCTGTATCAGTGCGGCGAGCTGGCTGGCGGCGCCAATATCGGCGGTAGCGCCAACATCGGCGGCCTGGCCAACACCAGCTGCATCGTCTGGGGTAAGATTGCCGGCGCCAATGCTGCTGCCTACGCTCTGGGCAAGTAATCTGGTATCCTCTTTATGTCCCTGAACCCTTATGGATTGTTATTACTTGTTATTTATTACTTATGTGGCGCCATCCTCTGCGGGGGATGGCGCCCGCCTTTTTTGGCATTTATCCATTTTTGCAGTCTCACCGCAGCGCGGCTTCATGGCGCAAAGGAAGGCGAAGCACCGGAAAGCTGAAGGTTTGCGGCCGTCCGCAGTTGCTTTTTCATGGAAAAAAGGGTACAATGATTTTGTTTATTCGGAATCATTTTATTTCCGGGATGGAGCATGAAGGAGGCTTGTTGTATGAATTACGTTTTCATGACCGACAGCGATAGCGATTTGCCGTACAGCCTGAAGGCGAAGTATGACATTCCCGTGGTGTACATGCCTTATGCCATTGACGGCAAGGAGTACTTCGATGATCTAGGCCAGACCATGGACCAGCATACCTACTTTGACAAAATGCGCGCCGGTGCCACGCCGGTCACTTCCGCACTGAATCAGGCTGATTATATGGAGTATTTCGAGCCCATTCTGAAGGAGCAGGATCTGCTCTTTGTGGCTTTCTCCAGCCAGCTGAGCTGCACCATTCAGGCGGTGTACGCCGCCCGGGAAGAGCTGTTGGCCAAGTATCCCCAGCGCAAGTTCATCGTGGTGGATACCCTGTCCATTTCCGGCCCCATGACCATGCTGCTGCTCAAGGCCCATGAACTGTACCGGGAAGGGAAGTCCATGGAGGAGGTGGCCCAGTGGCTGGAGGAGAACAAGCTCCGTGCCCAGGCGTTCTTCACCGTGGATGACCTGAAGTACCTGAAGCGGGGCGGTCGGCTGTCCGCTACCAGCGCGGTCCTGGGCACCATGCTGGACCTGAAGCCCATCATTGTGGAGTCCAAGGAAGGCAAGCTGGTTCCTGTGGACAAGGTGCGGGGCCGCAAGAAGGCCATGAGCTACCTGGTGGACAAGTCCGCCGAGAACATCACCCATCCGGAGGACCAGGAGGTTATCATCCTCCATGCTGACGCGCCGCAGGATGCCGCGAAGCTGGACGAGATGCTCAAGGCGAAGGTGCCCGGCGTGCGCACCCGTATCGAGTGCGTGGGCCCGGTGATCGGCGCCCATTGCGGCCCCGGCACGGTGGCCATCTGCTTCCTGGGCAAGGAGCGGGCGGTCTAAATAGCGGCCTTGGGCCAAAGAAGTATGTATCATAGCTGTCGCGCCTGCGACGCGGTTATGCAACCGCCGCGGGCGCGGCGCTTTTTCCATGGGAGGAGGGCTGATATGCCGCGACTGCTGTTTCTGGGTTCCACCTGCGCGGATGTGATCCTGCGCGTACCGCGCTTGCCCCAGACGGGGGAGGACATGAACCTGCTGGGGCAGTCCGTCTCCCTGGGCGGATGCGCCTTTAATGCCTGTGCTGCCGCCCGGTGCTTCGGCGGGGCGGAAACCACGCTTTTCTCGCCGGTGGGTGGCGGGCTGTGGGGGGACTGGGTGCGCCGGGCGCTGGCCCAGCGGGGGATTGTTTCGCCTATTCCGCCGGTGGAGGCGCCCAACGGTTGCTGCTATTGCCTGGTGGATGGATCGGGAGAACGGACCTTCCTGTGCGAGCATGGGGCGGAATACCGCTTCTGTCCGGAATGGCTGGACCTGCTGGGGGATGCGCCCTATGACGGCGTTTACCTCTGCGGCCTGGAGGTGGAGGAGGAGACCGGAGAGGTGCTGCTGGATTATCTGGAGCGGCATCCTCCCCGCAGGCTGTATTTTGCGCCCGGCCCCCGGCTGTGCCATATTCCGCCCCAGCGCATGGCGCGGATTTTCGCGCTGCATCCCCTGACACACCTGAATGCTGCGGAGGTGACGTTCTTCACCCGGCAGCATACGGTGGCCGCGGGGGCGGCGGTGCTTGCCCAGGCCACCGAAGGCGATGTGGTGGTTACCCTGGGCGGCGAGGGCGCCTATATCCTTTCCCACGGCCGTGCCCGGGTGGTCCCTGTCGTGCCGGTAACCGTCCGTGACACTATCGGCGCGGGGGACGCGCACCTGGGGGCCATTATGGGCTGTGAGGCGCTGGGCATGACCCTGGAGGATGCCACGGTACGCGCCAACCGCGCCGCCGCGGCGGTGGTCAGCCGGGAAGGCGCGGAGCTAACGCGGGAAGTATTTGTACAGTGGATGGAGGAAATGTAAGCCATGGGATTTGAAGAGGTAAATGCATACCTGGTTCAGGCAGGCTATGGGGACAGGGTGCAGGAATTTGATGTATCCAGCGCCACGGTGGAGCTGGCGGCACAGGCCCTGGGGTGTCCGCCGGCACACATTGCCAAAACCCTTTCCTTTATGGCGGATGGCCAGCCGCTGCTTATTGTGGCGGCCGGGGATGCCCGGGTGGACAATGCAAAGTACAAAGCCCAGTTTCACCAAAAGGCCAAGATGATGTCTGCCGAGGAGCTGGAGCGCTTCACGGGGCTGCATTTCGGGGGCGTGTGTCCCTTTGCCATGCCTGCGCCGGTGCAGGTGTGGCTGGACGTATCCCTGCGCCGCTTTGCGGAGGTGTATCCTGCCTGCGGCAGCGCCAACAGCGCGGTGCGCTTGTCCATCCCGGAGCTGGAAAAGCTCAGCAAGCCCATGGGCTGGGTGGACGTGTGCAAGGGCTGGGCGTGAACCAAGACGAATAACCCCATAAGGGAGTGTGATACGGTGCTGCGGGTGGGAAATCTATCCATACCCTTATCGGCCACGGAGGAGGAGATCGCGCAACAGCTGCTTCGGCGGTTGCGGATTCCCCGGGAAGCGCTGCTTTCCTGGAAAATCCATCGGAAGTCCGTGGATGCCCGGGACAAGGGCGACGTGCATTTCGTGCTAACTGTGGACGTGACGCTCAGGGAGGAAGCGGCGGTACTTCGCCGATTGAAGCCTGGCGTGGCGGTACGGGTGCAGCCTGCTCCCGCGCTCAAGCTTCCTCGCGCGGCATTTGCCCGGCCGCCGCTGGTGGTGGGCGCGGGGCCTGCGGGGCTGTTTGCCGCGCTGACGCTGGCCCAGGCAGGGGCGCGGCCCATCCTGATTGAGCGTGGAAAAGCCGTGGAGAAGCGCGCCCTGGACGTGGAGCGCATGTCCCAGGCGGGCGAACTCAACCCGGAGAGCAACGTGCAGTTTGGAGAGGGAGGCGCGGGAGCTTTCTCCGACGGAAAGCTGACCACGGGTATCAAAAGCCCCCATCAGCAGACCGTGCTGGAAACCTTTGTGCGCCATGGCGCGCCGGAGGAGGTCCTGGTGCTGGCCAAGCCGCACATCGGGACGGATCTGCTCCGGGGTGTGGTGGCCTCCCTGCGGGGGGAGATCCTTCGGCTGGGCGGGCAGGTACTGTTTGAAACCCGGCTTGTGGAGCTGACGCTTCAGGGAAACCGGGTGGTGGGCGCGGTGGTGCGTCAAGGGGAGGACACCCGGGAGATCGTCACGGATACGGTGCTGCTATGCATTGGCCATAGCGCTCGGGATACCATGCAAACCCTGTTTCGCCAGGGCGTGCATATGGTGCAGAAGCCCTTCGCCATGGGGGTGCGCATTGAGCATCCCCAGAAGATGATTGACCGCAGCCAATACGGGCGCTTTGCGGGACATCCCGCCTTGCGCCCCGCGGAATACAAGCTGGCGGTGCGTACCCCGGACGGCAGAGGCTGCTATACTTTCTGCATGTGTCCGGGGGGCGAGGTGATCGCCGCGGCGTCCCAGCCCGGGGGCGTGGCGGTGAACGGCATGAGCTATCACGCCCGGGCAGGCGAAAATGCCAATGCGGCGGTACTGGTGGGCGTGCGCCCGGAGGACTTCGGGGATGACCATCCCCTGGCGGGATTCGTGCTGCAGCGCAGCGTGGAGCAGGCGGCCTACCGGCTGGGGGGCGGAGGATTCAAGGCTCCGGCCCAGCGCCTGGAGGACTTCCTGGCGGGGCGTGCCTCCACGGGCTTTGGCGGTGTACGGCCTTCCTACCGGCCCGGGGTTACACCGGCCAACCTGTGGGAATGCCTGCCGCGTTTTATCGGGGAGGACCTGAAGCTGGGCATTGTGCAGATGGATCGGCAGCTGCGGGGGTTTGCGCTGCCGGACGCGGTACTCACCGGCGTGGAGACCCGTTCGTCCTCGCCCGTGCGTCTGTCTCGGGACGCCCTGCGCATGGGAAACCTTGCGGGGTTGTACCCCGTGGGGGAAGGCGCGGGCTATGCGGGAGGCATTGTATCGGCGGCGGTGGACGGCATTGATAGCGCCCTGGCTGCCCTGGAAAGGAGTACCCTATGATTCGCGGCGTATGCTTCGATATGGATGGCCTGCTCTTTGACACCGAGCGCATGGGCGCGGAAGTGATGGACCAGGCGGCGGCTTTGCAGGGATGCAGCCTGACGGAGGAACAATGGCGCAGCGTGATTGGCCAGAGCCTGGCGGCTACCCAAACCGCGCTGCGCAGCTGGTTTGGCCAGCGGATCGACCCGCAGCGCTTTGTGGATGACTGGTGCCGGCTGATGCTGGAGCGTGTACGCAAGGATGGCATGCCCCTGATGCCCGGCGCCAGAGAGGCCCTGGAAATGCTTCGCCGCCGCGGGGTGGCCACGGCGCTGGTGACTTCCAATGGGCAGGCCGTGGTGCGGGAGTACCTGGCCACCAGCGGTTTTGCACCGTATTTCGATCAGGTGATTACCGGTGAAATGACCCAACGCAGCAAGCCTGCCCCCGATATTTACCTGTTGGGGGCAAAGATGCTGGGACTGTCCCCGGCGGAGTGCGCGGGGGTGGAGGACTCGGTAAACGGGGTGAAGGCCATTCGCGCGGCGGGGATGATGTGCGTGATGGTACCGGATGTGGTGCCTTATGGCCCGGAACTGTCCCCCTATGTGGATGTGTGCCTTGATAGCCTGCACGAACTGGAGCAGGCCATTTTCGGGAAGGAGTGACGGAAAACATGATGACGGTTGCCCAACGCTTTTTGAAGTACACCGGCTTTGAGACCACTTCCTGCGAGACGTCGGAAAGCTGTCCCTCCACGCCCGGCCAGATGGAGCTGGCCCGGGCGCTGGTGGAGGAATTGCAGGCAATGGGCGTGACGGATGCCCGGGTGGATGCCCATGGATACGTTTATGCGTCCATCCCACCCAAGGGAGACCATCCGGCCCGGGTGGGCTTGATTGCCCATATGGACACCTCCGACGGTGTCAAGGGCCCCACCCATGCCCAGGTGATTTCCAACTATGATGGCAAAGCTGTTACCTTGAAAAACGGCGTGGTCATCGACGGGTTTGATTTCCTGGAGAGCCTCAAGGGACAGGATCTGATTGTCACCGACGGGGAGAGCGTTCTGGGGGCTGACGACAAGGCGGGCGTGGCGGAGATTATGGCCCTGGCCGCGTTGCTTACCGCACCGGATGCGCCGGAACACTGCCGGGTATGCATTGCCTTTACTCCCGATGAGGAGATCGGCCGCGGGGCGGACCTGTTCGACGTGGCGGGCTTTGGAGCCGACTATGCCTACACCGTGGATGGCGGCGCTCTGGGAGAGCTGGAGTATGAAAACTTCAATGCCGCCTCCGCCGTGGTGGAAGTGCACGGGGTGAATATTCACCCGGGCTCTGCCAAGAACCAGATGAAGAACGCGGCCTTGATTGCCATGGAGTTCAACGGAATGTTGCCGCCCTGGGAGATTCCTGCCCATACGGAAGGCTATGAGGGCTTCTATCACCTGGGCGCCATGGAGGGAAACGAGGAGCTGGCCATCCTGCGCTATATTCTCCGGGACCACGACAGCGACAAGCTCCAGCAGAAAAAGGAAAACCTCGCCCGCATTGCCGCCTACCTCAACGGCAAATGGGGCGAGGGTACGGTGCAGCTAAAGATCAAGGACAGCTACCGGAATATGAAGGAAATGCTGGCCCCGCATATGGAAATTGTGGACAAGGCACGGGAGGCCTTCGAGGCTTGCGGCGTAACGCCGAGCGTGCAGCCCATTCGCGGCGGCACGGATGGCGCGCGGCTGAGCTACATGGGTCTGCTGTGCCCTAACCTGTCCACCGGCGGCTACAACTGCCATGGTCGGAAGGAACTGATCACCGTTCAGGCGCTGGAGAAGATGACCCAGGTGCTTCTGGAGATTGTCAAAAGGGCGTGAGCCAATGATCTATACGCCCATGGTGAATCGCGCCCTGCGCCTGGCCTATAGGGCGCACGCTGGGCAGCTGGACCGCGGCGGAGTTCCGTACATTTTCCATCCATACCATCTGGCGGAACAGATGGACGATGAACGCTCCATATGCGTGGCGCTGCTTCATGACGTGGTGGAGGATACTCCGGTGACCCTGGAGGAGATTCAGCGGGAATTCCCATCGGAGATAGCCGAAGCCGTTGCGCTGCTGACCCATGACCCAAGCACGGATTACTTTGCGTATGTGCGCCGTCTGAAGGCCAATCCCCTGGCGCGAAAGGTGAAACTGGCGGATCTGATGCACAATGCTGATCAGGCCCGCTGCGCGGGTGCCGGAATCGATCCGGTGAAGCTGCAACATTGGCGTGAAAAGTACCGCCGTGCACAGGAAATTTTGATGGAAGTGTAGAACATGTGTTCAAACTGCTGGCTGCCTAGGCGGCCGGCAGTTTTTTTTGAAAAAAACTGCTTGACTTTTTTCTGCGTTTGAGTATAATATTTTCTGTTGCGAATCGCAGCATATGCACCATTAGCTCAGTTGGTAGAGCACCTGACTCTTAATCAGGGTGTCTAGGGTTCGAGTCCCTAATGGTGTACGAAACACAACGCCCGGCAGGCTGAATGGCTTGCCGGGCGTTATGTTTATTTTTTCCGTTGCAGTTTTTTCAGGTGGTTTAGAACGCTGGTGGCAACTACGCCTGTAACGGCCCCCGTCCCCAGGCCAACCAGCATCAAAATGGCCATATAATACATGAGCTGAGAGGTGTGTAGCATCACCATGGCCAGACCCACCTGACCAACGTTATGCGCTACGCCACCCACCATGCTTACGGTGACGGGATGAATGCCCTTCACACGGCTGAGCAGCGACATGGCAATCATGCTTACCAGCCCCCCTGCAAAGGCATACATCATGGCACTGACACCGCCAAAAAGCAAGCCGGAAAGCACGACTTTTAACACCATCAGCACAAAGGCTGTGGGAATATCCAATAGATACAGTGCGAATAACAGCACCCCGTTGCTCAAGCCCAATTTAATGCCCGGCACAACCGTAGGGACGGGGATGAGGCTTTCAATATAGCCCAACACCAGCATCAGGCTGACCAGCAGGCCACATAGGGCAATGCGCTGATTTTGTTCCCGGACGCTTCTTGCCATGGTGCGCCTCCATTCTTTATTCTTCGGATGCCACGCTTTGAAGGAGTTCCGCTACTTCCTCAGGGGTGAGCAGCTCCAGGGTAACGCCATTGGGCAGGCAGATAATCATGTTTTGCAGTACGCGGGTATCCCGGTTTTCCAGGGTGACGGCGCCCTGCTTCACGCAGTCCTGATTGTCACAGTTGGCGCTTGCCATGACGATGCTGTCCGGCGTAACGTGAATGACGTTTTCCAAGCCGACAGCCTTCTGCGAAATGGAATAATCAGCTTCTTCCAGCAGCGGTATGGGTTCATACATGATGCCACCCACCGTTGCCAATAGATAGGCCTTGGCTTCCTGCACAGAAGCGGAAGCCGCGCCCTCGGTAGCCTGAGCAGTCTCAGTGGCCTGAGCGGTTTCAGTAGCCTGAGCAGTTTCGGTGGCCTGAGCGGTTTCGGTAGCCTGAGCGGTTTCAGTAGCCTGTGCGGTCTCAGTGGCGGTGGGGGTAGCCGTGGCAGAGGCGGTGGCCAGAGGAGAGTAGGTGCTGGTCTGTGTGGGGGTGGAAACGACGAGGGTCAAATCCTCATTGTCCTCCTGGGATACAAGCGTAGCGCTGCGCCTGGTGGGCAGGGTCAGGCCAACAATGGCGACGATAATAATGACCAGCACAACTGCGCCAATAATATAAAGGTTTTTTTTAGACATTGGTTTGCTCCTTTCAAATGCAGGACGGTGTCGCGTCCTGACATCCTCCCTGCCTATCCGTGGCTAGCCACCTGTGAAGGCAGCAGCCAGTCCATTCCCCATTATTCGACCACCCGGCCGGTTTTTCCTGCCGGATTTTGCTGCCATAAAGTTAAGCCTTTTCATTTCTTCTGTGCTATGATAAAATAAAATAGAATATATATGGACGGAGCGTGCATAGCCCATGAATCAAACACCTACGGCGCACCGTGGGACGGTGGCGCTACGCTGGATATTTATTGTCGGGATGCTTGCCTTCTGCGCTTTTATGGCTTGGCATACCTGGACGGTGTACGACCTGCGCTTTCAGGTGAAGGACTTGGCCCTGACCCTGGATACCAACAGCCAACGTGTGCGCAAGCAGCAATATGAGTATGATCAGGTGGTGGCTGCCCTGCCGGAAACACAAACCCAGCTGGACCAGGTGCAGCCGGAATCAGATGCCATGGTGCAGACAGTGGATGAGCTGAAGGAAAGGCGCAAGGAGCTCCGCGCACAACGGGATGCGCTGGCCCTGGAACTGGAGACGGCGCAAGCGGACGCTGACAACGCACAGGCGGCGTTAACCCAGGCGCAGAGCGAGCAGCAGACCCTGGCCCAAACCGTGGAGATGCTCCAACAGGAAGCCGAGCGGCTAAGCCAGGAGGTCGCCGCGCTCCAGCAGCAGCTGGGCCAATGAATTTCGGTTCCAAACGCATGGAATGCGTTTTCACCCATGGACTTTCAGGAGAAAAAGGAGGTATGCCCGGATGTCGGAAACCAAGAAGGTCAATGTTCCCTTGCTACTGTTGTGCGGTGTTTTTCTGGTGGCGGTCATTGTGGCCATCACCATGGCTGCCCAGCGCAACAGCCTCTCTGCCGAGGTGACTGAGCTGCAACAGCAAATTGCCGAGGAGCAGGCCACATGGCAAGCCATTGCGGCGGAGAAAGAGGAACTGCAAGCCACCCTGACCGAGACGGAAAATGCGCTGAAAGAGGCGCAGCTTTCCCTGGAGGAAGCCACCGCACGCAAGGCGGAACTGGAGACGGAAGTGGAGGAGCTAACGGCCTCCAATGAAGCGGCCACACAGGAGATTGCCGGGCTTACCACCCAGAAGGAAACTGCCCAGGCGGAACTGACCACGGCCAACCAGTCCATTACCGACCTAACCGATGCCAAGACTGCACTGGAAGAGCAGATTGCCAGCCTGACTGCGGAGAAAGAAGCTGCGGAAAGCCAACTGGCGGAGCTGAACACGCAGCAAGAGGCACTGAGCAGCCAGGTAGACACCCTGACGGCGGAAAAAGAGGACCTGAGCAGCCAAGTGGAAAATCTGTCCGCTGAGAAGGACACGCTTACGGAACAGGTGACCGCGCTGTCTGCCAGCGAGGCAGACGTACAGGCGCTGACCCAGGAAAATCAGGAGCTCCAAACTTCCAACGATGCATTGACCGAAGAGGTCGCCTCTTTGCAGGCCACCGTGGAGACCCTGGAGGCAGAAGTGGAAACCCTGCGCGCCGGACAGCCGGAAGCCACAGAGGAAATGGTAGCCTCGGCCAAGGGCTTTACCGCTGGAGAGGTTACCGTGCGCGTGACCATGGACCAGGGCCTTATCGCCACGCTGACGGTGGAAACGCCCAATGAAACTCCGGGATTTGGCACCCGCTGCTCGGAGGACGCATTCACCAGCCAATTTATCGGCAAGTCGCTTCCTCTTACGCTGGGGGACGATGTGGATGCGGTGAGCGGCGCTACCGTCACGTCCCAGGCAGTGGTGGACGCGCTCAATAGCCTGGCGGGAGCAGCGAATCCATCCTAAATCCAAACATAAAAAGAAAGGGGATGCATGCGTCCATGCGCTGCATCCCCTTTGATTTGGCGGGCGGCCTTAGCAGGCATGTAAACACTCCTGCACAATCTGCTCCATTTGTTCCATCTTCGCCAGCATATCCTTGGCCAGGGCAATCTGGCAACGGGCCCGGACAAGATTATGTGACGGGTAGTTGATTTTGAAATAGGGATCGCCTAACAGATAATCGTCCAGGAAGCGGACCGACAGCTCACAGGCAAGAACCAGGCAGCTCAATGGCAGCGTGGCAATTTCCAGTTCGGTGAGGGCATGTGCCGTGGGTTTCAGAAAGCCCTGGGTGAACGTACGGAAAATATCCAGGTTGATGCCTGCCTGATCCGCGTGGGGGCTGTCCTCCTCCACATAGTTTGCGGCAAAGCGGATAGCGTCGCCAAAATCATGCCCCACCAGGCCGGGCATCACGGTGTCCAAATCAATGACTACCAGCGCGTCATCCGTATCCGGATCAAAAAGCACATTGTTGATTTTGGTATCATTATGGGTAACCCGCAGCGGAAGCAGGCCCTGCTCGTGCAGGTTGGTCAGGCGGCAAGCCTGTTCCCGGACGCTCAATAGCCAGTCATATTCCGGACGGGCTTCAGCAAGACGGCCCTTGGGATCAGCCTGAGCGTCTGCGATGAGCTGCTCATACCGCTTGGGGGTGTTGTGAAAATTCGGGATGGTCTCATACAGGCTGGAAGCATCAAAGTCGGAAAGCATCATCTGGAATTGTCCAAAGGCGTCCCCGGCATTACGTATGATGTCCAGGTTGTCCGTGGTGTTATAGGTATTGGAAGGAATATAGTTGAACAACCGCCAAAAGCCCTTATCGTCCATCAGGTACGTCTTCCGATCAGCCGTGTGATGGAAGTGCAGCACGCGCTTTTTGGGCGCCTTGGCGTGTATGTGCTCGGTTACCAAGTCAATGTTGCTCATGACCTGAACGGGATTTTTGAACACATACGTGTTCACTGCCTGCACGATGTATGACTTGCGCTTGCCGTCCTCCTGCAGGAAGTTTACACGGTAGGTTTTGTTGACGTTTCCCACTTTAATTTCTTCGTAGGATTGCAAGGAACCTTGGATACGAAATGCCTTACAGACCTGTTCTAGCTTCTCATGGGTAGAAAGCTGGACTGTCATGAATATGCTCCGCTCCCTTGTGTTTCTCTTAGGACGCCGCTGCCTACACGTTAGCATCAGCGCGGCCGGCCTTCCTGCAGCTGGTGCTCAGTTCATCGGTACGGAAAGCCTGTGCCCGGTGACGAATATGTACGTATACCCCCGCCCTTTGGTCACCTGCTCAGTATATCATTTCCGTCATGGGTTGGCAAGCGCTTGGAAAATTCTCTTCCTATGAATTTCCGGGTGAAGCTGGCCAGGAAGAGCTTTGCTTGAGAAAGATGGCACTTGTGTAAAGATGCAATTTCTGGCTTGCAGGATCAGCATCTGGCATGAGGACTGTGGAAGTACAGGGGGAAAAATTACCTTGGGAAAAACCGTGGTCTAAGGGCTGACGCCTTGTGCCGGCGCAGCGCACGGACGTCTAGCCTGTGCCGGCATAGCATATGCTCCCTCAGAGGAGGGCAAAGGCATGAAGAAGCGGCAGTGGAGGATGATAGTTTGCCTGGGAACGTTGCTGGCCTTGGGATGCCTATATGCCGCGTGGGAGATGCATCCATCGGGAACGGCAACGCTTCCGGGAACAGGGGAGCGGCAACGCACCATCCTGCGCGTATGGGATGTGGACGGCCCCACCGGTTCCAGCGCATGGCTGCGCGCCCAGTGTGGAAAGTTTGAAAAAATCATGCCGGGCCTTACCGTTTACCTTCGGAGTGTGCCTTCCTCGGAGTGCTTTGCACCGGAGACGGTCCTGCCAGACGTTATTTGCTTCGCCGACGGAACCTTTTCCACGCCCGAGCAGGTGCTTGCACCGTTGCATGGCGTGGAATCGGTGTCGGAAACCTTTTTACAAAGCGGGCGATGGCAGGGCGAACAGTATGCCCTGCCCCTTGCGGTGGAGCCTTGGGTGCTGGCGGTAGGGGACGCCTATTTGCCTGCACCGGCGCAAACACCGGTGCCTACCACCCTGCTGGGACGCGCCGCTGCCACGCCCCAGCCAGATGATTCTGCGGCTATGCCCCCCCTGGATACCCTGCGCAAGCAAAGCACGCCCCTGGCTGCGCGTGGGCAGGGGCTGTTTGCGCTCAGCGCATGGCTTGGCGTGCAGCCACTGCCTCTGCCCGAGCAGGTCATGACGCAGGGAGAAATTTTCACGGCATTGACCCGGGGCGAAGCGGCCTCAGCACTGCTGACCACAGGCCAATGGGCATCCCTGGAGAACGCCATGGGACAGGGACAAAGCGCGGGCTACCAGGTCTGGGCGCTCCCGGAAGCCCTGGCTCCACGGATGCTCTATGCGGGGCTGACAGCCGAAGCGCAGCCGGAAGCGACAGCCCTGCTCAGTTATCTGATTTCCACGCCTGCCCAGCAGGAACTCGCCCAACAGCATTTGTTTTCCGTATGCGAGGATGTGCTGCTGTACTTCTCGTCACCCTGGGTGGATATCGAGCGCACTGTGCGGCAGTACGGAGCCCCGGTGAACGCTTTCTGGCCCAAGGAGCGGGTGGAGAACGCCGCCCGCGCAGCATACCAGGGAACCGTGGAGCTGAACATAGCATTGACCGAACTCCGCTGAGACAAGTATACCCATGTAAAAATGCGGTTCCTGTGCCGCTTTTCCCTCCTTCCAGCTTGACAGAGAGCCGCCTTGCCGAGTACAATAGCATAGACGGTTTCTATATTTTCAGCGGGGCTTCGGCCCGTGGAAAACATAGGTCTGACCCGAAGTCGGAAGGAGGAGGGCGGCGGGGCTGCCCGTAAGCAACAATGAAACGACGGATTTTGATCGGGCTGATGGTATGCGTGGCGCTGTGCTGCCTGTGTGTGGCGGCATTGGCGGCTACTGACCCGTTAAAGTTCTCCATGGAGCTGAGCCAGAACAAGTTTACGACTACGCAGTCGATCACCGTATCCATCACCGTTTCCAATACCGGCGAGGAGGATCTTCCTGGCTCTGTAACCCTGTATTATCCTAACGGGCAGCCGGTGGAGGAGTTTGGCAGCCCAACCCTGGCCGCGGGCGCCAGCCAGTCCTGGAGTGGCAACTGGGACGTGACGCAGAAACAGCTGGAAGCCGGCAAAATCACCTTCAAGGTCAAGTACTCCATGTATAATGACGATGGTGAGCTGACCAACAAGACCAAGAACTATTCCATTCCCATCACCTATACCACCGCCTCGGCGGAGGACGCCAAGGTCCAGGTGGAGATCAACCGGACCATTACCCCTTCTGTTGCGGAGAAGGGGCAGGAGGTCAACGTCATTTATGATGTGGTCAATGCCGGCGAGGTAGAGATCACGGATGTGACCATCAAGGAAAACAGCAGCATTTCCAAGAGCACCGGCACCATTGCCAGCATTCCCGCGGGGGAAAAGGGCAGCTATACCTTTACGGTGACCATGGGCACCAAGGACCTGACCAGCCAGTCTACCATTACCTACAAGGCCAATGGCAAGACCCTGGCTGCCCAGAAGGACAAGGCCACCATCAAATACGGCCAGGTGAACCTGACCGCCAGCCTGGAAGCGGACAAGAAGGGCGGCGTGCCCGGCGACGTGGTGACCCTGACCCTTACGCTGAAAAATACGGGCAAGGTCAATTATACCAACATCAATGTGACTGACCCCACCCTGGGGCAAGTGTTTTCCAACCTGACCCTGGATGCGGGCAAGACGGAAACGTACACCAAGGAAGTAACCATTACCGACTCGGCGGATTATCTTTTTACCTTGACGGCGACGGATGCCGATGAACTGGAAACGGTTACCAGTACCGGCAAAGTATCCGTCACCGCGGTGAGCCCGGACGACCAGGTGATGCTGAGTGTCTCCGCCACCAGCGACCGGGATACGGTCTATTCGCTCCCCGGCACGGTGAAGTTTACCGTTACGGTTACCAATGAGGGCGCCAACGAGGTCAAGGATGTGTATGTATCCGCCTCCGGAGTGCAGCTGTATCATTTCCCTACCATTGCCGCGGGGGAGAGCCGCAATTTCAGCCGGGACGTGTCGGTTTCCATGGCCGGACAGTATCAGTTTACCGCCACCTGCAAAAATCTTTTGCAGGAGGACGTGACCTTCCAGAGCAATATCATTCCCATTCAGTATGCGATGCCCACGCCGGTTCCCACCGAGGCACCCATTGTGACGCCTCCGCAGCCCGAGTACGTGGAAACGCCCACGACGGACGGTTTGCCGGAATATGTGGACTCCATTCAGCAGGCGCTGGACGTGGTGTGGACCGTGTGCGCGGTGCTGGCGGTGATTAGCGCCGGTCTCCTGTGCGCGGGTTTGATCCGCCGCATGCAGCAAAAGGCCCAGTCCGCCAAGGCATACGATCACCTGGAGCGGGGCAACTACCGTGACTATACGGCTCCGGCGCCCAAGGAGAAAAAAGTCAAGGGCAAGGGTGCCAAGCCCGGAAAGCCTGCCCAGGACAGCCAGCAGGATAAGGCCGCGGAGGAAAATGCCGAGGATACGGCGGCGGAAGACGAAACCGGCTTGCCGGTGTCCGACCAGGATGCAGATGACTGGCTCACGGGGGACATGGCCGATGAGCCAGAGGAGGATACGCCTGAGCAGGGGCTGGATGAAGAGAACGGCGATGATGCAACCGACGTGGAGGAGGACATCTCCGCAGCGGAAGAGGCCGTGGACCTGCCGGCGGACGCGGACATATCCGCTGAGGATACCGTGACAGAGGTGCCGGACGCCGGCACGCCTGCCGCCCAGCCCGCGGAAGGCGCTCATGCGAACCGCCGCCGCCGTTCCAGCCGCCATTACGAGGAATAAACGGTTTGCCAATGCACGCCCCGCGAAGCCGCGCGTTGCTCCGCGGGGCGTTTTCAGCTCACAAAGGCTTGTCCAGGAAAGGAAAATAGGAGATGAAGGCATTTTTCAAGGAATTTCGGCAGTTTATTTCACGGGGAAACGTCATTGATCTGGCTGTGGGTGTTATGATAGGCACCGCCTTCAGCAAGATCACCACCTCCCTGGTGAATGATGTATTTATGCCGCTGCTCAGCCTGGTGATAGGGCGGCTGAATCTGGCGGATGCGTTTCTGGCACTGGACGGGAACGCGTATCCCTCCGTGGAGGCGGCCAAGGCGGCAGGGGTGAGCACGCTGAACTATGGCGCTTTTGCGCAGTCCGTGCTGGATTTTTTGCTGATTTCTCTGTGCATTTTCTGCTTCCTGCGCCTGCTGCACCGGCTCCGGCCCGCAAAACCGGAAGCGCCGAAGCCTGCGCCCAGGCTCTGCCCTTATTGCTGCACGGAAATTCCCCAGGGCGCCACCCGCTGCCCACACTGTACCAGTGACTTGCAAGTAACCACGAAAGAAGGAATGATGGTATGACCGTTGGCATTGTAGGATTGGGACTGATTGGAGGTTCCCTGGCACGCAGCATCAAGGTGCATACGGACTTTGAGGTGCTGGGCATGGACATCAATCCACAAACCATGCTGCAAGCCAATTTGCTGGGCGCCATTGACGGCACGCTGACGGAGGACAATCTGGCTCGCTGCGATGTGGTGCTGGTGGCGCTCTATCCCGCGGCCATTGTGACCTGGATCACGGAGCACCAGGATGCCTTCCGGCCAGGGGCATGGGTGATTGACTGCGGTGGGGTAAAGGAGGCCGTTTGCACGCCGCTGAACGCCCTGGCTCAGGGAAAGCCCTGGCACTATTGCGGCGGCCACCCCATGGCGGGGCGCGAGTTTTCCGGCTTCCGCTACGCCAAGGATGATCTGTTCGACCGCGCCAGCATGATCCTTACCCCACCCCGGGATGCGGGGCCCGAGGTCCTGACCTGGCTGAAGGACTTTTTCCTCACCATCGGTTTTCGCCGGGTGCAGTTTACCACACCCCGGGAGCATGACGAGATGATTGCCTATACTTCACAGCTGGCCCATGTGGTTTCCAGCGCCTATGTCAAGTGCCCCCTGGCCCAGAAGCACCGGGGATTCTCCGCCGGCAGCTTTGCGGACATGACCCGGGTGGCCAAGCTCAACGAGGACATGTGGACCGAGCTGTTTTTTGACAACCGAGATGCGCTGCTCCCGGAGATCAACGGACTCATTGATCGCTTGGCTGCCTATCGCGATGCCCTGGCCGCGGAGGATCATCAAGCCATGAAGCAACTATTGCGCGAAGGCCGGGAAATCAAGGAAGCCCTGGAAGAATAACCAAAGCAGGCCCTAGAAAAAAAGGATGTGACGCCATGGGACTGTTTGCCTTTGACCAACAGTACGCCATGTTTGACGCGACGCCGGTGCAGAACCAGTTTATATTGGAGTATATGCCCTCTGCTCCGGGAGACTATGTGAAGGTATATTTGTACGGCCTGATGCGCTGCTGCCATCCCAGCGAGGAGATGACCCTGGCGCAGATGAGCCATGACCTGAACCTCAGCGAGGAGGATATCCGCGCGGCATACCGGCACTGGGAACGCCGGGGCCTGGTCCGCCGGGTGAGCGACGAACCACCCGTTTATCAGTACGTGAGCGTATACCAGCAGTTTCTCATGCGGGACGCGGCGCCGCGGGACACCGCCTATGAGGATTTTGCCGAATCCCTGTATGCACTCTTCGGGGAGGACAGGCAGCTCCATGGCCGGGAAACTACCATGGCCTATGAATGGGTGGAGGACATGGGCCTGCCCCAGGAAGTGGTGCTGATGCTGGTCAATTATATGATTACCAACCATGGCAAGCATTTCAGCTTTGCCACCGCCCAGAAAAAGGCCGTGGAACTGGCCAAGGAAAAAGTTTCCACCATTGAGGAAGCCGAGGAGATCCTGGGCCGGGAAAAGAAGATTGAAGAAGGGCTCAAGCGGCTGCTTCGCCGCTTTGGACGCCCACGCCCGGCCAGCGCCGACGAGCGCAGCATGTATACCAAATGGGTAAAGGAATGGGGCTATACCCCCGAAGCCATTGAGGCCGCCTGCGTGGAGACCCTTAACGGGGAACCGACCATGAAATACCTGGATGGCATTCTCAAAGGCATGCGGGAGCGGGCCGGGGAAGCGCTGACCACCCAGGGACAGGTGGAACGCCTGCGCAAGAGCGAGCAGGACCGCTTCGCGCCGCTGAAGGCCCTGCTGCGGGTGATGAACATTCAGGGGGTGTCCGTGAACGAAGGTACCCTGGCCTCCTATGAGCAGATGCGGGAGCTGTATCCCGACGAAATCATTCTGCTGGCAGGCCAGGCCTGCGCGAAGGCGGGCGGCAAGCTGGATGACGTGATGACCACCCTGCGGGCCTGGAAGCGCATGGGTCTGCAAAATGCCGCCCAGGTGCGGGAAAGCCTCAAACAGGTGGAGCAGCAGAATGCCTTCCTGGGTGCGCTGTACGAGCTGTGGGGCCGTCCCCATCGCCCTTCCGCCGGGGATCGCGCCCTGGTGAACCGCTGGGAGCGGGAGCTGGGCTTTGGCGAGGAAACCATCCTGTTTAGCGCGGCCTTTGCCCGGGACGCGGACAAGCCCATGCCCTACCTGGATAAGCTGCTGACCGCTTACCATGCCCAGGGGCTGACCACTCCCGAGCAGATTCAGGCAGCCCGCCAGACGGAGCATGCCGCTCCCCCCGCGCCGCGCACCGGTAAGGTGGTGCGGGAGCAGCAGTATACCCAGCGAAAATATGAGGAAACCAACGAGCTGCCCGAGTGGATGCAGCGTAAAATTAAGGAGCTGAAGGGCGATGCGTAATGCCATACTGCGGGAGCTGATGACGGAGTACGAACAGCTCCGGGCCGCCAACGCCCGGGAAGAGCTGCGCCGCCGGGAGGAGGTTTCCCGCCGGTGCCCGGAGATTGCCGCCATTCTGGAGCAGCGTCAACAGCTGATTTTCCAGGGGGTGCGCAACGTGCTGGATGGCCAGGGGAGCGCGGAAAACCTCCCGCAGCAAATGGAGGTGCTTACGGCGCGCCTGGAGCACCTGTTGCAGGAGAATGGCTACCCGGCTACCTACCTGGACCCGGTCTACCGCTGCGCCCGGTGCAAGGATACGGGCTATGTGGGGGAAACGGTGCGGGACATGTGCGACTGCATGAAAAGCCGGTATTATGCCAGGCTGTACCGCCAGGTGGGCCTATCGGAAAAGGGTGCGCAATCCTTCGAAACGTATAACGAAAACCTGTTCTCCACGGACCTGTTGCCCAATCAGCGCATCAGCCAGCGGGAATGCATGGCTTTGCTTCGGGATATCTGCCAGGAATATGCGGATACCTATCCCCATTCGCCCACGCCGGACCTGCTGCTTACGGGGCCCAGCGGCCTGGGGAAAACCTTCCTGATGCATGCCATGGCCAAACGCCTGCTGGACCGGGGCCTCAATGTGCTGATGCTCAGCGCCTACCGCTTTCTGGACCTGGCCCGCAAGGCATACTTTTCCCATGATGGTGGGGAAATGGACACCCTGATGGAAACCGATGTGCTGATGCTGGATGACCTGGGCAGCGAACCGCTGATGGAGAATATTACCATTGTGCAGCTGTTTAACCTGATTAACGAGCGGCAGACCGCGGGAAGGGGAACGGTGCTCAGCACCAATCTCACCGTGGGGGAATTGCAGGCGCGATACACGGAGCGTATCGTTTCCCGGCTGATGGATCCCCGTCAATGCACGCTACTGCAATTCATGGGCAGCGACATTCGCAGGAGGAAAGCATGAATATTCAGCTTTACGCGGTGAAGAAAAATTTTGACCAGCAGAAAGCCGAGCGCTTTTTCAAGGAGCGGCGCATCCCCGTGCAGCTCATGGATATGAAAAAGCACAAGCTGGGCCGCCGGGAACTGGAGACCTTTGCCCGGGCGGTAGGTGCCCAGGGCCTGCTGGACAAGGAGGACAAAAAGGTCAAGGAGCATCCCGCCTGCTATTACAACCAGGATGGGATGATCCTGGACGCCATGCTGGAGGCTCCCTGGCTCATGCGCAGCCCCATTGTCCGCAACGGAAACAAGGTAACGGTGGGATACTGCCCCCAGGTGTGGGAGCAGTGGATTGCAGCGGATAAATGATGACTTTCTTTCGCGCTCTGGAGGCGCGATACGCAACGGAGGCGTGTATCTATGGCCAAGGCCATCAAAACAAACGTGCTGCGTCATCTGGACGCGCTGAAAATTCCCTATGAAACCCGGGAGTATACCGTGGAGGACGAGCAGTTTGACGGCCTGCTCACGGCGCACAAGCTGGGCATGGACCCGGCCATGGTATTCAAGACCCTGGTGCTCACCGGCGACAAGCTGCCGCACCTGGTGTGCTGCCTGCCTGTGGACAAGGAGCTGGACCTGAAGGCCGTGGCCCGCGTTACCGGCAACAAGCGGGTGAGCATGCTCCCGCAAAAGGAGCTCCTGGGACTGACAGGATACCTCCGGGGAGGGTGCAGCCCCATCGGGATGAAGAAGGCATTTCCCACGTTTGTAGATGCGTCTGCCCGGAACCAGGAAAAGATTTCTGTTAGCGCGGGCGTGCGGGGCTGTCAGGTAATCCTGGCCACGGATCAGCTATTGGCCTGCGTTCATGGCACCCTGGCGGAGCTGACGCAGGCAGCTGGGGAATAACCGGCGACACAAAAGGCAGCGGCTTT